>Ga0335073_10014595_pt1 | contig 11007 bp, 7 predicted proteins | sample Lox_Sample_22_FD_207093 | JGI IMG/M metagenome (GOLD analysis project Ga0335073, IMG submission 207093) | Soil microbial communities from Loxahatchee National Wildlife Refuge, Florida, United States - Lox_Sample_2.2 | ecosystem: Environmental > Terrestrial > Soil > Wetlands | place: USA: Florida... | reverse complement strand
CCCATCGTGGCCCGCAGGAAGATGTAGCCGTTGTCGTACAGCCCCTTGAAGATCTCCTGCGTCACCGCGTAGTGGTTGCGCGTGGTGGTCCGGGTGAACAGGTCATAGGACATGTCCAGCCCGGTCAGGTCCTCGACGATGACCCGGTTGTAGCGGTCGGCCAGCTCCCGGGCGGTGACGCCCGCCGCGTCCGCCTGGACCTGGATCGGAGTGCCGTGCTCGTCGGTGCCGCTGACCATCAGTACCTGGTGGCCGGCCATCCGCTGGTACCGGGCGAACATGTCGGCGGGCAGCCCGAACCCGGACACGTGCCCGATGTGCCGGGGCCCGTTGGCGTACGGCCAGGCGGGCGCGGTCAGTATGTGACGGCTCGTTGCGGACATCCCCTCAGCCTAGGGCCAGCGGCACGTGCCCAGAGCGGCGCGCCGCCTACCGCCCTGATTCATCCGGCGCGTCGGCGCCGTAGCGCAGCACCGCGTCGTACACCTCCCGCTTGCGCAGGCCGAGCTCGCGGGCGACCTCGGCGATCGCGGCCTTGCGCGGGACGCCCTCGCGCTCCCGGCCGGCGACCGCGGCGGCGGCCTCCGGCGCGGCCTGCTCCGGGTCGGCGCGGCGCGGCGGCGCCCCCGCCACCACGATCGTGATCTCGCCCAGCGGACCGGTCTGCGCCCACGCGGCCAGCTCGGCGAGGGTGCCGCGCCGGACCTCCTCGTGGGTCTTGGTCAGCTCGCGGCACACCACGGCGGACCGGCCGGGGCCGAACGAGGAGGCCAGCGCGGCCAGCGTCGCGGCCAGCCGGTACCGCGACTCGAAGAAGACCAGCGTCCGCGGCTCGCCGGCCAGCTCGGCGAACCGGCGCGCCCGGCCGTCCTTGCCGCGCGGCGGGAAGCCCTCGAAGCAGAACCGGTCGCTGGGTAGCCCGGAGACCGCGAGCGCCGCGGTGACCGCGGAGGGACCGGGCAGCACGGTGACCCGGATCCCCGCGGCGGCGGCCGCCGCCACCAGCCGGTACCCGGGGTCGCTGACGCCGGGCATGCCCGCGTCGGTGATCAGCAGGACGTCGCGCCCGGCGGTCAGCTCGGCCAGCAGCGGAGGGACCCGGGCCGCCTCCACCTCGTCCCAGTACGAGATGACCCGCCCGGTCATCCGCACGCCGAGCGCGGACGCCAGCCGGCGCACCCGGTGGGTGTCCTCCGCGGCCACGACCGGCGCCGCGGCCAGCGCGGCCGCCAGCCGCGGCGAGGCATCCTGCGGCCTGCCGATCGGCGCGGCGGCGAGCGTGAGCGTCCCGCCCGGGCCGGGCGCGGCGGGCGGGACAGGCGCGGTGTCACGGGCGGTGGCCCGGCCGCGGGCCGCGGCGCGGCTGGCTTCCCTGGCGCGTTCCATGTCGCGCCCCACGCTAGTGCCCGGCCGCGCCTACGATGGCACACGATGACGGCATACGAGACCGAGCCCGTGGCCGCCGAGCAGGCCAGCCGCGCGGCCGGCCTCGCCGCGCGGCTGGCCCCGCCGATCCCGGGCAGCCGGGTCTGGGGCTGGGTGGGGCCGCTCCTGATCACCGCGTTCGGCGCGTTCTTGCGCTTCTACCGGCTGGGCACGCCCAAGGCCGTTGTGTTCGATGAGACGTACTACGTCGGCGACGCGTACGGGATCCTGCGGCACGGCGTGGAGATCAATCACGTCAAGAACGCGGACGCGCTGCTGGTCCAGGGCAAGACCAACATCCTCGCCACGGGCGGCGAGCTGGTCGTGCACCCCCCGCTCGGCAAGGTCCTGATCGCCGGCGGCGAATGGCTGTTCGGACTGACCCCGTTCGGGTGGCGGTTCTCGGTCGCCCTGGTGGGCACGCTGGCCATCTTGATGACGGCCCGGATCACGCGCCGGATGACCAGGTCCACCCTGCTGGGCTGCGTGGCCGGGCTGCTGCTGGCCGTGGACGGGCTGGAGCTGGTGATGAGCCGCACGGCGCTGCTGGACATCTTCGTGATGTTCTGGGCGCTGGCCGCGTTCGGCTGCCTGGTGGTCGACCGGGACTGGTCGCGGGCCCGGATCGCCGCGGCCGCGGCCGCCGGGACCGGCGGCGACGAGGGCCCGGCGCTCGGCATCCGCTGGTGGCGTGCCGCGGCCGGGCTGTGCCTAGGCGCCGCGGTGGCGTCGAAGTGGAACGGGATCTGGTACCTGCCCGCGTTCGGCCTGCTCACCGTGGCCTGGGACCTGGGCGCGCGCCGCGCCGCCGGGTACCTCGCCCCGTGGCGCGGGGCGCTGGTCCGGGACGGGAAGTGGCTGCCGGTCACGTTCGTGGTGCTGCCGGTCGCCGCCTACCTCGCGTCCTGGAGCGGCTGGTTCGCCTCGCCGTACGGCTACGACCGGGACTGGGCCGCGCAGCACGGCAACACCACGCCGATCTGGTCGGCGCTGGATTCGCTGTATCAGTACAACAAGTACATGCTCCAGTTCGGCCTCGGCCTGACCACGGGGCACCCGTACAAGTCGCAGCCGTGGACCTGGCTCCTGGTCACCCGGCCGGTCTCGTTCTACTACGCGACGCCGAAGACCTGCGGCGTGCCGAACTGCTCCCAGGAAGTGCTGGCCATCGGCACGCCGTTCATCTGGTACGTGTCGATCCCGATGCTGGCCGTCCTGGCGATCTGGTGGCTGGCGCGCCGGGACTGGCGGGCGGGCGCGGTGCTGCTAGGCGTGGCGGCCGGGTGGCTGCCCTGGTTCTGGTTCGCCCTGCACGACCACCGGACCGAGTTCTACTTCTACGCTGTGGTGTTCGACCCGTTCCTGGTCATCGGCATCACGCTGTGCCTCGGGCTGATCGTCGGGCCGGTGCGCGCGCCCCCCGCCCGGCGCGGCCTGGGCGCGGCCGTGGCCGGCGCCTACGTGCTGGCGGTGCTGTGGGACTTCTACTACATGTACCCGGTGATGGCCGCGCAGGTGATCCCGTATACCTCCTGGCTGGCCCGGATGTGGTACCACGGCTGGATCTGACCTCGGGCGAAAGCTGAAGGCTTCCTGAGAGTTCCCCTTGCGTCACCACAATATTGCGCGGATCGTGCATCGTTCTGGCCACAAATTACGTCTATAGGGGTGAGGGCTGGGTGAACGGCCAGGAGATGGCCGGGCGAGCAGTCAACGAGGGAGCTGAGCGACGATGGGGCCAACGGACCTGACGCCGGACCGCAAGGCGCAGTTCGAGCAGGACGTGGTGCCGGTCATGGGCCAGCTCTACCCCGCGGCGCTTCGCATGACCAAGAACGCCAGCGACGCCGAGGATCTCGTGCAGGAGACCGTGACCAAGGCGTACGCCGCGTTCCACCAGTTCCGGCCGGGCACGAACCTGCGGGCGTGGCTGCACCGGATCCTGGCCAACACGTTCATCAACGGCTACCGGAAGCGGCGGCGCGAGCCGGTCGCGGCGCTCGGCACCGACTTCGGCGACGGGTGGCCGCAGGCCGCCGACCGGCTGTCCGGCCCCGCGCCGTCGGCGGAGGCGGAGGCGCTGGACCGGCTCCCCGACTCCGACATCCTGCGCGCGCTGCGCGACCTGCCCGAGGACTTCCGGGTGGCGGTCTACCTCGCCGATATCGAGGGCTACCCGTACCGGGAGATCGCGGAGATGATGGGCACGCCGCTCGGCACGGTGATGTCACGGCTGCATCGCGGCCGGGGCCGGCTGCGCGAAAAGCTCGCCCAGTACGCGCCGAAGCAGAGCCTCCCCGCGCTGGCCGGCTGACCGGCTGCCCGGCTGCCCGGCTGCCCGCGCCCGCTGCCTCACTCGCCGCGCCAGACCGGCGCCCGCTTCTCGGCGAAGGCGGCCGCGCCCTCCATCGCGTCCGCGGAGGTGAACACCGGGCGGATGATCTCGCCCTGTCGGGCGAACGCCTCGCCGCTGTCCCAGTCCGCGGACTCGACGATGACCCGCTTGGTGGCGGCGAGCGCCAGCGGCGCCCCGCGGGCCACCTGGGCCGCCAGCTCCCGGGCGCCGGCCAGGGCCTGCCCGGCGCCGGTCAGCGTGGCGACCAGCCCGGCCTCATGCAGCCGGGCCGCGGGGAAGTGCTCACCGGTCAGGGCGATCTCCATGGCCAGGTGGTAGGGCACCCGGCGGGGCAGCCGGAGCAGCCCGCCCGCGCCGGCCACCAGCCCCCGCCTGACCTCGGGCAGGCCGAACTTCGCGGCCTCGCTCGCCACGATCAGGTCGCAGGCCAGCGCGAGCTCGAAGCCGCCGGCGAGCGCGTAGCCCTCGACCGCCGCGATCACCGGCTTGACCGGCGGGCGCTCCGCGATGCCGCCGAACCCGCGGCCGGGCACCGCCGGGGAGTCGCCGGCCAGGAACCCCTTGAGGTCCATGCCCGCGCTGAACGTGCCGCCGGCCCCGGTGATGATCAGCACCCGCACGTCGGGGGAGCCGTCGAGCTCGTCGACGGCGGTCGCGATGCCCCGGGCGACGTCGCCGTTGACGGCGTTACGCGCCTGCGGCCGGTTGATGGTGATGACGGCGATCCCGCCGTCGACCTCGGTGAGAACCGCATCCTCCGCCATCCCGCCATTGTTGCATCGCCCCAGACGGCGCAGGGCCCCGGCTGAGCGTGTCCTGAACGCGGCCATGGCGCGGGCCGGTCTTTCAGCCAGATTGCCGGGCGCGTCCGGCGGGAGGTCAGCCAGCCGGTCGATGATCAGCACGTGGCTGGCACCCATGATCGTCCGAGATCGCGCGGCGGCCTGGACGGCCGCGTGCTCACCTGCGCCGGGTACGACGGCTCGATCCGGTGGCGGCCGGGCGAGCGCCTGGAGCAGTTGTTCGAGCGCCGCTGCGACCGGCTCCGCGAGCACGGCTGGGGCCAGCACCTGGCGGTGGACGCGCTGGACTGGTCGCTGAGCTACACCGAACTGGACGAGCTCGCGAACCAGCTGGCCCGGTTCCTGGTCGGCCAGGGCGTGCGGCCGGGCGACCGGGTCGGGCTGCTATCCCACCGGGCGGTGGACGGCTACGTCGGCATGCTGGCCGCGCTGAAGGCCCGCGCGGCGTACGTGCCGCTGGACGCCGGGTTTCCTGACGACCGGCTGGCCTACATCGTGGCCGACGCCGGGGTCCGGGTCGTGCTGACGCGCTCGCCGCTGGCCGGGCGCGTCGCCCGGCTCGGCGCCGCGGCCGCGCTGGTGGACCTGGACGAGGCGGAAGACCGGATCGCCGCGCAGAGCGGGGAGCGGCTCGGCCGGGCCGGGGATCCGGCCGACGACCTGTGCTACGTCATCTACACGTCGGGCTCGACCGGGCGGCCGAAGGGCGTGGCGATCGGCCACGGCAGCATCTGCAACTTCGTCCGGGTGGCGGCCGAGGTGTACGGGATGGCCTACGACGATCGCGTCTACCAGGGCATGACGATCGCGTTCGACTTCTCCGTCGAGGAGATCTGGGTGCCCTGGATCGCCGGGGCCACGCTGGTGCCCAAGCCGGACGGGGAGCGGTTACTAGGGCGGGAGCTGCACACCTTCCTCACCGACCGCCAGGTCACCGCGCTGTGCTGCGTGCCCACCCTGCTGGCCACGCTCGACGAGGACCTTCCCGGGCTGCGCTTCCTGCTGGTATCCGGCGAGTCCTGTCCCCAGGACCTCGTGACCCGATGGCACCGGCCCGGGCGTCGTTTCCTCAACGTGTACGGCCCGACCGAGGCGACCGTGACCGCGACCTGGGCGGTGGTGCACCCCGGCCGGCCGGTCACGATCGGCGTGCCGCTGCCCACCTATTCCGTGGTGGTGCTCGACCCGGACTCCGACACGGCCCTGCCGCCGGGCACGATGGGCGAAATCGGGATCGCGGGGATCGGGCTCGCGCGCGGCTACCTGCGCCGCCCGGACCTGACCGAGCGCGCGTTCGCGCCCGACTTCCTCGGCATCCCGGGCAACCCGCCGGGCCGGATCTACCGGACCGGCGACCTGGGACGGGTGAACGCCGAGGGCGAGATCGAGCATCACGGCCGCATCGACACCCAGGTCAAGATCCGTGGTTACCGCATCGAGCTGACCGAGATCGAGTCGGTGCTGCTGCAGGCGCCTGGCATCGCGCAGGCCGTGGTCAGCACCTACCGGCCCGAGCCGGACGTGGTGGAGCTGGTCGCGTACTACAGCCCGCGTCGCGACGCGCCCGCGGTGGACGCCGGCCGCGTCTACGCCGAGCTGCGCCGCCAGCTTCCCGCCTACATGGTCCCGGCGTACCTGGAGCAGGTCCCGATCATCCCCGCGCTGCCCAGCGGCAAGGCCGACCGGGCCAGCCTGCCCGCGCCGCGCGGCCCGCGTCACATGGCGGCCCGCGGCGACGGGGCGGCCCCGGCGAACGCCACCGAACGGGAGCTGGCCGAGGCCCTGGCCGGGGTGCTGGGCGCCGAGCGGGTCCCGGCCGACGGGCACTTCTTCGACGACCTCGGCGCCAGCTCGCTGCTGATGGCCCGGTTCAGCGCCGCGATCCGCGAGCGGCCGGGCCTGCCGCCGGTCTCGCTCAAGGACATCTACCTGCACCCCACGGTGCGGCGCCTGGCCGCCGCCATCGCGCAGCCCGCCCCGGCCGGCGAGCCGGCGCCGACGGCGCTGCCGCACACGGTGTCCCCGGTCACCGGCAGCCCGCGGTATTTCCTGTGCGGCGCGCTGCAGCTGCTGGCCTTCGGGGTCTACCTGGCCGGCGTTTCCGTGGCGGTGGACGCCGGGTCCTCGTGGACGATGGCGGGCCGCGGGGCGCTGGAGATCTACGCCCGCCTGGTGGCCTTCGGCGGCGGCGGCCTGGTGGTGCTGGGAATCTTGCCGGTGATAGTCAAGTGGCTCCTCATCGGCCGCTGGAAACCGCGCCGCATCCGGGCCTGGAGCCTGGGCTACGTCCGCTTCTGGATCGTCAAGACCATGGTCGTGGCCAACCCGATGGCCCGGATGTTCGCCGGCACCCCGCTGTACGTCCAGTACCTGCGGGCCCTGGGCGCCAGGATCGGGCCCGGCGTGGCGATCTTCACGCAGCACGTGCCGGTCTGCACCGACCTGCTGGCGATCGGCGCGGGCAGCGTGATCCGCAAGGACACGTTCATCAGCGGGTACCGCGCCCGGGCCGGCGTCATCGAGACCGGCGCGATCACCGTCGGCGCCGGCGCCTTCGTCGGCGAGCGGACGGTCATCGACATCAACACCGCCGTCGGCGACGGGGCGCAGCTCGGGCACGCCTCCGGGCTGCTGGCCGGGCAGGCCGTCCCGGCCGGCGCACGCTGGCACGGCTCCCCGGCCGAGCCCGCCGGGGACGGCTGGGACTACCAGACGGTCCCGCCGGCCCGGTGCGGCGCCGCGCGCCGGGCCGGCTACAGCGCCACCCGGCTGCTGCTGGCCGTGGCCGTGGTGGGTCCGGTCACGGCGGCCGCGGCCAGCCTGCTGGTGTCCCGTCCCTCGCTGCTCGGCCGGCCGCTCGGGCCGCTGGCGTTGTCCGGGCCGGCCCTCTACTGCGAGGCGGTGGCGATCGCGGCGGTCGCGTTCTTCGGTGCCGCGGCGGCCGGGCTGGTCATGGTCGGCACCGTTCCCCGGCTGCTGAGCCGGGCCCTGAATCCGGGCCAGGTTTACCCGCTGTACGGGCTGCGCCACGCGCTCCAGCGCGCGGTCTCCCGCCTGTCGAATGTCCCGTTCTTCACCGCCCTGTTCGGCGACAGCTCGGCCATCGTGCGGTACCTGAGCCTGCTCGGCTACCGGCTGGCGCCGGTCGAGCAGACCGGCTCCAACTTCGGCATGGAGGTGAAGCACGAGATGCCCGGGCTGAGCGTCGTGGGCACGGGCACCATGGTCTCGGACGGCCTCTCGATCATGAACGCCGAGTTCTCCAGCAGCTCGTTCCGCGTCCGCCCGGTCACCATCGGCACCCGCAACTTCGTCGGCAACGGGATCGCCTATCCCGCGGACGGCCGGACCGGCGATAACTGCCTGCTCGCCACCAAGGTCATGATCCCGATGGCGGGCCCGGTCCGGGAGGGAGTCGGCCTGCTCGGCTCGCCGTGCTTCGAGATCCCCCGCACGGTCCGCTCCGACCACCAGTTCGACCACCTGGGCACGATGCGCAGGCGGCGGCACCGCCTGAAAGCCAAGAACCGGCACAACGCGGCCACCATCGGCGAGCACCTGCTGGTGCGGTGGCTGTACGTCTCGGGGCTCGTGCTCGTGGCCCTGCTCCCGTTCAGCGGCGCGATCGTGCCCTTCGGCGGCGCCGTCACGTCCGACGCGCTAGCCACCGCCGCGGCGGTCCTGCTCGACATCGCCTTCACCGTCGGCTATTTCGTCCTGGTCGAGCGCGTGGTCACCGGGTTCCGCCCGCTGCAGCCGCGGTTCTGCTCGATTTACCAGCCGGCGTTCTGGGAGCACGAGCGCTTCTGGAAGGTGCCTTCCGCCGGCTACATCCAGATGTTCAACGGCACGCCGTTCAAGAGCGTCGTCTGGCGCCTGCTCGGGGTGCGGGTCGGGCGCCGCGTTCTCGATGACGGCTGCTCGATCGTGGAACGGACGCTGGTCCGGATCGGCAGCGAGTGCGCCCTTAACGCGGGAAGCATCCTGCAGAGCCACTCCCTGGAAGACGGCACGTTCAAGTCCGACCACATCGTCGTCGGCGACCGGTGCACCATCGGCACCGGCGCGTTCGTCCACTACGGGATCACCATGGGCGACGACGCCGTGCTCGACGCCGATTCCTTCCTGATGAAGGGCGAGCACGTCCCGCCGGGCTCGCGGTGGCACGGCAACCCGGCCGCCGACGCGCAGGCCACCCGGGCCGCGGCAGCCGCCCCGGCCGAGACCCCCGCCCCGGCCGAGACCCCCGCCCCGGCCGAGACCCCCGCCCCGGCCGTGACCCCCGCCGCCGTGGCCGCGGCCCCCGTGGCGGTTCAGGCCCTCGCCTCGACCGCACTTCCCGCCCTGGCCCAGGCCCCCGCCATGACCTCCGCGAACAGGATGTGACCAGCATTGGAAATCTTCGCCACCCGCGAGTCCGCCGTCCGCAGCTACTGCCGGGCCTGGCCGGCGGTGTTCGACCGGGCCGCGGGAAGCTGGCTCTACGACACCGGCGGCCGCGCTTACCTGGATTTCTTTGCCGGGGCCGGCGCGCTCAACTACGGCCACAACAACCCGGCGCTCAAGGCGGCCCTGCTGGACTACCTGGCCGGCGACCGGGTCATCCACTCGCTGGACATGTACACGGTGGCCAAGCGCGAGTTCCTGACCGCGTTCGACGAGCTCGTCCTGCAGCCGCGGCAGCTGGACTACCGGGTACAGTTTCCCGGCCCGGGCGGCGCCAACGCCGTGGAGGCGGCGCTGAAGCTCGCCCGCAAGGCCACCGGCCGCACCCAGGTGATCGCGTTTGCCAACGCCTTCCACGGCATGACGCTGGGCGCGCTGTCGGTCACCGGAAGCTCATTCCACCGGGCCGGGGCCGGGGTGCCGCTGGCCCACGCCACGCCGGTGCCGTTCGACCAGGCCCTGGCCGGGCGGCCGGACTTCGGCTGGCTTGAGTACCTGCTGTGCAACCGCGGCAGCGGCCTGGACCAGCCGGCCGCGGTGATCGTGGAGACGGTCCAGGGTGAGGGCGGCATCCACGTGGCCCGCCCGGAATGGCTGCGCGGCCTGGCCGACCTGTGCCGCCAGAATGGCATCCTGCTCATCGTCGACGACGTGCAGATGGGCTGCGGCCGGACCGGCCCGTTCTTCAGCTTCGAGACCGCCGGCATCACCCCGGACTTCGTCTGCCTGTCCAAGTCCATCGGCGGTTTCGGCCTGCCGCTCGCGCTCACGCTGATCCGCCCGGACCTCGACATCTGGGAGCCGGGCCAGCACAACGGCACCTTCCGCGGCGTCAACCCCGCGTTCGTGACCGGCGCGGCCGCCTTGCGGGCCTACTGGCGGGACGACACGCTCCAGGACGGCACCCTGGCCAAGGGCCGACGGCTCGCCGCGGCGCTGGCGGCGCTGGCCGAGTCCGTCCCGGGCACCTCGATCACGCCACGCGGCCAGGGCCTGGCGCGCGGCCTGGCGTTCGCCCACGGCGAGCTGGCCGGCAAGGTATGCACCGCCGCCTTCGAGCGTGGCCTGCTGGTGGAGACCGCCGGCCCGGAAGGCGAGACCATCAAGCTGATGCCGCCGCTGACCATCACCCAGGCCGAACTCGACCAGGGCGCGGCGCTGCTCGCCGACGCCGTCCGCTCGGTCTGCTAACCGTGCGGGTGCGGGTGCGGGTGCGAACCTGAGCTGAGCGGCTAGCCGCCCATCTCGCGCTTCAGCCTGGCCAGCTCGTCGTCCACGTCCTGGGTGTTCGGCCGGGACGGCTGCGGCGGGTGCGGGGTGGAGACCGGCTCGACGTCGGCCCGCGGCAGCTGCCTGCTGTACTGCGTGTAGTCGGGCTCGCGGACCTCGCGGTCGGCCTTCTTATCCGAAACCTGCCGCCCGGAACGGGCCACCTTGATGCCCACCGCGATCGCGCCGACCACGAGCGCGGCGATCACCAGGTAGGTCACAGCGTGAATGATGAAGCCGACCACCGAGCCGACGACCAGGAACGCGATCAGTATTCCGGCCCCGATGGCGGCGATCTTGAACCAGCGCATCCGCCGCGTCCTCTCTCGACAAGGATCTGTCCTCTCTCGCGACGTTACCCGATTGGGCCCGGGCGCGACGGCCACCGCGGTGGTGAGCGCGCTGGCGATCAGGAGATTACGCAGCCGGCCAGGCCGCGCCTGCAGCCATGCGTCGATGGCCACGGCGCCGGCGCATGGGTCGTGGCGATCGTCGCCCACTGGTGCTGTGCCTGCCACCACAGGTCGGGAACCTGGAAAGCCACCGCGATCGCGGCACCGGCCAGGAACCAGCGGTTCCAGATCATCCGGCGGCCGCCGGCCATGCGGACGAGGCTTCTCCTGCCGGCACGCGCACAGCAGGCGGCGAAATGACAACTGGGGACGCTTCCCTTATGAACGCCAAGGTCAGGATGATGGTGCTGGCCGC
>Ga0335073_10014593_pt1 | contig 11008 bp, 10 predicted proteins | sample Lox_Sample_22_FD_207093 | JGI IMG/M metagenome (GOLD analysis project Ga0335073, IMG submission 207093) | Soil microbial communities from Loxahatchee National Wildlife Refuge, Florida, United States - Lox_Sample_2.2 | ecosystem: Environmental > Terrestrial > Soil > Wetlands | place: USA... | reverse complement strand
AGGCGGCAACGCCGTTACCGGCTGCGGATGCCCGTGAGCTAACATTACGCGGATCACTCCAGCGAAGATCATGATGAGCAGCGTGGCAATGAACACATAAGTGGGAATCATGAAAACGATTCCGACCTCCTTTATGCCACGCAAATTCAGCACCGTGATTACCAGCAAAATCGCAACGCACAGACTCGCCGTGTGTCGCTGCAACGATGGAACAGCAGAGACCAGTGCGCCTACTCCGGCCGAAATCCCCACAGCCGCTGTAAGGATGTAATCCGTCAACAATGCCGCCGCCGCCAATAAGCCCGCAAACGCTCCCAAGTTCGAACGCGCTACGGTATACGAGCCACCGCCCATGGGATAAGCCGCAATGGTTTGCCGATAGGAAAAGTACACAATCACCAGCAGTGTGATGATCGCCAGACTGACCGGCACGATATAACGCACGCCCAGCAAGCCCAGCGGAATCAGTAAGCTCAACGCGGCTTCCGGTCCGTATGCAGCTGAACTCAGCGCATCTAGGCCAAAGATGGGTATTCCGGAAGAGACGCCGATTTGTTCGGCGCGCTCGTCACTCGTTTTCAGGGGCTTCCCAACAATCAGGTCGATGATGTTCATCTGGGTTCCGCTGTTTCTGTGGAAAGACTGAGCGTTCTATTTGCATCGAGTTGGTGGGCAAAGTCAACTTTGGGATAAGAGAACGCACCGCCCAAGTTACGGAGGTGTTACAACTTCAAGTGATGCTCGCAGCTTAGCGTTTTTTCACAGGCGGCCATTTCGGCCGGTCAACCCGGTTTCCCTCGGTTGTCCTTCCTTCGGCCCGGTGCCATAATTTCTGTTCCACGTGGCGTCGCGCTGGACTTCCAGGAGTGTTCCAGCCATTGGTCGCAGAAGCGAGTCACTGTCGGGAAGGGGGTTCCATGGCACTACGTGATACTTGGATCGAAAAGCGGGAAGCAGCCCAGGCCGGCGCGAATGGAAGCCGCAACATGTCGCAAATGCACCTGGCGCGGCAGGGTGTGATTACCGAAGAGATGGAATATGTGGCGAAGCGGGAGCGTCTGGAAGCCGAATATGTGCGCAGCGAAGTCGCTCGCGGTCGCGCTATCATCCCTGCGAACACGCACCACCGCAATTTGGAGCCTATGGGCATTGGCGTGGCCTTCAATTGCAAGATCAACGCCAACATCGGCAACTCCGCCACTACCTCCGAGATCCACGAAGAACTGAAGAAGCTGCACCACGCCGTACACTATGGCGCGGACACGGTAATGGATCTGTCCACAGGTGGCGATATCCCGGAAATTCGCCGCGCTATTATCGGCGCATCGCCAGTCCCGATTGGCACCGTGCCCGTGTACGAGGCAATATCCCGCGTCCGCCGTCCGGAGGATCTCTCGATTGATCTGATGCTGGAGGTGATCGAGGAACAGGCTGAACAGGGTGTCGATTACATGACCATTCACGCGGGGGTTCTGCGCGAGCATGTGCCGCTGGTCCGCAAACGTATTACCGGCATCGTTTCCCGCGGCGGCTCGCTGATGGCCCACTGGATGGAGTATCACAAGAAGCAGAATTTCCTATATGAGCGGTTTGAAGACATTTGCAAAATCTTCAAGAAGCATGACGTCAGTTTTTCCCTGGGCGATGGCATGCGCCCCGGCTGTTTGGCTGACGCGAGCGACGAAGCGCAGTATGCCGAATTGCGCGTATTGGGCGAGTTGACGAAGCGCGCCTGGGAGCACGATGTCCAAGTGATGATCGAAGGCCCGGGCCACATCCCGATGGACAAAATCAAGGAACAGGTGGATAAGGAACTGGAATGGTGCTACGAAGCGCCGTTCTATACGCTGGGCCCGCTGGTCACCGACATTGCCCCCGGCTACGACCACATCACCAGTGCGATCGGAGCGGCCATGATCGGCTGGTATGGCGCGTCGATGCTCTGCTACGTAACGCCGAAGGAGCACCTCGGCCTGCCGAACCCTGAAGATGTGAAGCAGGGTGTGATCGCCTACAAAATTGCGGCGCATGCCGCCGACGTGGCGCGCCACCGGCCAGGTGCTCGGGATCGCGACGACGCCATCAGCTATGCCCGGTTCCTGTTCGACTGGAACAAGCAATTCGAACTTTCGCTCGACCCGGCCACGGCCAAAGCTATGCACGACGAGAATCTTCCCGACGATTTCTACAAGGAAGCGAAGTTCTGCTCCATGTGCGGCCCAAAGTTCTGCTCCATGAACATTACGCAACTCGCCGAAGCGCAAAGCGGCCAGGATCAAGCCGAGCGTAAGCAAAAGTTCGCCGACCTGCTCGTGAAGGTTCAAGGTGCCGGGAACTAGTACCCACTTCGACTGTGGAACAAATCGGCGCCCCGATGCGTAGTACTCAATAGAGAGCGCAGGCTGCGTGGTGGCCTGCGCCCGTTTGGGCAAAGAGGTGCTTTATGCTGCACCTGGCAGTTTTGATTCTTCTTTACTTTCTACCTGCGTTTATTGGCCGGCATAAACGTGACGCAGCGGGGATATTTCTGCTGAATCTATTCCTTGGATGGACCGTCATCGGATGGGTCATCGCTCTAATTTGGGCCGTCTCGGCAGAACCTTATCGCATCCAAATGGTGCCCGTTGCGGTGGCCAGCAGATTCTGCTGCCGTTGCGGCACGGCCGCTATTCCCGGCGCGCACTTCTGTGCCTCCTGCGGCTGCACGGTTTAGGCGTTCACGTGGGGCTCCCACATCCTGTAGCGGCGGCTTTATGCCGCCGTGCCTGGTTTAAACTATCTCCTCCACCATGAGCGAATCCCATAACCAATCTTTACGCGAGGAGTTCAATCGTTGGGCGGAAGCCGGCCGCGGCGACGGCATGGAGCAAGACCACCTGCCGATCACCCTGCCGGTCCTCGAGAAGATGCAGCTGACTGCAGCGGATAACGTGCTCGATGTCGGTTGTGGCTCCGGGTGGCTCGCCCGCCGCATCAGCAAACTCGTGCCCCAAGGCCGCATGGTCGGTATGGACATTTCCGATGAAATGATCCGTGTGGCGCGTCGCAACAGCGTGGAACATCACAACATTTTGTTTGTAACCGGCGAAGTAGCCGAAATTCCCTGGGAACCAAATTTCTTTAACCATGCGATCTCTGTCGAGTCCGCCTACTACTGGCCCGACCCAGCGGCGGGGGCACGGGAAATTTACCGCATCCTTCGGCCGCAAGGTACAGTCTGGATTTTGATCAACTACTATCGAGACAACCCTTATTGCCACCCGTGGGGCGGCCTGTTGGCGGTTCCCACGCAGTTGTTAGCGGCAGAGGAATGGGCGGAACTATTTCGCAGGGCCGGTTTCTCAAATGTTTCCACAGAGCGCGTCGTCGATCCGTCTCCCAGTCCGGAGACATACACCGGCAAATGGTTCCGCGATTCCGCGGAATTGCGAGCATTCAAAGCGGAAGGTGCCCTGTTGATCCGCGCTCACAAATGATAATTAGCTAGCAGTGCAACGCCGTCGCCCACATTGCTTCTTTCGCACTAGGCACCCGAGGTCGCTACCTGGCCGACTGGAGACCTCTGCTACAGTGTCTGAAAGTTCCTACTATTTCTCAGGTCGAAAAGAACGCAAATCAGTAGTTCTGTGACTGCCCATGGATGAAGAACTGCACGAATACCAAGTGCTCGTCGTGGACGATTCCCCGGTGTACCGCAAACTGGTCGAGCAGGTACTCTCGGCGGAATCGTACCAGTTGCTGTTTGCCGCCGACGGCAGCGAAGCCATGAAGCTGTACAAGCAGCATTCTCCGTGCATTGTCGTCACCGACTGGATCCTGCCCGATTTCTCGGGACTCGAGCTATGCAAACAAATTCGGTCCGACCCGAGTCGTCCGTACACGTACATCGTGGTGATGACCAGCAACACCGAGAAAGGCAATGTAGTGAAAGGCCTTCAGGCGGGCGCGGACGATTACCTGGCCAAGCCTTTTGATCCCGGCGAAATGTTGGCCCGCATTGGTGTGGGCCGCCGTATCATCGACCTGAATCGCGAGCTTGCAGCGAAAACTCGAATGCTCGAAGAAGCCGCGAGAACTGATCCTCTGACCGGATTGCCAAATCGCAGAGCCATCGAGGACTGGGCCAGCAAACAACTGCGCGGAGCGGCCAGGCACAATTTCCCCTTGTGGGTGGTTCTAGGCGATCTCGATAACTTTAAGGCCATCAATGACACTTTGGGACACGACGCTGGCGACATTGTGCTGAAGGTGTTCGCCGACGTCCTGAGAAAAAATACACGGGCTTCCGACATTTGTGGCCGCCTGGGTGGAGACGAATTCATCCTCGTTTTCACTCACGTCGAAGCTGACTATATCGAATCCACTGTGAATCGCTTTCGCGAGCAGTTCGCCGCGCTATCTTTTCCGCTGCAGGGCAAAAGCCTTCAGGTGACCGCCAGTTTCGGCATTGCCGGAATTCAGGAGCAGAAGACCTGCGATTTTTCCACCTTGTTACGAAGGGCCGATCAGACCCTGTATGAAGCCAAACGTGCCGGCCGCAACCTGGTTCGCGTTTCTGGCATTGCTGGCACCACCTTGTGACCCCCACTCTGGCTGCCCGCTGGGAAATGTGTTAAGAGTGCGATGATGATAAGTGTGTCCGGAGGGACCGGAGCGAAGAAGGTCACGTATGGCTTTTTGGGATGACGGAGTTGCGGTAATCACGGGAGCGGGTTCGGGAATGGGCCGGTGCCTGGCACAGCAACTTGCAGCAAAAGGCTCGTCACTGGCATTAGCGGACGTAAGCGAAAAAGGACTTGCCGAAACGATCGCGGTTCTCGGCGGCGCATCCGGAAAAATCACCCGGCACATCGTAAACGTAGCCGATGAACCCCAAGTCAAAGCATTTGCCGATGAAGTAGCCGCACAACATGGTCGTGCCACTTTCCTCTTCAACAATGCAGGCGTCGCTCTTCTCGGTCTCCTGGAAGAAATTTCTTTGCAGGATTTTCGTTGGTTGATGGACATCAACTTTTGGGGTGTCGTCTACGGCGTGACCTTTTTTTTGCCGCTGCTGAAAAAAGAAAAGCGCGCGCACATCATAAATACTTCCAGCCTGTTGGGATTTTTTGGCGCATCGGGACAGGGCGCGTATTGCGCCAGTAAGTTTGCGGTTCGTGGCTATACCGAATCGCTGCATCACGAACTGCTGGACACGAATGTAGGTGTCACCTGCGTGCATCCCGGCTTTGTACGCACGGCGATTGCCCAGCACGCCAAAGTTGGCCACCACGCCGGTGCGGCCTTACGCGACCAGAGCCTCACGCGCTTCGAAAAAGTCGCGCGCACCGATGCTCCTGCCGCCGCTGCGAAGATTCTGCGGGGGGTGGAACTCGGCAAAGCCCGCGTTCTGATCGGCGTGGACGCCTATTTTGTCGACATTTGGCAGCGCCTGAAGCCGGCCAGTTACTGGAATCTGATCGCCAAGCAGTTTGATGACCCGGGCACAAAAGCATTGAAACGAGGGTGACTTCGTTGCGCAGAGTCCGCCCAATGAGAGAAAACGAACTGACTCGCGCCCTGGCCGAGTGTATCCAGAAAATCTGGGATGCGTACCTGGTGGCGGATGAAACGACACACAACGAGTTACTGGCCGATGATTATCGCGCAGTTCATCCCGACGGAACCGTGCAACTTGGCAAGCCCACGAACCAAGAAATTGCTGCTACGCCCATTGAGGATTATTGGTTGCGGGATATGGAGGCATGGCCAGTGGGGACGGAAGGAGCGATCGCGACTTACAACGCCGAAGTCGAAGTACGGCAGGGGCTGTCTGCACAACGATTCGCTTTCGCAGTGGGCGAAGTGTGGATGAAACACGCGGGCCAATGGAAGTGCCGCTATTACCACGCCACGACACGGAAGTAACCTTGGTGGGCATCTGGAACCGGGTGTTCTGAATCGACCTTCAGTGTGCCAATCTATTTCTGCGAGGGCCTTCTTGAAAATACTGCTTCCCTCCTTGTCTGTTTGTTCCACGTTCCTGATTCTGAGCTCGGCGATTGCTCAGGCTTCGCCAAGCGATAACTCACTAACCTCTAGCCCAGTGTTTGAAAAGAACTGTGCGGGTTGTCATGGCAAGTCCGCGGAGGGCCGGCATTTTGCTGGGCCGTCACTGAAGTCCGACAAGGTCTCGGCTGCGTCTGACTCCGATTTGCGCAACATGATCACCAATGGCAAAGGGCGCATGCCCAAGTTCAGCGGCAAACTCTCCGTTGAGGAAATTGACACGCTGCTGCAGCAGATCCGGGCACTGAACAAGAAATAAGCTCCATCTTTCCAAAGGAACGCTGTGATTCGGATAGCTGACAGGGCTCGCTGGGTATGGTATGTCATAGGTATGACGATAGCTCCGATGCTACGCATGCAGTTGCAGTAGGCGGAGAAGAGGTTCCCAGTGGGTGTCATAGACCAACGGTTTGAAAAAAACTTCCTGATTACTTCGGTGGATTACGTTTTCAATTGGGCGCGGAAAAGTTCGCTCTGGCCGCTCACCTTCGGGCTGGCTTGCTGTGCGATCGAGATGATTGCGTCCACCACGGCTCGCTTTGACATGGCTCGATTCGGCGCGGAGGTGTTTCGGCCGTCGCCCCGGCAAGCTGACTTGATGATCGTTTCCGGAACGGTAACGCTAAAGATGGCGCAGGTAATCCAGCGGGTGTGGCAGCAGATGCCGGATCCCAAGTGGTGCATCTCCATGGGGGCGTGCTCCAGCGTTGGCGGACCGTTTAATGCATACTCGGTCCTGCAAGGCGTCGATCGCATCGTGCCTGTAGATGTTTATGTGGTGGGCTGTCCTCCTCGTCCGGAAGCCCTGTTTTACGCGCTTCTGAAGCTTCAGGACAAGATCGACACGATGACGTTGGCGAAGCGGCCCACCGAAGTCCGGCTGCATCCCGGCATGGTGGATGAGTTCACGAAGAACGTGATGGTCGCGCAAGTCCCCGAACCGCTGGCAAAATAATCGGTGCGGTCTCAAGGCAGGAAGAAGTCGCAGTCAGTCGGATTCTCCAACGAGGGCGGATTATGGCTTTTGTGCGAACAATTAAACTAGAGGAACTGCCGCCGGGCAGCGCGAGGGAATTGCATGTTGAAGGCAAGGCCATCGCCGTGGCCAATGTCGACGGGAAAATTTACGCGATCAACAACACCTGCCTGCATCGCGCTGGCCCTCTTGGACAGGGCCCGATGCAGGGGAAAGTCTTAACCTGCCCGTGGCATGGTTGGCAATACGACGTGACGACGGGCAAGAGCGTGCAAAATCCGGCAGTAGGGGTCGACTGCTACGCGACCGAAGTACGCGGCCAGGACATATTTGTAGATGTGGGAAATTGAAGAAATCGGACAACTTGAGTCCTATTTTCCTCATAATTAACACGATTTAAAAGAGTTATCCTTAGACTGAAGAGTTTTAGTACCTTTTCGTTCATTTCCTTTTGCAAATTTTCCTTCTATCCTTAACATTTTGTTTGGTTTTCGCCCTCCGTCCGTGTATTCTGCACGCGAATCGGAGCCGATGGCGACTGCGACCCCTCAAACACGACACTACTGGATCTTCAGCGCGGACCCTCACCACTATCACTGGGACACTCTCTTCGTAAAAGGGAAGGAGATGTGGCACGGCGCAGGAGCCAAACCTGACGCGGTGCGGGCCTTGAAACAGGTGAAGAAGGGCGACCGTGTGCTCTGTTACCACTCCGCACCGGAACGCTCGCTTTATTCCATCGCGGAAGTGACTCGCGATCCTTACCCCGATCCGCACGATTACGATGGTAAAAATCTGGTGGCGGATCTGCGCGCTTACGAAAAGCTACCGCGGCCGGTGACCTTGGTCGAAATGCGGGCCAATCCCGCATTGCGCAAGGTAAAATTGCTGAAGGCCGTGCGCCGCATTGTATCTCCACTCACGGAAGCCGAATATCACGAACTGCTTCGCATGGCTGGCATCGTGGCTATGCCCGGTGTGCCATTGCCCTGACCAAAGTGATACCGCAGGCTGGCGGCTCTGCTTAGATGGTCGAACATTTCCGAGAGTTTTTCGTCTAACACTTACAGTTGGTAGCATGCAGGGTTGCCGAGTGGCGTGGACCTTCAGCTATTCCGAATGACAATTGGGCATTAAAGGCACGGATTCAGTCGGTCGAACAGGAGAGAAAAATGCGCGCACGCTTGTGGTGGTTGCTGGCAGTGACGCTGTTGGTGATGGCAAATGCCTTGAAGGCGGCGGACGAGGCGCCCTTGCTGGCCCAGGAACCAACTATCAGCAAAACGACGATCGTGTTCGTCTATGGTGGCTATTTGTGGAGTGTTCCGCGGGAGGGTGGAGAGGCGCGGCAATTGACTACCGGCGGCCATGAAAGCTCGCCGGTATTTTCCCCCGATGGCAACTGGATCGCGTTCACTGGCCAGTACGACGGCAATACAGACGTATTTGTAATACCTGCCGAGGGCGGAGCACCCAAGCGGCTGACTTGGCACCCGGATCAGGATGGTGCGATTGGATGGACGCCCGATGGCAAGCACATTTTGTTTGTGTCCACACGCGACGCATATGCCGATTTCACGCGCCTTTACACGGTTCCTCCCCAAGGAGGAGTAGCCGAAGCTTTGCCGATGTGGCGCGCGTTCGAGGGTTCGTACTCCCCGGATGGCACGCGGGTCGCGTACGTCCCGAACTTTCAGTGGCAAAGGGCATGGAAGCGTTACCGCGGCGGTCAAACCACGCCTATTTATATCGTGAAATTGAGCGATCTCTCGCTTGAAAAGCTACCGCGGCAAAACTCCAATGACTTCAGCCCAGCCTGGTTTGGCGATACGGTTTATTTCCTTTCGGACCGAAACGGCCCGGTGACGCTGTTCGCTTATGACACCAAGAGCAAAGGCGTTAAGCAGGTCATCGAGAATAGGGGTCTGGACATGAAGAGTGTGTCCGCGGGGCCGGATGCCTTGGTTTATGAACAATTCGGTGGGATTTATGTCTTCGACCCGCAAACGGGCAAGTCGAAGAAAGTCGAGATTCGTCTGAACGGCGACCTGCCGGCTACGCGTCCACACTATGCGAAAGTAGCGGACGCGATTCAAAACGCCAACATTTCGGCTACCGGCGCACGAGCGGTTTTCGAAGCGCGCGGCGAAATTTTGACCGCTCCTGCCGAAAAAGGCGACATCCGCAACTTGACTCGCACCCCCGGTATCGCCGAGCGCGACCCGGCATGGTCTCCGGACGGAAAGTGGATCGCGTATTTCTCCGACGAGTCAGGCGAATACGCGCTGCATCTGGAGGATCAGTCCGGACTGGGGGAGGTGAAGAAGATCAACCTGGGCAATCCGCCCTCCTATTTCTACGGGCCGACATGGTCGCCCGACAGCAAGAAAATTGCGTATACGGATAAGCGCTTGAATCTTTGGTATGTCGACGTGGAAAAGGGTACGCCGGTCAAAGTGGCCACCGAGCGATTTGAGGATCCCTCGAATTCGATGAACGAGTCGTGGTCACCGGACAGCAAGTGGCTCACCTACACGCGCTATTTGCCTAACCACCTGCGTGCGGTATTCGTGTACTCGACGGACACCGGAAAGGAATGGCAAGTGACGGACGGCACCGCCGACACGCGCTTCCCCGTTTTCGATAAGAACGGCAAAACGCTCTATTTCACAGCCAGCACGGATGTGGGATTGAGCGTGGGTTGGCTGGACCTTTCCAGTTTTCAGCACCCGCTGACCCGATCCGTATACGCCGTGGTTTTGAAAAAAGGCGATCCGAACCCGGTTGAGCCGCAAAGCGACGAGGAAAAAATCGCCAAGCCGGAAGAGAAGCCCAAGGACACGGACAAGGACAAAGACAAAAGCAAAGAAGAGGACAAAGCCAAAGAAGGAGAAAAGAAAGAGGAAACTCCGTCCGTAACCATCGATTTCGATGGCATCGGACAGCGTATCGTGGCTTTGCCGATTCGCGCTGCGAATTACGTTCAACTTGACGCAGGGAAGACGGGGATCTTGTTTCTCTCCGAAGTGGTGGATGTGCCGCGCTTCGATGATCCGCCGAGTTTCACGGTCAGCAAGTTTGACTTGAGCACCCGGAAGACCGAGCCATTCCTTGCGGGCGTGAGTGCTTTTGTCGTCTCGGCGAACGGCGAAAAGGTTTTGTTCCGCCAGGGCCCGCCCCCTGCCGGCCCCTGGGTAATTGCGGCCTCCGCCGCGGCGCCGAAATCAGGTGAAGGCGCGCTGAACCTCGCAAACATGGAAGTGTATGTCGACCCACGTGCCGAATGGCAACAGATGTATCACGAAGTTTGGCGCATCGAGCGGGATTTCCTATACGACCCCAACCACCACGGACTGAATATTCCAGCAGCCGAGAAAAAATACAGCGTGTATCTTGCGGGAGTTGGTGGACGCGGCGATTTGAATCATTTGTTCGAGGAGATGCTGGGCGAAATCACCATCGGCCATATGTTCGTTGGTGGCGGCGATGTTCCGCAACCTCCGCAAGTGAAGGGCGGCCTATTGGGTGCTGATTATAAACTCGAGAGCGGCAGGTACCGCTTTGCGCGCATTTATAACGGCGAAAACTGGAATCCCGACTTGCGGGCACCCCTCACTCAGCCCGGCGTCGACGTCAAGGTCGGGGAATACTTGTTGGAAGTGAATGGCCGAGACGTGCGGGCGCCCACCGAAGTATACAGTTTCTTCGAAGAGACCGCTGGAAAACAAATCAAGCTCAAGGTCGGGCCGAATCCTGACGGCAGCGGATCACGGGAAGTCACCGTTGTCCCTGTCGATAGCGAGTTTGCGCTGCGCAACCGTGCTTGGGAAGAAGACAATCGCCGCAAAGTGAATGAACTAAGCGGTGGAAAGTTGGCGTACGTCCACGTGCCGGATACGGCGGTCGGAGGCTATACCAATTTCAACCGCTTCTACTTTGCACAAGTGGACCGAGACGGTGCGGTGATTGACGAACGATATAACC
>Ga0335073_10014592_pt1 | contig 11008 bp, 13 predicted proteins | sample Lox_Sample_22_FD_207093 | JGI IMG/M metagenome (GOLD analysis project Ga0335073, IMG submission 207093) | Soil microbial communities from Loxahatchee National Wildlife Refuge, Florida, United States - Lox_Sample_2.2 | ecosystem: Environmental > Terrestrial > Soil > Wetlands | place: USA... | reverse complement strand
TCACCGCCGCAGACGGTTACTCCGTAGCAGTACAGGGGCTGACAGGCGCGGGAAACCGCGCCTGTTGCCCCTCAGCTATCGGCTCGCCTCGCGTCAGGGAACGGATAGCCAATTCCTTCCCTGAGAGGTGAAATCCTTCGGCCACGGGCTCCAGGGCCCGGCTGGCCACGGCGCCACCCGTCGGCCAGCGGATCGACGTGCCTTCTCTGGCTGGGCGGCGCCTAGCCCGCGGGCGTGGGATCGGTGGGTGACGGGTCGGGCGATCCGGCTACGGAGGGCGACGGGGTCGCGCCCACGGTCGGGCTCGGGGTGCGGCCCAGCCTGGGCGATGGACTGGGCTGGGTAGCCCGCGGGGTTGGGCTGGCCGTCGGCCGCGGTGACACGGTGGGCGTGGGCGTCGGCGAGGACGTATGCGCGTTCTGCGTCCCCAACGGAGAGTCGGCCGTCGTCGGAGCCGGCCTGACCAGCAGGTACACCCACAGGGTGCCCGCGAAGATGGCCAGCAGGACCCAGGTGGAGACCCGCACCCGCCGCAGCCGCCGCAGCATCAGTCGGCCCGGGCGACTCGGGCGGTCTCCAGGTTCGTCGGCAGGACGATGCCCTCGCGCAGGAATTCCGCCGCGATCCTGGCCCTCAGCATCCGCCCGACGTCGAACTGCTTGCCGGGCAGCGTCCTGGTCACCATGCGGACCTGGAAGTGGTCTACGTCGATGCTCTGCACGCCCATGACGGCCGGCGGATCCAGCAGCAGGCTGCGCAGTTCTTCGTCCTGGTATGCCTCGTCTCCGATCTTCCGTAGCAGGTCGCTGACCCGGTTGACGTCCACGGCCACGGGCACGGGCACGTCGATCACGGCCCGGGCCCAGTCGCGGGACAGGTTGGTCACCTGGTTGATCTGGCCGTTGGGGGTGATGACCACCTCGCCGTCGGCGGTGCGCACGGTGGTGACCCGCAGCGTGACGTCCTCGACGGTCCCGACCGAGGTATTGGTCTGGCTCGTGACCGAAAGCTGGACGAGGTCCCCGAACCCGTACTGGCGCTCGCTGATAATGAAGAAGCCGGCCAGGATGTCCTGCACGACGCGCTGCGCGCCGAACCCCAGCGCCACCGCGGCCACGGCGGCCGGGGCGACCAGGGTGGTCAGCGGGATGCCCAGGCGCTCCAGGACGGCCACGCCGGTCACGGAGTAGATGACCGCCAGGACGAGCCAGGTGATCACTGACGCCAGGGCGTGGCGGTGCTTCGACGCCTCCGAGCGGACCAGCGCGTCCGTCTCCTGCGCGTTGGCGTCGATCCGGTCCATGGTCTTCCCGCCCACCCAATTCGCCAAGCGGGTCAGCAGGATCGCGCCGGTCACGAGCAGGACAATCTCCAGGCCGCTACCGCGCGCCCACAGACCGATGTCCGGCAGAGGGGTCATACTGCTCGAAGACATGAACTCCCATCGTGGCCGAACCGTCGGCCGCACGTACCAGCCAGGCCGGAAAACTGCTAGGTAGCCGACCCCGGCGGCGCCGGGCAGCCCCGCATGTCGACCGCGTTCACCCGACCGGGCGAATTACCACCTTAACGCGCGACTGGCCAGGCTGGTCGTGGTCGCGCAGGTTGGCGTGGTACTTCGCCGACCCGGTAGGAAGCCGGGAACGCGGGCATGGGACTTCTTTCGCCCCCCGCAGGCTACCGGCTCGGCGCTACCACCGGAGCTGCGCGATCATGTCGTAGTCGGCCGCTGAGTATCCCATCAGGCCCTCGGACAGGGCGAAGATCCACTCCGCCACGCCCAGAGACAACGCCAGGCGGCTGCAGCGAGCGCAGAAGTGGGGCTCCTGCAACCGCAGCGAGTCGTCTGTCTCCAGCCGCACGTAGATCAGCTTCGATCCCGGCAGCCTCCGCCAGCCGTCGCCGTCCCGGGCCAGCTGTATCGCCCGCTGCTCGGCGTGGGTCCGGCACTGGTCATGGTGGCCGGTCTCGGCGACCTTGCAGTAGCAGTGGTCTTCCCCCGGGAACGGCACCCCGTTGGTCCCCCACGCCAGCAGGCTGCCGTCCTTCACCAGCACCGCGGCGTGCCGGGTCCGGGCGTGGGAATCCCTGGCCAGCTCCGCCGCCCGCTCCACCATCTGCTCGGCCAGGTGGCTGTCATGGCGCTTCAGCGGCCATCGCTGGGGCCGTTGCCCTGGTTGCACGTCCACCACCCCTTCGCAGCGAACACTTATTCTCCGCCGGGGGCCCGCGTCCCGCCACGGTGCCATGCCAGTGCGGCAGATCCCGATCCGGCGACGGAAGGAATATACGCGCTCCATGGTTTGTGTTGAGTGTTCAACTACTTTTCGCCGTGGCATGAGGCGCTGGCCCGGCCGGCCGCGGCCGACCTCCGACCCGGAAAGGCAACCCCATGCCGAACCTGACCATCATCATCGGCTCGACCCGGCCCGGGCGGGCCGGCCTCCCGATCGCGCAGTGGTTCGCCGCGCGCGCCAAGGACCACGGCGGGTTCGACGTCCACGTCGTCGACCTCGCCGAGCTCGACTTGCCGCTGCTCGACGAGCCGAACCACCCGCGGCTGCGCCAGTACACCCAGCAGCACACCAAGGACTGGAGCGCGATCGTCGACGCCGCCGACGCGTTCGTGATCGTCACGCCCGAGTACAACTACGGCTACCCTGCCTCGGTGAAGAACGCGATCGACTACCTGCACGCCGAATGGCGGGACAAGCCGGTCGGCTTCGTCTCCTACGGCGGCGTGGCCGCGGGCACCCGCGCGGTGCAGCAGCTCAAGCAGGTGGTGACCACGCTGCGGATGCTGCCGGTGACCGACAGCGTCAACATCCCGTTCCACAGCCAGTTCCTCGACGCCGACGGCACCTTCCACGCCAACGCGGTGATGGAGCAGGCCGCCGACGCGATGCTCGACGAGCTGGTGCGCACCGAGGCGGCCCTGCGCCCGCTGCGCCCGGCCAGCGAGCCGGCCGCGCGGTGACCCGGCGCGCCCGATGGGCCCGTGGCCGGGTCGGGCGGCAGGCGGGGCCACGAGCGGTTAAGCCGGCCGCCGAAAGTCGTTAGCCTGGAGTAAAGCTCGGACCGGCGCCACGGCGCAGACGGGAGCAACGCAGTGAAAGTGCAGATCAGCTCCGAGCGCTGCCAGGGGCACGGTCGCTGCTACGACCTGGCCCCGGGCCTGTTCGGCGAGGACGACGAGGGCTACGGGACGGTGCTCGGCGACGCGATCGTGCCGCCGGGCCAGGAAAGCGCGGCCCGCCTGGCGGTGGCCAACTGCCCCGAGCGCGCGGTCGAACTGCTCGAGGAGACCTGACGTGGCCGTCGACGACCGCTTTGCCCGGGACTACCGGCAGGACCGCGACGACCAGCCCGAGGGCACGCGCAACGAGATCATCACCGGCCCGGTCTCCGACTGGGCGACCGACTTCTCCCATCTCGAGCCGGAGTGGTCCGCCGACCCCTACCCGATCCAGGACGACCTGCGCCAGCGCTGCCCGATCGCGCACACCGACCGGTTCGGCGGCGGGTGGCTGCCGACCCGTTACGAGGACGTCGCGTCCATCGCCTACGACCCCGAGCGCTTCTCCTCGCGCGCGATCATCATGAGCAACTTCCGGCCGCCCCACGAGATCGCGCCGGTCGGCGGCTCGCCGCCGATCTCCTCTGATCCGCCGTTCCACCACGACGCGCGCAAGCTGCTCCTCCCCGCGTTCACGAAGGCCGCGGTCGGCCGGCAGGAGCCGGGCACCCGGGCGTTGTGTCATTCGCTCGTCGACGCGTTCGGCGAGCGGGACGTGGTCGACGCCGCCGCCGAGTACGCGCAGCACATCCCGATGCGGGTCATCGCCGACATGCTCGGCTTCCCGCCGGAGGACGGGCCCCAGTTCCGGATCTTCGTGGAGAACACGCTGGAAGGCGTCAACCTGCCGCCCGAGGAGCGCATAGCGCGGATGACGCAGCTGTTCGACTACCTGGTCGCGCAGGTCCACGACCACCTCGACCACCCGCGCGAGGACCTGACCACCTACCTGATCAACGCCGAGCTGCACGGCCGCAAGCTCGAGCCGTCGCACGTGGTCGGCACGCTGGTCCTGCTGCTCATCGCGGGCATCGACACCACCTGGAGCGCCATCGGCGCGTCCTTGTGGCACCTGGCGAAGACCCCGGCCGACCGCGAGCGGCTCGTCGCCGAGCCCGGGCTGCTGCCGACCGCGACCGAGGAGTTCCTCCGCGCCTACGCGCCGGTGACCATGGCGCGGCTGGTGAGACAGGACATGCACTGGCGCGGCGCCGACATGAAGGCCGACGACTGGATCCTGCTGTCGTTCCCGGCGGCCAACCGTGACCCGGCCCAGTTCGACCGGGCCGGGGAGGTCGTCATCGACCGCCAGGCCAACCGGCACGCCGCGTTCGGCCTGGGCATCCACCGCTGCGTGGGCTCGCACCTGGCCCGCATGGAACTGCGGACCGCCCTCGAGGTCTGGCTCGAGCGGATACCTGAGTTCACCCTCGAGGACCCGTCGGCGGTGACGTGGTCCGCGGGCCAGATCCGCGGCCCGCGCGCGCTCCCCCTGCGCATCCGCTGACCGCGGCCCTAGCCCCTCTGACCGGCAGAGCCCGCTCGCGCTGCCGCCGGCCGACTGGCTCGCGATCGCGGGCCCGTGACACGCCAGGACGCCCTGGGAGATCCTGCTACGGTACGCGCGGGCGGGCACCGGACGGGAGAACGGCATGGCCTCGGACGAGGTAGGGGTTGGGCTGGTCGGCAGCGGGTTCATCGGCCAGGCGCACGCGGAGGCCTTCGCGCTGACGCCGCTCGCGTCGGTGCGCGCGGTCGCGTCGAGGTCACCGGACCGGGCGGCCGGCTTCGCCGCGCGGTGGGGGATTCCGGCCTGGCACACCGACTACCGCGAGCTGGTCGCGCGCCCCGACGTCGACCTGGTCAGCGTGGCGGCCCCGAACCACCTGCATCGCGACATCGTGGTGGCGGCGGCCGAGGCCGGCAAGCACGTCATCTGCGAAAAGCCGCTGGCCCGGACGCTGCGCGAGGCCGATGAGATGATCGCGGCCTGCCGCGCCGCCGGGGTCAAGCTGATGTACGCCGAGGACATCTGCTTCGCGCCCAAGTACGTCCGGGCCAAGGAACTGGCCGACGAGGGAGCGCTCGGTGACGTCTACCTGGTCCGCCAGTCCGAGCAGCACTACGGGCCGCACTCGGACTGGTTCTGGGACCCGGACCTGGCCGGCGGCGGCGTGCTGATGGACATGGGCTGCCACGGCATCGAGTTCGCCCGGTGGGTGCACGGCAAGCCCGCGGTCCGGTCGGTGACCGCGGAGGTCGGGACGTTCGTCCACGGCCAGCGCACCCGGGCCGAGGACCATGCGATCGTCACGATCCGGTTCGACGGCGACCGGGTGGGCCTGATCGAGGCCAGCTGGGCCAAGCCGGGTGGCATGGACGACCGCGCCGAGATCGTCGGCTCCCGGGGCGTGACCTACGCCGACCTGGTGCGCGGCTCCTCGCTGAGCACCTTCAGCGACGTGGGCTACGGGTACGCGGTGGAGAAGGCGCCCGATACCCGCGGCTGGACCTTCACGATGTCCGATGAGCTGTGGAACGGCGGCTTCCCGCAGGAGATGGATCACTTCGTCCGGTGCGTGGCCGAGGACGCGGTGCCCCGCGAGACCGGCGAGGACGGCCGCGCGGTGCTGGAGATCATCTATGCCGCCTACCGGGCCGCGCGCACCGGCCGGGTGAAGCTCCCGCTCCGGCTGACCGACGCCGAGGCCGCCCAGCCGCCGTTCGCGCAGCTCGACGGCGACTGAGGTGGCGGCTGAGGCGGGCGCTGCCCGTAAGCGTGATGCGCGGGCCGGCTTCACGGGACGAAGACGGGACGGCGGCCCTGCTGGTCGCGGGCCCACACCTCGCCGACAGCCGACAGCGGGACCCGCCCGATGTCGACGCGGACCTTTCCGGCGCGGAGCAGGTCCAGCAGCTCGCGCAGCATCCCGGTGATCACGTCGATGGGCGGCATGGTGCCCGTGCCCTGGCCGAGGATCTCCAGGCCGGCGCCGCTGCGCAAGACGGCTGCGGGCAGCGTTATGGCCGGGCCGGCCATCTCGCCCGCCTGGAGCAGGCGGATCCGCCCGGAGCGGAGCTCGGCGTCGTCGTGCTCGACCGAGGTGAGGAAGACCTCGGTCGGGTGCCCCCACAGGTAGTCGACCACCACGTCATAACCGTGCTCCCCGGCCTGGGCGGCGAACGCGGCGGCGAGCGCGTCGTCGGGCTGGCCGAGCTGGATGGTGGCGTCGGCGCCGAGCTCGGGCAGCGTGTCGAGTACCTGCTGGTTGCGCCCGGCCGCGACCACCCGGGTGGCGCCGAAGTGCCGCGCGGCCTGCACCGCCAGCTTGCCGGTGACCCCGGTGGCGCCGAGGATGAGCACGGTCTGGCCGGGCTGCAGCGGGCATCGCCACCCGAGCGCCAGCCACGCCGACAGCCCGGGGTTCCACGCGGCCGCGGCCACCGCGTCGTCGAGGCCGTCGGGGACGGGGAACGTCATCTCCGGGCGGGCCGTCGAGTACTGCGCCATGGTGCCGTGCCGGGAGCCGAACAGCACCCGCTGGCCGCCGGGCCGCCGGCCCGCGCCGATCACCCCGGGCACCGCGGGCAGCCCGCCGGCGGCGTACTCGCCGGAGCGGACGGAATAGTGGGAGCCGTTCGCGCGGACCCGGTCGATGTTGTTCAGCGGGGCCGCCGTCACCTCGATCAGCTCCTCGCCGTCGCCCGGCTTCGGCTGCGGGAACTCCTCGTACCGCGGGGCCTGCCCGAGGGCGTGCAGCACGGCGGCCCTCATGACCGCGCCCCGTCCCGGGCCGCGAGCCGCCCGATCCGTTCCTGCCAGGGCCGCAGCACCCGCGGCGGGCGGGGCGGGCGGGTCTGGTGCAGCCGGCCGGGCAGGCGCTGGGCGACGGCGTGCGCCCTCGGGTGCAGCCGGTCGGGCAGGCGGCGGGCCAGGGCGTGCGCCCGGTCGCGGGCGTCGTCGTGGCGGGCCCGCGCGGAGCGGCCGCGCAGGCCGAAGATGTCGGCCGTCCAGTCCACCGCGATGCGGTGCAGCAGGCGGATGGTTTGTCCGGGCATCGAAGGCCTCCTCGTCTTGCGAGTACAGCGTACTCGTTAAGAGTACAGCGTACTCATAGTCTGGCGCTAGGCTATTTCGCGTGTCAGCCCCGCCCGCCAGCCAGCCCATCTGGACCCGTCCCGGGCCCGGCGCGCGCAAGCCCCGGTTCAGCCGCGAGCAGATCGCGGCGGCCGCGCTGGCCATCGCCGACGCGGACGGCTTCGACGCGGTCTCGATCCGCCGCGTCGCCGCCGAGCTCGGCGCCGGCACCATGAGCCTGTACCGCTACATCAGCGCCAAGGCCGACCTGGTCGCGCTCATGGACGACGCGATCATGGGTGAGTCGCTGATACCCGGCGAGCTGCCCGGCGACTGGCGCGAGGCGCTCGCCCTGATCGCCCGGAGCACCCGGGCGGCGCTGCTGCGCCACCCCTGGGCCGTGCAGGCGCTGCAGGGCCGCGGCGCCGCGGCCCAGGACGGGTCGTTCGGCCCCAACGGCCTGCGCCACTTCGAGCAGTCCCTGGCCGCGCTCGCCACCGCGCCGCTGGACACCGCGGCCAAGTTTGACCTGCTCACGATCGTCGACGACTACGTCTTCGGTCACGTCCTGCGCGCAGGCGAACAGCAGGCCAGGGTCGCCGACGCCGACCCCGGGCACGCCGCCGCGATCGCCGGCTACATCCAGGGCCAGATCGCCACCGGCCAGTTCCCGCACCTGAGCGAGCTGGCCCGCGATCCGGCCGCACAGTCCCTCGCCGGTCCCGGCCGGCTCGACGACCGGTTCGAGCGCGGCCTGGCGGCCCTGATCGACGGCGCACTGCCCAGCGAGAAGAAAGGAAGCGGCGAGTAGCGCCTGGGAACGATGTCTGACCGGAACCAGGGTGAATCGGGCAGGCCCACCGTGCACCCGAACCTGCCCCGAAGGACAAGGCCTGCGCCCAGCTTTTCGGCCAAGCCGTCAGCCCGGGCGCAGCAGCGCGGTAGCGAGGCTGTCGGACAGCCACCGCGCGAGCGCGGCGGGAGCCCAGCCGCGCTGGGTGACCAGCAGGCCGTAGAGGTGGCCGTCGTTGACCGCCCAGCACAGGTCGGCTGCCTGCTGCTCGCTGACACCGTCGGCCAGGCTGCCCAGCGACACCAGGTGCCCGACGAACGCCCTGGCGCCGTACATCCGGACCTGGGCCTGTATCGCCAGTAGTTCGGCGGCCTCCGGGTCGCCGTCGGCCGCGGCGTACAGGACCTCCCCGATCGGCGCCACCCGGGCGGCGATGTCGACCACCATGTCGACCCACAAAGCCACCGCCCGGCGGGGATCGCGCTCGGCCTGGATCGCCTTGACGCCCGGCCGGTCCGCCAGGGCAACCGGCTCGTCATCGCCGACGATGGCCCAGTCGAGAGCCAGCTTGAGCAGCGCGACCTTGCCCCCCACGGCGTTGAAGACGGTGCGCCGGCTGACGTGCGCCGCCTCGGCGATCGCGTCGATCGTGGTGGCGGCGTAGCCCTGGGCGAGAAACAGCTCCCGGGCCGCGGTGACGACGGCCCGGCGGGTACGGCGGGCCTGCTCGTCGCGCACCTCGGACACATAGCGCCGGGCCGGCTGGCTCATCGGTCACCAGTGTGCATCTTGACGGCTCCCGTAAGTTCGTTGCACTATCGATGTAATCAAAGCACTATCAGTATACCGAACGGGGTGGTCATCATGCGAGTAGCCGTCATCGGGATGGGGCCCGCTGGCCTGCTCATGGGCGCCGGGCTGGCGCGCCGCGGTCATGAGGTGGTCGCGGTGGAGCGCGATCCCGGACCCGCGGCCGACGGCAGCTGGCCGCGACGCGGGGTCATGCAGTTCCACCACGCCCACGGCTTCCGGCATCAGGTCACGGCGGTGCTGGAGCAGGAACTTCCGGAGGCGCTGCCGCGGTGGCTGGCCGCCGGCGCCGAGCCGGTCCAGCTGTCGCGGCCCGACGGCAGCCAGGTCCCCATGGGTGTGCGCTCCCGGCGGGCCACGTTCGAGCGCGCCCTTCGGGAGGCCGCGCTGGCCCAGCCCGGCCTGCAGGCACGCCGCGGCCGCGTCGAGGGCGTCCTATGCCATAACGGGCGGGCCGGCGGCATCCGCGTCGACGGATCCGAGCTAGCCGCCGACCTGGTGATCGACGCCTCGGGGCGGGCCGGGCGGGTCACCCGCTCGCTCCGTCCCGCGGCCGCCAGCGGCGGGCCGTGCGGGATCGCCTACGTCGACCGGCAGTACCAGCTGCACCCCGGCGCCGAGCCCGGCCCGCTCGCGAACCCGATCGCGTGGCAGGCTGACCTCGATGGCTACCAGGCCATCATCTTCGTGCACGAACGCGGCATCTTCTCGGTCCTGCTGGTCCGTCCCTCCGCCGATCCGGTCCTGGCCCAGCTCCGCCACGAGGCCGCCTTCACCGCCGCGTGCCAGGCCATTCCCGGGCTGGCCGACTGGGTCGATCCGGGCCGCGCCCGGCCCCTCACGCCGGTGCTGCCCGGCGGCCCGCTGCTCAACGCCTACCGCGGCCAGGCCGGGCCCGACGGGAAGCTCGCGCTGCCGGGACTCGTGTTCGTCGGCGACGCGGTGGCCACCACCACGCCAACGTTCGGCCGGGGCGTCGCCACCACCCTGCTGCAGGCCCGGCGGTTGCTGCAGTGCATCGACGAGCACGGCACCGACGCGGTCGCCGTCGGTGAAAGCTTCGACGCCTGGTGCGCCGAGCAGATGAAGCCGTGGGTTGACGACCACGTCCACATGGACTCCTCCACCCAGCGCCGCTGGGCGGGCCAGGATGTCGACCTGAGCCAGCCCCTGCCGTCCGACCTCATCCTCGCCGCGGCCGGGGCCGATCCCGGCATCCTCGGCGCTGCCTTCGGCTATCTGGGCATGACCGCGCTTCCCGCATCGCTGCGGGCCGTCGAGCCGCGGGCGCGCGCGCTCTACGCGACCGGGTGGCGGCCGACCTTCGCGCCGGGCCCGACCCGCGACGAACTCGCCGACATCATCCAGGCAGCCCTGCGCCCGTCACCCGCGCTCGCCGCGGTGTAGCGCCGCGGTGCAGCGCCGGTCAGGCCGGCCTGCGCGCCCGGGGCAGCGAGGCGACCACCAGGTCGTAGGAGTCGCCGAGCAGGTCGGTCACCATCTGGTCGGGCAGCGAGCCATCGAGCGTGATCGTGTTCCAGTGCCGCTTGTTCAGGTGATACCCGGGCACGATCGCCGGGTACGTGGCCCGCAACTGCGCCGCGAGATCGGGCTCGCACTTGACGCTCAGCTGCAGCGGCTCGCCGTCGAGGGGACACAGCGCGAACATTTTCCCGCCGACCTTGAAGACCGAGACCTCGTCCCCGAACGGGAACTCCTCCACGGCCCCCGGTAGGGCCAGGCACTGGGCCTTGAGCTCACGGCGATCCATGACCCGGCTATTATGCGTGCCCGGCCGGGTCGTGCGTTCCCGGCTCCTGGGGCCAGCCCCGTTCGGCGAGGTAGTCGGCGATCGGCTGGTCGGCGCCCTCGTAGTAGCTGCCGATCGGCTCGTTGCTGGCGACCGGCTGAGCGTCGCCCGGCCGACCGCCCGGCTCCGCGGCCGGTCCATCCGGCTGCGCGGCCGACCCGTTCGAGCCAGGATCTGCGGTGGGCACCTCGCTGGCCTGCGGTGGCTCGGCCCGTTCCACCTCAGCTGGCCCCGGCTCGGCCCGTTCCGCCTCGGTTTGCTCGGGTTCGGCGTCTTCCGGCTCAGCCTGGTCCGGCTCGGCCGCCTGCAGCGCAGCCCGTTCCGCCTCGGTCTGCTCGGGTTCGGCTGGCTCTGGCCCGGCCTGTTCCGCCCCGGCTGGCTCGTGCGCGCCAGGGTCGGGCGGCACGGGGTCGGCATGGAGCCCGGGCGTGATCGGCTCGC
>Ga0335073_10014590_pt1 | contig 11010 bp, 11 predicted proteins | sample Lox_Sample_22_FD_207093 | JGI IMG/M metagenome (GOLD analysis project Ga0335073, IMG submission 207093) | Soil microbial communities from Loxahatchee National Wildlife Refuge, Florida, United States - Lox_Sample_2.2 | ecosystem: Environmental > Terrestrial > Soil > Wetlands | place: USA... | reverse complement strand
GGGAATGGCCTTCATGGTCCTGGTCGCGGTCGCCACGTCCATCGCCGTCCAGGTGGTGGGTGTATTGCTCATTTTCGCGCTCATGGTGACTCCGGCCGCGGTCGCCCAGCGCATCGCCCGGCGGCCGGCGCACGGCATTCTCATTTCCATGCTCATCGCGCTGTTCGCCACATGGTTCAGCCTGTTTCTAGCGTTCTATCTGCCGTGGGGACGGGTCAGTTTTTTCATAACCACCGTCACCTTTACGATTTATATCGCCGTAAGGATTTGGCAAAAAATCCGATAGGAAAAAATGATTCTTGTCATGGAACGCGCCTTTCTCTATATTGCAAATGATTTGCAATTAGGAGAGAGCTTGGCCTGATTGCTGCTGTGATGGCTCTTTGGTTTAAAACCGAATGCTGACGCCATTTCAATTGAGTCGCCGGACGCGCTTGTATCTGCACTGCGCGACGGGCGCTTTGTGCCTGTTTGTGTGGCTGTTTCTGGCAACGGCTGAGCTCTGCAAGCCCCTTCACGAATGGCTGCACGGCGGGAGCATCCCCGACGACGACGACTGCCCGGTGGTGGCCGTTGCGGTCGGGCACGTTCATGTGGAAGTTTGCGACGTCCCGCAGATGATGCCCGTTGCAGTGATTGAAATCGCCCTCCGCCCGGAAACATCAAGTTGTGTCTCCTTCGAAAAAGTTCTCCCCAACGACCGCGCCCCGCCCGTTTCCCTCGTTTAGTTCCGTAGCAGTCTTTACAACCGCAACAGCGAGTGTGCCGCGTGTCCTGCCATAGTCAGGTCCGCGACACCGGCAACAGCGGCCTTCAAAATCCAGTTATTCCGTGCTCCTGCGAAATACAGGCATTTCGCGGACGCGGTCCCTCTAAAGGACCGCGGTGGGGAAAAATTTAACCGTTAACCAATTCAATTTTGAAGTTATGAAAACATTTGTAGTAAAAGATAGAAGAAAATGTAGATGGAAGTTTTGGGGTATATTGTCGCTCGCTGTGGCTTTGACCGTCCAGGCGCTGGCCCAAACAAACAACGCAACCGGGCCGGCCGGTCTAACGCCGCTGACTCCGGCCACGGTAAACGGTGGAACAAACACCGTGGCCTCAGGCGGCACGACAAATGTCGCCAACCTTGGGAACGTTACCGTCGTTGGCCAATTGAACCAGGCGCGCAGCCAGATATTGACCAGCATAGGCGCGACCTCATACACGCACACCGCCGCCGATATCCAGGCACAGTCTCAAGGTCAAAACGCGCCCTTCACGCAGGTCATCCTGCGTTCACCCGGTGTCGCGGAAGATTCAGCGGCAAGCGGCAACCTGCACGTGCGCGGCGAACATGCGAATTTGCAATATCGCATTAACGACGTCCTCCTGCCGGAGACGCTTGTAGGAACATTCGGCCTGGTGCTCTCTCCCCGCTTTGTCCAATCCGTGCAACTCATCGACGGGTCGTTGCCGGCTGAATACGGTTTCCGCACGGCGGGTATCATTGACATCCAGACCAGGACCGGGGCGTTTGTAAATGGCGGCGAAGCGGACCTGTACGGTGGCAGTTTCAACACATTTAACCCGAGCTTCGAGTATGGCGAGTCGGATGGGCCGTGGGATATATACGTCGTGGGCAGCTACAATGCAACCGACCTGGGCATCGAAAACCCGACTAACACGGTCAATGCCATCCACGACCATTCCGACCAATACAAAGCCTTTGGTTACGCCTCGCGCCTATTGGGCGACACAAGCCGTGTCACGTTAATGGGAGGGGCTTCATACAGCACCTATCAGATTCCTAATAGCCCAATAGGCCCGGGCTCTCAATCTGGCGCCGGGACGAACTATGCCCAGGGGTTGGATGCCATGGGGATCCAGGCTGAAACGAACTGGGCAGACCTGAATGAAAATCAGGTGGAACAAAATTATTTTGCCATTGCGGCGTTCCAGCAGTCGCTGGGAAACCTTAATTATCAACTGTCGGCTTTTGGCCAAATCAGCGACGTCCATTTTTTTCCCGACCCAAACGGCGACCTTGTTTTCGACGGCGAGGCGGCCGATGTGGCCCGCAACCTTTACTCAAGTGGCGGGGAACTGGACGCCAGCTACGATATCGGAGACAAGCATACCGTCCGATTCGGTGGTCTCATCATGGATGAATATCTTACTGACGACAACAGCACGACCGTGTTCACCCTTGATCCCTCTGGTAATCCCAACGGTTTGGAGACCATCGTCCAAAACTTCGACGCCAATGCCATCTTCGCGGGCGTATATGCACAGGACGAGTGGAAGATCCTCCCCAAAGTGACGATTAATTACGGGCTGCGTTTTGACGAATATCACAGTACTTACATCAACGAAAACCAGCCCAGTCCGCGCATCAACCTTGTCTATAAACCGACCGACTGGACAACCCTCCACGCCGGTTATTCTCGATTCTTCACTCCGCCACCGCTTGAAAACGTCCCGGCCGCCAACGTCACCGTTTTCGACGGCACATCGGGCGCATCCGGGGTGACCCAGGATGACACTGTGAAGGCCGAACGCGCGAATTATTTCGACGTGGGTATTTCGCAAAAAATCACTCCACACCTCACGGTAGGTGTGGACGGTTATTATAAGATCGCCCGCGACCAGCTCGATGACGGAACATTCGACCAAACGCTCATCCTTTCGTCGTTCAATTACGCGAAAGGGCGGGTGCGAGGCGTCGAATTCACCGGCAACTATGACCTGGGCGGCTTTTCCAGCTACGTTAACGTGGCTGTATCCCGCGCGGAAGGCATGGGGGCTGAGTCGGCGCAATTCCTCTGGCCCGACCAAACTGTCATCAATTACGTTAACCATAACTGGGTCGTTTTGGACCACGATCAACTTGTCTCGGCCAGCGTCGGGGAGTCCTATTTGTGGAAACAATCCGACACCAAAAGTGCCTTGTTTTACGTGGACTCCATTATCGGCACCGGGTTAAGGCAAGATGGGCCGGGATACATACCGCCGCAATATACACCACCAGGGCAAACGCCCGGTGTGGATCCGATTCCCAACGGGTCGAGCGTGGGTACTTACTACAATATCAACCTCGGCGTGGAGCAGGACTTCAAAATCCACCACGGTCGCGTTTTGAAAGCGCGTCTGGACGTCGTCAACATCACCGACAACAGCTATCCCCTGCGTACCGGCAGCGGCGTGGGCGTCTTCGCCCCGCAATACGGCGAACGCCGCGGATTCTTTGGTTCACTGGGTCTGTCGTTTTGAGCCAAACAAGTTGGAGAGCCGCGTTTTTCCTCCGGCGCGGCTCTCCGACATTACGAATATGAAAACAATTTCTCTTTCACGTATCGGCACGGCGCTCAACCGAGCGGACAAGCTTGGCTCGTTATTGTCTTCATTGTGCGCCGTGCATTGCATGTGTATGCCCGTCCTTATCGGGCTATTGCCGGCCATCGGGCTCTCGTTTCTGGCCAGCAATAAATTTGAACATATCGCTTGCGCCACAATGATTCTGCTGGCGGCTGCGTGCCTATGGTTCGGTTGCCGCATCCATAGGCGATGGGGCGTGCTCGTGCTGCTGGCCGCCGGCGCAGCCCTCGTGCTGTACACCCAATTCGGCGGACCTTCAGAGCAAAAAGAAACACAGACGGATTGGCATGAAGCCGCTGCGATGGCAATCGGCGGTTCCCTGATTGCTCTGTCACATTGGATCAATCTCAGATTGCGCAGGCGCTGCGGCTGTCAGGAATGCTGTAATCACCGTAAACCCAACACGCCATGAATAATCCCGTTATGACCACGATTCTTTCGATTCAAAACCTGCGAGTGGAATATCCGCTTCGCGACCACAAACGCTCCGTCAAAGTGGCCGTCAAAAACCTCACGCTATCTGTCAGTGCCGGTGAAGTGTTTGGATTTCTTGGGCCGAATGGCGCCGGTAAAACGACGACAATGAATGTCATGCTCGGCTTCGTGAATGCCACGGATGGCGATATTCTTCTCTTTGGCACCAGTGTGCGCCAGCCCATCGCCCGCCAGCGCATCGGCTACCTGCCCGAGATGACGTATTATTATAAGTTCCTCACCGCCGAGGAGCTGTTGCGCTTCTATGCTCGTCTATTTGAGGTTCCACGTTTGGAAGCGGACCGCCGCATTGACGCCGCCCTAAAACTGGTCGAACTGGAGCACGCCCGAAAACGACTCATCAAGACCTATTCCAAGGGAATGCAACAGCGGGTCGGCATTGCACAGGCGCTCATCAATAATCCGGACTTGCTCATCCTCGATGAGCCGACCAGCGGCCTCGATCCGCTGGGCCGAATGAAGGTCCGTCAAATCATCCAACGCCTCAAAGACGAAGGCAAAACTGTCTTCTTTGCCTCGCATGAATTGGGCGAAGTCGAAACGGTTTGTGATCGCGTCGCAATTCTGCACGAAGGCGAACTTCGGGCCGAAGGCCGCGTCAAGGATTTAGTCTCACACTATCAATGCAATTTGGAGCAGATCTTCCTGCAGGTCATTGGTTTTCAGAATTAAAGTTCACAAATTTATGAATAAAACATTAGCCGTTGCCGGAGTCGTCATTAAGGAACTATACCGCCGCAAGGATTTTTACGTCCTGTTCATACTGACGATCATGATCTGTCTCGTCATGGGTTCGATGAACGTCTTCAACGACAGGGAGATCATCCGTTACGTCAAGGAGATCTGCCTGTTGTTGATCTGGGTCTCTTCACTGATTATCGCCATCACCACTACGGCGCGGCAAATTCCGGCCGAAAAGGAGCAGCGAACCCTCCTGCCTTTGTTGGCCAAACCATTGTCCCGGACGCAGTTGGTAGTGGGCAAATTTCTTGGGTGCTGGATTGTCTGCGGCCTCGCGTTGATTTGCTTTTATACGTTTTTTGGATTCCTGGCGGCAAGCCGGGAACATCAATGGCATCTCCTGAATTATCTTCAGGCTGCCTTTCTCCACTGGATGGCCCTCGGCGTCGTGATCGCGTTCGCCTTGCTCGGCTCGCTGGTTTTCGCCGCGCCTTCCTCGAACGCAACAATCTGTTTTTCTATTGTCGCAGCCATCCTGTGCATCGGGAGATACCTGGACAAGTTTGCGCTGTCCCTCCCTGAACCGATCCGTTCCATTGTCTATTCAATATACTTTGCGATGCCTCACGTCGAAATTCCCTTCGATATGCGAAAACTGATTATCCATGATTGGCCAATCATTGATTGGCGATATGTATGGCTGCTGGGTCTCTACCTGCTGGCTTACATCGCGTTTTTCCTCGTTGGGGCGTGTTTGATATTCCGGCGCAAGGCCCTCAACTAATTTCGCCGTATGAATACTTCAAGAACACTCTGGTTGCTGTTCATTGCGCTATTCGTTTTGTGCTTTGGCCTGGGCGCGGTCGTGCAGCCGCGGTTTCAACAAATAGAAAATGACAATGGCCAATCGGACAATTTTTTCATTCTTCTCTTCGGTGACAGCAGCCGGCTTTTTGCCAACGCCGCCTTTATCAAAGCTGACGCCTATTATCACAGTGGTTATTATCCGACAATTTTCGACAACAATCAGGCGTTTAAAACGCCCCACATGGCGGAGGACACCGGGGCGGTCGCCAGCCATAATTCAGGCGAGGAAACGGCGTTTATGGGGAAGCCGCGGAATTGGATTGATGCTTTTGCACGTCATTTCATCCCAAATCGTCACACGCACCTGAATGAAGGCGGTCCGACGGATGATTTGAGCACAAGCTCGGAAGTGCGTGAGATTTTGCCCTGGCTCGACCTGGCGACGGAAATGAACCCCCAGGACATCCGGACCTACCTGGTCATTTCGTTTTGGCTGCGGACCAGCCTGAATCAGGCTTCAGAAGCCGAGCACGTGTTGCGAGGAGGCCTGAGATCCAATCCGGGCAATCCGCAACTGCTCTTCGAACTTGGACGAATTTATTTCGATAATTATCACGACACCGCCCAGGCGCGAAAGATTTGGGAAGCGGGAGTCCTAAGCTGGGAGAATGAAAAGCCGGGCGTTCCGTGGTCCGATCGGCTCAAGTATAATAACGCGACCTTCGACGACCGCTTTGTTTTCGAACAACTGGAAGTGCATTTGGCCCAACTCGAAGGAAGCCTTGGCAATACAGAGGCTGCCATCGTGCACCTTCAACGGGCGAAACTGGCGTCGCCCAAACCGGATGATATTCAGAAAATGATTGATGAACTGAAATATAAACGGCTGTGAGCAAGTCTTCGATTATCAAGGATGCGGCGGAAAAAGCCCTTGCCAGTGAAAATGACCGGGCCACACGCCTGTTTGGCAAGGCGGAAAAAATTACGGCAGGAATAATCGTGGTAACCGGTTTTCAGGTCTTGAGCGCTCCGAACGTTCTGGGATCCGGTTCACTCTGGGCCCAGTGCGTGTGTTATTTTGCGTTTGCGGTGCTGGGCCTTTCATTGTTTTTTGGCTTTTTCAGCATGCGGTCCAGAGGTTATGCCGATTATCCGCGCGGAGACAAACTTTGGGAAATTCTCAAGCCTGAGAATGTTTCCGAAGACGCCGCCCACGAAGCCATTATTCAAATGCTTCTGAGGAACAGGGAACAGAACGCAAAAGTGAATGATGCAAAGGCCCGCACATTGGCCATATGCGGCTGGCTGCTTTTTGCGGGGTTTCTGCTGGGCGTTGCCAGTCAATTGCTGGCGCCCCTTGCAGTGATATCTCCGCCTCAATGACTTAAACCAATGCCTCTCGATTTATTTAACTATTTGAACCGCTCCGTGGTCGTCGCAATGGTCGCCGTGCGGATGATGGAGGCGGCCGTCAACCAGGTAATCCACGTGGTTACCATGGGGAACCGCGGGATGGCCGCAATTGGGACCATGAACGTGCTTCGCCGCGCGTTCATCAGCGGCGAATCCCGGGGTGCATTTGTCAGGATTGGCCGAATTAACGGTAATCGTGTGTTCGTCCACATGATCCTCGTGTGGATGATGCAGATGGCCATCGTGGAGGTAATCTACATGCCCTTCATGCTTGACGGCGATATGCCCGCAGCCGGGTGCGTGGACGTGAGTATGGTTCGCATGCGTTGTACAAGTTTGTTTGCTCATAATTGTTTTGGTTTTTTCCATTTATCTCCGCGCTTTTTCCAAAATAACTATCTAATTCCGCCACTGACCTGGCAAGAAATGTTTCTGCAAGTCACTTGCATCTGATCCCGTGAAAACATTCAAAGAACGTCAAAAGTGGGCGCTGTCATTTTGCCGGAACGCAGGGATGCGCATTACATCCGTGAGGGCGGCGATCCTGTCGTTTCTCGCGCAGCACCGGATGCCCACGAGCCTGAAAATGGTTTCGCAGGCGGACGGTGTCCGGGGGCATTGCGAATCAACCACCGTCTATCGAACGTTAATGATGTTCAAGGAGGCTAAACTTGTGCGGGTGGTGCCCACACCTCAAAAAGCGAGTTATTTTGTATTAAATACTCCCGATGACACGGCTCATTTCCTGATTTGCCGGCAATGCGGTTGTGTCGCAGAATTGCCGCTGCCGGGTCCGATGTCGGCTGAGATCGGGCGGATTGCCAGCGCGCGCGGGTTTTCTCCGATGCCGCAGGATTGTGAGGTCCACAGCCTTTGCTCGAACTGCCAGATGGTGGAGAAAACACAAGTCCTGCCCTCAAAATTGACAAGCGGCGCCCGCAGCAAAACGAAACCGAACCGCGGGAGCGTTTCGTGAAAAGGCCTTTAAACTGCGAATAATATATGGATGTGAATCGAACATCATGCGCCTATGACCTGGAGGTCGCGATCTTTTATGGCAAAAGTGAATTGACGGGAACGCACCCGAAGTGTAGCATTGACTACATGTTGTTTTTTATACTACATAAAAGGCCGGGAAACCCCCTGGCTCGTTTTTCTCCCGGGACAAACCGCCGGCAGAAAATGGCCGGCGCGCGACAACAGTCATTAGTGAATGCGGTTGTCTTTGCCTCCGTGAAAGTGAATTTAATGGCCGGTTGCCTCTGCGTGTTCACGGTTGCCGTCGTCCGTGCCACGCCCACGAATGCGCAAACCGCGCCGGTGTCTTCCCTGATTGCGACCAATAAAACGTCAGCGCCATCGCCACCCGCTCAAAGCGCCGCGGCAGCCGGAACGAATTCCACAGTGGCCCTGCCCTCAATTACGGTCTTGGGTGACTTGGACCTAAAGCGCGATCAAATCGCGCCAGACCTTGGCGCGGTCACCTACACGCTTGGCCAAAATCAAATTAAGACGACAAGCCAGGGTGAAAATTCTTCCTTTCAGCAATTAGTATTGCACGCCCCCGGCGTGGTACAGGATGAATTTGGCGAAGAACATGTTCGGGGCGACCACGGCGACATCCAGTATCGCATTAACGGTGTTTTGTTACCGGAAAGCCTCAATGGTTTCGCGCAGGAAATTGACCCCCACATGATCAATTCAGTTACCTTGATGACTGGAACGCTGCCGGCGCAATTCGGTGATCGCACGGCGGGGATTTTCGACGTCACCACAAAATCAGGCGCGCAACTCAACGGCGACAGCGTTTCGCTGTACGGCGGCAGTTATGACACGATTCATCCTTCCGGTTCCTTTGGCGGCACGACGAGCAATTTGGATTATTTTGTCACGGTTTCGTATCTACACAGCGATCTGGGCATTGACAATCCGATGGACAACGCCGACCCGCTGCATGACATGACCGACCAGGAAAAGGCTTTTGGCTACTTTTCCTGCCTGCTCAACGACTTCAGCCGCGTGACATTGCTCACGAGCGCCTCTTACGCGGATTTCCAGATTCCAAACACGGCGGGGCTTTCGCCGAGTTACGTTTTGACGAACAACACGACCGCGGATTCATCCACCATTAATGAAAATCAAAATGAACAGAATTATTACGCGGTGCTTGCGTATCAAATTTCACAGGGTGATTTTTCATCCCAGGTTTCAGCATTCACCCGATACGCTGACATCCGGTTTAGCCCTGATCCGGTGCAGGACCTGCTCTTTGACGGCAACGCTGCCTCAATAAAAAACAGTGATTTTGCAAACGGAGGGCAAATAGACGCCGAATATACGCTGAATGACAGCCACACACTCCGGGCCGGAGCGCTGGCCACCTATGATATTGAAACACTTGATACCTCGTCCTCCGTCTTCCCGTCCACCGATCAATTTTCGCCCAGTGGGGTGGATGAACAGTTGCCGACATCAAAGCCGGGGCAATCGTCCGACACCCCGGAAACCATCGTTGCCAACAGCGGCAACAACGGCCTGACGTCTGGTGTTTACTTGCAGGACGAGTGGAACTTGACCGACCATCTAACCTTAAATTACGGACTGCGCTACGACCGTTTTGACGTTTCGTTTGACCACGAAGATCAAATCAGCCCACGCGCCAATATCGTTTGGCAGATTAACAACACCACTACTGCCCACATCGGCTATGCGCGGTATTTTATGCCGCCGACTTTGCAATACATTCCGCCTTCTTATGTCGAAGCCTTCGAACACACCACCGATGCGCCCTTCAACGATGAGGACGATCCGCAGAAAGTCGAACGGGACCATTATTTTGATGCCGGCATTTCCCGGCAAATTACCAAAGCCTGGCAGGTGAACGCGGATTCTTTCTGCAAAGTGGCCAGGAATCTTCTGGACGACGGCCAGTTTGGCACCGCGGTCATTCTCAACAATTTCAATTATTCCTCCGGCCTGGTCTATGGCACGGAATTGAGCAGCACCTATAAGCGCGGGCCTTTCTCGGCCTATGGTAATTTTTCCTATGTCCAGACCGAGGCAAAGGGAATCGTTTCTGAGGAAAATGAATTTCCCAACAATGAATTGAGTTATTTGACCGCGAACTCCATTCAACTGGACCATCAGGGCAAGTTTACCGGCTCAGGCGGCGTCTCCTGCGTTCTCTTGAAAAATACCCTTTTGCACACGGATTTTCTCTATGGCAATGGCCTGCGCGCCGGTTTTGCGAACCTCGAAAAGCTCCCCTCCTACTGGACCTTCAATGCGGGAATTGAATACGTTTGGCCACTGCATAATTCGGTCATCAAAGAGCTAAGGTTTCGGTTCGATTGTTTGAATCTATTCAATGAAACAGCGGAAATTCGCAATGGCACCGGAATCGGCATTGCGGCGGCCGCCTACGGGCCATGCCGCTCCTACTATGGCGGAATCACAGCGGTCTTTTAAAGTATTCCAAATCATGAAAGCTTCGGACGCGCATCAGGTCAATTCCGACTACGAATTAAAAAGTGGCTTGGCGCGCTATTGCCTGCCCTCACAGACCCAGGACACAAATCTCAAGCTCGCCTGGGTCAATTCGATTTGCATCCTTTTTCTCATCATTGGAATTTTCGGCGCGCGTCAGGGCATCATCTCCATCCGGAATGTTCCGCCCATCCGCCAGATTGTTCCAGTGGTCGTCATGCCAAGAGCATTGCCGCCGCAGGTGGCTGTGCCTCAAAAGAGAGAACAGCCAAGGCAGCTAAACCAGCCGGCCCGCATATTTGTGGCCTTGCCGAATGCCCCAAACATCAAATTCTCAGTTCCAACGATTGGAACGCTAGTCAGCTCCGCGGATTTGGCGTCCGCGCCGCCGTTGAACCCGTTGCAGGCGCCCGCGCAGATTGTTGGATTGGGCAATACCGGTGCGGGCGGCGAACGTCCTGACCCGCCCTACCCGCAATTGGCCGTTCAAACCGGTGAACAGGGAACGATTGTCCTCCTCCTGCAAAGCGACGATGCTGGCAATGTCGCTTCGATTGATATCAAACAATCCTCCGGTTTCCCATTCCTTGACCATGCCGCTGTCGAATATGTCAAAACGCACTGGCATTTGCCGACGGACGCAGGCACGAAGCTCTTTCAAACCACCATCACTTTTAAATTGCAAATGTAACTAACAGCCCGATAAAAAACTCAATTATGATAGCAAACATTGTTCTCGAATTCTTCCTCAGGGGCGGACCGGTCATG
>Ga0335073_10014589_pt1 | contig 11012 bp, 7 predicted proteins | sample Lox_Sample_22_FD_207093 | JGI IMG/M metagenome (GOLD analysis project Ga0335073, IMG submission 207093) | Soil microbial communities from Loxahatchee National Wildlife Refuge, Florida, United States - Lox_Sample_2.2 | ecosystem: Environmental > Terrestrial > Soil > Wetlands | place: USA: Florida... | reverse complement strand
GCCGCGACGCGCGCCAGCAGCTGCGCACCGCGCACGAGATGTTCACCGCGATGGGCGCCGGGGCATTCGCCGAACGGGCTCGCATCGAGCTGCTGGCCTCCGGTGAACGCGCCCGCCAGCGGACCGCCCCGGCCACCGGGGAGCTCACGCCGCAGGAGGCGCAGATCGCATGGCTGGTCAGCCAGGGGGAAAGCAACCGGGACATCGCCGCGCAGCTGTTCCTCAGCCCCTCCACCGTCGAATACCACCTGCGGAAAGTGTTCCGCAAGACCGGCGTGACCTCCCGCACCCAGCTCGCACGCGCCATGGCCGCTGACCGTCCGTAAACCCCCGGACCTGCTCCCCAGGCGCCGAAGCAGCGGCAGCTGGCTGACGCACGCCATCGTGGAGTGCTGGGGGCCATAATCGCGGTAGCTGTCGTCGTAGGGTTCTTCAGCCCGGCGTCCGGCGCTGCCTGTCCCGGCAACGCACTACCAGTAACCTGCACCTGACCCGTCGGCCCACCGCAGTGATACCCCGGACAGAAGCACGGCGCGATCTCGGCCATGTTCGTGATGCCGTAATACCCGGTCTGGTCGCTTCTGTATATCCTCATCGCGATCCTGGTGATCTACGGGCTCTCGGCCCAGGCTGTCTGCCGAGTCCGCCACCGTCCCTGCAAGACCGTGTGGGTTGCCCCCCCCCGCAACCTGACCTGTTCGCGCTCAGTCCGGCGCCGGTACGGGTCGCAGGGGGAGCCCCACCAGGAGTTCTGTCCCCTCGCCGATAGGGCTGTGGATGGTGATGGTCCCGCCGGCCGCCTCGACGCGGTCTTTGAGCCCGATGAGGCCGGAGCCGCCGGCCGGATCAGCCCCCCCGATGCCGTCGTCACTGATCGACAGCCGGACGTCGCCGTCGGTCGCAGTTAGGGTGACGTGCACGGCGGAAGCCTGCGAATGCTTGGCCGCGTTCGTCAGGGCCTCGGAGGAGACGTAGTACGCGGTCACCTCGATGCGCTCGGGGAACCGGTCATGTGTCTGAAGGTCAAGCATGACGGGGATCGGGGAACGTAGAGCGATGCCCTTCAGCGCGGGCGCGAGGCCGTTAGTAGCGAGGATGACCGGGTGCAGGCCGCGAGCGAGCTCGCGCAGCTCATCGTAGGCGCGCTCGGTGCTCACGACCGCCTCCTTGATCAGCCCGGCGACGTCGGAACCACTGTTTGCCGATTGCAGGGCCCGCTTGAGCATGAGATTCGTCAGCACGAGCCGGTGCTGGGCGCCGTCGTGCAGGTCGCGCTCGATCCTCCGCCTGGTCTCGTCGGCGCTGGCGACCACGCGCGCCCGCGATGCGCTCAGCTCGTCGTGCGCCTCCGCGTTCGCGATCGCCATCGCGATGAGCTCGGTGAAGGCGGCCAGGCGCGCCTCGGTGCCGGGAGGCAGCGGCGCCCTGGTGGACGAGGCGACCGCCATCACCCCCCACAGGCTCCCTTCCACCACGACAGGCACGCCGACGCCGGATGTGATGGGGAGCACCTGACCCTTCCAGTCGCGGAGCAGCCAGTCGGAGCCCTGCACGCGCGCCGGCCGCCCCGTCTCGTGGACGAGGGTCGCGATGTTGTGGCCGCCCAGCGGCCTGGGCTCTTCGGGCGAGAGCCGCACGCCGGCGGTGAACGCCGCAATGGACGCCGCCGCCGGGCCCGGCAGGTAACGCCTCAGCCAGGTGACATCCGTGCCTAGGACGCGGCCGACTTCGTCGGTGACTGCGGCGAATACCTCCGACGGCCGCGTCCCCCGGGCGACGAGGGTCGCCACCCGCCGCAGCGCAGCCTGCTCATCAGCGACCCGGCGGTACCCGGCTTCGCTCGCCCGCAGGCTCTTCTCGGTTCCCTCGCGCGCCGCGATCTCCTGGCGCAGCTCGCTAATCCCCCGCAGCATGACCAGGACCAGCGCCGCCGTCGCGAGTGCGGTCGCCGTATGGTCGACCCGCGTGAGCGTCGCCGCGAACAGCACCGCGATCGCCGCAGCGCACGCCAGCGCGGGGATCCAGACGACTGTTCCCTTGCGTGCCGCCCGTGGGTCGGGCACGCCCGGATCGGCCCACATCGATGCTGCCACGAGCAGCGTCGCTGTAGGCCACACAGCCAGGTTCACAATTTTGATCGCTTCTAGTTTCGATGGGCCCGCCGCAGCAGCCAGCGCGGATCCCACGGCGAGCAATGCGAATGCCGCCGTCAGCGCCACCCACGGTGCTCGGGACCGCTTGCAGGCGACGATGGCGGCGCCAACCACGATCAGCACGAGGACGACATAGCCGATCGGATAAGCGAGCTGAAGTGCCGAACCGAACGTGGACTGTCCCGGTCTGTGTGGCAGATGCGCCAGGACGAAGGCCGCGCACACCGCGGCGGCACCGAGCGCCGCGGTGCCGCCGTCGAGGAGTTCGCGCGGGCTCAGCCGCTCCCGATCCTCGCGCGCCATGAGCCCGATCCCCGCGAAGGAGAGCACGATGAAGCTGAGGCCGAAGAAGTCGGCGGGCGTCGGCGGCGGCGGCGGTATGCCATGAAGCGCGTCAACCGTGAGGATCGTGTTGCCGGTCATCGTGAAGATCAGGGCCAGGCCGAACACGAGCGGGACAAATGAGCCTGGACGCCGACGCAGCCCACCGATCACGCAAACGACACCGGCCGCCAGATAGAACGCGTCCTCCGCCCAGCCGTTGATCCACCCGGACTGCGGGGGCGGAGGCCCACGCACGACCAGCCACAGCACGTAGGCGGCCACCAGGCCACCCATGACCCCGAACACCATCACGCGGGTCCGGTCAACGGCATCTGAATCTTGAGCCTCTAGCGGCATCTGAATCTTGACTCCTTCTGCCGTTTGCCTGGCGGGAGCGGCCCAGGTCACGGTCTTTGGGCCGGTAGCTGTCTCCCTTTGAGGCTGATGACCTCGGTGTGGCGATGAGACGGTCGATCAGCGCATGAGTCGGCGACGCATCCGGCCTCCATGGACACCTGCTGCCGTCCTGGTCGCACTCGCGACCGTGCGTCCGAGTGTCATATGCCGATTGTCCGGGGCTGTGCACCGGTCTCGCAAGGGAGTGGCCTCGCCACATTCGACACCTGCCAGTATGCAAAGCGGGCCCTTTACCAGCGAGGAACGCAGGCTACCCCGGCCGGGCAGCTCACCCGTCAGGCGGCGAAGTCGCAACTGTCCGTTCGGAAATCAAAGTTCCATTTCCCGAACGGACGCGTGGCGACTGCGCTGTGGCAGGCTGAGTCCTCGCGGGTGGGGGCACCTAGAAGGTGCCGAGGAAGGTGAGGACCGCGAGGACTCTTCGATGATCGTCCTCTGCTTCTGGAAGATGCAGCTTCATGAAGATGCTGCGTACGTGCTTCTGGACCGTCCCCTCGGATACCCACAGCTTGCGTGAGATCCCCATATTCGAGCGGCCCTCTGCCATCAGTGAGAGTACCTCGCGCTCACGCGGAGAAAGGACGCCGAGCGGATCGCCGACGCGGACGGCGGCGACGAGTTGCTGGATGAGCGCGGGATCCACGGCCGAGCCTCCCCTGATGATCCGGTTGAGCGTCTCAATGAAGTCGTCCACGTCGGTGACGTGGCTCTTCAGCAGATAACCGCTGCGCTTCCCGCTGGCCAGGAGATCCATCGCGTGCTCTACCTCGACATGATTGGAGAGAATCATGATCGCGGTCTGCGGAAACTCCTGCCGGATCACCCGCGCCGCGTCGAGGCCCTCGGTCGAGTAGCCCGGTGGCATCCGGATGTCCACGATGACTAGCTCGGGCCGGTGCTCGCGAACCAGCGCGATGAGTTCCTGCGCGTCGCCGCACCGGCCGACGACCTCAAGCCCCGAGCGCTCGAGCAGGCCCGCCAGGCCCTCGCGCATAAGCACGTCGTCTTCCGCGAGCGCCACCCGGGTTGGGCTGATGGTCACGTTGACGATTATCGGCTGCTCACCCCTGCCAGGCTACTTCGACGCCCGAGATCACAGCGCACGTCAGGACGGGGGCCGCGAGCCCATGATGCTGCTTCAGCCCTCGGATACCTGCTAGGTGGTAGTTGAGTTGGCTGCCTGTGGTGAAGACGGGGCCACGTCCTGAGCGCGATCGTAGGTGACATGCGGCACAAGCGGACTGTTGGCGGGGACGATCGAGGACGGTAACCCGGAGAAAGGGCCATCCGATGACGACTTTGACGGCGAGGGACGACGAGCGTGGCGTCGTCCTGCCGGAGGATCCGGGCGCGCAAGGGAACGGTGGCCTTGCCGTATCGGGTGTTCCGCAGGGAGCGTCGCCGGACACCCCGCGGGGGAAGTGTGCGGATGCGGTGCTCGTCGGTCGGTCTGCCGAGCGCGAGGCGCTCGGCAGGCTGCTGGCCCAGGCCGCCGACGGCTTCAGCGGCGCTTTGGTGCTGCGGGGTGAAGCCGGAGTGGGGAAGACCGCGCTCCTGAACGAAACGGTCGCCGCCGCGGCTGCGAGTGGCATGCGGGCCGTCCGGCTGACGGGAGTGGAGGCAGAGGCGCAGCTGCGCTACGCGGGCATGCACCGGTTCCTGCTTCCGTTCGCGGACCAGCTGGAGCGGTTGCCGGTTCCGCAGCGTGACGCACTTCGGAGCACATTGGGTCTGGTGGCCGGGCCGCCGGCGAACCGGTTCCTTGTCGCGCTCGGCGTGCTGACGCTGCTGGAGGATGTGGCGTCGCAGGCGCCGTTGGTGTGCGTGGTCGACGACGTGCAATGGCTGGATCCCGAATCCGCGATGCTGCTGGGCTTTGTCGCCCGCCGGCTGGCCGCGGAGCGGGTGGTGCTGCTATTCGCCGTCCGCGAGGCGGCCGGCCAGGCGCAGGCACTGGCGGGCGTACCCGAGTTGGCGATCGGCGAGCTGGATGACGATGCGGCGCTGGACCTGCTGGCCTCGCTCGCGCCGGGGTGGCTGAGCCTGGCGGTCGGCGCCCGGATCGTCGCCGAGACCGGCGGGAATCCGCTGGCTCTGACCGAGGTGGCCGGGGAACTGTCGCCGGGCCAGCTGGCGGGTTCGGAGGTACTGCCCGAGCCGCTGCCGGTCGCCGGCCCGCTGGGGGAGGCGTTCGGCCGCCGGGTGAGGCAGCTGCCGGCCGAGGCGCGGCTGCTGCTGGCCGTGGCGGCGGCCGAGCCGGCCTGCTCGCAGGCGCTGTTGTGGCGGGCGGCCGCAGAGCTGGGCATCGATTCCGAGACGGCCGGGACGGCTGATCTGAGCGATCTGGCCGAGATCGCTCCGCAGGTGGTGTTCCGCCACCCCATGGTGCGTTCGGTGGCGTACTACAGCACTCCGTCGCGGCAACGGCGACTGATCCATCAGGCGCTCGCGGCCGCGGGTGACGCGGGCCAGCAGCCGGATCGGGTGGCGTGGCATCTGGCGAACGCGGCGGACCAGCCGGATGAGGCGGTGGCTGGCCAGCTGGAGCAGGCGGCTGAGCGCGCCCGCCACCGCGATGGCCATGCCGCCGCGGCGGCGTTGCTGTCCCGCGCCGCCGAACTGTCGGTGGACCCGGACCTGCGCGCCGGGCGGCTGCTCGCCGCTGCCGAGGCGGCCTTGACTGCTGGTCAGCCGAACCGGGCCGGCGCGTTGCTCGAAGAGGCCGCGCGGCCGCCCGGCGATCCGCTGGCCCGCGCCCGGGCGACTCGCTTGCAGGGCGCGGTTCGCTTCGCCGCCGGGCAGGCTGGTGAGGCGTCAACGATCCTGCTGGAGGCGGCGCGCGCGTTCGAGCCTATCGACGCGCGCACCGCCCGCGAGGCGCTGCTCGAGGCATTTGAGGCGGCGCTGTCCGCCGGCTGGACACCAAGGCAAGCGGCCCTGGCCGACATAGCCCGCACCGCGCGTGCGATACCGGGCCCCAGCGAGCCAGGGGCCTCGGCCACCGATCTGCTGCTGGACGGCTTCGCAGCCCGCGTGGCCGCCGGTTACACCGCGGGTGTACCGTTGCTGCGCCGTGCCATCGCCAAGCTCCGCGCTGGCGGGCTCAGTCCGGAGGAGGGTTTGCGTCGGCTCAGGCTCGGCTGCCTTGCCGCTGAGGAGCTCTGGGACGACCAAGCCCAGCACGCGCTGGCCACCCGCTGCGTGCAGCTTGCCCGCGACAGCGGGGCGCCGATGCTACTCGCGGTAGGACTGTCGGAACTGAGCGCGGTCGCCGAGGTATCGGCTGGCCGGTTGGACGCTGCCCGGGCCTGTATCGCCGAGGGAAGGGAGATCCCCGCAGCCATCGCGAACCCGGGCATGGCCAGGGCGGCCAGCGGCGCGGAGATGTTCGAGCTTGCCTGGCGCGGTCGCGAACAAGACGCGCGCCGGCTGGCCACCGCGGCGGCCCGCCAATCGGCCATGGCCGACCGCGGCTCACAGGACATTTCCACTCAGCAGGGCCTGACCGTGCTCGAGCTCGGCCTGGGCAATTACCAGGCAGCGCTGCGGGCCGCGCTGGCCGTCTACGACTCCGATGCCCCGCCGGCCGGCACCCGCGTGCTGCCCGACCTAGTCGAGGCGGCCGCGCGAAGCGGCGAGACCGAGCTGGCGCAAGCGGCGGTCGCGCGGCTCGCCGAGCGGGCGCTCGTGGCCGGAACCGAGCTGGCGCTCGGGCTGCTCGCCCGGTCCCGGGCGCTGCTCGCCGGCGACGGTGACGCGGAGAACCTTTACCAGGAGGCCATCGGGCACCTGAAGCAGTGCACCGCGGCGCCCCAGCTCGCCCGCGCCCATCTGATATTCGGCGAATGGCTGCGCCGTCAGCGCCGCCGCCGCGACGCGCGCGAGCGGTTGCGCACCGCGCACGACATGTTCGCCTCGATGGGCGCCGAGGCGTTCGCCGAACGGGCCCGGGTCGAGCTGCTGGCCACCGGCGAACACGCCCGCCAGCGGACGGCCGGGACCCAGGACGACCTCACCGCGCAGGAGGCGCAGATAGCACGGCTGGTCAGCCAGGGCGAGAGCAACCGTGACATCGCCGCTCAGCTGTACATCAGCCCGGCCACCGTCGAGTACCACCTGCGGAAAGTCTTCAGGAAGGTCGGCGTGGCATCCCGCACGCAACTCGTGTGCACGATGGTGACTAATCGATCCTCACCCGCGGAACCCGCCAGCGCATGACCAGGGCACAAAATGGAATGCCTATTCGTTGCCTGGTCGTCGACGACCAACCTGAGTTCACCGAGGCTGTCCGGCATCTGCTCGACGGACAGGGAATCAGCGTCGTCGGCGTGGCCGGCAACAGCGCGGAGGCGATCGAGCGTGCGGTGAACCTGCGGCCCGACGTCGTCCTGATTGATGTCCACCTCGGCGAACAGAGCGGCTTGGAGGTGGCCAGTCGAATCGCTGCGCTCGATCAAGCGAACGCACCGCGCGTGATACTGATCTCGACATATCCGAAGGACGAGGTGGTCGGGGCGCTGCCGAGGGGATCGACGATCGGATTCGTGTCGAAAACCGACCTCTCGGCAACCGCGATCCGAACTGCGATGGGCTTGACACCTGACGACGAGAGCGCGGGCTGATTAGCTGTCGTCGGCGAGCAGCGCCCGGGACCGGGCCAGCTACGAATCATTGAGATTCGTAGTCACATCCACAGTCGGTCTCTTCAATCCGGCCAGCCATCGAGATCGCGGGGCTCCAGTCGGCGCTCGGCTGCCTGATCAGGGTTGGCCACCTCCGGCTGGCGTGGCGGCCCGAGGGGCTGGTCGTCCGTAGCGGTGGCGGAATAGCAGGTAAGCCGGCGGCCCGGCGAAGAGGGGGAGCCAGTAGGAGGCGATCCGGTAGGCGAGGGTGGCCGGGAAGGCGTCGCCGGTGTGGACGCCGCCCAGCATGAACAGGGCGCTTGGGCTGGCCTCGACGATACCGAGTCCGCCCGGGGTGAGGGGGAGCAGCTGACTCCTTTCTGATCAGCGTCTCATGGCCCGCCTAACGCGAACTCTGACTTCCTGCCGGGTCGCTTGCCGTAGGATTCGGGCTCAGTGCCCGGTCTCAGTACTCGACCACGATGCGGTCATCAACCTCCGTTACCCCGGGCGCTGACCACGCGGCGGCAACCGCTTCGTCGTGCTCAGCCCACGAGCTCACCGCCCCGGCCAGGATCACTGCCCCGTAAGACGTCGTATCGACGGAGAGTTCGTCCGCGTCGAGCCTCGCGCTACGCCGGAAGGCGTCGCTGATGGCGGCCCCGATGTCGTGTCCGTCGGACGTCGAGGTCAGCGTGATATCGTTCTGGATGCCGAATACGCCGGGCACGCTCGCGGCGAGGAACTCGGCTTCGTCTCGCTGGTACTGCCACTGCGCGGTGCCGGTCAAGGTGACAAAGCCGCCCAGGACCTTCGCATCCACAGTCGTCGGCACCAGGCGGTCGAGCATGAGGGCCTGGAGCACATCACCGCGCACTGCGGTGTCGTCACGCTTGCTACCGTCCAGCAGTTGGACCTGCAGTTCGTTGCTGATGTCGGTGACCCCGTACACGCGGGCGGCTGCCTTCTCCGCCTCCCGCTTTTCCCGGAAGCTGCCGACCGTCCCGCGCAGGGTTACTTCGCCGTCATCCGCCGACACGGCAATCGCCCGGCTGTCCACCTTCGGGTCCCAGGAAAGCTCCGCGGCGACGTCGAGCTGCAGATCATCGTTCGTCATTGATTCTCTTCTCCCGGTCATCGCCGCCCCGAGGGGCTGCGGGGCCGCCATGACCCTGATAAGACGCTACGAACTTCCCGCCAGGCATCGAATCCCTGAAATGCGCAGTCCATGCCGAGCGACAGGCACCGGTAACCAGGCAGTCCTGCAAGCCGACGGCCGAGACTAGTGCCGTGCCGGACTAGGGATTCCCAGGATTCGATCTGCCTTCCATCTCCCTATCGTCGGGCAGACCAGTGGTGGCGCGGGTGCGCCGACTGGCGGGCTCATCATGGGCTCACGCGGGCGGGATCACCCCCCGAATCCGGCGCCGATGAGCCCTCACCCGGGTAGGGTCGCCCGCCGATGCTCCAGGGCCTTATCGGCGAGACTAGGCAATCCGTGGATTCGACCGCGACACTGCGCTCGGCACGATTCAGGTGGAAGTTGAAGCACACCATACTCAGACGAGGTGACTGACATGGAGCGAGCACAAGCAGGGCCGGGCCTGCCTCTCCGGACGGGCGCGGAAGCGCCGGCCGGTGTTGAGCTGCGCCACTTGCGTTACTTCGTAGCTCTCGCTGACGCGGGGAGCTTCACCCACGCCGCGGAGCGGATGTTCATCACCCAGCCCACCCTGAGCCAGCAGATCCGGCGGCTGGAAGAGATCGTCGGCACCCCGTTGCTGCAGCGTCGGCGCGAAGGCCTGAGGCTCACCAAGGCGGGCAACGTGTTGCTGGACGCGTCCAGGAACGTGCTGTCACTCGTGGATCACGAGGTGAGCCGCACGCGGCAAGCTGCGGGTCTGGGACGGCAGCGCCTGCGCGTGGTCGTGCCGCCTGGGCTGCCCGATGCCCTGGCGGTAGAGACCGCGTCCGCGCTCCGGTCGGCGGCGGCTGCCGCGGACGTGGACGTCGCCTGGCTGGAAACGCCGCTTGACGCCGAGTTCTCGCTGATCCGCGAGCATCGGGCCGACGCCGGCCTGGGCTGGCTGACCACCGGACCCGAGGCCGTGCCCGCCCCGCTTGACGTCATGAGCCTCGCGGAGTTCGAGCCCGACGTCTGGATCCCTTCCTCCCACGCGGCGGCGCGTCGCGGGAGCATCAGCCTCGACGAGATCGTCGGCATGGACATCATCCATGGGCCGCGCCGCGCCGCCGCGGGGACTTACGACGCCTGGACGGGGGTTCTGCGTGCCGCGGACCCGGGCTTCGAGTTCACCGATCCGCCGTTCCGGCATTCGCTGTCCATGGCTCTCGCTTTCGCCGCGACGGGGAACCGGCCTACCGCGGTACTGACCGGTCCCAGCGTCATTCTCGGGACCCGGTCCCGGCTGATCCCGCTGCCCCGGTCGGGGGGCATCCACGACATGGTCCGGGTCAGTATTGAAAATCATCCGCTGACCGCGACGGCGTCCTTGGTGTGGAGCGGTGACCTGCCCCGCCCGCTCCAGCAGATCCTCTTCGACACCGCGGACGGCGTGGCCTCGCCGCCCCTGGCCCGATGCGCCGAGCTGTCCGGCTGAGTACGTTGGCACCTGCCATGTCCCATTCGAGCCCTCCGGCCCGGCCAGCCTGGGACCTCCTCGAACCAGCGGACGTGCGGGTGGGCATCCGTCCTGGCGCCGCGCCGGTCGTCACGATCTGCGGGGAGCTGGACATCTATTCCGCCCCGCAGCTACGCGATGAGCTGCTCGGCGTGGTGCGCCGACACGGGCCGCGGCTTTCCCTCGACCTCGGGGACGTGACGTTCCTTGACTGCGCGGGCATCAGTGTGCTCCTGGCGACACGCCGCCGCGCGCACCAATGGCGGGAGAGGTAGCGGCTTCTGGCCTGGCGGCTGGCGCCGTGTTGCACTGGCCCTGCGCCGCGGCTCACCCCGCACAACTACCGCTGCGTTGGTGCCCTTCGTCTGCCTGCGCCAGGAGCCTGGTGAGCAAGTCGAACTCCTGCGATCGGTCGACCAGCTCCGCTGTGACCTCCTCACCGCAAGGCCGAAGTCACTCATTACTGGCCTCCTGCAGCTCTCCTAGTGATCCGAGTTAATCTCGCTGCCCGCCGGATGATCTGCCCTGCCGGTACCGGGCGGCATAGTCGGCATACCAGTCCAGAACGTCAGGGTTGGCGACGGTGGCGCGGTTGACCGCGGTCGCCTCCGGGATGCCCTGGAGCAGCCGTTTGACGGGTATTTCCAGCTTCTTGCCGGTGACGGTGACGGGCACCCCGGGGGCGGCGACGATGTCGTCGGGGACGTGGCGTGGTGAGACATCGGCGCGGATGCTCCGGCGGATCCGCGTGATCAGGTCGTCGTCGAGGGTGGCGCCTGGGGCCAGGACGACGAACAGCGGCATGTAGTAGTCACCGTCCGGGAGTTCGGCGCCGATGACCAGGCTGGCGGCGA
>Ga0335073_10014587_pt1 | contig 11012 bp, 12 predicted proteins | sample Lox_Sample_22_FD_207093 | JGI IMG/M metagenome (GOLD analysis project Ga0335073, IMG submission 207093) | Soil microbial communities from Loxahatchee National Wildlife Refuge, Florida, United States - Lox_Sample_2.2 | ecosystem: Environmental > Terrestrial > Soil > Wetlands | place: USA... | reverse complement strand
TTTGCGCGAAAGTCCCTCGCCAAAATCGACAGGCCGCCAGACGTCCACCCCTCCAAGCCCACGCCCCATTCGCTCAACCAGTTGGAGCTCGCCTATGCCTGATTTTCCCCGGACAGCCCTGCGCTTTACCGGGGCCAACATTGAGATCGTGTCCATCCACGAAACAACCCGTTTCAACATCGTGGGGTGGATACCCGCTCGGCTCGGCGCCGCTGAGCACATCATTCGTTCGATTGCAACTCCGACACCGCTGACTCTTTACCTTCGGTAAGTTGCTTCCGACAAGCGGCGTAGGCATCAGTCCCAGGCGTAAAGCCGCCGTACTGTTGGCATTTGAAGGTATCCTCGGCGGCTTTCTCCTCCGGGCTGATACAGCTGACCGGGCCGACACAGCTGGAGAGGCACGAGCCGAGGGCAAACAGGCCAACGAATATCGCGGGCGCGATAATATGACGGGATCTAAGGTGTCTCATGCCTTGTGGATCCAGAATCGCGACCTTTGGTTGTTGAACTTTCTATGAGAACTGCCCGGTAAACGGGTCGCGGAGCAAATGTGTCTTCTGTGCATCGGGAGTATCGAAAACCCATGGCTGCTGCGGCCTGAGCAGTCCATATCCGATCACAGCCGAGCAGGCGATGATGAGCAAAAGGACAAGTATGCGCGCTCGCCTATCAGAAGGGGATGGCCGCCCAGTTTTCCGCTTGCTGGTCGTTTGCGACAGCATTCCAATGGCTGACGGCGTATCTGCCACCGGCACCCTTGAGACCTTGCGGTTGTAAATTGTTTTTTCCCTGAAGCCCTCCGCATGATCTTCGAGTGCGTTCACGCGCACGGCTGCAACCCGGTAATCCCGATGCACCAACGTTTGCGCATGCTCGACCGCCGCATTCCGCGTATCCAGAATAACGTCGGCTGTCCAACGGCCCTTTTTACACGTGAGGACCTCGTAGCGAACCATGATGCCCTCCTAACCCTGCAGTGATAAAAGTCTGCGCGCACATTGCTTGTAATTCGTTAAATGACGTTTCGAACTTTTCCTATATTTGCATAAAATGTGATTTAATTTTTCACGCCTTATATGACGTTAATCAAGTTTTTCAGAGGGCCAAGCTCGGGGCTACTCGAACACTGACCGCTTCTCGATATCGCCTATTTATTTCATGGTAAGTCCGTGCCTCTAAGATCCCTGGCGTGGACCGAAATGCCTGGATCATGGCCGCAGCGCTGCTCCGTCGCCACGGCGCGGACGGGCTTGCTGTGGTTATCGCGAAAGTCGAGGCACTGGAACGCGACGTTCGAAGCTCGTGGAGTGCGGATAATGTGGCGCTGCTGATGTTATGGCGTCAGACCGGGCATGCCCTGCTGGCGATCGTCGAGAAGCCCGTCGGGCCACACAGCATACACTAGGAGCTGATCTATTACAGGCGAAGCCGCCCAGGATCAGATTCGGGTGGAGCGTTCGGAGCGACCCAGAATTCCGTGCGAGATCTGGCTTAAGAGGTACTCTAAACTGTCGGGGCAGGCCTCGTCATATTCCTTGACCACGGCGTCGATGATCAGCCGCACGCTGTCTTCATCCTGGCATTTCCGTCCAGAGCGCTCAACGTCGGCAATGGCGTTGAGCGCCGCGCGGAAGGCTCGGAAAAGTTCAGGCGGCAATCGAGCCTTGTCATAGATCGCCTTAAAGCCGAGCGGACCGCGGTCCGCGATCAGCATTCTGGCATTTGTCGATGGTATCTCAGCGCGCACCGCCATGCCGGCCTCGAAGAAGCGCCTATCGCCTAAGCAGAGAGCACGCATCAGCAGCGTTGGCGTCAATCGCCTACTGGCATGAAGGCGCCGCGCCAGCGCTTCCGGGTCGAACGCGCGCGGCATCGACGCTAGGTCCTGCATGAACGCGCGCTCGCCGGCCTGACCAACAAGCTCGTCTGCGAAGTCGCTGGGGAGCGCGTGTCTTTCGATGAGCCGGTTCCGGAGGGCCGTAGAGACAGAGTGAATGAGCCGCTCGATCACCGTCATCGGGAGGAGCGGCCGCTCGACCATGAGGCTCTGCACGGTCCCATCGCCGCCGAAATGCTCGACGATCTCGTGATAGGCAGGCTCCGACACCCTGGCTCCAACATTCGTCAGCAGGGCGGTCACGACCTCGCCGCTGTGCGTGGCGACCAGAGCGTCCGACACCGGCTCATTCACCCAGTTTCGCCTGGCGATGGCCACCTGCTTCTGAGTGCTGCCAAGCTTGACGAGGTCAATGAGATCTCCATCGGCCAGGACGGGCGAGCATTCGATGAAGGGAAGCGAGACGGCATCGACATCTTCTGCGATTTCGCGAGCGATGGACGGCGGGAGGACGGCGCAATCCTTGACATGGAGGGCGAGGGCGTGTCGAACCTCCTGCTCCACGTCCTTCGTCAGCTTCTCGAGGATGGCTAGCGCCGCGCTACGCTCTTCGGGTTTCAGCGGCGTGGCGGTGAGCAGCGACCCGACATGTGAGGCAGCGGCAGCACGCGCATCAGCGGACGGAGCTCGCCGCAGGCGGTCGCGAATCTCGACCAGCCCGGCTGCTGCCTGCGGTTGCTTCGCTGGCTTGGCTTTCGGAGCACGCCGACCCGTCGCGCGGTCGTCGCGTCTAGTCAACTCACGTCCCCAAATTACGAGGCCAAGACAAAAATAGCATTGTTCTCGGGCCCCCGGAAACCAAAAGGGGGCGTCTCGGCCGATATCGACGACCACTTTCTCACATAGGTGTGACGGGAGGCTGAGAGAGGAGATCTCTTTGGCGCCCCTGCACCTCGATCGGGCGCGGCATCGCATTGGCAGGATAGTAGTTCTGCCGGTGCGGAGCTACGAAGGGCCACCGTTCGATCTCGATCGAAAGATCCACTCACAATGGAAGCCTCGAATGCCATCGAGGCGGACCAGTCTTTGCCGTCGAGAGGCACCGCGCGCTGCCACCCTCTTTTGTCCGTAACCAGGATATATCTCTCTAGAAAGGTGTCCAGCATACGGCTTCCCTCAGCCGACGACGGCGGGGCGAACCGAAGACCGCTTTAGTCTCCGCCAGGCGTAGTTGAGGATGGAAAACGCGTTCGCACGGCGCGCCCACCTTCGTCAGGGCCTTGCGATGAATCTCGACAACGGAAGAGATGAAGTGGCTGAATCGTGTTGCGTCTAGATTGGCTCTGCGCCCATGATTTTCGCGAGGAAGCGGGAGAATGGAGTTGAAGAGGCCCGTGCCCAGCGCTCCAGGCAAATGGGCGGCGGCGGATGCCGAGCAGCCCCCGGGAGAGCACCGCGCGTCTCAGGATGCCGAAGTTCAGTCGGCCGAGTTGCCGTCGTTTGCGCCGCTCCCGCGACCCGCCCGTTCCCGCGGTTGGTCCGCGTTTCAGCTTCTCGTGCTTGCATCTGCCTTCGCGGCGGGCATCGTTGTCGGCATTGGGGGGACCCGTCTGTTAGACACGGATTTGTCTGTAGGAGCGTACCTCGAGACGATGCAGCACGCGCAAACGCCAATGGCAGATATGGCCAGTGCGCGGCGCTCGGGCGTTGAAACTTCGCCACTTCCGACTGCAGCATCAGCCGGCTCACCATACCCCGAAGTCGGTGAAGTGCCCCCCGATGGGACCGCGGCGCCAGGCAGCACTAACAACCCGGAAGTTTCCTCGGAAGTCTCTGCGCTAAAGGGCGCAGCCGAACGTCAATTGGCCGAAGGCTGGGTGGACAAGCCGGATCACACCAACGCGCTCGACACCTACAGAAAAATGGCCGCGATCGCGCCGAACGACCCAGCGACGATTGCACTCGGAGGCCATCTCAGCGCTGTGATCTGGACCCTGGCAAACCGCGCAAGAAGGGACGCGCGGTTGGATGAGGCGCTGCACTACTACGGGATCCTCAAGACGCTTCCGCCTGTCCCATTGGCGGCAATCCTAGCCAAGCAATCTCCGGAGCCGTCGGTCCCGGAACGTGATGCCTCCCCTGGCGTAGGATCCGCTGTGAGTAGCCGTCCCGAAGCGGCCGCGGCGCCACCAACTCCGGTTGTGGTGAGCGAAGCTGCCGAGCCGACGAAGCCGCCCAGCGGCGCCCCGGCGGTGCCCATTGTGATGTCGGCGCCTGCCGCCGACGAGCCCACTCCAGAACCGGTCACTGCGCCTGTCGTCGCTCAACTTTCGGGCCAGCATCCATCAGCCCCCACGAACCCGCGAGACGTTGCTCACGTCGCCCCAATGATGTCATCGCCCCCCAATATGGCAGCGCCTCTTGCGGCAACCGCGCCGACGGCGTCGTTAGCGCCCGCACCTCCAGGTGGCGCGGGTAGTGCGGCCGCGTCGTCCGGCCCTGCGGGGGAGCAAGCGCCGCGCGAAAGTGCTTCGAGCGAAGTCGCGACCTCACGAGACGTTGCCAAGGACGCACCAGCCGCTATGCCCAAGCCTGGGGTCGGCGCGAACGAGAATGGCTCGCCCCTCCCTGTCGGAGACCAGAATCCGCGCGAAGGCACACCGAATGGCGCTGCGGCATCTCAAGTCGTTGCCGATGCTAAGCCAATCACCTCCTCGCCCAGCAACCCTGTGGCACCTGGCTCTAAGGGAGCGAGTCCCATTATCGGAATCGCTATGGCGCGGGGAGACGAAGCTCTTGCCGCGGGTGACGTCATCTCGGCGCGGCAGTTTTACGAACTGGCCGCTGCAACCGGGCTTGCGCGTGCGGCAACCGCTGTCGGCCAAACCTACGATCCAAATTTTCTGCAAATCAAGGGTGTCCGCGGCGGGTTGGCCGACGCCCAAGCGGCAGAGCGATGGTATCAGAAGGCAATCGACGGAGGGGACGCAGAAGCCCGCTTACGATTGAATAAATTGCTGAAGGCCGACCAGGGGAAGCTCGCTCGCTGAGGTGTCATTGACGCCCGTGAGGAAGGCGCGCACCTTGGAGTGCCTATTGCCCCCACGCCCTTCTAGGGTATCGGCCTCTTGCTAGGCGTGGCGGCCGATTTTTCAGCCAGGACACGCGGCCTCTTCGTGGCTACCCGGCGACCATAGCATTGCGATGGATCCTTTTCCAACGCGGCGCGCCATGCTGCGATCGCGATGGGATCTGCGATGTGAACGCCGATCGCATTCCTGCGAGACCAAACGACGTCAGCCAGGACGCGACCGACGCCGGCAATGGTAAGCATCACCCTTTCCTGAGCCACCACTGGCGCCGCTACCCTTGGTGTGACGATACGCAACTGAGCGCCTTCATCCGAGACATCCACAACGTGGCAGTCGAGCGCGCCGCTCGACGTGCGAACTGTCGCCGTCCAAAAGGTCGCGCGCCGCGGCTGCCTGCGGCGCTCCTTGCCGCGAGCATCGCCGCCCGGCTGGTCCACCGCAGTCTGGCTCATCATCGTCCCTCAAGATCTCGGTTGGACGCGACCCTTGGCTGTGCCCATCAAGGACGGGCCTCGGACAAGGTCGTCCGTCCCGAACGCGGCATCGCGCCCAGATCGTGGAGCAGAGCGGTTTATGACCGATGAACGAACGACGGCATGCCAGACGAAACTCTTCGCGCAGGGCGGGACCAGATTTCGCCCTAACCGCAACGACTAGCCGCGGCAACAAGTCAATGTTTTGCGCCGTCCCAGGCGCTAGCGACACCACTTCATCACACGCGTCGGGAACGGCGCGGCCGGAATTGTTGTCGCCATGTCGGGGACCATCGATGACGGCCGGCGCGCGGCCACTTTTCAATTTGGTCAAATGCGCAGATCCGCCAATGATTGGGGCTGGAGCGCAGCACAGTTCGCGATCCTTCGGGAAGACCGAAAGGTCATCCTTGAGCCCGGCTCGACGGTCCCCTGCAAGTGCGATGCTGGAAGTGCCGCGCACGACACATCGGCATCAGGGACATTGCCCGCTCGGACGCCAATACCTTCGGTGACGCCCAGGATAGATCCTTCCATCTCGCGCGGCCCTCCCCTCCGCCGCTTCACCGGCTATGCCGCCGGCGGATGAGTTCAATCAGGCCTCCCTGCAGAGTGGAAGAGGCGTTCGTCCGACAATAAGTATCCAGCCAGAGCATTACGTTGTCCAACACACCTTCGGTGCTATCGATGTTGACTCCTTCAACGTAAACATTCGCCGCTGTTAGGAACCCGGCAATGTAGAGCTTGTCAGAGCTGTTCGCGCCGACTCCCTCGGGAAGCCTTCGGTCCTCTGCGTATTGTGTGCACGTTGTGTGATTGAATAAGTGGGCGAGACCACTCTGCTTGTCGTAAGCAACGGCACCACCCGATCCAGACAGAAAGGCGATCATAACAGCAGCAATCACGGTCGCTGGATCGCAGAGACGCCCCATTTACAACTCTCCCTAATTGCCGAAGCCGTTAGCAGGCAGCCCTATTGGCATGAGCCTAACGCTAGCGGGCGAAGGGCCATCGTAATTGCTCACCGCAGCCATAGAAGGCCGTACTCCAAGTGCTTGACCTTGCGGCGAAACGTGAGATCAAAAACGCTCCGATTCGCGCTGGTGTTCACTTGGGACAAGCTCATGAAGCGCTGTTTGGGTCGGTGGCGCGGTAGAACCTTTTTACTCTCGATCCTTCACGTCATTAGCCCATAGCAACATTCAAGTCCTTCCTCCGATCCTTAAACCGCCCAACAACGGACAGCAAGACTTACCAATGCGTGAGTATTGTGGGCGAAAGGGCGCAGTGCTCCAAGTATATCCGCATCAAACCTAACTATATTTTTACCTTCTCAGTCTATCTTCAGGGCCCTTCCATCAATAACAAGAGGCGAAGAGCGGAAGCAGGGAGTGCCAAGAGCCAGTGAGAGAGTGGGGTTGAGGGCGCATGAGCGAGTTGCTGCAACGAAGCGGGCTCGACGAGCGGAGGCTGGTCTCGCGCGTGCTGCACCGTGTGACCGGCGGGATCGTCGGCTGCCACGTACCCCACCTCAACAATGTGGACCCCTGGTTCATTGGCGACGACTGGGTGAATTGCGCGCTTGTCCGCGTCCGACGACCCTATCGCCACTCCGAGTTCTTGGTGGTCGGCGACAATCTCTCACCGCCAGAAACCGTGCTCGATGGCGAACCAATTTGGAAGTGCCCCGCCACGACGCTCCTCGGCCTGACTTTGTCCTATTTGGAACAAGCCGTCGAAGAGCGGAGCTTTCTCCTGATCGAAGGCGCTGCGATCAATCTCTACGAGCCAATTCTCTACCGCAGCCTGATGGTGCCCTTGTCAGAGGATGACATAGATATCGGCGCTGTCTTGATTGCCGCGAACTCTCGACGCGTTGGCGCTGGGGAGCATGCCAGCCCGGGTGCGCGGTTGGTTTGGGCCCACAGGTTCGGATCAGCTCGTCGTTCGGCAGTCGCGGACGGGAGCAGCGTATGATCGTTCTCAAAGCGTGGCTTTGGTGCCTTCTCATTTTTCTTGGGATCATGGCGATTCCGGTAGCTAGCATCTTGTCTCACTAGCGATAAGACGATTTGTCACGCGCGACCGGGGCCACGAATGCCTATCGAGTTCCGACAAATCACGTTCACCAGTCATGAGCTGCGTGCAGCACTGGACGACTTCTTTCTTCGGCGAAACTCACCTTTACCCCCAGGGCCGATCCTCGGCGTGCGATGGGACGGGAGTGAGCACGAGCACATCCTCGTTGAGATCTGCGCAGCCCAACAATCGGAGCATGTAACCGTGGCGAACCGGGACGCTGGCGCCGCTCTACTTCGCTATTGCTTTCTGAACAAGATTCCGCTGCCGCGTGCGAGTCGGAAATCGCTGGGAATTTCCGGCAAGAACCTGGTGCTAGAGCTGCGAAGCGAGTCTCCGAACGCTGAGGGCGGTGGCTAGATGACGCGGTTTCGGGACGATCTCAGCACTCGCCGCAGCCGGCAAACTCGCCTGCCAGACCACCGAGCGATGACCGAGCATGATGAGGACGATCTCCCCGAGCCCAGCCACGGAGTGTGGCGGCATTATTTAACAAGCGAGCTTCGGGAAACATTCGAGCGCAAAGGGGACGCGCTCGTGCTGCGAGAAATTCTGAGCTACCACGCCTTTGAGAAGCAGCAGGCAGCTGTTGACTGGCTGCAAGAGAAGCGTCACGCGCGCGACCGGCGCGACGTGGTGCGGTTTTGGTCGCTTTTCATTCCTGCGGTAATAGCCGCCGTGGCCGCAGTGCTTGCTGCGTGGCCAATCGCGCGCTGACACCGAGACCGGCCATTTATAGGCCACCATTCTCACCTCTCATGCGCAGACCTCCACCCGAGCGTCAGCGCCATAACGAAGCCGCGCGAGACGATCGAGACCATGCGCCAACGAGACACAGCGGAAAACTTGCTGCGGATCACTGTCGCGATAGGCGTGCTATAAGCGCGCCACCGATAGACAGTACTGAAAGGACGGACGAACCTCACCGAGGAAAGTCAGCTACGCCGCGGACATAAGCTGAGTGGCGCGCGCGCCGAGATCCGCCGTGACCGTCCAAAAGCGGTCGAGCCGGCGCAATGCGACAGAGGTACTCGTCAAATCCTGCTCGGTGAGCCGGCTCTTCGACAGCGCCGCCACGGTGCGCTCGTGCATCGCCGCAATCTTCTCGCGCACCGCGCGTCCTTTCTCGGAGAGGCGTACGATGGTAAAGCGGCGATCGCGCTCAGGGCGCTCCTGCAAGAGGTAGCCGGCCTCGGCCAGCTTTTTGACGAAGTAGGAAACGTTCGAGCCGAGATAGCAGCCCCGGAGCATCAACTCGCCGATATTCATCTCGAGGTCGCCGATGTTGAAGAGGATCAATGCCTGCACGTTGTTGATGTCGTCGATACCCTGTGTGTCGAGCTCCAGCTTCACAAGCTCCAAGAACCGGCGATGGAGGCGCTCGACGAGCGCGATGACGTCGAGATAAGCGGCTTCCATGGCATCCTCAAACCAAAAGCGATTGCACCTGGCAAGAGAATATAAGATCGCAGGTTAAATTGACATTTAAGCGAGCATTTCGCTACAAATCTAACACTGATAATACAGGAGACTTATTTGACACATTTATCTAAAATCACACCTATTGTCGTAGGCGTATTATGAACGTAATCCCGGCTAGTCTCGATCCGGACGGCATTTTGTACAGTGTCAGGTGGACGTTCCTTAACCTTTAATTCAACTTGCACTGCCATGTTTATCAGTCGGCTCTTTAGGTGAGCCTCGCGCGCCCTGGGGCAAATTTTGTGGACCCAAAGTGAATATAGGCGAGAGGCCGACTCATCGGCCGGGCGTCGGTTCTCCCAACTCACTAACCGCAGCTGGCAACCGGCACTGCTCAAGATTCATAGCTTGCGGTTCAAAGCGCTAGCCAGAGCCGCGCCGGGATGACCCGCTCGTACACAACACGGTTCGTGCTAATCGCCCTGATTTTTATTAGCATTCAGATACTAGTCGGGGCGATCGGCTGGATGGCATTGAGAGCGATTAATGCCACACGCTCCTATGCGACCGGCGAATCGCTTTATTCCAAGGGCCAGAAATCTGCCGTCCTCAGTCTTTTTAAGTACGCGCAATCCGGCGACGAGCAAGACTTTGACGCCTTTCTCGGCTTCATCAAGGTACCATTGGGTGACCGCATTGCGCGAGAGTCACTCGACCGCGCTGACCCCGATTTTGAAGCGGCGGCTGCTGGGCTTCGTCAGTCGCTGACAGACGAAGATGACATCCCGAGCGTGATGCACCTTTTTGTCTTGCTCCGGCACTGGGGACCTTTTGCAAAAGCGGTTGAAGACTGGCAGCAGGGCGATAGGCTAATAGCGGATTTAGTCTCGTTAGGCGAACGGTTCCAAAGTTTGCAGAAGACGAGTGCGCCCACCGATTCAGAGCGTCATCAGTTTCTTGCGAGAATTGATTTTCTGAATACGAGGCTCAATGCGCTCGAATATAAATTTTCCGAACATCTCGGCGACGCCGCACGAACGGCGATGCGGTTGGTGTCGGCAAGCCTCGCCGTTTGCAGCGTGGTGTTGTGGATCGCAGGACTGTGGCTTGCTTGGCGCACCTACTGGCACGGTATCGAGCGCGACCTTCAGCTAAAGGAGAGCGAGCGGCGATTCAGAGATTTTGCCGAGGTTGCTTCGGACTGGTTCTGGCAAACAGATGCTGATCTTAGGATTTCCTATTTCTCGGAAAGTTTTGCTTACGCCTTGAACGAGACCTCTGAATATGTCTTGGGCAAAACTATGACCGAGTTGGGCATTGAGGTTTTTGGCGGAGATGTAAAACGGTACCAGACTGATTTGGCAGCTAGACGCCCTTTCCGCAGTGTCGGTGTCAAATTCTCGGCAGGAAGCAGCCTGGCCCGATACTGGTCGATTAGCGGCGTGCCGGTGTTCGGTGACGATGGCAATTTTGTTGGATATCGCGGCACAGGCCGTGACGTAACGGCGGAGTTTCGCGGTAAGCAAGCACTCGAAGAAGCGAAGGCGCAGTCGGAAGTTGCTAGCAGAGCAAAATCGGAATTTCTCGCGACGATGAGCCACGAACTGCGGACGCCGTTGAACGCTATCATCGGCTTCTCCGAAGTGATAAAGGATCGCCTTTTCGGTGTAGCGCTCGAAAAATACACCGACTACGCTCGAGACATCTTTACATCGGCCACGCATCTATTGGGAATCATCAACGATATTCTCGACATGTCAAAAATTGAAGCGAGGCAAATGCAGTTGTACGAAGAGGATGTCGCGATTGCCGGCATCATCAAAGCTGTCCTTCAATTGCTACATCAAAAGATAGAAACGGCACAAGTTCAATTGACGATCGAAACTGATCAACACCTCCCGCTGATTCGAGCCGATGAACGCAAGCTAAAGCAAATTGTGATGAATCTACTGTCCAACGCCGTCAAGTTCACACCGACGGGCGGCCGCATAGCTGTTTTAAGTTCGCTCGATTCAGCAGGGGATTTCCGTATAGAAATCAGAGACACCGGAATCGGCATGACGCCCGAGGAGATTCCGAAGGCGTTAGCCGCGTTTGGTCAAGTCG
>Ga0335073_10014586_pt1 | contig 11013 bp, 9 predicted proteins | sample Lox_Sample_22_FD_207093 | JGI IMG/M metagenome (GOLD analysis project Ga0335073, IMG submission 207093) | Soil microbial communities from Loxahatchee National Wildlife Refuge, Florida, United States - Lox_Sample_2.2 | ecosystem: Environmental > Terrestrial > Soil > Wetlands | place: USA: Florida... | reverse complement strand
CGAAGAATTCGCTGCCCACGCATGCGATCACGTATGCGATGGATCCCGAGATCCACATCGTCAAAGCCGACGAGAATTCGCAGCATGTCGCGGGCGAAGTCTGGCACACGGATGTGACCTGCGATGCCGAACCGCCGATGGGCTCCATGCTCTACATCACCGAGACACCGGAAGTCGGCGGCGGCGACACATGTTTCCTGAGCGCGATCCAGGCGTATGAAGCGCTGTCGCCGGCGATGAAGGAGATCGTCAAGGGCCTCACCGCCACGCATGACGGCGCCAAGCTCTATTCCGGCGGTTACGGTCTTGGCCGTCCCGACGGCGGCTGGCCGAGCGCCGTGCATCCCGTCGTGATCCGCCATCCCGACAGCGGCAAGCAGGCACTCTTCGTCAATCGCGGCTTCACCACCCGCATCAACGAATTCGCGAAAGACGAGAGCGACGCGTTCCTCGAGTTCTTGTGGCGGCATCTGGAAAGCCATGTCGAATTCCAGTGCCGCGTGCGCTGGGAGCCCGGCACGCTCACCTTCTGGGACAATCGCGTGACCCAGCATCACTCGGTCTGGGACTACTTCCCCTACTCCCGCTATGGCGAACGCGTATCGATCGTCGGCCAACGCCCGTCTCTGTAGAAACCCGCATCGGGTCGAATCGGCAGATATCCGCGAATTGTCGCCAGAGCTGAATTATGCGACAAATCGATACAACTACGAAAAAGCGCGGAAAGACAGGTTTGCAGCCGCATGTTTAGTTAACGGATGGGGGACCGGTACAGCGTTTCCCTAAACGGAGGGGTTTGTTTGAGCCTGTTCCGCGGGACCAAAACGGGGAACCAATTCGGGGAGCCGCCGGCCTGGGGAGCTTCGTCCAAGGAGAGTGAGATAATGAAGACCATTACGAAACTAGCCGCAGCGGCATTGCTGAGCGCCGCGACCCTCGCGGTCACGGCCACGAGCGCGTCGGCTTATATCGCCTGCAACCGCGAAGGCGTGTGCTGGCACGTTCACGATCGCTACGCCTATCGCGCCGAATACGGCGTTGTCATTCATCCCGACAATTGGCGTTGGCGGGCGCGTGATCACTATGTCTTCCGCGATCACGAGGGCCGCGGCTACTGGCGCAACGGCATCTGGATCACGTTCTGATCGGATATTGATCCGAAGCGGAGCGGCGGGAGCGGCGACGGTCCCGCCGTTTCGCTTTTAAGCCTGTCGATGCCTTCCTCCTGACACAGATAGGCGATTTTGCTAAAGCTCGGCCGGTCGCGGGTGCTGGGGGATATAATGAAGCGCGGAGCGCGTGGCGAATGCGTGGGGCTCAGGCATCGCGAAAGGCAAAGAGATCCCGCGTCTCGACATGATCGACGCGCATCCGACCGTGATGGCGCTCTCGGGGCTAAAACCGGGCAACCCGGTCGACGGACACGTGGTCGAGGCGGCGCTGGCGAAGTAGCACGCATGAGATCAAGCGAAACCCAGCCCCATTGTCATGGCCCGCAAATGCGGGCCACCTAGGTGACGATCGCACATTTTCGGAAAATTAAGCTCAATGATCCTTCGTCATCCAAACCGTCTTCAACTGGGTGGCCCCCATTTGCGGCCCATGACAAGTGTCGTGTTCGCGCTTTTGTCTGCAACGATCGTATCGGCCGTCGCGGCGCCGCCGGCGGTTGCGCCGAAGCCCGTCGCTCCGCCGAAAGCCGCGCCTGCTCCGGCCGCGACTGCGGAGGATTGCAATGTCGTCGATCCGCTGAAGATCAAAGCCGCCAACGAGAGCGGCGTCTGGAAAGTCACGCTTGGGCCGAATGATGTTCTCGATTTCGGAGCGAACGAAGCTGAGGCGAAACACGCGGTCGAAATCATCCAGCACTATCACTTCACGCGCGAGTGTTTCGTGCGGCGCCCCAACGCCTCCATGATGTACTGGAAAAACGGCGTCGCCGTACCGCCCGGCAATATGCCCGGACAGGATTGCATCACGCTGCATCCGGAAACGGTACAAGCGCTTTATGCGGCGCGTTGGAAAGTGATGGACGGCCCGCTCTGGCTTCTCGATTACGGCGCCGATCAGGCTGCAGCCCTGGAAGCCGCGAAGATCATCCACAGCTACAGCCTCAACCGCGAATGCTTCATCGCCCGCCCGCACGTCGTGATGCAGTATTGGCTGGCGGAGTGACTTGTCCCACCTCCCCCTTGCGGGGAGGTGGGACGGCGTACGCAATTCAGCCCGTCTACTTCGCCGCCACGCGCCAGATGCAATTCCCCACCTCGTCCGCAACGAGCAGCGAACCGTCCTTGGCGACGATCACGCCGACGGGACGTCCATAGGCGACGCTGTCCTGATCGGCCGGCATGAAGCCCGTGAGGAAATCTTGCGGTTCGCCGGACGGCTGGCCGTTCTTGAACGGCACGAACACGACCTTGTAGCCGGAGAACGGATTTCTGTTCCACGAGCCGTGCTCGCCGATGAAGGCGCCGCCGCGATAGGACGCGGGAAACGCCGTGCCGTCGTAGAACGCAAGTCCCAAGGGCGCGACGTGCGAGCCCAGCGAATAGTCCGGCGTGATGGCTTTGGCGACGAGATCGGGACGCTGCGGTTTCACGCGCGTGTCGACATGACGGCCCCAATAGGAATAGGGCCAACCATAAAAGCCGCCGTCGACCACATGCGTGAGATAATCGGGCGTGAGATCGTTGCCTAGCATGTCGCGCTCGTTCACCACCGTCCACAGCGCGTGCGTCGTGGGTTCAAAGCCAAGCCCATTCGGATTGCGCAAGCCGGATGCCAGGATGCGCAGGCCCGAGCCGTCCGGATTGATTTCGAGAATGTCGGCGCGATGGAATTCATTGTCGGCGCCGTGCTCGCCGACATTGCTGCCGGAACCAACGGTCACATAGAGCTTCGTGCCGTCCGCGTTGGCGAAGACATTGCGCGTCCAGTGATTGTTGTAGCCACCTTGCGGCAGATCGAGGATCTTCTGGCCTTTGCCGTCGATGGCCGTCGCGCCCGCTTTGTACGGGAAGCGCATCACGCCGTCCGTGTCGCCGACATAGAATTTGTCGCCGAGCAGCAGCATGCCGAACGGTTGATGCAGTCCGGCAAGGAATATCCAGCGTTTGTCGGCAACGCCCGCGCCTTTCGTGTCGCGCAGCAGGGTGATGCGGTTGGCAGATTTGCCGTTGGCGTCGGAATTGCGCTGCAGCCAGATGGCAACGCGGTCCTCGATCGATTTCGGCGGCGGCGGCTCGGTCGTCGATTCCGCCACGAGGATGTCGCCGTTCGGCAACTGATAGAGCCAGCGCGGGTGATCGAGGTTGGCGGCGAATTTGGTAACCACAAACCCGGCAGGCGCCTGCGGCATGACGCCCTTCGGCCAGCCCTTCGCCACCGAGAAGTTCAGCGTGGGGAACATGCTTTTGTCCGGCGCCGGGATGACCGGATTTTTGCCGACCAGCTTGCTCTGCGGCACATGCGACGGCGGCGAACAGGCAGCCGCCAAAATCGCGAGCCCGAAAGCCCAGATCGCCTGCTTCAACATCGTCAATCCCCCTGCTCTGCCTCCATGATAAAGGATGGCCAAGACAGTTTGACAAGATTGGGCCGCTGGCGCGGGCGGGAGCGCCCGCCTAAACTTGGGGCGTCGTGAAGCGTTCCGCCGGATGACTTTGTCAGCGAAATTCGAGCAATTGCGGAGTTATGCCCGCCGCGACGGCGCCGGCATGGGTGCGTCGTTCCTGCTGCATGCCGCGGTCCTTCTGCTCATCCTTTTCTTCGCGCGGCGCGCCATGCACGAGCAGCCGTCCTATCAGCCCTTCATTCCCGTCTCGCTTGTCGCGCAAAGCGAAGGCCCCAATCCGGAGCCGAAGCAACAGAAGGCGGCGGGCGTGAAAAGCCCTGTGCCGGTGATCCTGCCGCGCGCACCGGTGGCGCATCACACGCCGTCGGCGACGGCGCCCAACAAGACCTCGGCGCCCGTCGACGAATTGGAGATGCAGCTCAAGGCGTTGTCGAAGCTCAAGCAGCCGAATACGGACACCCGCGTCCTGGGCGAAGAAGGCACCTCCGACTACGCGCAGAACGGCAACGACGACGAATCCGGCGGACAAGGTCCGTACCACACGCGCGACATCATCCGCGCGCAGGTTTTGCGGCGCTGGAGCCTCGACATGACGCGGCTCGGCAACCGCAACTTCGACATCCTGATCCACGTGCTGCTGAAGAAAGACGGCACGGTGCTCGAGGCCGACATCGTCGACACGCAACGCTACAAGACGGACTCGACGTTCCGCTGGATCGCGCTCAGCGCCAAGAACGCGATCATCCTGTCGTCCCCGCTGACGCTGCCGCCGGACATGGACAAGAGCGATCTCGAGCTGACGCTGAAGCTCAACCCGCGCGACACGATGCAATGAGAACGGCAGCAATCGGGCAACCTGTCGCCCGATCGTTCGCATTTCGATGCAGGCGGGTACGACAAAGGTCGCCATACTGTTGCTCTTCACAACCACAAACGCCGGGAGCAGACTCTGTGTTTGCTCTTTGAAATTGTGAAGGCCTCCACAACGGCGGCGGCCATTCTGTCGGCGCTTCAGCGCGTTGCGCCGCCGGAATAATTTACCGCAAAGGCGCAAAGACGCCGAGATGGTGGGGCAGCCGGCGACAGACGCGCATCGCCCTCGGCAGCGTTTGTTGCGCGCTTCGCGCGCAGAATTCGTCCGCAAGATGAGCACAGCCATCGGAGACGAACTCGCCATCTCTGCGCCTTTGCGTCTTTGCGGTAAATCTTGCTTCGGCGGCGTTCGATATAACGTACACGGACGAAAATTCCCTGGTATTCCCTGTTTCCGTCCAGACGCGCCGCGACGGAATTGCGGGAAAGCCTTATGGAATGCGGCTCAAACGCGTCGCTGCCGCGGCAATTTTTTGGAAATCCCTGTTAAAGTCCCTGATGGCAGGGAATTCGCAAAACGGCACAGAAAGGCGGACGGGCAAAAAACGGCGCCGGAAGGTTGCCGTCTACGCGAATTTTGCGCGCAGCGCGGCGCCCGTGCCGAGGAGGCCGCGATCGGAGACGACCGTTGTCAGATCGAAACCCTTCTGCATCATCTTGAGGCCGTAATCGGCCGACGCACACCAGATGCCGGCGCGAATGCCGGCCGCACGCGCCGCTTCGAGAATCCTGTCGATCGCAGCAACCACCACCGGATCGGTCTGATCGGGTTTCGCTTCGCGTCCAAGCGAAAGGCCGAGATCGTTAGGGCCCACGAACAGCATGTCGAGGCCCGGCACGCGCGCGATGGCGTCGACATTCTCGAGGCCTGCTTTCGTTTCGATCTGGGCGATCGCCAGCACCGTTTCGTTGGCTTTGGCAACGTAGTCGCGTCCCGCATAAAGCACGGCACGTCCCGGCCCGACGCTTCGGTAGCCGAGCGGCGCATAGCGGACGGCGCCGACGAAACGGCCGCATTCTTCCGCGGAATTGATGGTCGGGCAGATCACGCCGTATGCGCCCCAATCGAGCACCCGCGTGATTTTTCCGGGCTCGTTCGCGGGCACGCGCACAAGCGGAACGGTGTCGGTGTTCGAGACGGCGGCCAGCATTGCATAGGCCGTGGCGTCGTCCGTCGGCGCGTGCTGCAGGTCGATCGTGACGCTGTCCCAGCCCTGATACGCCATCGTCTCGGCGGAAAACACCGAAGGGATCGAGAGCCAGCAATTGGTGGCGCGCTTTCCGGCTTTCCACATCTCGCGCAGACGGTTCGGTCTCATGACATCCTCAGGGTAGATTGCGCGCGATACGGAAGCCGGCAAGGCTCGAATAATCGTATTCGCCGCCCTCATCGGCGGTGCCGCCGCTGCGCGAGGCCGCGCGCACGAAGATCGGCAGATTGTCCCACGAGCCACCGCGCAGCACATGCTTCTTGCAGTCGCCGCCCGTGACCCACGCGCTGCCGTTCTTGGGCGCGCCGACGTAGTTCGGATGCCAGCAGTCCGCCGTCCACTGCCACGCATTGCCGAGAATGCCGTAGAGCCCGAACGGGTTAGGCTTCAGCGCGTCGACGTCGGCGAGCTCGCTGTCGTCCCATTTCGAGCCGCAGCCGTTGCAATTCGCATTGCCGGAGCCGATCGCGTCGCCCCACCACCGCGACGTCGTCGTACCCGCACGCGCGGCATACTCCCATTCCGCTTCGGTCGGCAGCCGATAAGGCCCTTTTGCCGGATCGACGCCGGGCTTCGCCACCTTCTCGTTCAACCACGCGATGTAGGCGTTCGCATCTTTCCAATCGAGACAGACCGCCGGCCATCGCCGCGGTTCGATGTCGTAAGGCGGATAGGCATGACCGTCGCCCGGCGAGCGCCATGTCATCTTCAAAATCGGATTGCAGGGCGCGGGCTGATAGCCCGTGTCGCGCAGGAAGGTCAGGAACTGCTCGCTCGTCACGTCATATTTGCCGAGCGCAAACGCCTTGATCTCCACGCGATGCAAGGGGCCTTCGGTGTCGAAGCGTCCGCGTTCCGAAGACGGGCTTCCCATTGCGAAATCGCCGGCCGGAATGCCGACCATGATCGGGCAATCCTTGCACTCCTGGAATTCGCGATCCTTGTGCTCCTGCGCCTGCGCGGCAAACGCAAACACGACGGAAAAAAATATCGCCAGAAACGGAAGTTTCACCAGGATACGGACGGCTGTACGGGCTGCGGCGCGGAGGCTAGGACAGCGCCGAAGGGCTGGCAAGATAACGCCGTCAGCCCGATTGCCCCATGAACGCGCTGTAACCGTTCCAGAGAATTTCGATGCCGATGCAAAGAAGAATGAAGGCGGACAGGCGCACAACCACGCTGACGCCCGTTGTGCCCAGCGCGCGCGCCATGCGCTCGCCGAAGCGATAACAGATGTAGATGGTGGCCGCGATCGCCAGGATCCCGGCGACGGCTCCGCCGATGAGCTGGATCACGCTGCCCAAATGCGCGAGATCGGCCGTCTTCGGTCTCTGGCTGCCGAGCGTGATGGCGACGGACATCGAGCCGGGACCGACCGTCAGCGGCATGGTCAGCGGATAAAACGAGTCCTTCGGCGCGATGCGCTTGTTGGTCGCCTGGCTGTCGCGCTGATCGGCGGTCTGCTGGTCGTCCGACTGCAGAAGCTTCCAGCCGAACGCCGTGAGCACGAGCCCGCCCGCCACGCGCACGGCCGGCAAGGTGATGCCGAAGAACTCGAGCACATGCGAGCCCACGAACAGCGAGCCGAGCAGCAGCAGGAAGCTGTTGAAGCTGATGTGCCCCACGAGCGACGTGCGTTCCGCATGCGTCATGCCGCCGGTCATGCTGAGGAAGATGGGCGCGCTGCCGATCGGGTTCACGATCGGAAAGAGCGCGGCATAGACAAGCAGAAAGGTATGGGCGAATTCCTGCATGCCGATGCCATAAACTTAGGCAGCGCGATGTGCAATCGTCGCGTGGAAGACGCACACCGCTTTGGGCACACATAGCTGTAGTGGCGCGCAAAAACTTCCCCTAACATTCGCACGGGGATTATTGGGGCAAGGGGCTTATCAGCATGCAGAAGCGATTCGGAATGCCGCGCCGTCAGGCGTGGCGGAGCGGGGCTGCGTTTGTCTTCGCGATCGGATTTGCCACGGGCCTCGGCGGCGAGGCGCTGGCGCAGACGGCGCAGCCCGCCGGCGGCTCCGGCATCGAGGAAATCGTCGTCACGGCGACGCGCCGCGAGGAAAACCTCAGCAAAGTCCCGATCAGCGTCAGCGCCTTCACCGAGGCGCAGATGGACGATCTGGAGGTCAAATCCTTTGCCGACCTCGCGCGCTTCACGCCTGGCGTCACTTTCGACGACAGCAGCAAGGACATCTCGATCCGCGGCATCGATTCGTCGGCGGGCACCGGCACGACCGGCATCTATATCGACGATACGCCGATTCAGATCCGCGTATTGGGTCTCAACTCAAACAACACGCTGCCGACCGTTTTCGATCTCGACCGCGTGGAAATCCTGCGCGGACCGCAAGGCACGTTGTTCGGCGCGGGCTCCGAAGGCGGCACGGTCCGCTACATTACTCCGCAGCCCAGCCTCACCGATTTCACCGGCAAGGTGCATGCCGAAGTGGCGCTGACCGAAGCCGGCGCACCAAGCTACGAGTTCGGCGCGGCGCTGGGCGGACCGATCATCGACAACGAGTTGGGTTTTCGCGTCAGCGCCTGGTATCGCCGCGACGGCGGTTGGATCGATCGTGTGAACTATCAGACCGGTCAGGTGACGACGCCCAACGCGAACGAGACGGACACTTATGTGTATCGCGGCGCACTCGCCTGGGAGCCGACGTCGCATTTGAAGATCACGCCGGCGATCGACTATCAAAACCGCCAGCAGCACGACATCGACGATTACTGGGTCGCGCTCTCCGATCCGGGCAACGACAAATTCAAGAGCGGCACGCCGGACTGGATGCCGGACAACGACCATTTCTATCTGGGTTCGTTGGACATGACCTATGACTTCGCCGACATGAGCCTGATTTCGAACACGTCCTACTTCAACCGCACGGAGCGCGTCAGCGGCTACAGTGGCACGCTCTACAATCTGTCCTTCTTCCAGCAATCGCTGAACGCGGCGCAACAAGTCGCCGACAACGGGCCGTCCTATCAATACGGCGCCGATCCCGGCGGCGTCGCTTGCGCGCCCGGACAATGCCGCATCGATCTTTATCCGCTGCTGACGCCCAACGGCATCAACCTGCCCGGCTTCGGCAATTACGTCGCCGAGAACCACATCCTCAACACGCAAAGCGACTTCACGGAAGAAGTGCGCCTGCAGTCGAGCGATCCCAAGGATGCGCTGCAATGGGTGGTCGGCGTCTTCTTCGCGCAGAACCGTCAGGAGAGCCGCGAAGAGATCAACGATCCGCAGCTGCCGGCGCTGACGCAGTTCCTGTGGAACGAGACGATGCTCCAATTGTGGGGCGAAAATCTGCTCGCCAACGGCGACGACTACATCAACGACACGATCGGTCACGACCGCCAGATTGCGGGCTTTGCCGATGCGACCTACGCCATCACCGAGCAGCTTAAGGTCGAAGCGGGCGTGCGCTACGCCTTCACGCATTTCGATTTCACGAACTTTGCCGACGGCCCGCAGAATTTCGGCCCGACCGGTGGCCCGGGTCATAAGGACGAGACGCCGCTGACGCCGAAGGGTAACATCACCTACCAGATCACCGACGACGACATGGTCTACACGACGGTCGCCAAGGGCTATCGCATCGGCGGCGCCAATCCGCCGATCCCGCAGCAGGAATGTGCGGCCGATCTCAATACACTAGGCATTTCTCAGACGCCGTCATCGTTCAGCTCCGACAACGTGCTGAGCTACGAGATCGGCGCCAAGGACAAATTCTTCGGCGGCAAGCTTCAGACTTCCGAAAGCGCCTATCACATCGACTGGAACCACATCCAACAATCGATCTACCTCACGTCCTGCGGCTTCCGCTTGACGACCAATCTCGGTCCCGCCGTGAGCGACGGCTTCGATCTGCAGGCGGTGGCGCGGCCGACGGACGCGATCGAGCTCGACGCGGCGATAGGCTTCACCGACGCGCATTATTCTGCGAACCAGCAGATGCAGGGCGCCGATCCTGCAGGCGCGATCATCGTCTACAAGGGCGACTCGCTCGGCATCTCGCCGTGGACGGTATCGCTCGGCGCGGAATACAACTTCACCGCGTTCGATCACGACGACTTCATCCGCCTCGACTACGAGTTCGCCAGCAAGGACAACCGCACGACACCGCAGCGCCATCCCGGCAGCGGCACTTATGATCCCAATCTCGTGCCCGACCCCGCGACGAACTTCGTGTCGATCCGCGCGGGCATGAACGTGGGCGACTGGGACTTTGCGCTGTTCGTGCAGAACCTGCTCAATGCGCACCCGCAGCTCGATCTCAATCACCAGGATCAATATACGGAGCTCTACGAAGCGACGACCTTCCGGCCGCGCACGACGGGCATCGCGATCAATTATCGGTATTAAAATCCTCTCCCGAATGAAATTCGGGGGAGGGGGACCGCGAAGCGGGGGGGGCGAAATCTGCGTGGCCCCCTCCGTCGCGCACTTCGTGCGCGCCACCTCTCCCGCTGCGCGAGGGAGGATTAGCGAAGCAATGATTTTATCTGCCGGCCGTCGGGCGTGAAGTTTCCCGGCACAAGCCATGCGGAAAGTCGCGCGGCGTTGGGCGGCCATTCGCGATCGATAATCGCAAAGACAGCCGTGTCCCAATTGCGGCCCTTGATCCACGCATTCTGGCGCAATATGCCTTCGAGCGTGTAGCCAAAGCGTTCCGCCGCGCGCATCGAGGCTTCGTTCTCCGGACTGCAGCGCCATTCCAGCCGGCGGTAGCCGAGCGTCTCGAACACGTAGCGCCCGAGGAGATAGAACGCTTCCGTCGCGGCCGTCGTGCGCGAAAGCTTCGCGCCGAGCACCAGTCCCATCTCGATGCGCGCCATCGCGCTTTCGATGTTGATGAGAAGATAGAGACCTTCCGCCGTGTTCGTCCGTTTGTCGACGAGCGCGTAGAGCACCTGATCGGCGCGCGCGCTGCGATCGCCGAGCCAGGTCAGGAACGCCTCTTCGTCGGCAAACGGCCCCGGCGGGACGGAGTCCCACAGAGAACCGACAGAGCCGATCGCGCGATAAAGATCGGGGCCGTGGCGCGCGGGTTGGACGCGTTCGAGATCGACGGTGCGGCCGGACAAAAGGGCTATATCCGGCAGAGGCCGAGGCAAGGAAGGCGCGGTGGTCATGACGAAGGATATGTCTTTCGCGGTTAACAGGCGGGGATGATAGTTGACACTCGCCCTCCTCCAAACCTTTGATCTGCGTGGAGTTTGGGGCGGACGCCTTTGTCGGAAACGGCAGCCGAAAAGACAAGCACTCTCGAAGGCGCGCTGGCGCTGACCGAACGGCTTCTGGCCGCCGACCCCGCACGCGCCGCCGCGCAGGCGCAG
>Ga0335073_10014585_pt1 | contig 11013 bp, 8 predicted proteins | sample Lox_Sample_22_FD_207093 | JGI IMG/M metagenome (GOLD analysis project Ga0335073, IMG submission 207093) | Soil microbial communities from Loxahatchee National Wildlife Refuge, Florida, United States - Lox_Sample_2.2 | ecosystem: Environmental > Terrestrial > Soil > Wetlands | place: USA: Florida... | reverse complement strand
TCGCGGACGAAATCTCTCGCCGAAACGCGTGACAGGGCGGCATCGAAGTGCAGAACGAGAATCGCATCTACCCCGGTTTTGGCCAGGAGTTGAAGCCGCTGAGGAAGAAACGTAACGAGCTTTGGTGCATCCTTGGGACGCAAAAGCTGTGCTGGATGCGGATCGAAGGTGATGACGATCGATCGCAAGCCTCGCGCTCGCGCTTCGTCGGCTGCAGCGCGAAGGATCTCCTGATGCCCGCAATGCACTCCGTCGAAGTTTCCGATAGCCGCAATGCATGGTCCGAAACCGGCGGGCACTTCGTCGAGCGAACGGTAGACAGGGATGTTGACGCCCAGATCGTTCGTGGGTTCGGCGGTCATGCTTACGCAGCCTCCAGTTCAATGGGGAAGGACTGTCCATCGAAGGCCAGGCGAATCTCGCCGGGAAGCCTGGCATTGGTTTGCTCGTGTCCGAGTTCGTGGGCAATGTGCGTAAGCCAGGTGTGTTTGGCGCCAATGCGGCGCGACCATTCGACGGCTTGCTCGACGGTAGCGTGGCTGGGATGGGGCTTGTGCCGGAGTGCAGACAGTACGACATGATCGAGTCCCTGGAGCAGCGGGAAGCTTTCCTCGGGAATCGCACTCACATCGGTCATATACGCTGTGCGGCCGAAGCGGAAGCCGCAGATTCCCATCTCTCCGTGCACGACTGGAACCCGCAGGAACTCCACGCCGAAGACGCAGGTGCGATCGGCGAGAGGGTGGATTTGCACACGGGGCCGGTTGGGATACGTTGCATTGGGCGAAAACGTGTAGTCGTAGATGCGGCGAAGCACTTCTTCGGTTTCTTCGCTCGCGTATAGGGGGATGTACGCACCTTCGCGACGAACAACGAAACTGAGCGGACGGAGGTCGTCGAGGCCGAAGATATGGTCGGCATGTCCGTGCGTGTAGAAAACAGCGTCGACGCGGGTGAGCTTGGTGCGCAGGGCCTGTTCGCGGAAATCAGGGCCGGTGTCGATGAGCACGACGCGATCGCGGCCATCGTGGCGCCATTCAAGAAGAACGGAAGGACGCAGGCGACGATCGTGTGGGTCGGCCGAGGTGCAGACGGCACAAGTGCAACCCAGCGTGGGAACTCCCATGGAAGTTCCGGTTCCGAGAAATGTGAGCCGGCCTTCCATGAAGGCCTAGCGCTTTTCCGGTTTGGGTGGCGGGGCCTGCACGCCCTGGAGCGAAATCATCTTGGTCAGTTCGAGGAAGGTCATACGCAGTTCGAAGAGAACGGATTCGAGCATGCCTTTTTCGTTGCTGGCGAGGTTGCCTTTGGTCTTTTCCTCGAGGATCCCGAGCAGGTCGATACTCTGCCGCGCTCCGATGATGTCGACACGGGGACGTTGTCCTTCCGGAGTCGCCGCGCCCATCTGCATGAGCGCGGAGAGATAGAGCTGCTGAACCAGATGTTCGAACTTGATTGGCGGCTGCGCTCCCATGGCCGGGTTTTGTGCACGGAGCAAATCTTCGACGCGCTGCGCCGAGGCCTCGTAGGCAGATTCTTGTTCGCGCTTTTCTTCGGCGGTGGGCGGCGGAGGCATCTGCGCAAGCTGCTCTTCTTCTTCAGCTTCTGCGGCGGAGTCGGCTTCGGCTTCGAACTTCTCGGTGTCGACCAGGTGCGGCCCCGTCGGCTTTGATTCCGGCTCGATTGCGGGGGCCGGTGCGGGATGCGACGAGGAACTGTCCTGTTCCTCTTCCTTTTTCATCTTGCGGCGATCAATGACTTCGAACTTAGGCGTATCGCTCATAGCAGAACTTTCCACTCAATATTGATCATAAAGCCGACGGGGCATTCGATCCTAAAAGCAGCAAACCGCGATGGTTGATTACAACGCGGGAGGGGCATCGAGGATTTCGGCTGTTCCGGCGTCGGATCCGACAGCATAGTTCAGCGGCTGCTTCTTCACCTCGGCTTCGGCTCGCACCATGGCAAGGGCAAAACGACGGGTGGTCGCTTCCAATGTGAGTTCGGCGGAACTGGTGATTTGTCCTACCGAAGAATTCTCGACAAGAAGTTCTGTGCCCGCGCCAACAAGAGGTCCATTCAGCTCAAGTTGTCGCAAATGGCGGTGCACATTGCCTCGCGAGCGAATGCGCTCGACGATTTCCTGCCCGAGATAGCAGCCCTTGCTGAAGTGAAGAGCCCGCATCTGGGAGGTTTCATGGGGCAGATCACGTTCGGCGATGTCGACGCCGTAGATGGGGATGCCTTCGGCGATCCGAAATGTTTCAATGGCCGCTGCGCCGACCGGTTTTGCGCCCGCGGTAGAGAGAGCACGCCACAGCATGGTGAGGCCTGCTTGAGGCGTCCAGAGTTCAAAATGATCCATTAGCGTGCCGTAGGCCTGGCGGATGCAGAGATCAAAGCCGTTCCATTCAATGCGCAGCGAGGTCATCGGCTCGGCCGGCACGGTAAGCCCCATCCGCCCGAGCACGTCGCGGGCTTGCAGGCCTGCGAGACCGACCGCAGTTTCGGTGGCGGGGTCATGCCCGACAAGTTCCACGTCGTCCATGATGATGAAGTGGTCGAGGTGGGCGATCAGTTTTTCGTATTGATCCGCGGCGATCTCCAATTCGAGCTCGTCGCCTTCGCGCCATACTGTCAGGTCACCCTGGATGCGTCCCTGCGCATTCAGCACGAAATTCCAGGCGCCGCCATTCTCGGGCAGGTCCTTTACTCCGTTTGATACCATCCCGCTTAACCAGCGGAAACGGTCTTTGCCGCGAACGCTTACGCGCCGCAACCAGCCAAGGTCGTGCGCCGCAGCTCCGCGGGCCAAAGCCGCTAATTCCGCTGTCGCAGCGTCAAACGCTTGTGGGGTCAATGTGAAATGAGATCCGATTAGCTGGGGCGGGTTGGCACCTTGCACGAGTTGAGAGGCTAGCAGCGTGGGAACAGCAGTTACGCTAACGTTCTCGGCCAAATTCTGGGTCATGGGGAATCACTTTGTTGAGTTCAGCGCATATTCGTGAACAGCCAGCAAGCCGAACTGCATCCTGATTATAGCCTTGAGATTAGATGCCAAACCTGCGTACGCGATGGTTCTGGGACATTGAGGAGATTGAATGTGTAAGTTTCATAGAATGAGAAGAATACGCTGGGACATTCTCGGCTTTGTTGCTGTTTCCTGGGTTTCGGCTGCGCTGATGTTTGCGCAAGCCACCCCTTCGCAGGCTCCCGCAGCTCCAGGCACATCCCAAGCCGGTCAAAACACACCGGCCAAGCCCGACGGGCAGACTCCGAAACCGAAGGGCGCCGATGCTGTGCAAGGAGAAACGCACATCACCCCGGAGCAAGCTAAGCAGCTTTTCGGGATGGTGGATGTATTGCTCAAGTTCTCCTCACAAGAGACCGGCTTGCCTGTGAAGAGCGAGGTCAAGCGGCAGCTGACGACACGGAATGAGGTTGAGAGCTATCTGCGAGAGAAATTCGACGACGACGAAGATGCCAAGCGAATGGAGCGCAGTGAGATTGTCTTGAAAAAGTTCGGGCTGCTCGACCGGGACTTCAATCTGAAGCCATTTCTGTTGGCGCTGTTGAGGGAGCAGATCGAGGCCTATTACGACCCGAAGACGAAGACCGTGAATATGCTCGACTGGATCACCCCTGACGAGCAGAAGCCAGTGCTGGCTCACGAGCTGACACATGCATTGCAGGATCAGCATCTCGATTTGGATAAGTGGAGCGACCAGACGCCGCCGGATGTCTCACACAACGCTACGGAAGACAGCGATCACCTGGCCAAGGATGAACTCGACACCGCACGTGATGCCGTCACTGAAGGGCAGGCCACTGCCGTGATGATGGACGACATCCTCAAACCGATGGGAAAGAGCCTGATCGGTGATCCGGAGGTTGTGGATTTCATCAAGCAGCAGATGAACGGCTCAGAAAACTCTCCGGTATTGGCTCGAGCACCGCTGCTCTTGTCGGAGTCGCTGCTCTTCCCGTACAAGGAGGGTCTGAGCTTTGAACAGGATGTGTGGATGGATCGCGGCCAGAACGCGGCATTTACCGGGGCCCTGGACCGGCCGCCATCGTCGTCGTGGGAGATCATGAACCCCCGGGAGTACGAGCAGGGACATGTTCCTCCAATTCCCTATTTGCCGGATATTCACCCACTTGTAGACAAGACCTATCGACCCTACGATATCGGGCAGGTTGGGCAGCTCGATGTGCACATTCTTGCCGGGCTATTTGGAGGAGATGGCGCGGCACGCGATTTGACGCCGGCATGGGATGGCGGGCTTTACTGGGCGGGGCAGCGCCTGAATGCTACGCCAGCCGAGCAGGACAGCACGAAGTCTATTGGATTGTTCTACTTGTCGGTTTGGAAGAATGCAGAGTCGGCACGGAATTTTGTTCACCTGTACACCGACGAGTTGGGCCGCAAATACACGAACCTGAAGCCGGAGACTACACCTGCCAAGACCTCTGACAAAACCGACGGATCGGAGGAACAGATCTTCGATACCGAAGAAGGACCGGTGATGATCACGCACCGGGGAAAGCTGGTCTTTGTTTCAGAAAGCTTCGAATTGCCGCTGGCACGCAAGCTGGCCACCCTCATCCTGAATGCTCAAGGGAGCGGACCGCTGCAAAGCGCGGGGATTAATCACCAACCGGATGGCATGGCCCTCTCGTTGGCAACTCCTAAGGCGGAGCCTCGGGTACTGACTGCAATCCAGGGTGATGATCCGCGGAAAAGCCTCACAGATCCGGTTGTCCATTTCTTGTCAAACTGCGGTGTGACGAAGGCGGTGGTGGATGCCGCAATCCGGGCGGCGCGCACGGAAGGGAATGTGCCTTTCGATCCCCGATAATCGCAGTTTTGGCTTGCAATTCGAGGTGAAACTCTGCTGTTCTGTGTTTAAGCTTCCACCGGAGGATGAGTATGAAGACCATCCCTCTTCTCGTGTGCTGTGCCTTGGCCCTGGCGCGCAACGCATCGGGACAGGACTTTGGAGAATCAATTCAGCTGAGCCAGCCTGCGGTTCATAACACAGGTGCGGCGATGGCGGTTCCGGCATCACCGCTCTCAATGCGCAGCGGTCAGCCGCAACAGGGTGGTGTGCAGGTAGTCAACGACATGTATCGCGGGTTGCCCGACTGCCATTGCGCGCAATCGCCGATGTTTTTGCCGGGACCACGTGAGGTCGCTGCGGGCTCTTTGGTAATCCTGTCAACGAATAGTCCGAAAGCGGTCATTTACTACACGACCGACGGTTGGACGCCGACGGAATCCTCGCCGCAATATCGCGATCCCATCACCGTCACGGGAAACATGAAGATCCAGGCGTTTGCCAAAGAGCCCGGCAAGGGGCCCAGCCCCATAGTCGCAGCCAGCTATACGGTGAATGGCGCAGCTCTGCCGCTCCCTTTGAATGCGGAAGTTTCCGGATCGACGGTGACGAAAGGCACGACGATTCGGCTACAGACCGGGAATCGGATTTCGTCTGAAACCGCCAACATCGGAGATCATTTCTACCTGATGCTGGATCAGAACCTGGTGATGAACGGGAATGTCGTGGCGCCACGAGGCATGTCCGTCGATGCCATAGTCACCTCCGCGCAGCACGCCGGAGAAAACGGGAAGTCAGGGGTGATCGTCTTCAGGCTAACGGGACTGAACGTGCACGGGGCGACAATTCCGCTCAGCGGAGTCTACACGCTGGTTGGGCCGGACATCGGATCGCAGCTGAATCACATTGCTGATGCGAGCTTCGTGCATGTGGCGGGACCATTGCCCGAGGGGAATGAAGCCAAAATCGAACCCGGGATGATGCTGACGGCCTCAGTGGCCGCCGATACGGTGGTGAACCCCTAAAATCTATCCAGGGCTTCAGCGGGTCTGTCGAGCCCTGTCGCGCTAAGCATGGCGGCACTGCTCCATCATGTCTTGGAATTGTCGCCGACCGCCTGATCGATTTTTTCCTGCTCTTCTTTTTGAACCAGGTATTCATCCATCAGCACCGAAACCAGCACCGCCGTGGGAACGGAAACGACCGCACCCAGTATTCCGCCAAGGTCGGACCCGATGAGGAGAGCGACGAGGATGGAAAGCCCGGGCAGACCCACTCGCGTGCCCATAATGCGGGGTACAAGGAACGAGTTCTCCACCTGAAGGTAGACGACATAGAAAATCGCGATACCGAGCACGCGACCCCAGGAATCGATGGCGGCTACGAGCAAGGCAAGGGCGATGCTCACCGCTGCGCCGATCACGGGGATGATATTGAGAAGCCCGGTAAGCACACCAAGCGCATAGGCGTAGCGCACGTGGAGCGCCGTGTACACAATGGTGCTGGTCAGGCCAAGGATGAGCATCAGGCTTCCCTGCCCAAGTAGCCATTTGCCCATGCGCACATCGGCGCGCTGCAAGGCGGAATCGAGGCGCACCCGCTTTTTCGGAGGAAAGAATGAGAGAGCCCAGCGATAGGCGATGTCGCCTTCGAGGATGAAATAGATGGTGATAATGATGCCCATGACGATGGCGGCGACCGCACCCGCCCAATTCTTGATGGACAGCAGAAGATAGGTAGCGGCGTTGCTAATCCAGTCTTGAACCTTCTCGGTGATGGCGTCGGTGTTCAGTTGGTCGGCAAAGGGGATCCGCCGCAGCTTGTCGAGAAAGGCGGGAAGGCGCGTCGGCACCTCGCTTGCAAATTCACGCAGGTCGCGGATAACCGGCGGGAAGGCAAGGAAGCCGAATGCGGTGAGTCCGCCGACCACGGCGAGCAACAAAATGAGAATCGCGCGCCCTTTGAACGGCTGCCAGCGGCCCATTCTAAATCGCGATGTGGCGCGAACCACGGGCGTGAGCACCACGGCAGCAAGTGCGCTTACATAGAGCAAGAGCAGCACGGCGCGAAGTTGCCATGCCAGGTAACAAAGAATTGCCAGGCCGAATGCAAACGCGATGTCCCCACGTAATTGGCGGTTTTTGCTTTCTGCCGAAGTCATGTTTTGACGCTTACTGATCGCCTCCGAGAATTGAACCGATGACGCCGCCGAGAAGCGCACCGCCGGCGGCTGGACCCACCTGCCGGCCCTCCATCTGCGGAAGGTACTCGCTAATCTGATGCGCGAGACGGGAAATCGGCAGTGTCTGCAACCAGATGGTTCCCGGGCCGGTAAGGACCGCCAGGAAGATGCCATCGCCGCCGAAGATCATGTTTTTGATGCCGGGGACCATGGTGATCTGGAATCCGACGCTGGCTTGGAATGCGCCGACATGGCCCGGGTGTACCAGAAGAACTTCGCCGGGCGCGAGGTTCTTCTGGATCAGTTCGCCGGAGAGCTCGATCCATGCCATGCCGTAACCGCCTATGCGCTGCAGGAGAAATCCGCTGCCGCCGAAGATGCCTGCGCCGAGCGACTGCTGGAATCCAACGCTGATGGTGACCTGCGGAGTCGCGCAGAGAAAGCCGTGACGATGGACGAGGTATTCCATGCCCTGCCCGACCTGAATCGGGACAATGTGGCCCGGGACCTTCGTACAGAATGAGACCTCTCCGGGATATTGCACGGCGCGGTATTCCGTCATGAAGATACTGCCACCACCCGCGAAGCGCTTGAGGACACCAAACAGACCGCCTCCACCGCCCATCTGGGTGTGCGTAGTCATCTGGATGGATGCTGTCATCCAAGAAAGTTCGCCGCTCTCAGAGAAGACGCTCTCATTGGGGTCGAGTTGAACATCAAGCACGGGCATGGTCGTGCCCTGGATCCGGGTCTGCATGCGGTCCTCCTGTCGAGGACAGTGTACCCGGTCCCCTTGCTGCATCTATTCCATCTTGGGATTCGATGGATACAATGGCGGCACCACATTCCCGGAGGAGACCCACGTGAAACGCTTTGCATGGCTCGTTGTAATCCCGCTGATTGCCTCGCCTTGCTGGGGCGCCAAAAAAATGTCTATACAACAACTGAAAGACATGTTGACGGCAGACCAGTCGTCCCATAAATCGGATGCCGATGTTGCAGCGCAGCTAAAGGATGTTGAACTGACAGAGGAACTGACGCGCAGCACCATGGACAATTTCAAGCCGCTCGTTCCCGGACAGCTCACGACCGAGCAATTGTTCGTCCTTGAGATCCGCAGCGCTGTCCTTCCACCTCCGGCGAATGACATCCCGTCGACGCCTGCACCCGATGCCGCCAGGCAGAAAGCGATCCTCGACAAAGCGGCCGATTACGCCAAGACATACGCGCAAATGCCAAATTTGACGGCAACGCGCACGTTGCGCCGTTTCCAGGACAGCACACAGCAGGACCAGCCGTCGTTCGGCTCGCATAGCAGCGCAGTACTATCCGCAACCTATTCGCCGATTCGATACACCGCTTCAGACGACGCTTACGTCTCATTCAAGGGTGGTGCAGAGCAAAATCCCCTAGCCAACGACAAGACCCATTGGGGCGACAACGGGATGATTGCGTTGCTCGGCCAGAGTCCGAATCTGGCGACGGTGCTGGACGAGGCGCAAACTACGGGCAAAATCAGCTGGGCGCGTTGGCAGACAGTCAACAGCCACGAACTGGCTGTCTTCTCCTACGACGTCGACAAGAAGAAAACCCACTATGCAGTCGATTACTGCTGCTTCCCGGAAAACAGCCAGGCGGGCCAGTTGTCGTTGCGCGGGCAAGAGAGCCCAGGAGGCTCAGGCAACTACCAGAACAGCACGAACTGGAAGCACTTCAAGTCGACCCCGCCTTATCACGGCGAAATCTACATCGATCCCGATACAGGCGTCGTGTACCGGCTGACCACCGAGGTGCAGTTCAAAGGCTCAGACCCGGTCAAGTCTGAGAATGAGCGGATCGACTACGGAACCGAAACGATTGGCGATAAGAAGCTGACCCTTCCCGGGTTCGTGACCATCGATACCGTGGAGCAGCCGTTTCCGGATTCACCGCAAGGAAGATTTATTCTGCGGCACACCCTGTTCACGGCAAACTACGCCAACTACCACAGTTCGGGGAGCTAAGATTCTAGAGCTGGTTGCATAAATACCGTTTTGAGGGGGCACAGGTTTAGCCGCGTTGCCAAAGGACGCATAAACAGTGGGGTCTCCCCTGACCACTCCACACTATTTATGCAACCAGCTCTAGGAAACGGGGCTCGCTGAGGAGCCCCTTTCTCGTCTTTTTTTCTATTCCTCGATTTTCAGCGTGGTCTCTTCGGTCGCCAGCGAGTTTCCGCCAACCCAAATGTCGTACGTGGTCGGCTCGACCGTTTTCTTCAAGTTGACGTTGTAGAAATTCAGTTCATCGAAGCCGAGCGGAAAAGTCACGTGCTTCGTTTCGCCAGGTGCAAGCGTGACACGGGTGAACCCCTTCAACTCGCGCAGGGGCTGCTCCACGCTGGCTTCAGTGTTGCGGATGTACATCTGCACCACTTCAGTTCCTGTGACGCTGCCGGTATTCTTCACGTCCACACCTACCGTGATTAGCGGCTTCTGGTCAGCCAGGATCTGGCGCAAAGGAATTTCGGCATGATCGACGGTAGGCTGTGAATAGCTGAAACGCGTATAGCTCAGTCCCCAGCCAAAGGGGAAGAGCGCGGAGTTGTCCTCGTCCACGTAGCGCGAAACAAATTTTTCCGGCGCGTTCCGCGGCAGATGGCTAAGATCACCGTGCGCGGGACGGCCTGTCGGTAACTGCGCATAGTAGAGCGGCTCCTGCCCCACGGCGCGCGGAAAACTTGATGGCAATTTGCCGGACGGATTCACATCCCCAAACAGAACGTCCTCGACAGCAGGGCCAGCTTCGACACCGGGGCTCCACGCTTCGATCATCGCAGGCACGTGCTCTGCGGCCCACTTGAGTTGCAGTGGCCGGCCAGCCAGCACAACGAGAATTACCGGCTTGCCCGTGGCGACCACGGCTTCCAACAGCTTTTCCTGGTTTCCCGTAAAGCCCAGACGGGTACGGCTGGCAGCTTCGCCTTCCATCCAATTGGTCGGCTCACCAAGCGCGAGGATCGCGACGTCAGCTTTGCGTGCGGTGTCGACCGCTTCAGCGATTGTGTCGTCGTCGTTGGGGAGAGTCTCGTTTGGTTGGGTCTGAGAACCCGCGAAGGTGACGCTCTTGAGAATCTTCTCGTCATCTCCAGAGAGCAAACCGCATCCGGGTGCATACAGGAGCTTGTCGCCAAGACGTTGACTTAATGCGGCTCTCAACGTGATCACGTCCTTCGGATTGCCCGCTACGGTCCATGCGCCAAGCAGATCGAGCGGATTATCGGCCATGGGCCCGATGAGTGCTACTGTTTTCATTTTTGCAATGATGGGAAGCAAAGTTCCGATGCCTTCGACGGGATCATTTTTCAGCAGCACAATGGTTTCATCGGCGATTTTACGAGCAATATTTCGCTTCTCTTCAGTCATCGCGTAAGCCGGACCCGCAGGCGCATAGGGGTGGTCAAATAGTCCCAGGGCAAACTTGACGCGGAGAATGCGGCGAACAGCTTCATCGATCACGCTCTCAGGAATTTGGCCGGAGCGAACCTGCGCGGCGAGGACGGTACCGTAGAGATCGCCCTCCATGTCCATGTCGGTGCCGGCCTCGATCGCTTTGCGTGCCACCGTGGGGCCGTCGCCGATGGCATGGTTCTTCAACTCGGCAACGGCGCCCCAATCCGACACCACGAATCCTTTGAAGCCCCACTCCTTGCGGAGAATCTGGGTGAGCGTAAGCGGGTTCGCGGTCGCCGGAATACCGTTGATCGAGTTGAAAGAAGTCATCACGGTGGCCACGCCCGCATCGACTGCCGCGTGATACGGCTTCAGATACACCTGCAGGAGGGTGCCTTCACTCATGTCAACCGCGTTGTAGTCGCGTCCTGCAATAGCTGCGCCGTAGGCAGCAAAGTGCTTCACGCATGCCGCAACCGACCCGGGCCTGGAGAGATCATCCTGCTGATATCCGTTTACCCATGCGCGTGCCATCGTCGAGCCGAGATACGGATCCTCGCCG
>Ga0335073_10014584_pt1 | contig 11014 bp, 8 predicted proteins | sample Lox_Sample_22_FD_207093 | JGI IMG/M metagenome (GOLD analysis project Ga0335073, IMG submission 207093) | Soil microbial communities from Loxahatchee National Wildlife Refuge, Florida, United States - Lox_Sample_2.2 | ecosystem: Environmental > Terrestrial > Soil > Wetlands | place: USA: Florida... | reverse complement strand
CGAGGAGGTGGTGCTGTCGATCGGCAGCCAGCGGCTGGGGATGGCCAGCAGCGAGATGGCACTTATCACGGCGGTGCCCGCCAGCAGCAGCGGGATGCCGGCCGCGATCAGCGCGCCGAACACGATCAGCAGCAGGACCAGCGACACCGGGACCGAGGTGAGCTCGGCCTTCCTGAAGTCCTGGCCGGTGATGCTGCCGGTGGCCCGGTCCAGGCTGGCGCCGCCGGCTTCCTCGATTTTCAGCCCGGGATGGTGCGCCTGGACGGCGGCCACCGCGTTCAGCGCGGGCACCACCGCCTGGTCGTCGTTACCCGGCGGGCCGGCGACGTTGAAGGTGACCAGCGCCGACCGGCCGCTCACCAGGCCGTGGCTGGTCAGCGGCGACTGGATGTCGGCCGCGGCCTTGGGCACGGCCCGCAGCGCCGCGACAACCTCGCGTACCGCCTGCTGCATCTCGGGGTCATGGGCGTAGGTCTGGCCTGCGGAGCGGCCCTGGATGAGCACGCTCTCGCCGTCGGGCTGCTGCACGACGGGCCGGTCCAGGACCCGCTCGGCCCGCCCGGCCTGGCCGGGGTCGTAGCTGTTCACGTTGCTGGTGCCGAGCCGCTGCCCGATCACCACCGCCACGACGACCAGCAACAGCCAGCCGAACACAGCGGTCTTGCGATGCCGAGCGGACCATCCGGCCACTCGTTCAACGATGGGTGCCCCCGTGGGCTGCGTCGTAGTCATGGCACAAAAGACTCCGCGATGGGCCCCGCCCGGGACCATGGTGCGGTCCGCCCAAGGTGCGGTGGGGTTATCCTCACCTCGATCCCGGGGGTCCGGCTGATGGCAACTGCCAGGCCGATGCCATAGCGTCGGAGCCATGTTCCTCGTCCGCGATCTGGTGTCGCCGCGCACCTGGCTCGCGATGACCAGCCACCTGGCCGGCTTGTTCATGGGCATCCTGGTCATGGTGGCCGTCGTCACCGGCCTCAGCCTCGGCTTCAGCCTGCTGGTGCTGGCCCTGGTCGGCCTGCCCCTGCTGGGGCTGACGCTGCGGCTCGCCGGATGGTTCGCGGCGGCCGAGCGAGCCAGGATCGGCCTGATGCTGGGGGCCCGGATCCCCGCCTGGCCGGCCGGGAACCGGGCCGGGTACCGCTGGTACGCCGTGCCGCGGTGGCGGATGTTCACCGAACGGGCGACCTGGGGGGAGATCGGCTACGCGCTGCTGCGGCTGCCGGTCAGCGCCGTCGCGGTGACGCTCAGTGTCGGGCTCTGGTCCGTGGGCCTGGTCATGCTGACCCTGCCGTTCTACAACAGTCACCTGCCCGCCGGCGGCGCTGAGATCGGCAGCACGGTGCTGCACGGCACCGCCGTGACCGTCACGGCGGCCCTCGGCTTGATCGTGCTGGTGATCGCGGCGCAGGTAACCCGCGGTTTCGGCGTCATGGACGCCAAGCTGTCCCGCTCGCTGCTCGGCCCGCCCAGCGACCTGGCCGCCCGGGTGGAGGAGCTGGAGACCAGCCGGGAACGGGTGGTGGACGCGGCCGAGCGGGAGCGACTGCGGATCGAGCGTGACCTGCACGACGGCGCGCAGCAGCGACTGGTCGCGATGGCCATGGACCTCGGCCGGGCCAAGGCGAAGTTCGCCGACGACCCCGACGCGGCCAGGAAACTCGTGGACCAGGCGCACTCCCAGGCCAAGGAGGCCCTGAGCGAGCTGCGCAACCTGGTCCGCGGAGTGCACCCGCCGGTGCTGACCGAACGCGGTCTTGACGCGGCCCTGTCCGGGCTGGCCGCGCTGTGCCCGGTACCGGTGGAGGTACATGTGGACGTGCCGGTCCGGCCGAAGTCCTCGGTAGAGGCGGTCGCCTACTTCGTGGTGGCCGAGGCGCTCACCAACGTGGCCAAGCACTCCCGGGCCAGCCACGCCAAGGTCGTGGTGGAAGGCCACGGCTACCCGGGCACGCTGACCGTCATGATCAGCGACGACGGGATCGGGGGCGCCAACCCGGGCAGTCCCGGGCTGTCCGGGCTCGCCGACCGGGTGTCCGGGGTAGACGGGCGGCTGACGGTGGAGTCGCCGTCCGGGGGCCCGACGATCATCGCGGCGGAGTTGCCATGCGGGTAGTCATCGCCGAGGACTCCGTGCTCCTGCGGGAAGGGCTGACCCGGCTGCTTCTCGAGGCCGGGCACGATGTGGCCGCCGCCGAGGGAGACGCCGAGAAGTTCCTGCGCGCGGTGGCCGCGCATACCCCGGACGTGGTGGTCGTCGACGTCCGGATGCCGCCCACCTTCACCGACGAGGGGCTGCGGGCAGCTCTGGTGGTCCGGGACCGCTGGCCGGATGTCGGCGTGCTGGTGCTCTCCCAGTGGGTGGAGGAGCGGTACGCCACCGAGCTGATCTCCGGCCGCCCGCACGGAGTCGGCTACCTGCTCAAAGACCGGGTCGCAGACGTCACGGAGTTCCTCGAGGCGCTGGACCGGGTGGCGGCGGGCGGCAGCGCGCTCGATCCCGAAGTCGTCGCGCAACTGCTCGCCCGCAGCCGTCACCCGCTCGGCGAGCTGACCCCGCGCGAGCGCGAGGTCCTCGCGCTGATGGCCGAGGGCCGGTCCAACTCCGCCATCGCCGAGGCGCTCGTGGTCGGCGGCGGCGCGGTGGAAAAGCACATCAACAACATCTTCACCAAGCTCGGGCTGGCGCCCGGCGACCGCGACCACCGTCGCGTCCTGGCCGTCCTGCGCTACCTGGGCACCTGACGAACGGGGACACCGCCATGACCACCGTGCCTGCGACCCGCCCGCCGCGGGCGCCCGCGAGGCTGCCCATGACGCCGGGCCGCTGGATCACCCTGATGATCGGGGTGCCGATCGCCCTGGCCCTCATCGGCTGGACCGCCTTCAGCTTCGTCGGCGGCATCGGCCGGGCCAGCTTCCCGGTCCACGCCGCCATCCCCCTGCAGAGCGGTCACCTGGTGACCAGCACGAACGGCAACGACATCACCCTGCACCAGGACCAGGCCAGGGGCGACACGGCCCGGCTGACCGGAACCGTCCAGTACAGCCTGTTCCGACCGAAATTCACGGTGTTCGGCACCGATCTCAGCCTCGACTGCCACGTCCCGACCGGTAACTGCGGGCTGGCCGCGACCCTCGACGTCCCGGCGGACACCCCGGTCGACCTGACCAGTGGCGGCGGCAACATCCAGGCCAGCGGCATCCAGCGTGACGTCACCCTGGACACTGGCGGCGGCGACGTCACGATCTCCGGCGACGGCGGCAATACCGACTTGTCGACTGGCGGCGGCAACGTGACGGCTGGGGACCTCGGCGGCATCGTGAAGTTCACCACCGCCGGCGGCGACGTCACCGTCAACGGCCTGTTCGCCCCGAATGTCACCCTGCAGACCGGCGGCGGGAACGTCACCCTGGTGTTCACCAAGGTGCCGGCCAGGGTGAACATCACCAGCAGCGGGGGAGACGTCACTATGCTGCTCCCGCACGGCAGCACCCGCTACTTCATCACGGACGATCCCGCCGGCGGCAACTACAGTGCCTCGGTGCCGACGACGACCAGCCCCGGGGCGGCCAGCCAGATCAGCGTGTCCAGCGGCGGCGGCAACATCCAGATCGCGGAAGCGAGCTGACGGCTAGCCCTGGCTAGCCCAGGCCCGGCCTGGTTCACGAGCCCACGCGGAGCGAGCCGGTGAGCGTGGCCACGTTCTGGGTCCCGAGGTTGGCCGGCACCGAGACGTAGAACACGTCGGGGGCACGGAGCACGCCGCGGTCGACGACTATCACGGCGCCCACCTCGGTGCTCCAGGTCAGGCCCTGGCTCGCGCCGTCGGAGTAGTTCATCGCGAACTCGACCATCCAGGCCTGGTGCCCGCTGACCTTCATCGCGCGGCTGGCCTGGATCGTGCGGGAATGCGGCACCCCGCCGTAGTAGGCCGGGTCGAGCGCCCCGACCAGGCTCATCGCGGTCGGCTCGAGGTCCGCGGGCCCCGCGTACGCGAACTGCTGCCGGAGCAGGCCCGAGCAGGCCAGGCCGTGCCAGTCGATGACGGTTCCGCCGATGCTGACGTGCCCGGCCACGGCGTTCTCGCCCGCGGTCCAGCTGAACGTCGGGGTGTTCAGGTCGGACGGGCAGCCCTGCTGCCAGGGCGCGCCAAGCAGCTGGTACGACAGGCCGGACGCGGTGTCGGCCACCTGCGGCTGCGTCGCCGCGGTGCCGCCGTGGTGCCGCGGCGACACCCGGTGCGCCGCCGATGAGGCCCCGTGGCTGACCGTCCGCGCCGAGGCCGAGAGCGCGGCCGGCCGCGCCGCGTTCGGGAGCCGGGCCATGTCCCTGATGAACAGGGCGATGACCACCAGCGCCCCGGTCGTGACGACGGTCAGCAGCCACAGCATCCGGCGCTGGCGCCGCCGCCGCCTGCGGCGGCGGGCCGCGACCCTGGTCTCACGGACCAGGGCATCCCAGCCTGGCGAGGCCATCCCCATGCCGTCAGGGTAAACGTCGCATACCCACCCAAAAAAGGCCCTATCCCGACATGGTTACCCGTTCGTTGGCCGCCCCGCCCCGCCAGACCCTCGCATTCCGCCCATAACGGGCACAGCCTAATTCGGGTGAATGTGGCTGCTGGCGGGCGGCTGGGCGCGATCCGGCGCACCGCTGGTCGCTTGCGCCACACAGGCCCCCGCGCGGGAGCGGCGAGACGCCACAGTCACTCTCACTGAGTCAGGGACGCGGGGCTCAGACGGTGGCGGGGGCGGGGAGGGGAGCGGACTCCTCGGCCCGGATGGTGGCGCGGCTGAACGCCAGGGTCGCCACGAAGCCGATGGCCAGGGCCACCAGCACGCCGAGGTTGGCGAACGCCCAGGCGCCGGTCTTGCCGCCCAGGCCGAACGGGCCGAGCAGGTAGCCCTGCCAGGTCAGCCAGCTGGCCGCGCTGTTGGTGACCAGGCCCCAGCCGATACCGGTGGCCACGATGACCGCCAGCACCGGCAGCCACCTGACGTCGCCGTAACGGCCGGACGGGGTGAACAGCTCAGACTCGGCGTAGTCCCGCCGCCGCAGCGCGATGTCGGCGAGCATGACCCCGCACCAGGCCGCGATCGGCACGCCGAGGGTGATCAGGAAGCCCTCGAACTGGCCGATGAAGTTGTGCGCGACGAACACCACGTAGATAGTGCCCAGCGTCATCACCGTGCCGTCGATCAGGGCGGCCACGTACCTGGGCACCCGGACGCCGAGACTCAGCAGCGCCAGCCCGGAGGAGTAGATGTCGAGCACCGAGCCGCCGATGAGCCCGAGCACGGCCACGATGGCGAACGGCACCAGGAACCAGGTGGGCAGCAGCGTGGCCAGCGCCCCGATGGGGTCGGCGCCGATCGCCGTGCTCAGGCTGCTCGACGAGCCGGCCAGCAGCAGGCCGAACACCAGCAGGAAGATCGGGGCGATCGATGAGGCGAACGTGGTCCACCAGACCACGCCCGCCCCGGAGGACCGCCTGGGCAGGTAGCGCGAGTAGTCTGCGGCGACGTTGACCCAGCCGAGCCCGAAGCCGGTCATCACGAACACCAGCGCCCCGATGACGGCCTCGGCCGAGCCGCTGTGGATGCCGGACACGGTGTGCCAGTGAATGTGGTTCGCGACCAGTGCGATGAACACCACCGTGGCCACCCCGGTCACGATGGTGATCACGGTCTGCATCCGCATGATCAGGTCGAAGCCCATCACGCCGCCGAAGATGGTCAGCCCCACGACGATGATCATCGCGACGACCTTGGTGCCGGTGCCGCCGCCCCAGCCCAGCTGGTGGAACACGGTCGCGGTCGCCAGCGTGGCCAGGATGACCAGCACGGTCTCCCAGCCCACGGTCAGCAGCCAGGAGATCACCGTGGGGAGCTTGTTGCCGTTGACCCCGAACGCGGCCCGGCTCAGGATCATCGTCGGCGCCGAGCCTCGCTTGCCGGCCACCGCGATGAACCCGCAGGCCAGGAACGACAGCACGATCCCGACCACGCCCACGACCAGTGCTTGCCAGAACGAGATGCCGAAGCCGAGTACGAACGCGCCGTAGCTGAGCCCGAGCACCGAGATGTTCGCCGCGAACCACGGCCAGAACAGGTCACGCGGGTGACCCTTGCGCTCGGACTCGGAGATCACGTTGATGCCGTTCAGCTCGATCTGAAGCGGCCGCAGCTCCACAGTCCCTGGGCCTTCAGTCATGGCGGACCTCCTCAAGAGTCCATGATTGCCTTACGCTGCGCCCCGTCGACGGGGATGTGCGCGCCGTTGATGAAGCTGGCCAGCGGCGAGGCGAGGAAGGTCACCAGCGCCGCGACCTCTTCCGGCTCGCAGATGCGGCCGAAGGGGATGGACTGCTCGGCTAGTTCGTGCGCGCGCTCCTGGGTCACGCCCTTGTCCCGGGCGAAGGCCTTCTCCAGCGTGTCCCACCGGTCGGTGTTCACCGGGCCGGGGTTGACGGTGTTGATGCGCACCCCGTACCGCCCGTACTGCTCGGCGACCGAGGAGGCGAAGTTGATGTCCGCGGCGTTGGCCACCCCGGCCGTCATCTCCCAGTAGCTGGGCTTGAGGCCGTCGTTGCCGACCACGAGCACGATCGCGCCCTCGCCGCGCTGGCGCATGTGCGGGATGACCGCGCGTACCGACCGCACGTAGCCCATGAACTTCAGGTTGAGGCTCGACATCCACTGCTCTTCGGTCAGGTCCTCGAGCAGCCCACCGGGCGAGCTGCCCGCGCAGGTGACCAGGATGTCGATCTGGCCGAACCGCTCCAGGGTGACGTCGACGCAGCGCTGGACCTCCTCGGTCACGCTCATGTCCCCGGCCAGCGGCAGTACCGCCCGGCCGGTGTCGGCGGCGATCTTCTCCGCGGCGGCTTCCAGCGGGCTGGCGGTCCGGGCCGTGATGACCACGTCGCAGCCCTCGCGGGCCAGGAACTCGGCCACGCAGCGGCCGATGCCCTTGCTGGCGCCGGTGACGAAGGCGACCTTGCCGTCTAGCCGCAGATCCACCGCAACCCCTTCCGTCAGTGGCTGGATGGTATACCAAATATCAGGAAGGTGGAAGATCCAGTTTGTCCCCTCGGCGGTGGCGTGGACGCAGGTAATCCGGCGGCGTCGAGAAGATCGAGATAAGCCTGCAGGGCTTCCCAGAGCTCATTCTCCGGGTACCGGCCGCCTCCGCGATTCGCCCGCCGCCAGTCCGCCCGCGAGCTGCGCAGGTAACATTCGCCGGTACCGCATCAGAGGCCGTTCTGGTCGAGGATCTTCATCAGGTTGCGCTTGCGTTTCTGGTCCGTACGCAAGGCGGCCAGGTAACGCCGGAACTCGTCGGCGGTGCCCCGCGCCTGGTGGCAGGCGCGTGCCGATCTGCGTGTCGCCAATCTTTAGGTCCTCGACCATCTGGAGATAATCCAGGCCGCGCTCGAACGACCTGGTTCCCGCGGCCAGCTTGATATCGGCTTCAGAAAACGGCAGGGAAAACGGCATGCCGCCCATTGAACACCCGGACGGGATCGGCGATGGTCACTTCGTGACGACGGAGGGCCGTGACCGAGACGGCAGGGCCAGGGCAGCGGACCTGATTCCTGTTAGCCGTGACAGGCCTGGTGAAATGTCATTATCGTGGCGATCAGGGTGCGGCCGCCGCGCCCCGGGCGCCTGGTCACCACGCTGGTGTGCGCCCACTGCACAGCGAGCGGAGGTTCGCGAGCTGCACCGCCGAATCCAGCACTGGCCCGACGGGGATCAACCCGGCCGGGATCCGTCCGGCCGGGATTGGCCCGGCCCGGGACAGTCCGGGGCGATCGCCGGCTACCGGCTGGACCAGTACGTGGGACAGGGCAGCACGGCCGTGGTTTACCTGGCCCATGACGAGCGGCAGGACCGGCAGGTGGCCCTGAAGGTCCTGGCGCCGGACCTGTCCCGGGACCCTGTCTTCCGGACCAGGATGATCCGCGAGTCACGGGCGTCCGCAGAGGTGGGCCATCCGCACATCATTCCGGTCTACGAGGCTGACGAGGCGAGCGGGAGCCTGTACGTCGCCATGCGCTATATCCACGGCGGGCACGCGCGGTCTCTGCTCAACCGGCTCGGGCCGCTTCCGCCCGGCTACGCCTGGCACATCATCGCGCAGATCTCGTCGGCGCTGGATGCCGCGCACGCCGCAGGGCTGATCCACCGCGATGTCAAGCCGGCGAACATCCTTCTCGATGCCGGCGACACCGCGGGCACCGGCCCGCTGCAGCGGGCCGGTGACCATGAGTTCCGCCACGCGTACCTCTCGGACTTCGGGATGAGCAGGCCCTTCTCGCCCGGCCAGATTATCGCCACGGGCCAGGTCACGGGAACCCTCGACTACGCCGCACCGGAGCAGATCGAGGGACGCGCCCTCGACGGCCGGGCCGACCTCTACGCGCTGGCCTGCACCGGGTTCGAGCTGCTCTGCGGTTCGCCGCCTTTCGGGCAGGACCAGGGCCCGACCCTGATGTACGCGCAGCTTTACGCGCCTCCGCCTGCCGCCACCGCGCGGCGGGCTGACCTGCCCGAGGCGGTGGACGCGGTGCTGGCTACCGCCCTGGCGAAGGACCCGGCCGACCGTTACCGGAGCTGCGGCCAGTTCGCCTGGGAACTGCGGGCCGCGCTGGGCCCCCGGCCGGGGAGGCCGGCAGCCCCGCCGCCGCGCTCGCCGGGCCGCGCCCGCCCGGTCACGGAATCCGGCCCGGCCCTGACCGGCCTGGCCGCCATCGGGCTGGCCGATACCGGCCCAATCGACACCGGCCCAATCGACACAGGCCCGGCCGAAACCGGCCCCGCCGACACCGGCCCCGCCGATACTGAGCTGCCCGCCACCGCGCCGGTCCCCGCCACGCCGACCGCAGGCGGTGCGTGGCTCTGGGAACCCGCCGAACCGGGCCCGCCGGACCCCTACGCCGCGGACCGTCCGGCCGGCCCCGATCCCGAACTGCCCGCGCCGCGCACCCGTCCGCGGCGGCCCATCCTGGCCGCCGCGGCCGTGGTCGTGGTGGCCGCCGCGGTAGCGTCCGGCGTCGCCCTGTCCAGGGGGTCGGCCCAGGGCCGGCCGGACGCGTCCCCGCCGGCCGCATCCTCGCCCGCTGCCTCGCGACCGCCATCGCCGGCGGCGGTGTCCCCGTCAGCGGCGCCCTCACCGCCCGCGCTTGCCCTGGCCGCCAAGCAGGCGGCCGCGCTGAGCACCCTGCTGACTTCGAGCGCGGCCAGCCGGACGGCGCTGCACGAGGCGGTCAGTCAGGTGCTGGCGTGCGCCAACCTGCCCGGCGCGGTCAGCCAGCTGCAGGAGGTCGTAAATCAGCGGGCCAGTGAGTACCACCAGGCGTCGGCCCTGCCCACCTCCGCCCTCCCGGACGGCCCTGCCGTCAAGTCCGGGCTGGTCGCGGCGCTGAGCGGCTCGCTGGAAGCGGACCGGGACTACCTGGCCTGGGCGCGGCAGCAGCTCGACGGCGGGTGCACGCCGTCCGGCCAGTCCGGTGCCTATGACGTCGCGTCCAGTGCCAGCCAGCGGGCCGACGCCGCCAAGGAGGCGTTCGTGCAGGTGTGGAATCCGGTCGCCGTCAGATACGGCATCCAGCCGAATTCACCCCGCGATATCTAGCCGCACTCGCGCAGGCCACCGCGGACGACCTTGCCGAGCTGGTTGCGCGGCAGTTCCGCGAGCTGGAAAATCCGTTTGGGACACTTATATCCGGCCACCTGGGTACGGGCGTGCGCGATGAGCGCGGCCTCGTCGAACCCGTGGCCGTCTCGCAGCACCACCCAGGCGGTCACCCGCTCGCCCCACCGTTCGTCAGCGGCGCCCGCCACGGCCGCTTCCGCCACCGACGGATGGCCCTCGAGCGCGATCTCCACCTCGCGCGGATAGACGTTCAGGCCGCCGGTGATGATCATCTCCTTGGCCCGGCCGCGGATCGCCAGGTGCCCGGTGGCGGGGTCCACGGCCCCGATGTCGCCGGTGCGGAACCAGCCGTCCGGGGTGAAGGCGGTGCAGCGCACGAAGCCGAGGCTGGCGCCGGCCGCGAGCAGTACCCGGTCCCCGGGGCGCACCCGCCGGGCCAGCCAGGCCGCCACCTGGCCGGCCTCGTCGTCGAGTTCGGCGTGCGTGACCGGCTCACCGTCCACGGTGACCGCGACCCGGTCCGGCACCCGGTCCGCGGCCGTGGCGGCCAGCGCCGGGATGGTCTCCCCTCCCAGGCCCGCGGCGAAGGCCGGCACGTCGGCGACGCCGGGCAGGTGCGTCCGCCATCCGGCCACGCTCCAGTCCTCGTAGCCGGTCATGACGCCGGCGGAGCCGGAGCGGCCGACAGCGCGCGGGCCCAGGCCGAGCGGTTAGCCGCCCGCTCGGCTCGTATCCGGTCGAGCAGCCCGCCCGCCGCCATCACCGCCTTCACCCCCGCGCCGGACCCAGCCCCGGTCCCGGCCTCAGTACCAGTACCAGCCCCGGCGCCGGCGCTTCGCCTGGCCAGGTCGGTGGCGATCTCAGCCGCGACCCGCTCCGGGTCGTCGCAGACCCGGTTGACCAGGCCGAGCCGGAGCGCCTCGGCCGCCTCCACCCAGCGGCCGGTCAGCACCAGGTCCATGGCGGTGCCCCGGCCGACCAGGTCGGGCAGCAGCCAGGCGCCCACCGCGAGCTCCAGGCCGGGCGGACCGGTCCAGCGCAGCCGCGCCGCCGGGCTCGCGATCCGCAGGTCGGACGCGGCGGCCAGCTGCGCGCCGCCACCCACCGCTGGCCCGGTCAGCACGGCGATCACCGGCCCGGGCCTGGTGACGATGGTCTCGCAGCAGTCATAGACCAGATCGGAGACCGCCGCCCGTTCGGCCGCTGAGATGGTCAGGTCGGCCCCGGCGCAGAACACTCGCGGATCGGCGCTGCCCAGCACGACCGGTGCTCCGGGCTCGGCGGCCAGCGAGTCCGCTACCGCACGCAGCAGGCTCACGTCGAGCGCGTTGCGCCGCTCCGGCCGGGCCA
>Ga0335073_10014583_pt1 | contig 11014 bp, 8 predicted proteins | sample Lox_Sample_22_FD_207093 | JGI IMG/M metagenome (GOLD analysis project Ga0335073, IMG submission 207093) | Soil microbial communities from Loxahatchee National Wildlife Refuge, Florida, United States - Lox_Sample_2.2 | ecosystem: Environmental > Terrestrial > Soil > Wetlands | place: USA: Florida... | reverse complement strand
CAAGGCGCGGGTCGAGGCAGCGATCCAACGCAAGGTCGAGGGCAAGGAGGTGACGGTAGCCGAGCCGGCGCCGGTCCCGGCGGGAAACGTGGTCGACCTGATGTCGGCCCTCAAGGCCAGCCTGGAGCGGGGCTCGAAGACATCCGGGCCGGCGCGAGCGGCCGAGCGCACCGCGACCCGGTGGCCGCACAAGCGGTCCTGAGGGAGGCCACGGCGCGGGTTCTCCGCCGCCGCTCGGATCCGCCCCCCCCGCGCGATCCCTGGCATCTTCATTGCGGCATGCCGCTGAATTGCGAACCGATTGGAACGCCCATTGCGCGTTCGGGGCGCTAAAATTCGCACCGCGCCAGACCCTGGCGGTGGTGAAAAGGCTCATTCCCGATGGCCCAACGGTCGCGTTTGCACGTCCCCCACCCGCCGGCCCGCCCGGGTGAGAAGCCGGACTTCAGCTATCTGAACCTGACGCCGGCGGGCGCCGTGGGCCGCCCCGAGGCCAAGGCGCCGGTCCGCGACCTCGAGAGCCTCGGCCGTGAGATGGTGCGGGTGCTCGACGACGAGGGGCGCGCCGTCGGCCCCTGGAACCCGCACCTCGAGGGGGAGGAGCTGCAGGTGGCGCTGCGCCACATGCTGCTGACCCGTCTCTTCGACGACCGCATGCAGCGCATGCAACGCCAGGGACGCATTTCCTTCTACATGAAGTCTACCGGCGAGGAAGCCGTCTCGGTCGCGCAGGGGATGGCGCTGCAGCCTGGCGACATGCTGTTTCCATCGTATCGCAACCAGGGACTGTTCATCGTCCGCGGGCTGAGCCTCGTCGAGCTGATGTGCCAGTGCCTGTCGAATACGCGCGACATGTGCCGCGGGCGGCAAATGCCCATCATGTATCACTGGGGCGCGGGCAACATCTTCTCGATCTCGGGCAATCTCGCCACGCAGTTTCCGCAGGCGGTGGGCTGGGCAATGGCCGCGGCCATCAAGGGCGAGGACCGCATCGCCGCGGCCTGGATCGGCGAGGGCGCCAGCGCCGAGGCGGACTTTCACCACGGAATGACGTTCGCGGCGGTCTACCAGGCGCCCGTCATTCTCAACATCGTCAACAATCAGTGGGCGATCTCGACCTTCCAGGGCTTCGCGGGCGGGGAGCGGCGCACGTTCGCGCAGTATGGACCGGGGTACGACATCCCCGGCATACGTGTGGACGGCAATGACTTTCTGGCGGTGTACGGCGTCACCCGGTGGGCGGCGGAGCGCGCGCGCCAGAGCGGCGGTCCGACACTGATCGAGCACGTCACCTATCGCGCGGGCGCACACTCGACGAGCGACGATCCCTCGCGCTACCGGCCGAAGGAGGAGGGGGCGGCGTGGCCGCTCGGCGACCCCATCGCGCGCCTGAAGAAGCACCTGATCGGGCTCGGCGAATGGTCGGAGGAGCGGCACGCGGCGCTCGAGAAGCAGCTCGAGGCTCACGTGCTCGCCTGTTGGAAGGAAGCCGCGAGCTTCGGCACTCTCACCGAGGGACCGACGCTGGATCCGGCGACCATGTTCGATGACGTCTTCCACGAGATGCCGCCAAACCTCGTGCGCCAGCGGGAGGAGCTCAAGCGGCTGGCGGCCGCGCAGCCGCCCAAGGGGTCCGGGGAGGAGAAGAGCCTCGAAGCGCGATCCGGCGCGGTTGCCAAGGAGGGTTGAGCCATGGCAAACATGAACATGGTGCAGGCGCTCAACTCCGCCATGGACATCATGCTGGAGCGGGATCCGCGCGTGGTGGTGCTGGGCGAGGATGTGGGTTATTTCGGCGGCGTGTTCCGCTGCACCGACGGACTGCAGCGCAAGTACGGTGAGCAGCGGGTGCTGGATACACCCATCGCGGAGGGCGGCATCGTCGCGGCGGCCATCGGCATGGGCGTGAACGGCCTGAAGCCGGTCGCCGAGATTCAGTTCGCCGATTACATCTATCCCGCCTTCGATCAGATCGTGAGCGAGCTCGCGCGGCTGCGCTACCGCACCGCGGGGGAATTCTCCGCGCCGGTGACCATCCGTACGCCTTGTGGCGGCGGCATCCGCGGCGGGCAGACGCATTCGCAGAGCCCGGAAGGCGTCTTCACGCATGTCTGCGGGATCAGGGTGGTGATGCCCTCGAATCCGTACGACGCCAAGGGGCTGCTCATCAGCTCCATCGAGGACGAGGACCCGGTCGTCTTCTTCGAGCCGAAGCGGCTCTACAACGGGCCGTTCGACGGCGATCCGCACAAGCCCGCGGTACCTTGGAGCACCCATCCCAGGGGGGCGGTGCCGGAGGGCTACTACAAAGTCTCCCTGTCGAAGGCCGAGGTCGTCCGGCCCGGGAAGGACGTGACCATACTCGCTTACGGCACCATGGTGCACGTGGCGGAGGCGGCTATCAGGTTGGCCCAGGTGGACGCGGAGATCATCGACGTGCGGGCGCTAGCGCCGCTCGATACCGATACGCTCTGCACCTCGGTCTGCAAGACCGGCCGCTGTGTCGTCGTCCATGAGGCAACGCGCTACAGCGGGTTCGGCGCCGAGCTCGCGGCCACCGTGCAGGAGGAATGCTTCTGGCACTTGGAGGCGCCGATCGTCCGGGTCACCGGATGGGATACGCCGTATCCCCACGCGTTCGAGTGGGAGTATTTCCCCGGGCCGGCGCGGATCGCCGCTGCGCTGACGCGCGTGATGGAGGACAAATGAGCCGGTACGTCTTCAAGCTGCCGGACCTCGGCGAGGGCACCGTCGAGGCGGAAATCGTCGGTTGGCACGTGAAGCCTGGCGACGAGGTGTCGGAAGACGACGTGCTGGTCGAGGTAATGACGGAGAAGGCGGCGGTGGAAGTGCCGGCGCCGGTCACCGGCAGGATCGTTTCGACTACCGGGCAGCCGGGCGACATGGTCGCGGTGGGCGCGGAGCTGGTGGTGCTGGAAACAGCCTCCGGTGCCGCATCCGGCGCAGCCGCCTCCGCGGCCAACGCGGAGCCGGCAGTCGCCGCGGGCAACGGCGGCGCCCCCGCTCGGTCGCAACCGAGTCAGGAGAAGCGCACGATTGCCGCGGTCGGCAACGGCGCAGCGCGCCAGGCTGCGGCGACTGCCGCCGATGGTGGCGCCGCGGGGGCAGCAGCGGCTCCGTCGAACCGGCGAGTGTTGACTTCACCGGCGATCCGCCGCCGGGCGAAAGAGGCGGGAATCGATCTGCGGCAGGTTGCGGGGTCGGGGCCGCAAGGGCGCATCGGTCGGCAGGACTTCGAGGCGTACGCGGCCGCGAGATCCTCGGGCCGGGCATCCGTGGCTGCGGTGACCAGCTTGCCCGCCGCGCGCGCACCGGCACCGGCGCAACGTCCTTCGGGGGGAACGGAAGAGATCAAAGTCATCGGGCTGCGGCGCCTGATCGCGCAGCGGATGACCGATGCCAAGCGCAATATCCCACACTTCGCCTATGTCGAGGAGGTGGATGTGACGGAGCTGGAGTCGCTCCGGCAATACCTCAACAGCAAGGCGGAGCCGGGAGCCCCCGCCCTCACTTACCTGCCGTTCCTGGCCCTCGCGTTGGTGCGGGTGCTGGAGGATTTCCCGCAATGCAACGCTCACTACGACGCCGAGCGCGGCGTCATCGTGCGTTACAGCGCGGTGCATCTCGGCGTCGCGACACAGACGCCGGACGGCCTGAAGGTGCCGGTCGTGCGCGATACGCAGCTGCGGTCGCTATGGGACGTCGCGGCTGAGATGCGGCGTGTCACCGAAGCGGCGCGCGCCAACAAGGCGACGCGCGAGGAGCTGACCGGCTCCACCATCACGATCACGAGTCTCGGCAAGCTGGGGGGCATCGTGAGCACGCCGATCATCAACGCGCCGGAGGTTGCCATCATCGGCGTCAATCGTGCCGTCGAGCGGCCGGTGGTCGTTGGCGGCGCCATCACCGTGCGCCGCATGATGAATCTGTCCTCGTCCTTCGATCATCGGTTCGTCGATGGCTTCGATGCCGCCGCGATGATCCAGGCGCTGAAGGAGCGCATCGAGCACCCGGCAACGATCTTCGCGGGCTGATCTACGAGCGCGGGGAGCCCGGATCCGATGCGCTCTTCGGGTAGCGCATGGGAAACAGGATCCGGATGGTGGTGCCGTGTCCCGGGGTGGTCTCGAGCTCGAGCGTTGCCCCGAGCAGCTCGCAGAGCCGCTTCACGATCGAGAGGCCGATGCCTTCGCCCGAAGGCAAGGTTGCCGACTCCGAACCGGAGCCGGCGGTGAGAACGTCGCTGTCTTTCCGGTCCGTTGGCTTGTGGGAGCGAGCCGCGGCGCGGGTGTCGGCGCCGCGGGCTGCATCGGTCGCGCGCTTGAGGGCATGCCGCAGCGGGCCGGCAGATTGCAGAGCGAAGCCGGGACCGGTGTCTCCGATGGAAAGCAGCCATTGGCGCGCGGACACCTTGCTGGCGGACCAACGCACCACGACACCGCCGTGTTTCGTGGCCTGCAGTGCGTTGAGCAGCAGGTTCTGCACGATTCTCTGCAGTTTCAGCTGATCGCCCGCGACGGGCAGCGTCCTCGGTCCCTTGCATTTCAGAAAGAGACCCCGCTGCGCGGCGGCCGGCCGCAGCGTTTCACAGAGCTCGCGCAGGCGCGCGGCGGCATCGAACCGCTCGATTTTCAGCGGACTCTGCCCGGCCTCGAGCCGTGCGAGCTCGACGAGGTCGGTGAGCAGCGCGCCCATCGCGCGGATGCGCTGCTGCAGGAGATTGTGAAAGTGATCGCGTGCCGGCCCGGCAACCTCAGGGCTGGCGAGCAGAGCCGTCGTGCTCGCAAGCACGCCGACGCTGCCGCGCAAGTCGTGAGCCGTTTCGCGCAGGAGCCTGGAGCGCTCGTCCTCCAGTGTCTGCAGCGCTCGCAGCGAGGACTCGAGGTCGCGCATCCGGCTGGCGGCTTCCGCCTGTTGCAGGCGAGCGTAGCGGCCGGCGCTCTCGCAGGTCCCTTCGAGGCAGAGGCTCACCAGCGCCTCGCGCGCGGCGGGCATCACTTCGGGGCGGAGCCGCGGGTGGCTGCCGGTATATCTTTCGAGCTCGCGCATGATCACCGCCTCGAGGTGACCCCATTCGCGCATGGCCTCGCGGATGTCGTAACCCTGTTGCCAACGATGCATGCCGTGCTCGGCGGCATCGCGCCGCTGTTGGCCGTCAGGCGGGGACGGAGCGTGGCCGGCGCGCGCAGTCAGCCGGCGCGCGAAGTCATCAATGAGCCGGGGAATGTGGTCATCGAGCGCGGCGTGCGGCAGTCTCGAGCACGTCGCGAGCTCCGCATCGCGGCGGACCGCCTCCCGCCAAAGCTGCAGGAGACGATCGCGCTTCTTTCCGAGGTGGGCGGACAGCGCATCCAGCTGCTTGCGGGCCGTGGGTGTCGTGATTTGCTCCGCGCCGGCTCGTGGCGGCGCGCCATCAAGCGCAGGATGGACGGCCGGATGCAAGGGCGAGCGGGAGCGAGGCCGATCAGCTCTCCTCGGCCGGCTCTCTGCCGAGAATCTCGTCCCTGACATCGTCAATCTCCCTTGCGCGTGACGGACGCGCTTTCGCGCCCTCGCACCGCTCCGGGCGGGGACAGCGGCTGCTGCGCGGGCAGATGATGCGTGCGGGTTGCTCGAGCGCGTCTTCGATCCAGGCGATGTTGAGGACGTTGGCGACGGCCACGAGAGCTTCGGTCGCGGCCTTGGGGATGCGGCCTTCACCGCGCCGGTGAACGCACTCCGCGAACACGCTGTCGATGATGTCGCGACTGGCAACACCGTTGGCGTCCAATGCCGGCGCAAGGTCCAAACCGACTGAGAGGACATGCGGGTTACCGGCCATGTCCTTCACTCGGCGCGAGTGGCAGCAGTACAGGAGAGAGCGGTCGCCGTCGCTGAGGACGGAGATCTGTGAGCCGATCTCGCCACGCGGTGCGTCGATCATGCGGAAGACGGCCCAGTTGGGGCATGGATCGCTCACCTGCGCGAGGTTGCCCCAGGGGAGAGGGATGCCGTTGCCGCGGTAGACGGCTCGCAGATACCCTGGCGGGTAGGCGTCGAAGAAGTGCCAGTAGGGATAGGGGGATACCTTGGTCATGCGCCGCATGATGACGGCGGGTGTCAGCTCGAGGCGGGTGCCGGCCTCGACGCGGTAACGCTCGCGCGCGAGAAAACGTCTGAATGGGACGCGCGGGGCGAGGAGGGCGCCGGCGAAGAAGCTGCACTCGAAGTCGCGCCACGCGTGCAACACGTCCTGGGCGTTCATGCCGGCGGTGTCGGAGCCTCCCTCGGGGCTGCCGCCCATCTCTCCTCCGGTGGCATGCGCCGACTTGAGCCCGTCACCGCCATGCAGCACCTTGTGCGCGATGTGCGCGGCCAGATCGAACTTCAGCCGCGCCGGGTCCGCCTGCAGCGCGCGGTTGGCGTAGACGACACGCGGCGGCTCGAAGAAGGAGCGCACCATGCTGCGGACCTCGCGATCCTTGTCGCGGGCGAGCACCGGCTTTCTCTCGAACCAGCGGATCTCGAGGCCATGCTTCCTGCATAGGCGCTGCAGATCATCGACCGACAGCGGAAATTTGCGGTCGCCGACACCGTCCGCGGCGCGCTCGAGGTCCGGGAAATCGTTGCGCGACATCTCCTGGTGCGAGCGGATGAGAAGGTGCGCGAACTGCCGCCCGCTGGTGCCTGTCTGGGCCAGGAGCTCCGGGATCGCCGCTTGCAACACGTCCTTGGAGAAGAGGAATGCGGGCTCGAGCGGAACCTTCGCAGCACCGCCGGACGGCGCTTTCGGCGTAGGCAGTTCCAAGTCAGCGCTCTCGTCGAGGAACCACTCCGAGTCGCGTTGAAATACCTGGGCCAAGAGCTCGAGCATCTGGGTCGAGGGTGCGCGCTTGCCGCTCTCGATCATGCTGAGATATGACACCGATGGCGCATGGGTCGCATCGCGCTGGACGCAGCGCGCCGACAGCTCCTCCAGAGTCAGGCCGTTGCGCTTGCGGATGGAGCGAAGCTTGGCGCCGAGGAAGTGACCCTTGCGCAGCAGGGGTGCCATGGACGCGTGCCTCCCGTGAACTTCTCGTGTGAAATTAACATTGTGAAGTTTCTTTAGTCAAATTGTGCCAAAGGGCACGGTATGCTCCTCCCATGAACGCCAGTCGTGACGCGCTCGTCTATTCCCGGGAGCCGGCCGGCTCTCCGGTGGAAATCCTGGGACCGCGGGTGGAGCGATCCGCCGAGGTGCTGACGCCGCTCGCACTGCAGCTGGTGGCGAGCCTGCATCGGCGATTCAACGCGCGCCGCCTGGAGCTGCTGGCGGCGCGGGGACGGCGGCAACGGGAGCTGGATGCCGGTGCGTTGCCCGACTTCCTGGCGGAGACCGCCGAGGTCCGTGCGCGCGACTGGCGCATCGCACCGGTCCCGGCGGACCTGCAGGACAGGCGGGTCGAGATCACCGGTCCCGTCGACCGCAAGATGATCATCAACGCGCTCAACGCCCCGGTGCGTTGCTTCATGGCCGATTTCGAGGACTCCTGCGCGCCGACGTGGGACAACATCGTGCGCGGCCAGGTCAACCTGGCCGACGCCATCCGCCGGACCATCAGCTACGCGGACCCGGCGACGGGCAAGATCTACCGGCTCGCGGATCGCACGGCAACCCTCATCGTGCGCCCGCGCGGCTGGCACCTGCCGGAGAAGCACGTCCTCGTGAACGGCGAGGCGGTCGCGGGCGCGCTCTTTGATTTCGCGGTGTACCTCGCCAACAACCACGAGGCGCTGGCGCGAGCCGGCACGGGTCCTTATTTCTATCTGCCGAAGCTGGAGAGCCACCTCGAGGCCCGGCTCTGGAACGACGTCTTCCTGGCCGCCCAGGACGTGCTCGGCATGCCGCACGGCACCATCAAAGCGACGGTGCTGATCGAGACGATCCTCGCCGCCTTCGAGATGGACGAGATCCTCCACGAGCTGCGCCAGCACTCGGCGGGACTCAATTGCGGGCGTTGGGACTACATCTTCAGTTTCATCAAGAAATTCCGCAACCAGCCCGATTTTCTGTTGCCGGACCGGGCCAGCGTGACCATGGAGCGGCATTTTCTCAAGTCCTACGTCGACCTCCTGATCAAGACCTGTCACCGGCGCGGCGCTCACGCCATGGGAGGCATGGCCGCACAGATCCCGATCCGCGACGACGCCCGGGCAAACGAAGCCGCCATGGGCCGGGTGCGGGCGGACAAGCTGCGGGAGGCGAACGCCGGACACGACGGCACTTGGATCGCTCATCCGGGCCTCGCGCCCATTGCGCGGGACGCATTCGATGCCGTGATGAAAGGGCCCAACCAGATCGGTGTGCTTCGGCAGGAAGTCGCCGTCATGCCGGGAGACCTGTTGCGGGTCCCGCAGGGAGAGATTACCGAGGCAGGGCTGCGCAACTGCATTCGCGTCGGCGTGCAATACATCGAGGCCTGGTTGCGAGGCTCGGGGTGCGTGCCGCTCTACAACCTGATGGAGGATGCCGCCACCGCCGAGATATGCCGCGCGCAGCTCTGGCAATGGCTGCATCACGAGGCTCGCACCAGCGATGGCGCGCCGGTGACACCACAGCGCTTCGACACTCTGCTCACCCAGGAGCTCGACCGCATCCACAACGAGGTCGGCCCGGCGCGACTGCTCAACGGCGTGTTCCCGACCGCCGTGCGCCTCTTCGAACAGATGATCAAACAGGACGAGTTCGATGAGTTCCTGACCCTTCCCGCCTACGACCTGCTCGACTGACCCGACGGAGACCAGAATGACGACCGCGACCCGAACGCTTCCGAGCGCAGACGAGCTGCGCCGCTCCTGGCACGAGAGCCCGCGCTGGCGCGGGATCGAGCGCGGCTACCGCCCCGAGGACGTGGTGCGCCTGCGCGGCACCATCCCGGTGGAGCACTCGATCGCGAGGCTGACGGCCGAGAAACTCTGGCGCTATCTCAACGAGAAGCCCTTCGTCAACGCGCTCGGCGCCCTCACCGGCAACCAGGCGATGCAGCAGGTGAAGGCGGGCCTCGACGCGATCTATCTATCCGGCTGGCAGGTGGCGGCGGATGCCAACCTTGCCGGTGCGATGTACCCGGACCAGTCGCTCTACCCGGCCGACTCCGTGCCTGCCGTGGTGCGGCGGATCAACTGCGCGCTGCGCCGCGCCGATGAGATCCATCATGCCGAAGGCAACGGCGGCATCGATTGGCTGAAGCCCATCGTCGCCGATGCGGAGGCCGGGTTCGGGGGAGTTCTGAACGCCTTCGAGCTCATGAAGCAGATGATCGAGGCCGGCGCGGCCGGCGTGCACTTCGAAGACCAGCTCTCTTCGGCCAAGAAGTGCGGCCACATGGGCGGCAAGGTACTGGTGCCGACCCAGGAGGCGATCAACAAGCTGGTTGCCGCGCGGCTCGCCGCGGACGTCTGCAACGTGCCGACCATCATCGTGGCGCGCACGGATGCCGAGGGCGCGAACCTGCTGACATCCGAGGTCGACGAGCGTGATCGTGCCTTCATCGACGGCACGAAGGGACGCACCGCTGAGGGTTTCTTCTACGTCAAAGCCGGCCTGGAACAGGCGATCGCGCGCGCCTGCGCCTATGCGCCTTTCGCCGACCTGGTGTGGTGCGAGACGGCGAAGCCCGACCTCGAGGAGGCGCGCCACTTCGCCGAGGCCGTGCACGAGCGCTTCCCGGGTAAGCTGCTCGCGTACAACTGCTCACCGTCCTTCAACTGGAAGCGCAAGCTGGACGATGCGACCATCGCCAGGTTCCAGCGGGAGCTCGGCGAGATGGGCTATCGGTTCCAATTCATCACGCTTGCCGGCTTCCATGCCCTCAACTTCTCGATGTTCGAGCTCGCCCGCGGCTACAAGGCGCAGCAGATGTCCGCCTATGTGGCGCTGCAGCAGGCGGAGTTCGCCGCCGAGCAGCACGGGTACACGGCGACCAAGCATCAGAGGGAGGTAGGTGCCGGCTACTTCGACGAGGTCACCCAGGCGGTCGCGGGCGGCACGTCGTCCCTTACAGCGCTGACCGGCAGCACTGAGGCGCAGCAGTTCGAGAAGGCGTCGTAGCGCCTCACCGGCGGTCCTGGAGGCCCCTATACTGCCTGGATGGCGGTATACAAGCTCTTTCCGACACACGTGTACTCGGCGCGCCTCAGGGGTGCGGGCGGCGGCAAGCTCAACGGTCGCCTCCTGCGCGAGTGCCGGCAGCTCAGCCTGGACGATGCGGCCGGCCGGCGGTGGTCGGCCAAGCGCTATCCGGGCGGCTATACCTCATACGGCTCCGCGCACCGAATGCACCGGCTGTCGCCGACGTTCGCGGCGCTCGAGCGCGCGATCGATCGGCACGTCGCCGGCTTCGCCGGCTCGCTCGATCTCGACCTCGCGGGACGCGAGCTCGCGATGACGGACTGTTGGGTCAACATCATGCCGCACGGCACGACCCATGGGCTGCACCTGCATCCGCTGGCCACCATCAGCGGGACCTACTACGTCAAGACACCGCGCGGCTGTCCGGGGCTGAAACTCGAAGATCCGCGGCTCGCAAGAATGATGGCGGCGCCGCCGCGACTGGCAAAGGCGGCGCGGGAGAACAGGCCCTGGGTCGTCATGCCGGCGGCGGCGGGAAGCCTGCTGCTCTTCGAGAGCTGGTTGCGTCACGAGGTGCCCGCCAACCTCGCCACGGGCGAGAGGATCAGCATCAGTTTCAACTACGGTTGGTTTTAGTTTGTCAGGCGCTGGATCCGGGCTCCTGCCCGGCCCAGCGCGGCAGCGGGCAAAAAGCGTGGTTTTTGCCCGCTGCCTCCGCCGCCTGCGGCGGCGGGGCACATCCCTGTGCCTGCCACGCGCTCGTGCCGCCTGGTGTGCGGCCGTCAACGGAACAACCGGGGTGGCGTTGGCAGATCTAACCTGGCGAGTCTCGCCCCGCCCAAGCGGCTCCGGGACAGGTTCAGCGGCGGTTCAGCGCCACCGATCCACGCTACGGTACAA
>Ga0335073_10014581_pt1 | contig 11015 bp, 3 predicted proteins | sample Lox_Sample_22_FD_207093 | JGI IMG/M metagenome (GOLD analysis project Ga0335073, IMG submission 207093) | Soil microbial communities from Loxahatchee National Wildlife Refuge, Florida, United States - Lox_Sample_2.2 | ecosystem: Environmental > Terrestrial > Soil > Wetlands | place: USA: Florida... | reverse complement strand
GGACTCGAAACCAAGTCCGCTAAAATCCTCCGGGATCGCATAGCCCGGCGAATTCTTGATCGTCACGGTAATGGGCGATTGGGCCCGGACCCAGGAAGCGAGGCCGAACAAAATAAAAAAGGACAAAAATTTCTTCATTTTCAGAAATAAAGACGATATAGGGCGGGGACGGCTCGTCCCCGCGAAAAAAGTCGGTTGAATCATGAAACGTGGCGACGAGCCGCCGCCACTGCGTTTGCACACTCAAACTGCCGAACGCTTCAACGCTCTTGCCGCGCCATAGCGAAGCGGCGGCGGTCAATGCTTTAACCTCTCGATTGCGGCCTGACGGTCCGTAACTGCGAGCAAGGCATAATAATTGTCCGTAAGCAGTCCCTCGTACCCTTTGCAGGTCCCGTCCCACATTCTCCAATCTTTGCTCAGGCCATTACTGCCGAAACCCTGAAAATTGCCTTTGGCAAAACCATTCAGCAGGGGCATGAGGATACGGTCGCCGTCACTAATTCTTCCGAGGTCATAGAGCGCAGCGAGAGTGAAATAGGCGAAACAAGCCGTCGCGCCGCCGTTTTCGTATATTTGAAAACCATCCGCATTGTCTTCCCGTTTCCCGCCGCCAAAACGGACCCGCAAATCCACGTAATCTTTTCGCGCCACGGAAACCAAATTGCCCGGCAGCCCGAGTTCAAAGTTTGTGTACCCCACATCCTTCATCTTCGCCAGCAACCGGTCCATGATGTCATTGGCCTTGTCCGTGGGCACGAGTCCGTAATGGATGGCGATGCCATTGACCCAAAGAAAATAATAATCGTGAAGCTGGCCGTCCGCGCTTCGCCATCCTGCCAAAACGCCTGTTTTTGGATTGTAGAATGTATTAAAATAAACCGCCTTCAATTTGTCCGCCGCGGCCGCGTAGCGGATCGCATCATCGGGATGACCGGCCTCTCGCGCCATGGTTTGCATTCCCCGCAACGCCCGATACGCCAGCGCATTGGCATAAGCGTCTTCATAGCCAAATCCAATCGTGTCCCACCAGTTGGCCGGCCGATATTTTATCGGCCAGGGCCAGGAACCCGAATTGCCGCTCAACGGAAATTTTATCAGGCCGTCCCCGTTGTTGTCGGTCGCCAGCATTTCGTTCGCCCACCCTTTGACGTGAGCGTAATTGTCGCTCAACCAGTTCTGGTCCCGGCTGCCTTCCACGTAATCGTCCGCGGCAATCAAAAACGCCGGCAACGTGTCCGACGCGAATTTTGGATGATTCGGGTCCCTGGACGTATCAAACAATCCATAGCACAGAGCGCCGGCAATGATTCTGTCCAGGCTTTGGCGCACCATATCCAGGGCGGTAACACCATCCGCCAGAGGCGGCGTCGCTCGCGCCACGTCGGCATATTCGTAAAAACAAAATCCGCAGGTGTCGCTGGTGACATTGTTCGCCAGCATGCGGTGGCTGGGGCTGTACTGGAAGATATTCAACCAATCACGCCGAAATCCGTCGAACCGCGCGTCACTCTCAAGGCCCGGAATGTCCGGATGAATCGCCACGACCTGCCAACGATACGTCACATCAGGATGTTCCAGCGTCGCAGCCGGGAAAGTAATGTGAATAGGTCCGGACCGATTTGTCGCCCAATAGCCCAACGGCCCCGCGTCCGGGCTATCGGCGGAGATCCTGAACGTTCCCTGGTCGGCAAAGTGCATGAGAGCAGGAAGTCGAATTGAACCGTTCTTTTCCATCACTCCCAATAAAGTCGGGTGGGATATGCGATTATCGAGATTCAGCTCGAACGGTTCCGGCGGATCGTCAATTGACCAATGCGATTCGAGCACAATGCCGTTCGTGTCCACTTCGATTGCCCATCGAGGCCGTTGAGAATCGGGGATTCCAGGCTTTCTGTATTCCACGCGCGAACCAATCTGTTCAGCCACCGTGGGACGCGGATCGGACGGCGGTTCGACCTTAACCATTGGAAACCGTTCCTTGCCTAAATTGTCCACGGACAAATGCACAAATCCGGGATAATCCAGCGAAACATCCGCGTCTATAAAATCACTCGTGATTCGTGCGACGGGAGCCGGCGCTTCCCGACGATAATTCACGCCCAGCTCGTCAAGCCTCTTTTCGTCCACAGCCAGCCTCCATTGAAAATCGTCCCAATCCCGCGCGTCTTTGGCCGACCACCCCACCTCCGCCATCGCGCACGCTCTCGGAAACACCATATACTGGACGTGCGGCAGAGAAAAGACGTACTCCGTCCATAGATTACCCTGCGGACCCAAAATATGCGACTGCAATGGAGCCGGCAGATTCGTCGGTACCGGCTCAAACGAATAAACCCGCGACAATGGCAGAAATCCGTGGATGGCGCGAGGCTCGGTGAGATGGTTGGTGGATTGATAATGGTCAAAATAGGCATAGTCTACCGGAGACGATGGAGTCATGACGGCATCATGCCCCTCCTGGGCCGCTCTTTTCCCTCCGCCAACCCAATCCATCACGACCAGGTTCGTAGTGATGCCGCCCCTTATTGCTTCGCTCCAACCGATGGGAGTTTTTCCATGGGCGCTGACATATGCGACGATCTGCTTCGTAAACCACGTCTGCAATTGCGCCTCGTCGGCCAACCCTTCGCGGTGCATCAGCGCCTGGCAATCCGTGTATGGATCCCACGCGCCGCGCGGCACTTCATCGCCGCCAATATGAACATACGGACCGGGAAATAATTGAAAAACCTCGTCCAGAACGGTGTCTAAAAAAGTGAACACCTGCGGATTCGCGGGGTCCAGAACGCCCACATGGAATGGACCGGGCTTTTCCACCTCATACGGCTTTCCTGAGCAACCCAGCTCCGGATACGACGCCAGTACTTCTCCGCAATGCCCCGGCATCTCGATCTCCGGCACAACCATGATGTGCCGCTGCGCTGCGTAAGCCACAACTTCACGAACGTCGTCTGGCGTGTAAAATCCGCCGTAACTCCCATCGGCGCGAAATTTATCCGGGGTCGCTGCCGTCCATGCCGGATGCGCCGTTTTTTCGTTTTCTGTCCGATGTGTTCGTTGCAAAACGATGTCTTTGCGCCATGCGCCGATCTCGGTAAGTTTGGGATATTGCGGGACCTCAAGACGCCAGCCGTCATCATCCACCAGGTGCCAATGGAACCGGTTCAACTTATACAACGCCATTTCATCCAAAACCGTTTCCACTTCGCTCTTATTGTAAAAATGCCGGCTGACATCCAGCATCAATCCACGCCACGGGAACCGCGGCCAATCTTCAATTTGGACACACGGGACCTGCCAATCCCTTGCCACCACATTCGTCGAAAAAATCTCGGGCGGCAGCAACTGCATGAGCGTCTCGCCGCCATAAAACTCGCCGGCCTGTGATGGCGCCCGAACGACAACGCCATTGCGCGAAACCGTCAGATCATAACCTTCCGCTCCAACTGCCGGTTTGGCTTTTTTGGTCGTGAACAAAATGGCATTCCTCGGCGTACCGCCAAACATTTTCCAATGGACCTTTAGCGGAAAGCCGGTGGATTTCCTGAGCCGTTCGGCAACGAAGTCGGCCGTCTTGCGCGACGGACCGTCGGCATAGATGCGCGTTTGAGCGTCGAGCGTGAATGTGCCATCCATTTGCTGAACACTTTGTGGCAGCGGAATCAGGGCCAGTTGATTCGTGCCCGCGCCGAACGCGGCCACCGTCGACAACGCAACCACAAATCCAAAAAACAACTTTTTCATGATATATTTCACTGATTTATTTGATTCCCTGCTGTTCCCCGGAGTTTGCCCATTCAATTGTCAAAGACATAGAGTTTGCCGCCCGGTCGCTTTTTTTGAAAGCGCAAAATTTGCAACTTTGAACAGAACCGCGGTTTGGGGCGGCGACGGCTCGTCGCCGCGTCGCCGGACCGGATCGTTTGACTGACAGGGAATGGCTCTCATACAATCGGCCCTGTCCCGTACTGAGAGAAGGTCAATATATGCGAACCAATCATGTTGCATTCATCCCAACCAGCACCGTGATTGTATTTGTCCTCGCCTTCGCCACCACCTTCCCCGCTTTCGCCGCCGGACCAGAACCAAATCCGCTCACGGTTCCATTGGCGGCGCAAAAACCGCTTTATCTGGAGGTCCACGCATCGGTGGATGCACGTGTGGCGGATTTGGTCTCGCGAATGACGCTGGAGGAAAAGGCGATTGCCCTGGACCACGGCGGCCCGAACCTGGAACGTTTCGGTCTGCGTTCGGACAAGTGGAACCAATGTCTGCACGGTGTTTGGTGGACGGAGCCCACGACGATGTTTCCAGTGTCCATCGCGATGGCCGCCACCTGGGACACCAACCTGGTGCATGAGGAAGCCGTCGCGATTTCCGATGAGGCGCGCGCGATCTATAACGGCTGGCATGAGGACCCGAATTTCCCGGGCGAGCATAAGGGACTCATTTACCGCGCGCCGGTCATCAACATTAGCCGCAATCCTTATTGGGGGCGCATCAATGAATGCTTCGGAGAAGACCCATATTTGACAGGCCGCATCGGCGTCGCTTACGTGACGGGCCTGCAGGGAGACGACCCGCATTACCTAAAGCTGGCAGCGACGCTGAAGCATTTTGCGGTGAACAACGTCGAGCGCGACCGCAGAAAACTCAACGCGCATGTCTCCGAACGAATGCTTTATGAATATTGGTTCCCTCACTGGCGCGATTGCATCGTGGAAGGCAAGGCTGAATCGGTGATGGCCTCATACAACGGCATCAATGGCACGCCGGACAACATCAATCATTGGCTTCTGACCGATGTGCTCAAGAACGCCTGGCATCACGACGGATTTGTAGTATCGGACCTGGGCGGGGTAAATACGATGGTGAACGGGCATTTCAAAAACCGTCTGAGTTACGCAGACGCTGTCGCTGAATCGGTCATGGCCGGATGCGATTTTTCAGACAAGGAGTTCAGAGAATACATTCCAGAAGCTGTGGGCGAGGGCAAACTGAGCGAAGCGCGCCTGGATGACGCCGTCTCGCGCGTGATGCGCGTGCGAATGCGGTTGGGAGAATTTGATCCGCCGCAGGACAATCCTTACAGCAGGATTTCGACAAATATGATCTGCTGCCCCGCGCACCGGCAACTCGCGCTCCAGGCAGCCCATGAAGCGATTGTCCTGCTTGAGAATAAAAACGGTTTTCTGCCCCTGGACCCGCGCAAACTAAGGAGCCTTGCGGTAATTGGGCCGCTCGCAGACATCTTTGTTCCAGGCGGCTATAGCGGAGTCCCGGATAGGCCGGTCAAACCGCTTGATGGCATACGCAGCCACACGCCTGGAGTTGAGATTTTACCAGTTTGCAGCACTGGTCCCATACGTCCCAACCATATCTACAATGAGTCCAGTGAGACGGAGTCCAACGCAGTTGAGGCAGCAAGGCGCGCCGACGCAGTCATTCTTTTTCTGGGAACGACAACCGAAATTGAAGCGGAAGACCGTGATCGTACCAGCCTGGGTTTGCCTGGCAGCCAGGAACAGTTGGCGGAAGCGGTCATCAACGCGAACCCGCGCACGGTGGTAGTATTGATGAGCGCCGGGCCGCTAACGGTGCCCTGGCTCGCGGAACACGCCCACGCGATGATGCAGGCCTGGTGGCTGGGTGAAGAAGGCGGCGACGCCATCGCTGATGTCATTTTTGGCCGGACAAACCCTGGCGGCCGCCTGCCCTACACGATATACGCCTCGGAAGCACAAGTGCCACCGCAGGATGAATATGATATCAGCAAAGGATTCACATACATGTACGTCCATGGTCCGGCGTTGTATCCATTTGGCTATGGCCTGAGTTATTCCAAATTCAAATATTCAAACTTGCGCGTGTCGCCTGAAAAAATTGCCGGCAATGCGAACGCCACTATTACCGCGACGGTGGACGTAAAAAACATGAGCCAGCGCGCGGGCGATGACGTGGTGCAACTCTACACGCGCGAAATTAACCCCAGCGTTGTCAGGCCCCGACACGAATTACGCAGTTTCCAACGAATCACTTTGCAACCGGGGGAAATAAAAACGGTGACGTTGAGCGTTCCAATCGAAAAGCTGGCATTTTATGACGAGACACGACACGCATTCGTGGTCGAGCCCGGCCAGTATGAAATTCAAATCGGCGAGTCGTCGGATGATATTCGGATGAGAGAACCCATTCGCATTATGAGTCGTTGGATGGGAGAAACCCAGCCTCGTGTCGGCGCCAGATAAAAAGGCCATGCTTGTTTCAGTCGCTGCTGCCGCCGCGCCGATCCGTCCAATCGCGATTCTCACGGTCTCACGCTTAGGGCCAAAGTTTGTCTTCCGACAAGCGCCACCGTGTGCTATACTGTGGCCGTTGGGCAGGCTCGTCGATGAATCAGATGAAGCAACGCGCTCTCTTGATCGTACCGGCGTTTTGTTTGCTGGCGGCCTCAGCAGTTGCCGCCACGAATATGACTCCGGTGACGGTGACCGGCTTTAATCGCGACGTCGTGGTTGAAGATACGGCCACCGGTCCGCCTTATACCACCTACGCCACGGAATTCAACCAGGGCGAAGGTACCGCCTACTATGAGAAAGGCCTGCCCGGCTACACCAACGGCCTGCCGGTATCGGGCGCCCTTACCAATTCCGCCAATGGCACTGTGTTCCAATTCCAGCCCTATACCGCCGCGAATGTCGTGGATATTACCAATGACCTCACCGGCACGCTCTCCCTGCCGGCCCCGGCCCGGTATAGTCTCATCTCAATCCTGGCCAACTCCGGCAACGGCACCTCGTCCGGCCAGGCCACGGTAACTCTCACGTTCAACGACGGGACTACGTTCACTACCAATTACTACGCGCCCGATTGGTTCAACAATGACAGCACCGCGACGTACACGGTAGTTCTGGAAGGAGTCGACCGCGTCGATCTCACCACCGGCGTTGCGGACGGCGGCGGCTCAAGCGGAAATCCTCGATTTTATCAGACCACCATTCCGCTCTACACACTGGGCGCAAGTAACAAACCGCTCGCGAGCCTGACGTTTGGCATGCCCGCTTCTACCAAGACGACCGGTATCTATGCCGTCAGCGGTCTGCCTGATTCCCAGGTGCTGGCGCCGACGGTCACTAACGCGCCCGCGACGGGAATTGACGCCGTGGCGGCAACCCTCAACGGCGTGGTGATGGGCACCGGGGGCGAGCCTCCCGCAGTCACCTTGTTTTACGGAACAAACAATGGCGGCGCAATCGCGGCCAACTGGTCGAACAGCGTCTCGATCAGCTACCAAACCGGTCCGTTTTCACAAGCGGTGTCATCGTTGATACCGAACACCACGTATTATTTCACGGCGGAAGCAGTGAATGGCGGAGGGACAAATTGGGCCGCGCCGGCGCTCTCGTTCTCCACGCCTTCCCTGGCGGTCCCAACGGTGACAAACCTGCCTGCCTCGAACGTCCAGGGAACCATCGCCACGCTCAATGGCCAGGTTCTAAGCGTCGGTGGACAGGCGCCCGCCGTGACTTTGTTTTTCGGCGGCACCGACGGCCAAACGAATGCCGGAGCGTGGGCCAACAGCGTTGTCCTGGGAACCCAAAGCGGAACTTTTGCCCAGACGATTTCCGGGCTGACGCCTGATTCGACCTATTATTACACCGCCGACGCCGTGAACGTAGCCGGCACGGGCTGGGGGACGCCCTCTGGAGTCTTTACGACCGGCGCGACTAATTCGCCCTGGCCGTATACGGCGGTGCTGACGCAACACAATGATAACAACCGATCGGGTGACAACCTGACCGAGACGACCCTGAACGTCGCCAACGTGAATACCAATAGCTTTGGACTGCTTTATACCCGTCCCGTTGACGATCAGATCTACGTGCAACCGCTGATTATGACCAATGTGAGTATTTTGGGCCACGGCTCGCGCAATCTGCTGATCGTCGCCACGGTGAACGACAGCATTTACGCCTACGATGCGGACGATCCGATGGTCACACAACCGTATTGGCAAGACAGCTTTATTTCGCCGCCGAATATTGTCGCGCCAGACATTTCTGACGAAGACGCCGTAGGCGCGGGCGGCGGCAGTTACCATGATTTTGCCGGCAACTTTGGCATCGTGGGCACGCCGGTTATTGATCCGGTGAACCGCACGCTGTATGTGGTGGTTCGCACAAAGGAAACATCGGGTGGCACCACGACTTTTGTGCAGCGGCTGCATGCGCTCAATGTCGCCACCGGCGCGGAGCAAGCGAACAGCCCGGTTGTCATCTCGGCGAGTTATCCCGGCACGGGTGACGGCGGCACAACCATCAATTTTGATCCGTTGCGGGAAAATCAGCGGCCGGGTTTGGCGCTGGCCAATGGATATGTCTATATCACCTGGGCATCGCATGGCGACAACACGCCCTATCATGGCTGGGTGATCGGCTATAATGTGACGAATCTTCAGCAATCCACCGTTTGGAACAATTCGCCCAACGGTTCTGAATGCGGCATTTGGATGAGCGGCCAGGCGCCGAACGTCGACTCGAACGGGAATATTTATCTGACTGTCGGAAATGGGACCGTGGATACGACGACAAACGGTGATTATGGCGAGAGTTTTTTAAAGCTCACTCCAAGCAATTCCACGATGCAAGTGGCCAGCTATTTTATTCCGTATAACTACACGGCCCTCAACGACGGCGACGTAGACCTCGGCGATGCGGGGATGTTATTGATTCCGGGAACGACGATGGGCATCAGCGGCGGCAAAGCAGGCGTGCTTTACCTCGTTAATCGCGACAAGATGGGCGGGCTGAGCTCCGGCACCGCCGATACGAATGTGCTGCAAACCTGGAGCCTCAACAGCGGGCAACTCCATGGCGCGCCCGTCTGGTGGAGTTGCACCAATGGGTCTTTCCTGTACATCTGGCCGGCGACGTCCGATCACCTGCGCCAGTATCAGTTTATCAACGGACTTTTCAACACGAACACTTACTCAATGGGTCCGAGCGTGGGCGGCGGCGGTTCGCCCGGCGGAATTATGTCGGTTTCGGCCAATGGCACCAACGCGGGCACGGGAATTATTTGGGCGACAGTCAATACAACATCGAGCGCCAATCAGACCACAGTGGCCGGCACGCTCCATGCCTTTAATGCCCAAAACGTCACGAACGAACTTTGGAATTCGGACATGATCCCGGGCCGCGACTTGCTCGGCAACCTGGCCAAGTTCGTTCCGCCGACTGTTGCCAACGGCAAGGTCTATGCCGCCACGTTTTCGAACCGGGTGAACGTCTATGGCCTGTTGCCGTTGCCATCGCTGAATGTCAGCATCTCTGGAGCGAATCTTTTTATCTCCTGGCCCACCAATGCTTACCTGACTTACACGCTGCAGTCCTCGACGAATCTCCTTTCGAGCAAGTGGGTGAATGTCGCGAATGTTCCCGTGATGACGAATGGCGCATTCCGGGTAACCGTACCGGTCACGGCCGCGATGCCTCCGACGTTTTATCGGCTGGCGTGGTAGCGGTTTGCGCCGCGGCCACCGTGTCTAAATGCCGAACAGGCCCAAGCGCGAAATATTTTTGGCGACGTCTTTTAGGGTCGCGACTCTGTTTTTCGCATTGCGCCGAACGCCCCGGTTTTTCAAACTGGCTATCCATGAAATCTGTCTTTCGTTTGTGCGTTTTCGCCGTCTTCGCCGTTTTCAGTTCCATGCTTGTGGCGGCGGAGGATTCGCCGCGGGACCGGTTGCTGTTTGATTTCGGCTGGAAATTCCATCTGGGTGATGATTGGGCGGATGCCATAAACCTGGAAAAGGCGGGGGCAAGCAAAGGCCCGGCCGCACGGAGGTTCGATGACAGCCAATGGCAGACGGTGAACCTGCCGCATGATTGGGTCGTGCAATTGCCCTTCGACGAGAAGGCTCCTTACAATCAGGGATTTAAACCAATAGGACCGGGTTTCCCGCAAAACAGCATGGCGTGGTATCGCCGCGCATTTGATTTGCCGCCGGAAGATGCCGGCAAACGGATTTGGATCGAATTCGACGGAGTGTTTCGCGACGCGGAGGTTTTTGTCAACGGCTGGCTCGTGGGCCATCACGAGGGAGGCTACAACAGTTTCCGTTACGACATTACCGATGTAGTGAACTGCGGCGGCAGGAACGACATCGCCGTGCGGGTGGATGCATCCCAATTTGAAGGCTGGTTTTATCAAGGCGCGGGCATTTATCGGCATGTGTGGCTGGTCAAAACCGCGCCACTGGCGATTGCGCCCGATGGAATTTTTGTCTGGAGCCAATTTAAGGACAACGTTCCCAAAGGCCGCCCGGATATTCATGTGCAGGTCCAACTGCGCAATTCTCAAACCACCAACGCCGGCGCGACTGTGACGGCGCAAATTATTTCGCCCGAAGGACAAGAGCTGGCCTCTGTCAATAAAGAGGTGATCGTGCCCGGCGGTTCAACAATTGAAGTGGATCAAATGACGCGCGTCTCCACCCCGGAGTTATGGTCGCCTGAATCCCCTGCCCTCTACAACCTCGTCACCACCGTTACCCATGGCAGGCAAATCCTTGATCGCGAAGAAACGCCCTTTGGCATTCGAACGATTGGCTTTGACCCGAACAAAGGCTTTTTGCTCAACGGCAAGCATTACGAGATCAAGGGTACCTGCAATCATCAGGACCACGCGGGCGTAGGCTCGGCGCTGCCGGACCGGTTGCAATATTTTCGCATTTCACGCCTCAAAGATATGGGGTGCAACGCCTATCGCACCTCGCACAACGAGCCGACGGCTGAATTGCTGGACGCTTGTGACCAGTTGGGAATGCTGGTGATGGACGAAAACCGTTTGCTCGGCAGCGATCAGGCGAACCTGGCGCTGTTCAAGCAGCAAATCCTGCGCGACCGGAATCATCCGTCCGTCGTCATTTGGAGCATCTGCAATGAGGAACGCAGGCAGTCGGATGACGACGGCGGACGAGTGGGCGCCACGATGCAGGCATTCGTAAAGCG
>Ga0335073_10014580_pt1 | contig 11015 bp, 12 predicted proteins | sample Lox_Sample_22_FD_207093 | JGI IMG/M metagenome (GOLD analysis project Ga0335073, IMG submission 207093) | Soil microbial communities from Loxahatchee National Wildlife Refuge, Florida, United States - Lox_Sample_2.2 | ecosystem: Environmental > Terrestrial > Soil > Wetlands | place: USA... | reverse complement strand
AAGACAAAAGGAGAGTGTTTTGCTTGTGATGATGTGGAATGGGTCTGTGCATGAAAACAAATCCCAACGGCATTTAAGGAATTCGGAGGTTTCACATGGCGTTGAGGCGCTTCTAATTTAGGATTTTTAATTGGTCTTGATTGAAATACGGCCGAACGCGTCAAGGGGTCATTTCAGTCGCATAAGACTTTTGAGAGAGATCTAATGGAGGAGGAAGATGAGGATCCTGTAGGCATACTTCTCCAGTTACTCGACGAACTGTTGATTAATCGACCTGGCTCGTTGTTGGAGAAGATCGCTGTTCCTCCGTCTAGAGAGGAGCTAAGCGATGTTCTTGAGGACGCAAACGCGGTTCGTGTTTTGACGGTTTTGAGGAGATATATTCGACCGAGGAACGAAGTTTTGGAAATCCGAAGAGCTGTCAATTCAGCCTGTGAAAATGGTCGAATTGAAGGAAGTAATTTATATACTCGACATGCGCAATTAAAGGCGGAATTGGAGAGGTTGAAATTTGAAAAGGATAACTTGCACGGCAATTTGATGGCCATCAAGGCTAATCGTATTGATGTGGAGGATGTACGGAATGCTGTTATGGGCGACATTCTCTTGCAGAAGAAACAGAAAGAGTTGCAAGTGTTGAAAGTTTATCGAGAACATTTGCAGATGTTGCAAACCGAGAAGGAGAGCGTTGATAATCAAACAACGTTGGTACTTCAAACTTTTGCTGCATGTAAACTGACCAAAGGACCGGACGAAAAGTCTTGCGTCTCTGCTCTCACCATCAACTTCAGCTCGAAGACAATCTTTCTCCTCCACAGAGTCGGAATTGGAGAAAGAGAAAGAGAATCTGATACACACTCTCCAACTTTCAACACCCAAGCAGATTCTCCAATCCATGTCCTTTCTCTCCACCATCACAGCCCAATCCCTCGCAAAGCAGTATCCCCCCAACACTCAGCCTCGCGCACACTCTGCCGCCGAGAAATTGGAGATAGAAATCAGTTTATTCGCCCTGAAACAGTGTCTCATAACGACTTGTGACAAGCTCAAGGGACTCCAGACGACCATCGCATCGATCCCCAAGAAGGAGTATGCTACAACCGAAGCCAAGTGTCGAGCTCTCAGGGCCGCCAAAATGGAAGCTCTTGATCGACTTGACGAATTGATCTCTTCTTCTTCTCGTGGACTGGACGGTCTGGATGAGTGGAATGAAGATGTTAACGCTGCCAAGGAACTTATTGATGAACGGATAGCGAAAATAAAGGGATTGGTCGACACATATTATGGGGTTCGTGGGGAAGTGCAGAGGCTACAAGACGACATAAAGAATGCGACGAAGACTTTCCTTGCTGAACCATCTTTATCGTCATTGAAAGAGATGGACATACAAAAGCCATCCGACTACCCCTCGACGGAGATAAAATCCTCCTCAAACGGAGCCGAACAACAACTCACAGTGACGCAATTAGAAAAAGCTCTCTGCGCAAAATGGAAAAGTAATACCTAACATCATTATCAGATGGTGCTAATTACAGTTGAATCATCACAACGTTCTTATACATCCATGCAGAAAGAAGTCACAATTTCTTTGGACAACATGAAAAACGAGACACTATACAATCTCAGTTTGGAATCACCTCTCCTTCGAGACGCAGATCTTTTCGATGCACTCTCCATTCCGCGCACTTGGAAAGGTAATTGTTCTGGATGCTGTAACTAATCTAGATGCATCTTCCAAAAAGATGGAGATTCTGAAAGAGTGGATGAGAACGAAGATAAGGAACACTGAAACGTCGGTTGGGAAAGCTGAGAACAAGTTGGAAGTCATTCGTCTGCTGGAAGCCGAAGCCGAAGCCTTGGAAACATTGGGAGAAAATGTATTTTGATACCACAGGAGTTCAATCAATTTTGGAATGGTAAAATAGGAGTTATATTTCAGGTTCTCTGCTTCTCTAGAAAACTTGAATCATCCTAAAACCATTTTTGGAGCTTAAAAATATCTACGAATGAGAGCAGAAACGTCAAGACGAACTACTTCAAATGCAAAGGTCCAAGAAACAGGCCTCCCAAACCGACAATGCGACTGCCTCCAAATGCACCGTCGAAATGTCACGACCGCCAATATTCATCTCGATCGGCTATATTCCTCCAAAACTCGATTACCGGCCCTTTCCCCACTTTTATATGCCCCAGTAACAGTCGCCATCGTAGTATACTGTTTGCCACCATGCAACTCTGTATTAGCGGTATGTTCACCCGCAAACCAAATTGCTCCATTCCAATGCCGAGTGATTTTATCTGACAAGATCCCCATATTTTTATCTCCCGATTCTGAGCCAACAGGGATATGCGTATAACTTCCATATCCAGACAATGGATCCTGAGACCAAGCACTTGAATCCACTTCCAATATCTTACAAGCTGGATTTGAAGCATCGTAATTAGGTAAATGTGGGATATAGTATTCTTCAAGTATCTGTTTGAGTTTCTCTTTTGTTTGGGAGACCATGAATTTACCCAATTCTGTGGAAACGAAGATGCCAAAGACAGGATGGGGAGTATGTATCCTTGCGAGAGAAAAGAAATTTAGAGATCCTTTAGGCATCTTTTCGTGGGTAGCGGATATTAATGTCATGAATCTGTAGAATTCAAGACCAATGCGCTCGGATTCTGGGACAGGTTGTAACCACCACGCTTCGGAAAAGCGGACAAATAGCTTCTCGAGGGTTCCGTAGCCTAGATTGTGGATTGCCCATCGGACAGACGGGGGAAGTGAAGGCTGGAAGTCTATCGTGGAACGTTGGAGACAGCCGAGTGGGATTGTTACGATGACTGAGTCAAAGCCGTAGAATTCGCCTGAGGTTGTCGTCAAAGTTATTGCTTTGTGTGGTTTGCTGAAGTCGGTTGAAATAGATGAGATCTGAGTGTTGAATTTGATTAGGTCCTTTGAAAGTGATGGTTTCGCAATATATTGAACAATAGGATCATAACTGGAATCCAAGAATGGTCGTTCTCCCTGCTGTATTAGAGATTTAAAGAGAATGGTGGTACCGGAAGGTCATCTTCCATCCAATAGTACTTTAGCGACACCTTTTTCAGATTACAAGCAGCGACACCAGCAAGCATTTCGATCCCGGACTTGACATAGTGTTTATCTTTTTTGTGAACCTCCTTATCACTTTCAAGTCTTCCGATACAGAAATCCTCCATACTCAACTTTGGATCCACGTCTTCACACTGCCGAGAATAATCTGCTGCAGCATCCGAATATTCCCATACTTTCTTGTATATCAGAGCACAAGTGTCCTGGTCGATGCACTTCCCATGGGCATCATAGTACTTTCGAATATTAAGCGAATCGACATATGTTGAACCAACCCTTTCCGCAATTTCAGCAAGTGGATTTCCTTCAGTGCCATGAATGAAATTTGCCCCTGAACGCATTAGTCACAACTTTTGCGAGATGGTGGTACCATAATCCAGAGGATATCCCCACTTTCTTTCTGTGTCAACTCTTCCGCCAATCCGATTACGTGCTTCGAAGATGGTGACATGGAATTTATGGGCATCAGGAGATGTTAGGATGGTTCGAGCAGCTTGAAGACCGGAGACGCCCGCACCGACAATGCCGATGTGTTTCTTGTCAGTGGCTCCCATTGTGGTATAAGGAGATCCAGGGGAAGCGTAGAGTTTAAATGGAGGAAAGTGGATCCACCGTGGGATGAACTTTGGGGGCGGAATGGTGGGAGACTAAGTTTTTGATGATGGATCGATAACAAAGTCTGCAGATTGATGATCAATCGATTCTCAATCAATGCCCAACAATGTACATCTATCAATGCCTTGTCAGCTTGCAGCGCCTATCATTGATAAGCTGGACGATGGGAATAGAGGTATCCATCTGCTTTTCACGCAGGAGCATGCATTGATATCGTTTGTAGTCACGGAGAGGAATCCTATGAGTCGTTCAATTGGAGAATGCGAAGCTTAGATTCGTTATCATCGCATACTCGATTTGCTTTGCGCGCGCTTCACCAATGAAATGCCGATGTAAACCACAAGAGACCCCACGCTAACCTTCGAGAACCCTTGGGCCCGTAATGCAGAAACAACCTTAATTACCTATCGCGCCTCCATCTCACCCATTACAATGCGAAAGGCGAGTCGGTAGGCTGAGATCTTCTCGCATCAAATACTATTCAAGGCTCGAACGTCGAGAGAATGTCTAACAGGTCGGGATATTAGGGTGCCGCGTCAGGAGTTACCCCGCATTTAAAGCGGCGTTTATGTGGGGGACGGACTTGCCCGTTGTGGACATATATCTGCCCACTTCATCCATCGGGCCTCCCCGACTCCCAGCTTCCCAAACTCCCTTTCGCCAAGAAAACAGTCATGTCCTACAGAGTCAACGTACTAAGCCTCAATTGAACAAACTAATGTTCCAGCCTCCATATCGCGCTGATCAGGTTGGTACCTTTCTCAGACCCAAGGAGCTTTTGGAAGCTCGCAAGAAACATCAAAGTAGAGAACTTTCCACCCAATCTTTGAAAGAACTCGAGGACAGATTGATCGTTGATTTAGTAGAAAAGGAGAAAAAGAATGGATATAGGTCAATTACAGACGGAGATTTCAGACGAGGCCATTGGTTTCTCGATTTCTTGCTTAACTTGGATGGTGTCTCTGTACGTCAGGAAATAACTGCAGACGGCATCGAGACTCAGATCTTCCAAGTCAAGGAGTAAATTCCCAATAGAATTGTTGTAACTCCAGGAAATTGGGTTATAAAGGTTCAATTTGTGTTCCTGCTTATAATTTCCTCAAGAAGCTTGGTGTGCCTGAGGCAAAAGTCTGCATTCCATCTCCCACCCTTCTCCACTTCGAAACCAATCGACGACCAGAAATCTCTACACAAGCGTATCCAGATGGAGAAAAACTTGGTACAGCCTTCTTCAAAGATTTGGCGGCTTGCTATCGCCAAGAACTCAAAGCTTTGTACGACGCAGGATGTCGATACGTCCAACTCGACGAAACTTCCCTAGCACTCATGTGCGACCCAAAATGGCATGAAAAGATTGAAAACAGAGGATACACTTTCAATGGTCTCCTTCAACAATACGTTCAACTTATTAACGACTCAATTGACATTCCAGAACGTAAAGAGATGACTATTTCCATGCACTCTTGCCGAGGCAATTATAAAGGGATGTGGTTTGGAAAGGGGGGGTATGAGACTGTTGCAAAAGCACTTTTTGCAGATATTAAGATTGACTGTCACTTTTTGGAGTTTGATACCGAACGAGCGGGAGGATTTGAGCCGTTAAAATATTTGGCGCCGAATAAGACTGTTTGTCTTGGTTTGATTACGACCAAGACTGCGGCATTGGAGGATAAGAAGGAAGTTATTGGTCGAATTAGGGAGGCTGCTAAGGTGGTTCCTCTTGAACGGCTCATGTTGAGCGGTCAATGTGGATTTGCGTCTACTCATCATGGTGAGATATCTTTGAGATGAGTGGTAACAGATAGGAAATCCCGTCACAGAAGATGATCAATGGGCTAAAGTCAGACTCATTACAGAGGTAGTCCTTTCATCGTGTCTTCTAACTAAGCAGATTGCCAAAGAAGTTTGGGATGATGCGTAAATCGACGGCGCAAGGGTCCTCGTTCTTCAACGAACGGCATCCGGAATGTAGTTGCTGCAAGGAGTGTTTTGCTTTAAATTTGGTTAGTTTTCAGGAATGGAAAATTTATTCCAACTGATTATCTCGCTAAACAGTCTCAACTTGACGTGACCGGACCGCGGCATCTGTATCGTGGCTATCTCGACCGGGAGGACGTATATTTCACTGCAGTATCTCACTCAGAAAGCTTAGTTATAAACATAAGGATAAACAAAAGATTCCTTCAGTTTACTATCTACATACATGATAGTCTTCAGATGAGAATACGGCCAGGAATCCATCAAAACTCTCTCCCGAAATCAGGTCATCTGACCCGTGAATAACTCCAGCCCGTGACCGAGGGGTCGTAAATTGACAAACTGCAGGCTAGCTTAAAGCCCCACCTCATCCTTTTCTGCTTGATGGCAGACTGGCACTAGTCAGGCCAACATGAACCATTCCCTCGACTTGTGGTCCAACGCTGAATGGGATAAGTTCCTGACGGAAAACCCAAAATTTTCTGGAATTGCGATTCAACATATTCCCAGGACAGCCTCCGCAATACGCGGCGGCATTCCCGGCGCTCTCCAAGCTTACCTCGAGTCTGGCGTCTACCACGTAGTTCTCAAACTTCTCTTTGCAGATAATACCACATGGGCTTGTCGCATCCGGCGTCGCGACCTTGATGAACATCCAGAATACGTCAAGTCTACAATGGAAAGTACAGTTGCAACAATGCGTTATGTCAAACATCGAACAGCTCTTCCAGTCCCTACGGTTCATCACTACGAATCTGATCCTTCTGCTACCCCCATAAATGCCGCCTACATGCTCATGGACTTTGTTCCCGGACGCAAACGAGAACAAAATAACGAGGGCATAACAGTTGAAGAACTGGAGAAGATTTATGATCAAATTGCAGATTTGACTTTAAAGCTAGCCCAGCTCCAATTTCCCTTGATAGGACAGCTCTATCACGAGAACAATGGGAACTGCAAAGTTGGCCCATTTTACAACCGAGATGGGTCTACCGACGGCCCTTTCTCGACATCGGTGGAATATTATCGGTATTTAGTCGAGAGACACGCATCCAAGCCCGCAGACCCATCTCTAACAGAAATGGAATCGAAAAATAAACCTTTCGCAATGCATCTCTATCGGAAGGCTGCGTCTTCAATGGATTTAGGAGATGCAGGCCCATTTTCTCTGAGTCATCGCGATCATGGTGTTCACAATCTTCTTTGGGACGAAAATCTCGTGTTGACAGGGATCCTCGATTGGGAGTCGGCATGTATGGCACCAGTTCTCGAATGTTGCAATTGGCCTCCGTTGGCCGAAATACGGTGGGCTTACATTGGGTCCGACCGTCCCTACCATCCACCTGTTCTCGAGCGCATTTTACTGAAACAAAAGCTGTTTTTGGAAGGAGTCAAGAAGGCGGAGAAGAGACAGAAGAAAGAAGATGTAGTTAAATTTGGTGGTAAATTGATGTCAGAGATTGTGGGCTCTGATCAAGCTATTATTGCACAAATACTCGGAGTTTTGGATAATGATCCGACGTACAGGTGGTATGATGGAAAGCGAGTTTTCGAATATCTGTATGGAACGGAAGCCGATTTTGAGGCAAGTCGAGATTCATTTCTCAATAGCGCTCCGTAGTAAAAGGAGTTAGGCCACGTCAGATTTAAGAAGGACTTTATCCAATGAACACAAGATAACGTAGTCTTTACACCAACTATCAAAATTAAGCAGTCCGTCTAGACTGTTAGCAAGATAGACGTGAGATGTGGCGAATAGTCAGATATGCGATCGGCGAGTTTGGAAATTCCCGGCGGCCCGTCGGCGCACCATTTACGTCAACGGAGCTCTCGAAAGAACTGCTACGCTGGCATCCCCAACACATCTACACTCAACCCCATTCGAATCCATCACCAATGGCAACACCAGATCTTGTAACCTACGCTCGTGCCGTAGCAACAGGTCTCTTCTCCTCGACCCTCTTCGTAGGTATGTCCTTCTTCCCACAATTGATCTGACTGCATGACAGGAGGCAACATCGTAGTTTCCTTCGTCGTGATGCCGGCTCTCCGCGAATCCTCCCTTGCCCTCGATCGAGTTAAAGTATTTTGCAAAACTTTCGACCGTGCTGCTCCTTGGATGGTTAGTTTCGGAATAATTGCTTCTGCTGCTTATGGGACTGCAGCATACTTTGCACCAACTCCTTCTTCACAAAACGCCTTGATTGCTGCGTCTGCATTTTCGTTCGGGATTCTTCCGTTTACGGTTGTGTTTATATTTCCTACGGTTTTCAAATTGAAGGATATTAAAGCACGGTTGGATTCTGAAACGGCGTTGTCGCAGGGAGATGGATTGCTTAAAAAGTGGACTACTTTGAATACTGTTCGAATGAGTCTTATGACAGTTGGAAGTTTGATTGGTTTGAAAGAACTTTATGAATGGAATCTTTGGTAAGAAGATTGAATTCCAACGTTCAAGTACATAAGATCTCCTTTCAATTGTATGCAGGAAGACATATACGAGAAATAGCTTTTGAATTCAGGATGAACCGGAAAACCAAAATATAGCACATAATATCCCAACATCTTGTACCCATGAATATCTACAATAGTATAAACAACCGTGCATGTCCCCAGGACACTTTTCCATTTTACGCGGGCATATAAGAGTCACTGGTATTCGAACTCTCACAAACTGAACCTCCCAAAATCTCTGAATCAACTCTCACCTCGACACTCTTCAAAATCCCACTTCCACTCTGACTCCGTTCGAGATCATCTTCCCGAGCAGAAACACTTGCTTTATGCCCCACATAATCAGGAACCTCATACAACATAATAGCCCCTTTACTCTTCCTTGACCAATTCCCAGTTCCTCCTCTACTAGTATTCGTATATCCCTCCCCACTCCCTGATCCACTGGTAATCGCTCTCCTAAAAAACAAAGGTCGCAAAATCGGTAAATTAGTCGCTACAATGCCTAACGTACATTGTAATGTAATCCAAATAATGTTAAGAGGGACACTATCTAATGTTGATCCTGAAGAAAGTATCCATGCACAACGAACCACTTCGATTGCTGCGACCAGGAAACCTACTGCGAATACGGCGATAAGTGCCAGTTTTTGTTTTTTGGCAAGACGGAGTTTGAGGACGCGGAAGATGGGGATTGCGAGGATTATGATGTCGGATACTATGGAGAGGACTGCGCCTACTGTGTTGACTACGGCGGTTGTATGGTCGTCTGAACAGGAGAATACTAGTTCTTGGACTCCATCCACGTCCACTATGTCATTAATATTTGTAGGAGGATGTTGTTACCGAACGTTGGAGTCCAGAATTTCTCGGCGGGGATACAGTGTAATGAGGATACCCTGACAACGTGAGATACATTCGATGTAAGGAGACTTACAATAGAACTGTGATGAGACTTAGAACGAGGAAAACGGCTGTAATCCAGATTGTCCGTTTCATGGCGCTAAGGGTCAGATGACACGTCAGATCTAAGTTGTACAAATAGAAGAATCTCGCGTAGAAGGCGAGGAGGCTAAACTTGATAACCCAACATGTCGCTGTGAAGGTAAAGAATTGAATCCACATCCACTGACAGTGAGTCTGAATTTGAGAAGCCTAATACCTTGCGTAAGTCACTCAATGTACTAACAGTATAATTGCTGGAGAAGATCGAGTCGAGGGCAGGCACGATCTGCATTAAACAAGCTTCTTCGCCCCACATGAAGAACTACGTCGAGTCAGAAGCGAAAAAGTGGCATATACATAGGCGAGGATAATAAAGCCATCGTCCCAATCGATTCGTCTCGCGAGAACACGAAAGCGTACATAAAATCGGGCAATGAGCGAAGCTGTCGCCAACGTAAGAAAGATCACCCAGATGGCCTAACCGTCAGTCTCATAATATATCTAGTTTCCATACGATATACACACCGGTGGCAATCATGCCGTTTTCAACCTCAATTGAAGTTGTGAAATTTTGGACTCCTTTTTATTTCTCCTCGAGGAAGCTTTCCTCACCGACCAATTGACATGCGTGAGGATTCTCACCGCACGGTTAATGCGGGCACAGGTCAGTGCGTTCTATATGTCCTAAACTGGTGAAAATCTGAAGAAAATAGGTCGAGGTTACGTGCCGGAGTGTTTGATTAAAAGTTTCTTTTGTATTTGGCTGAGCATCGTCAGCGAATAAGTTGTGTCCCGTGTGTCAAACATCATGAATCTCCTTTAATACGAAAGTCTCCGTCATCGGATAGGAATATTAATCTGTGGTGTTGTGTTGGTGGGACGGTATTTGTCCGTTGGAGAGAAAGGGGCAATAAATTAATCTCAGCAAGTTTGCCAGGAGTGAATGCGGGGTTTTGATCTGCGCCCCGCTGTCGTCAGTGCGCAGATGCATAATCAGACGAGCTGAGTGGTCCCGTCCCAGTTGCATCAACTTGCATATGCACCCCCCCAAACCACTCACTTATCGGAATGAGGTGGGGGGGGGGAAAGACGTATTGCCACGTAATAGTGCAGCTATCGCCTGAAACGGCCCCAATCACTTGCTACTCGGACCGTCTCTGCGGGCAAAGTGTCGTTCCACCCGGCGCGGACATGATCGCCGCCCACACTTAAATAATACTTTGAATGTCTAGACCCCTGAAGTTGGGGTTGCCAACACGAAACGAAGGACGGCCACTAGTTCCAAAATTCGTTCGCTGTAAAGAATCGACTACAATTAGAGACTCTATAATTAATTAAGGCGTTCATACGTTGCGAGGAGAAAGGTTTGTGCCAAGCATTTTAGTCTGGTGCATGTAGTAGTATTATATCAGCTTCCGAGTGCAATTTTTAGTCTGGAACTACAATCGATAATTCAGTGCTCCTCCGCCTCGGTATTCGTGGATTGTTCTAGGCCGTGGTATCTTTTGGTGGGGGTATAGCCCCGGGTTAGGCTTTGGAGAACCAAAGTCCCGCCATCGTACTAGTCTGAACAGCGTTACCGCTTCAGTTTCATAGCGATGGTTTTCATATCGCGTTGCACCGCTTTGCTTCGTTATTGTCGCAATGAATTGCCACGTATTCCAGTAGTGTCCCGCGGCATGTCCACTGACCATTGCGGCAATGGGTACCTGCTTCAAGTACCGTTCGCAAGAGCCGTTGTCATACTTTTCTATTTCGAATTTTGAGACTGTATAGATTCAGTTATCTGATTGGAGACCCGACGCGATACTGCGCAATCATGCAGACCAATTGCGAGCCGTGTGTGCGCACGACTGCAATGATAAAACAGGTGGAGAAACCTTTATAGGCAGTGGACAACAGACTTATGGTTTGCTATCTG
>Ga0335073_10014579_pt1 | contig 11016 bp, 8 predicted proteins | sample Lox_Sample_22_FD_207093 | JGI IMG/M metagenome (GOLD analysis project Ga0335073, IMG submission 207093) | Soil microbial communities from Loxahatchee National Wildlife Refuge, Florida, United States - Lox_Sample_2.2 | ecosystem: Environmental > Terrestrial > Soil > Wetlands | place: USA: Florida... | reverse complement strand
CACGAGGCGGAAAGGAAGCATGGCCGGGGCAGGACCTTTCGTTGGGAAGTGGCGTGAGGCTGCAAGAGCAGGGTAGCGCGTGGATGCGGGATGGGGAAGGAATAGTTAGGGATCGTGTTGAGGATATTGGGAATGTGATGAGGAATTGAGCATCTTTGCGGGGACGGCGTGAATCGGAGTGAAGAGGACGCGCGTGCGCGAGACCGTGTGGATGTGTCCGGAATGAAAAAGGGGAAGTGCGATGGCGAAGGGGAATGACAAGAGTGTGCGGGAGCATGTGGTGAACCTGCTGACGAAAGGGCAGGCTCATGTGACGTTTGAGGACGCGGTGAAGGGGATTCCGGTGGAGCTGCGCGGGAAGCGGCCGAAGGGGGCAGAGTACTCGGCGTGGCAGCTGCTGGAGCACTTGAGGATTGCGCAGACGGACATCCTGGAGTTTTCGCGCGACGCGAAGCATGTGTCGCCGGAGTGGCCGGGCGGGTACTGGCCGAAGAGCGCGGCTCCGCCGGATGAGAAGGCGTGGGATAAGAGCGTGCGGGCGTTCAAGCGCGACCTGAAGGCGATGGTGGCGCTGGTGAGTGACGAGACGAAAGACTTGTACGCGCCGTTTGCGCATGGGGATGGGCAGACGCTGTTGCGCGAGGCGCTGCTGACGGCGGATCACAACGCGTATCACGTGGGGCAACTGGTGATGGTGCGGAAGATGCTGGGCTGCTGGAGATAAGACAGGGAGCAGGGAACAAGAGATTGGACTCAAAGGGGTTGCGAGGCGTGTTCGGGCGCACATTTTGGCCTTGCGCGGGTCTGCTACCATAAGGACGATTGCAGCTCCCGCAACCCAAGCGGGTCAGCGCCGCTTTCATGAGACGCGGCCAGGCCGCGGGAGCCACACCAAAGGAGAATTCACATGCCTCTCGTTTCCATGCGGCAGCTTCTCGACGAGGCCGCCAAGGGCGGCTACGGCGTCGGCGCGTTCAACGTCAACGATATGGAACAGATTCAGGCGATCATGATCGCGGCGAAGGAGACCAAATCGCCGGTGATCGTGCAGGCGAGCCGCGGAGCGCGGGCATTTGCCGAGGACCTTTATCTGTTCAAGCTGATCCAGGCGGCGGCGGAGCTGAATCCGGACATTCCGATTGCGATGCACCAGGATCACGGCAACAGCTTTGAGACCTGCAAGAGCGCGATCGCCCTGGGCTACACCAGCGTGATGATGGACGGATCACTGAAGGAAGACGGCAAGACGCCGTCGACGTTTGAAGAGAATGTAGAAGTGACGCGGCGCGTGGTGGACTATGCCCACGAGCGCGGCGTGACGGTAGAAGGCGAGATCGGCGTGCTGGGCGGCGTGGAAGACGGGCACGGCGCGGGCGGAACGGGCCTGGAGCACATCACCGATCCCGACCAGGCGGTGGAGTTTGCAGAACGCACAGGCGTGGACGCGCTGGCGATTGCGATCGGCACAAGCCACGGCGCTTACAAGTTCAACAAGAAGCCGGATGGCTCGGTGCTGAAGATGGATGTGCTGATCGCGATCCACAAGCGGCTGCCGCACACGCACCTGGTGATGCACGGGTCGAGCTCGGTGCCGAAGGATCTGCAGGACATCGTGAACCAGTATGGCGGCAAGCTGAAGCCAACCTGGGGTGTTCCGGTGGAAGAGATTCAGCTGGGCATTCGCAACGGCGTGCGCAAGATCAACGTGGACACGGACAACCGGCTGGCGATCACGGGCGCGATTCGCAAGGTGTTTGCCGAGACGCCGGAGAAGTTCGATCCGCGCGACTATCTGAAGCCGGCGCGCGAGGCGATGGCGAAGGTCGTGTCGCTGCGCATGACGCAGTTCGGCCAGGCCGGACACGCGGGCGACTACAAGCCGATCGCGATTGAAGAGATGGCCAAGGGCTATGCCAGCGGCTCGCTGGATACGCGGCCGTCGATGGCCGGCGCACGATAAGCCAGTCGATCGAAGAAGGAAAGAGGGCCACTTCGCTGCATGCGGAGTGGCCCTTTTGCTTTCGTGAATGGTGTGGAGGCTGCTGAAGAGGGCTAGGCGCGGAGAGTTGCGGGCTGCCCGGCAGGATCGACTTCGCGCAACGACTCGATGGAGAGCCAGTGGTTGAAGCCATCGACGATAGCCATGAGCGCCGCCTGGTTCATGTCGCTGCTGACGCCTGCGGTGACCCACGGTTCGTGGCCGTCTGCGTGGAAGCTGACAGTGACGCGGACGTAGGCCGCAGAGTCATGGGCTGAGACATCGAGCGCCGTTACGGAGAAGGTGCCGAGGCGCATCTGGGCGAGGGCCGGATACCAGTTTTCGAGCTCGAGGCGCATGGCCTTGGTGAGAGCGTCGACAGGGCCGGCGCCTTCAGCGCGCGTGGTGGTGACGGTGGTGTCTCCAACCGACAAGGTCATGAAGGCCTGAACGAAGCGGTTGCCGATCTCGTCGGATTCGTCGAAGACGCGCCAGCTACGGATGCTGAAGAGATTGGGCAGCGTGCTGAGCACTTTCATGCAGGCGAGACGGAAAGAGACTTCACTGGCGGTGAAGCCGCCGCCTTCGATCATGGGCAGGTTGGCATCTATGAAGGCCTGGGCCTGCGCGGAGTCGAGCGGCACACCGAGCGTCTCAGACAAGAGCATGATGTTGGCTTTGCCCGACTGACGATTGACACCGATGGTGGGGTTGGCGCCGAGACGCGCGGGATCGCACCAGAGATAGGCGCCGGGATTCTTGCGTTCGCTGCTGCCGTGCATCCCGGCCCATGTGCCGAAGGCTCCAGGGCCAACGATGGGCGCGCCGTGAGGCGGTTCGAGACCGAAAGCGGCGTAGGCAGAGTGCGCGAGGCTTGTGAGGCCGGTAAGGGCTTCGTCAGAAACAAACCGGGCTTCGCCGCGGAGTTGCATGCTGCCGATGACGGTGGTGAGGTTGACGTTGCCGCAGCGCTCACCGGTGCCGAGCAGCGTGCCTTGCACCTGGACCGCTCCAGCGAGGATGGCGGCGCGGGTGTTGGCGACGCCGAGGCCACGGTCTTTGTGCCCGTGAAAGCCGAAGCGGGCGGAGGGATACTGGCGCGCGAGGCCTGCGATCACCGAGGCGACCTCTTCGGGGCCGGCGCCGCCGGTCGTGTCGCAGATGACGATACGGCTGACCTGCTGCTCGACGCACTGGCGCGTGAGCTGGTGGAAGTAGTCGAGGCTCTGCTGATGGAAGCCGGGATCGCAGGGTGCGCCGTTTTCGCGGCGGCCGCAGTTGGCGTCCATGGCGTGCTCAAAGTCGACGAAGACCTCGAGGCCGTGGTCCTGCAGGCACTGGATGGTTTCACGGGCCATGAGCAGGTTTTCTTCGGGCGTGGTCTCAAGAGATTTTGAGACATCGAGCAGGCGGGACTTGACGACGACCACGGCGATGGGCACGCGGCGGCGATGCTCGATCATGAACTGCGCGTCTGGCCAGTCGAGAACGCTGGCGCCGCGGCCGCGGGTGCGTCCGAAGAGTGCGAGGCGCATGGAGCCGGTGTCAGTGCGGTTGAGAGCGCGGGTGAGGTCGGCAACGAACTGGTGCGCGCCGGCAAAGCCGATCTCGGCAAAGTGCACGCCGAAGGCGCCCATGCGTTGCAGCAGGAGGACGGCATTGGGTACGGAGATCTCGAGATTCGGCTGTTGCATGCCGTCTCGCAGAGAGGTGTCGAAGAGTTCGACTTTACGGGTGACTGCTTCGTTCATTGCTTGAATTCACAGGGCGCGGGGCGCGATCGCGACGTTCGATGGTCTGACTGGCGGCGATAGTTCAATGATATCCCGAATTGGGGTTGGGCGGCTTTGCGATGGCGATGCGCCACTTACACGGCGGGGGCGATGGAAGGCACGGCGGTTGACGCGACGGGCGCGGCAACCTCCTGGTCCTTGTATTGGAGCTGGTAGAGCTTCCAGTAGAGGCCACGCAGGGCGAGGAGCTCCTGGTGCGAGCCCATCTCGCGCAGCTGGCCTTTGTGCATGACGAGGATGGTGTCTGCACGTTGAACAGTCGAGAGGCGATGAGCGATAAGGACGCTGGTGCGGCCCTCGACCATGCGCTCGAGCGCGCCGCGGATGCGCAGCTCGGTGTCGGTGTCGACGCTGGAGGTGGCTTCGTCGAGGATGAGGATGCGCGGGTTGTAGGCAAGGGCGCGGGCGAAGTTGATGAGCTGCTTCTGGCCGGTGGAGAGCGAGCTGCCGCGTTCGCGGACGGGTTCTTCAAAGCCGCCGGGAAGAGTCTCGATGAAGTCGAGGACGTTGACGTCGCGCGCGGCGCGGCGGAGTTCTTCTTCGGAGATGGCGGTGTTGCCGAGACGGATGTTTTCGGCGAGGGTGCCGGTGAAGAGGAAGGGATCCTGGAGGACGACGGCGAAGTGCCGGCGGAGTTCGGTGAGGTCCTGCTGGCGCAGATCGACGCCGTCGACAAAAATCGCGCCGGCGGTGATGTCGTAGAAGCGCATCATGAGGCTGGTGAGCGTGGTTTTGCCGGCGCCGGTGTGGCCTACGATGGCGACGGTCTGTCCGGGCTCGATGATGAAGGAGACATCCTTGAGGATCCACTCGATGTCTTTGATCGCTGCGAGCGCGGGACCGGGATCGGCGTCGCTTGCGGCACGATCGACGATGGCCTGCTGCTCGGGCGAGAGCTTCTGGTAGGTGAACCAGACGTGGCGGAATTCGATGCGGTTGCTACCGTCGCCCGAGCGGGGATTGGCGGGACTGACGATTTCGGGGGCTGTATCGAGGAGCTTGAAGATGCGTTCGCAGGCGGCCATGGCGGCCTGCAGGATGTTGTATTTGTCGCTCAGGTCCTGGATGGGGCGCCAGAATCGCTGCGAATACATGTTGAAGCTGGCGAGCATGCCGATGGTGACAGAGCCTGCGAGCACGCCGAAGCCGCCGCGCCAGATGACGAGCGCGATGGCGACCGCGGAGAGGAGTTCGACGGCAGGGTAGTAGAGCGCGTAGGCAAAGATGGTGTCTTTGAAGGCGATCATGTGCTGGCGATTGACGGCCTCGAAATCGTCGTAGGCGCGCTGCTCGCGATTGAAGAGCTGGACGACGCGCATGCCGCTGATGTGTTCCTGGGAGAAGCTGTTGATGCGGGCGATGGCGGTGCGGACGCGGCGATAGCTCTCGCGCACACTGTTACGGAAGAGCCGCGTGACGACCAGGATGAGCGGGAGGACCGCAAACGCGAGCAGGGCCAGCCACCAGTTGATGCTGAGCATGACGACGGCCATGATGGAGAGAGTGAAGAAGTCGTCGACGATGGCCAGGATGCCGCCGGTGAACATGTCGTTGATGGCGTCGACGTCGGAAGTGAGACGGGTGACGAGGCGGCCGACGGCGTGGGTATCGAAGAAGCCGACATGCATGCGCTGCATGTGGCGGAAGATGTCGCGGCGCAGATCGAACATGATCTTCTGGCCGGTCCACTGCATGAGGTAGGTCTGGATGAACTCGAAGAGATACGCGGAGATCTGCAGGCAGAGATAGATGCCGGCGAGCTGGGTGATGCCGCGCATGGGGTCATCGCTGAGGTGGCGCGTGAGCCAGTGCGCGGAGCCGAATCCATGATGGACGGCGGTAGCGGAGCGCTGAGCTTCAGGGCCGCTGGGGAAGTAGTGGTCGATGCCGACCATGACGAGGAACGGGCCGGCGACGTCGCTCAATGATTTGAGGGTGACGGCGACGGAGGAGACCGTGGCCTGTACCCAGTAGGGAAGGAGATAGCGGCCGAGACGCCGCATGAGACGCGAGTCGTAGACCTTGCCGACGGGATCGTCGTCCGTCTTGCGCGGGTCAGTTCTGGGCGCGTCCTTCGGTTTCGTCTGCGATGGTTGGGGATTCGGGGTTGCCTGTTCCGCCATCGGTCGCGTCGGCCTTCCTTTGGTTATTGTAAGGGGCGGTTAGACCCCATGGTAACTTGCTGAGCTTCAGCATTTTGTGGCCAGCCCGGGGCTTCCGCTCAGCCACGGGTTTTGGATGCGATCCGGGCGAACAGCGATTCGAGGGATTTCTGCGCATCTTCGAGCGCGGTGCGTGAGTTTTCAAGGCGGCTGATCATGAGGGCGCCTTCAAGGGTGGCGACCATGGTGTTGGCGACCCAGCGGGGTTCGACACTGCGGCGGATCTCGCGGCGGCGGATACCGTCTGCGACGATGGCCGCGAGGCGGCGCTTCCAGTCTTCCAGGCCCTGAACAACGAGCTTGCGCAAGACGGAGTTGCCGTCGTCCGCGTCAATGGCGGTATTGAGAATCGGGCAGCCGCCCGGCATGGGCGAAGGATGCTCGACGAAGTTCCTGACGATGCAACGCAGCTGTGCAATTGAACCTGGAGCGCAGTCCAAGCCTTCAGTGCGGATTTTGACGGCGCGGCTCAGCGCGTAGCGAAAGGCCTCGGCAGCCAGCTCTTCTTTACTGGTGAAGTGGCGGTAGAGGCCACCCTTCTCAAGTCCAGTCGCTTCCATCACATCCTGCATGGAGCAGCCGGCATAGCCGTGAAGGTTGAAGATGGGCGCCGCCGTCTCGACGATGCGCTGCCGCGTGAGCTCTCCCTTAAGCATGGCGATTTCCTTGCCGAGAAGCATACCGCAAAAAAGACGAATCGGTCGCAAATCTTATGAATCTGATGAACTACGAGACCGAACGGTCGCAATTCTGATTCTTCGAGGCTTCTTCTTGGCTACCGCAGTTGCTCCTGCTGCCCCTGTCGCTGCTGTGAAACGCGCCGTTCAGAGGCGCGCCGTGAATCCCTGGGTGATTGCGCTGACGGTGACGCTGGCGACGTTCATGGAACTGCTGGATACGTCGATTGCGAACGTGTCGCTGCCGTACATTGCCGGAGGACTGGGGCGGTCGTATGACGAGGTGACGTGGATCCTTACGACCTACCTGGTGGCGAATGCGGTGGTGCTGCCGATGTCGGCGTGGCTCTCGCGGGTCATAGGACGGAGAAACTATTACCTGCTGTGCGTGGCGCTGTTCACGGTGACTTCGTTTTTCTGCGGAATTGCGCCGAGCCTGGGGATCATGCTGTGCGCGCGGGTGCTTCAGGGAATCGGGGGCGGCGGTCTGGCGCCGGTGGAGCAGGCGATCCTGGTGGATACGTTTCCACCGCATAAACGGGCCTCGGCGTTTGCGCTGTACACGATGGCGATTGTGACGGCGCCGGCGATCGGGCCGGTGCTGGGCGGATGGATTACGGACAACTACAACTGGCGCTGGGTCTTCTTTATCAATATTCCTGTCGGGCTGATTTCGCTGTTTCTGACGACGCGATTCGTGCATGATCCGCCGGAGTTTGCGGAAGAGCGGAAGACGGTGCGCGGGCCGGACGGCAAGCTGAAGGTGGACGGGACCGGGATTGCGCTGATCGGGCTGGGCTCCGCGGCGCTGGAAGTGATGCTGGATCGTGGGCAGATTGACGACTGGTTTGGCTCGCCTTTCATCGCCTGGATGTTTGTGGCGGCTGTGGTGTGCCTGGGCACGGCGATCTACTGGGAGCTGAAGCAGGACGATCCGGTGATCGCGCTGCGGCTGCTGGGATCGAGGAACTTCGCGATCGCGAATTTCTTCTACTTTGTTTTCGGTGTGGGGTTGTTTGCATCGACGACGATGATTCCGCAGATTCTGCAGTCACTGTATGGATATCGGGCGATTGATGCGGGGCTGGTGCTGGGGCCGGGGGCGCTGGTGATCACTGTGCTTGCGCCGGTGGGGGCGCAACTGGTGCAACGGGGCATCGTGCAGCCGCGCATCCTGATGCTGGGTGCGGTGCTGACGGTGGGGCTGTCGTTTCTGCACTTCGGGCACTTCAATCTCGACACCGACTACAGCCACTACGCGCTGGCGCGCGCACTGCAGGGGCTGGGGTATGCGTTCTTCTTTGTGCCGCTGTCGGTGATTGCGTACTCGGAACTGAAGCCGAACGAGAACAACAAGGCCTCTTCGCTGACAAACTTCTTCCGCAACTGGGGCGGGAGCTTCGGGATCGCCTTCATGAACACGATCACGGAGCGGAGGCTGAGTTTTCATCAGGAGACGGTGGGCAGCAACCTCGTGGCATCAACGCCGGCCCTGCAACAGCAGGTGAAGCAGTCGGCGGCGTTTCTCGAGGCGCAGGGGATTGCGCACGCGGACGCGATGCGCGCGGCGTATAGCCGGATCTACGAGCAGTTGCAGGCAAACGCGCATCTGCTGGCGTTCATGGACTGCTTCTACGTGATCGGCGTGATGACGCTGATCGCAGCTCCGCTGGTGCTGTTGACGAGGAAGTTCAGGATTGGCGGCGGGGCGCCGGCCGGGCACTGAGGGCAGCGATCCTCGTAGACTCGAAGCATGGGTTCGGGCGAGTTGGTCTGCGACGCGGCGGGCATGGAAAGTCAGCCGGCGGTGGTGCGCCGCGGGCGGTATCTGTATCCGCCGGGGCTGCGGATGAACCTGCCCTTCTACCGATTCCACAAGTTTTTCAAGCCGAGCAATCCGATTCTGCTGTTTGAATACCTGCGGCGCTACGGGCGCGCGGCGCACTATCGCATCTTGCTGAATGACGTGGTGCTGCTGCACGAGCCGGACGACATTCGCGAGGTGCTGATCGACAAGGCGGCGTCGTTTGGCAAGGACCGCACGCAGAAGCGGATGAAGATCCTGCTGGGCGAGGGATTGATTACGTCGGACGGGGAGACGCACAGGCGGGCCAGGAGGATTGCGGCTCCGGCGTTTCATCGCAGGCGGATTGAGCGCTATGCGGACCAGATTGTGGCGATTGCCGCGAGCGTGAGGGAGCAGTGGCGGCCGGGCCAGACGATGGACATTGCTGCCGAGATGATGCGGCTGGCGCTGCAGGTGACGGCGAGGACGCTCTTCGACACAGAGGTGACGGACGAGATTCACGAGATCAATGACCAGGTGAACGTGATCATGGATCTCTACAACTACCTGGTGGCGATGCCACGGGCAGAGCTGCTGTTGAACACGCCCTTGCCGGGGATGCGGCGGTTCAGGAAAGCAAAGGCACGGCTGGACGAGGTGGTGGATGGGATGATTGCGGCGCGTCAAGCGGAGGCAGAGGGCGCAGTGCGCGGATTGGATGAGCGCGGCGATCTGCTCTCGATGCTGCTGGCGGCGCGCGACGACTCGGTGGAGGGAAACGGGTTAGAGCTGTCGGCCGAAGAACTGCGAGACCAGGTGCTGACGCTGTTTCTGGCGGGATATGAGACGGTAGCGAATATGCTGAGCTGGACGTGGCTGCTACTGGGGCAGAATCCGGAGGCGGAGGCGCGGCTGCATGCGGAGCTGGATGCTGTGCTGGGCGCGCGCGCGCCGAGGCTCGAAGATATGCCGCGGCTGGAGTACACAGCGATGGTGCTGTCGGAGTCGCTGCGGCTGTATCCGCCGGCGTGGGCGATGGGGCGCGAGGTGCTGGAGGATGTGCGGATCGGGCCGTATCACCTGCGCAAAGGGACGATGGTGTTCTTCAGCCAGTACATTGTGCAGCGCGATCCACGGTGGTTTCCGGAGCCGGAGAGATTTGAGCCGGGACGCTTCACTCTGGAGCGGAAGGCAGAGCGCCCGCGGTTTGCGTACTTCCCCTTTGGGGGCGGCGGGCGGCAGTGCATCGGCGAGTCGTTTGCGTGGATGGAGGCGACGCTGGCGCTGGCGACACTGGCGCAGCGGTGGAAGTTTACGGTGAATCGGGGACAGCGGATCGAGTTGCAGCCGAAGATCACGCTGCGGCCGAAGAACGGCATCCAGGTGACGGCGCTGAGGCGTGGGTAGTGCGCGTTGATGGGGCGATGAATTTTGTTGCGCCGGGAGCTTGACCTGTCTACAACTATAGGGTTCAGAGTGGAAGTGGACGATGTTGACGGTGACCCAACTCGCCCGGCGGTGCGGTGTGAGCCGCACGGCGCTGTTGTACTACGAATCGATCGGTTTGATGCGACCGCCGCAGCGCAGCGGCGGGAACTATCGCATGTACGGGGAGGCGGATCTGCGGCGTCTGCTGCAGATTCGCGCCTACCGGGATGCGGGCCTGAAGATCGAGGACATTCGCGCGATCTTCAAGACGAATCCGGATCGGCCGGGGATGGGCGCGTCGGGGGTTCTGAAGCGGCGGCTGCTGGAACTGGACGCCGAGATCGGAATGCTGCGCGCGCATCAGCAGGCGATCCTCAAGCTGCTGGAGCATAAGGCTCTGGGGAAGGCAAAGATGATTACGAAAGAGAAGTGGGTAGCGATCATGAAGGGCTGCGGGTTCACCGGGGAGCAGATGGACCGGTGGCACGCGGAGTTTGAGCGGTCTGCGCCGGCGGAGCACCAGGAGTTTCTGGAGTTTCTGCATATTCCGGCGGCGGAGATCACGACCATTCGCGAAAACAGCCGGAAGGGCGCGTAGGTTGCGACAGTTGCGAGCCGGGCGCTTCAGTGCGCCCCGCTTGCACGGTTCGCGACTGCTAGACTCGACTCTGTGAGCTTCAAAGATTTCCTCGGCAATACAGCAACGGTGACGCATCTGCGCGAGAGTGTGCGCGCGGGGCGGGTACCGCAGGCGCTGATCCTGGCCGGACCAAAGGGCGCGGGCAAGTACACGCTGGCGCTGATGCTGGCGCAGGCGGTGAACTGCCTGGAGAATGCCGAGACGGATGGGCTGCCGGACTTTTGCGGGCGCTGCAGAAACTGCGAGCGGATTGGCGCGGCCGCGGATCTGGATGCGCGCGTGGCTGAAGCGGTGGATGCACGCGAAGAGATGCGCGAGACGGACAAGAAAGAGACGCGCATCTTTGTGCAGACGCATCCGGATGTGCTGATTGTGCCGCCCGATCCGCCGCAACTGCTGATCAAGCTGGGGCAGGTGCGGCAGGTGATCCACGCGGCATATTACCGGCCTCCGGTGGAGGCGCGGCGCTCGTTTTCGATTTTTACCTCATCGGCCTTCATGAAAGAAGCGGCGAACAGCCTGCTGAAGGTTCTGGAAGAACCGCCGGAGTAC
>Ga0335073_10014578_pt1 | contig 11016 bp, 9 predicted proteins | sample Lox_Sample_22_FD_207093 | JGI IMG/M metagenome (GOLD analysis project Ga0335073, IMG submission 207093) | Soil microbial communities from Loxahatchee National Wildlife Refuge, Florida, United States - Lox_Sample_2.2 | ecosystem: Environmental > Terrestrial > Soil > Wetlands | place: USA: Florida... | reverse complement strand
GCGGCACGAGCAGGGCGCGGACTTGAAGTAATAATTGAAGTTGATACGGGGATGCATCGCTGCGGCGCCGAGTCGCCGCAGGAGACCGTCGAGCTCGTGCGCCGGCTCAGGCGCGGTCCGCTCAAGTGCCGTGGCATCATGGGCTACGAAGGCCACGCCGTGCTGCTGCCCGATCGCGAGAAGCGAATCGCGACGGCGACGGCGGCGCTCACGCGACTCAGCGACCACGTCGAGGCTCTGCGTCGAGCGGGCTTGCCGCCCGAAATCGTGAGCGCCGGCGGAACCGGCACCTACGACATCGCGGGCAACTGGCCTGACGTGACCGAGGTTCAGGCGGGCTCCTACGTCTTCATGGATGGCGCCTACCGAATTGTGCGGCCCGACCTGGGGCAACCCGCCCTGACGCTGCTGACGACGGTCATTTCCAGGCGCGGCGATCGAGCGATTACCGACGCGGGGCTGAAGGCTCTCACCAACGAGTTCGGACCCCCGACAGGAAAAGATTTGCCCGTGAAGGTGGCGCGGCTTTCGGAGGAGCATGGCCATCTGGCGGCCGGCGACCTCGAGATCGCGCCCGGCTCGAAAATCGATTTGGTGCCGAGTCATGGCGACACTACGATTAATCTCCACAGCGAGTACTATGTCGTGCGCGGCGACGAGGTCGTCGCGATTTGGCCGATCGAGGGTGCAAGAGCATTTCGATGAGCGTTGAGCGTCATCCGCGCAGGCTTGCGAAATACTGGGCCACAGCGGCAGCCACGGTATCCATGCTGGCGGCGATCGGCATCGCGTTCGCCGCCACGGTGAAGACGGCCGGCAAGTTGAAGCTGCCGCCTCATACCGACGTGATCGTGATTTGCAACGATCCCACCGTGCTCACCGTCCTCAACCAGGACTTCGCGGCTGAGCGCCGCACGCTTGGCAACGTGACTGACACGGTAACACTGACGGTGACGGTGAACCAGAAAGTCATGGCGCCGGGAGTTTCACTGTCGGAGGTATTTCCCGGCGATCCGGCGATGGTGCGGCTGCTCGAAGAGGCGGGCGGGAATGCGCCGCCGCTCGGCGACACCGGCGATCAGCAGCTCGATCCGTACGCGGAGGCGGCGCGGCGCCAGGCGCAAGGTACCGACGACGACCTCACATCGGCCTTCCGCAATGAGCAGGCTTTCAAGGAATCGATGCGCGGTAACGGTTCGTCGCCGTACGACTCGATTCCCAAGAACCAGATCTATGACACCGTGATTTTCGCGCGCGCCAACCTGGGATCATTGTCCGGAGAACTCAAAGTGCTCGCGCTGATTCATGGCGGCGACGATGCCGAGCAAGCCAAGAGGATCGTCGGCGAAGAGATTGCCAACAACCTCTTGCACTGAGTTAGTTTTCTTCCTGATTCCCGGTCTCGTTGCGTGGTTGTGGCGCGACGCTGGTCCCACGTGCTGAGGGCAGCACAGCGCTGGCGGCGGCCATCGGCGCGGTTTGCGCGGCTGGCGATGCGATCTGCGCGGGGCTCGAGACTGGAGCTTCGGCCGGCGCAACCGACGTCTCGATCGTCGCGCCCGGCATCGGTGCGGACGAAGCGGCCGACGAGGGATGAAGCGCCTGCTTGATCAGCTCGAAATGGCGCAACGCGAGTTCCGCGACCGCCCCGAGCGCCGCGATGACGAGCAGCCCGATGACGAGCGTGCGCCAGGAGCCACGTCTTTTCTGGACCATCGTGATGGGCTCGGACATCCGCGTGACATTGGTCTCGGAGCGCTGCACGTCACGCACAAAACGCGACGCAACTTCCTCGGCGTCGAGGTCAAGAAAGGTCGCGTAGCGCCTCAGGAATGGCAGCACATAAAGTTGATCGGAAATCGCTCCGTAGTTGTCGCTCTCGATCATCCGCACATAATGGATCGGCAGATGGGTCTCGCGCACGACGTCGTCCTGCGAAAACCCTTTGCGCTCGCGCGCTTCGGCGATCGACTGTCCGAGCGTCAAGTCGTTCGGCGATGCTTGATTCGGCGGGGAGGCGGGCTGGTTTTTCTTGTCTGCCACTGTCGGGTTCTATGCTCGCGCGCAAGTGTTCCAGATTTTCATGCCTGCGTCAGCAGGGCCTCAACGCACCCTGTACAGCTTGGGCGCGCGGAGCAGTTGAGTTTGCTGCATGTTCTTGCGCGCGGCTGCGACGTAGCCCGGATCGGGTTTGCCCTCGAGCGACGCGGCCTTGTCGCCGTAGTTAATCGCGTCCTGCCAGTTGCTCTGCTGGAACGAGAGCATGCCGAGGTAGTCGTAGGCCCGCGAATACATCGGGTCGTAGCTGATCGCGCGATGGAAATCGTCGGAGGCCGCGATCATCTCGCCGCCCTGGTAATACTGGACCCCGCGCTGCGTGAAGATTTGCGCAGCGAGATTCTGCAGCTTGAGATTGTTGGGATCGTGACTGAGCGCTGCGGTCACGTCAGCCGCAGCCGCGTCGAGCTGCCCCGTAGCCAGCTCCTGCTGGGCGTGGTCCTGATAAACCGGCGCGCAGCCGCCAAGCGCAAGCGCAAATATCGCGGCCAGAGCCGCACACAAAGCCTTCCGCATCACACCCCTGCCAGCGTGAAACCTATCGCCACAACGCATCGGTTCCAAGCCCGGCGTCGCTGCGGATGAACATTCTTATCCGCCATCCTGTGCACAATTCGGCGCGGCGCTGTCGGCGTGGCCGTTGAGGAGCGCGATTTTCTTGCCTTCGCATCCGAGCACCGTGGGCGGCGGGGCAAGCGACGCAGTGAGCGCGGCGAGATCCTTGCGATTGACGATCAGCACCATGCACGTCCCGGATCCCCAGGTATGCTTCAGGCTCGACTCCGAACCGATAAAGAAACGCCTGTCGAGCGTCTCCGGTTCGCCGGTCTCCGCGAGCTCGCCCCAATACTCGACGCGCGTTTCGATCGTCCCGGTATAGAAGGGCAGCGACTGAACGTAATGGCGATACGAACCGAGGACACACCCACCCTGCACGTAAGGCTTCACGATCGAAGCGAGATCGCGATAGGTCGTGAGTGGAGCCACGTCGCGGCGCGCGCGCTCGCCGAGGCCCAGCGTCGCGATCATCGCGAGCGCCATGGCGGCGGCGCCGTAGCCGACGCGGCCTTGGTCGTGCGCCGTTCCGTACATCATGATCGCGCCGACCACGATAAACAGCGCGACGATGACAGCGTCCTGTGCGAGGGCAGGATGGGCGCGATTCACGAAACCGTAGACCACTGCGGCGCCCGCGATCGCGCCGATCGCATTGACCGCCAGAAACCACAACAGCAGGCGCGAGCGCGACTCGGCGCTCATCGCTCGAAGGCGATAGAGTCCATTGCCGGCGGCAATCGCAAGCGGCGGGATCGCAGGCAGAATATACGAGCCCAGCTTCGAGCGCGGAATCGAGAAGAAAACAAAAATCAGTACGAACCAGATCGCGAGCAACCGAGCCTCGGAGCGGCGGCTTTCACCTACGGGCGTGCTCCCGGAATACAGCGCAAGGAACCCATCGGGCGCGAAGAAAATCCACGGCCACGCCCCACCGATAAGGATCGGAATAAAGAACCACAGGCCCCATCCGTGCTCGCTCGAACTGACGTAGCGCTGAAGATGCTCGTGCACGAAGAAGAAGTGCAGGAAGCCCGGGTTGCGCATCTCGGTGAGCACGAACCATGGCGCGACGATCGCGACGTACACGATCGCGCACGTGATCAGCGGCATCTTCCGGATTTCGCGGCCGCGCTTTTCGATGACGATCCAGACGAGAGCGATCAGACCACCCAGTAAAAGCGCGACCGGGCCTTTGGCCAGCGTTCCCAGCGCGAGCATCGCGGACGTGAAGAGCATCCACAGTCGCGCAGTGCGTGAATCAAAGGCGGGGGCGCGAGCGGCGGCATAGAAGGCGCCGATTGCGGCAGTAAGAAAGAACGCGAGCGCCGGGTCGAGTGTCGCGAAGCGCGCGAAGCCGAAGAACAGCGGGCTCAGCGCCAGCGTCATCGCAGCGAGAATCGCGGTGTCAGCCCCGAGCATCGCCTCGGCGAGCGCGGCCGTCACCACTACCTGCCCGACGCTGAACAGGGCGGCGGGCAGGCGCACCGCGAACTCATTGGCGCCGAAAATTTTGATCGATTCCGCCTCGGCCCAGTACACCAGCGGAGGTTTCTCGAAATAGCGCTGCTGGTCGTCGCGCGGCGTTACGTAGTCGCCGGTCGCGACCATCTCGCGCGCGATCTCCGCGTAACGCCCCTCGTCAGGCTCCCAAAGCGCAGGCCGTCCAAGCCCGGGAAGATAAAGAATCGCTGCTCCGAGCGCGATCAGAATGAAGCGCAGCCAGCGGTTGCCCCGAGCCATGACGCAGCAGTCTCCCGGTAGCGACGAAAGAGATCAACGCCCGAACGATTCAAGCGCCGGCATTTCTGGTCCCCCTTCCCGTGCGGGAAGCGGTTTAGGTCGTTGTCCGGATCTCTTGAATTCGCCGAGCATTGCCGGCGAAAAACCTACCTAACACACCTTCCCTTCCGATGCGGGGAGGGCAGGTTGTCGCCGCGGAATTTGTTGCGGAGTTTTACGGGACCTTCGTTCGAGTTTTTTGTCTGCAAGACGGTCGGGTGGTCATCTTTAATTGCTCGGCCTTGTTTGTAACAATCACCTGACGGTTCGGTACCTTCGCTAGCCTTTGCGCCCGGGCCTCTACATCAGAAAATGACTCCATCCGGAAAAATCGCGCCGCTTCGCGGTATCTCCGCGCAATCGCGAGCGCCCGAGCGGCTCGTCTCGATTGTCATCCCCGTTTATAACGAATCGGCGAATCTCAACGCGCTGTGGACGCGGCTGCGGCCGGTGCTCGCCGGCCTGGACCGAAGCTGGGAGGCGGTTTTCGTTGACGACGGCTCGCGCGATGACTCGCTGAAGATCCTCTGCTCGATAGCCGCCGACGAAGACGGCCGTGTGCGCGTGGTCGAGCTCGCGCGCAACTTCGGGCAGCATTCGGCGATCCTCGCGGGCTTCCGCCAGTCGCGAGGCGAGGTTGTCGTCACGCTCGACGCCGACCTGCAGAATCCTCCCGAGGAAATTCCGCGGCTGCTCGCCGCGATCGACGAGGGCAACGATGTCGTCGGCGGATGGCGCGAGGAGCGGCAGGACGACGCGTTCCGGCGTTACGCATCGCGCCTTCACAATCGGTTGACGTCGCTGATCGTCGGCGTGCCGATGCACGACTACGGATGTATGCTGCGCGCCTACCGGCGCCACGTCGTCGACACAGTAGCGGACTGCGACGAGAAGGCGGCTTTCGTTCCAGCGCTCGCCAACACTTTCGCCAAGCGCGTTGCCGAGATCCCGGTCGCCCACGACGAACGCGCGAGCGGCGAATCCAAGTACAACCTGTTCAGCCTCGCGAAACTGAGCCTCAACCTGATCACCGGCTTTTCGCTGATCCCGATCCAGGCCGTGAGCCTTGCCGGAATCGCAATCTTCATCCTCGACGCGATCCTCGCCGTGCTGCTGATGGCGCATCGGCTGATCTACGGACCGCAGGAAGAAGGCGCGGTCTGGATGCTTTTCACGATCCTGTTCTTCTTCATCGGGTTTATCGTGCTGGCGCTGGGCCTGATCGGCGAGTACGTCGGGCGCATCTATATCGAAGTGCGGCGCCGCCCGACTTACATCGTGCGCGCGGTTCACAGCGCGGCCACGGAGAGCGGCGAACCGTATCGCCAATAGCGTGGAGTTGCAGAACTCGAGTATCGCGGCGCAGGTGAGCTCCGCGCCTTGCGTGCTGTTCGCCTATCACGAGATGGGCTACGCCTGCATCGAGGCGCTGCTCGCGATGGGCGCGCCGATCGCGGCCGTGTTCACGCACCTCGATGATCCGCACGAAGAAATCTGGTGGCGGAGCGTCGCCGATCTGGCGCTGCGGCATGGCGTGCCGGTCCACGTGCCCGATCGTGTCGATGACACCTGGCGCGAGCGCATTGCGGCGATGAATCCGGCGGTCATCTATTCCTTCTACTACCGCTACCTGATTCCGGAGAGCATCCTCGAACTCGCGCACCGCGGCGCTTATAACATGCACGGCTCGTTGCTGCCGAAGTATCGCGGGCGAGCGCCGGTGAACTGGATGCTCGTGAATGGCGAGCGCGAGGCGGGTGTCACCTTGCATCACATGGTCGCGCGCGCCGATGCGGGCGATATTGTTGGACAGCGCGGCATTGCGATCGATGATGATGACACGGCGCTCACGCTCTATCGGAAGCTCGTGCCGCTCGGCGTTAGATTGATCAACGAATTTCATCCGCAAATTGTTGTGGGCGGCGCGCCGCGAAGGCCGATGAATATCGCCGAAGGCAGCTACTTCGGACGGCGGCGGCCCGCGGACGGGCGCATCGACTGGAATTGGCCGGCGCGGCGAATCTTCAACCTCGTGCGCGCGGTCACGCATCCTTATCCGGGCGCGTTTACGACGGTGGACGGCCGTAAACTGATAGTGTGGCGCGCGGCGATCGCGGCGGAGTCCGGAACGCGCGGAGTTGCGGGCGCGATAATCGCCGAACGTGGCGACGGCTCGCTCGAAGTCGCGGCGGGCGAGGGCAGTATCACAATCGTGCGCGCGCAGTTCGAAGGCGCGGTTGAAGGTCCAGCACGCGCCGTGCTCGGCGACAAGGGCCGCATCGGCGGCCGAATTTGAATTGAACATTGGTCTCAGGAGGCATCATGCGAATTCTGATCACAGGCGGCGCGGGATTTCTTGGCTCGCATCTCGCCGACGCTTTTATCGCACGCGGCGACGAGGTCTTCGTGCTCGATACCGGCTCGATCGCCAAGGTGCGGCATCTCCTGAACAACCCGCGCTTTCATTACGTGCATGATTCGATTTTCAACATCGAGTTGATCGACGGCCTCGTCGCCAAGTCGGATCTCATCTACCACCTGGCCGCCGTCGTTGGCGTCGAGCACTATGTCGGCGATCCATACGAAACACTTAATGTTAACGTGAACGGCACGCAGAACATCCTGAAGGCCGCCTACAAGTACAGCAAGAAAGTGGTGTTCAGCTCGACGTCGGAAGTGTACGGACGTAATCCCAAGGTGCCCTGGCGCGAAGACGACGACCGCGTGCTCGGCGCCACCAGTATCGACCGCTGGTGCTACTCGACCTCGAAAGCGGTCGGCGAGCATTTCTTCTTCGCGTACCACAAGCTCGGACTGCCGATGACGATCATGCGCTATTTCAACGTCTACGGTCCGCGCCTCGACAAGGTCGACGTCGGCCGCCTGTTCACGATTTTCATGGGGCAGCTGCTGCGCGGCGCTGACCTGACTGTTATCGGCGATGGCCAGCAGACCCGCTGCTTCACCTACGTGACCGACGCGGTCGAGGCCACGATCCAGGCGGGAGTAAACCCGAAGGCCGATGGGCAGGCGATCAATATCGGCGTTGACATCGAGACAACAGTGCTCGAGTTCGCCAAGCTGATGCTCGAGCTGTACGGCGAGACCCGCTCGAAGATCAAATTCGTCACGCAGGAAGAGGTTTACGGCAACAGCTACGAGGACATCCCGCGCCGCGTGCCCGATAACGCCAAGATGCGCACGCTGCTCGGCGTTACACCGAAAGTGAGTCTGCGCGAGGGCGTGAAACTCTCGATGGACTGGTTCCGGCAGGAAATGGCCTAGCGTTCGACCTGGTTCAATGGAAGTCGCGCTCAAGATCGACGTCGATACCCACCAGGGCATGGAACAGGGCGTGCCGCGCCTCGTGCAGATGCTCGAGCGCGACGGCATCACGGCGAGTTTCTATGTCGCCATGGGGCCGGACAACTCGGGCCGCGCGGTCGCGCGCGTTTTCCGCAATCGCGGATTCCTCAAGAAGATGTTCCGCACCAATGCGGTCGCGATGTACGGCGTGCGCACGATTCTGTCGGGCACATTGCTGCCAGCGCGTCCGATCGCGCTGGCGTTTCCCGAAACGATGCGCGCGCTCAAGCGCAGCGGCTTCGAAGTTGGCGTTCACGGCTACGATCACGTGCGATGGCAGGACGAGATCGACCGTATCGGCGAACGCGGCGTGCGCGATGAATTGACAGATGCGCGCGAAGCTTATCGCGCAATCTTCGGCGAGGCGCCGCGCAGCTTCGCCGCACCGGGATGGCGCACGAGCTCGGCCGCTCTGCTCGCCCTCGAAGATCTCAAGCTCGACTATCACAGCGATACGCGCGGACGTTCGCCCTATCGATGCGTCGTCGAGGGCCGCGCGCTAGCGACACCCGAGATCCCCACGACGCTGCCGACGCTCGACGAGGTGATGGGCCGACCCGAACTGCACGACGCTCAAGCCGTCCACGATTTTTACCTCGGCCAGTTCAGGGAAGACTCGCTCAACGTTCATACGATCCACGCCGAGACCGAGGGGATGGGCCAGCTGGATGCCTTCACCGCGCTGGTGCGCGCACTCGGCGAACGCGGCGCGAAGTTCGTGCAGTTGCGCGATGTGGCCGAACGTCTTCGGACCTCGGAGCTGCCCGCGTGCGAGGTCATCCGCGATACGCTGCCGGGCCGCGCCGGCTGGATCTCCGCGCAAGGAGCCTGAGCTTCTTCGTTCGGACTACGGCGCGAGCGAAGCGCCTCCTACGACTCCCAGCTCGAACGTCGCGAAATCGCCCTCGAGTTCCCATTGCTGGCTCGCGCGCTCGCTGTTGCTCAGCAAGCTCTGGCAAGGCGCGGAGATTCGGCGCGCTAACGGTGAGTCATTGATACAGGCGCTATTGCGCACGAACGGCACCGTGCTCGCCCAAAGACTCTCGCCCGGCAGGAAGCCATATTCGAGGCTGTTGCGCGCGAGCTGCTTCAGGTCGGTGTACTTGAGCTGATACGTATCGGACGCGCGCTGATACTCGTGCGTCAGATCGATCCGCGACACGCCCGCATCATCGGTCGCGAGCGTGAGCGGCACGCCGTAGGAACGATAGGTCTCGAATGGATGTGCAGACCCGACGACGTTCAGGATGAAGTCGTTGCTGGTCAGGCAAATCTCGACGAGCCGCTGCTCGGCGGCCATCTCCGTCATCAGCTGCTGCCAGTTGGTTTCACTTTCGATATCGACGCCGTGCCCGATACGATCCGCTCCTGCGGTCTCGACCGCGGCGCGAATGTGGAACGTAAGATCCTGCGGCGGCACAAAAACCGCCGTGAGCTCGCCGGCGTGAAGAGAAATCCTGACGCCCGGCACCACCTGCGACAGGAATCCGATGATCTGCATCTGCGTCAGGTAATCGCTCAGTGCGACCGGGTTGTCTTCTGGCGCAACGAGGTTTACTGCGAGCATTCGATGATCGGCGGCAGCCAGCTCGAATCCGTAAACCGCCGTCGCGAAAACGTTGATCGGCGTCTGCGTGCGATTGATCTGGTAGACGTAGCGGATCGTTTCGTCATTGCATGCCGGATCGGCGCGACGCGTGCCGCATCCGAGCTCTGAGCGCATGTCCGATTCGGCATCGTTGAGATCGCTCGTGCCGCCGGCGACATAGCTCGGAAAGTTGGGGTTGTTGACGATGAAGTCGAAGAGCTGCTGCATCTTCGTCGGATCGAAGGTCATTCCATTCACGAGCGCCCGGGTCTGGGACCCGCCGTTGAGCGACAGCATCAGCTCGATATATTTGACGTTCTCGGCATGCCAGACCGATGCGACCTCGGCGAGCATCGCGCCGGTCTTGACGCCTGAAATCGCGCCGAACTTCCCGAAGGTATCGAAGAAGTGATCGTGCCCGCTCGTCGGACCGGTCGAGACAAAGTTGCGCATCGAGAGCGCATCGATCATCGCGTTGTAGAAACTCGGTTTGCGCGTGGCCTGTGCGATTGGCGCGAGTCCCGCCGATGAATTACACGCCGGCGGCGATTGCGACGGCGTGACAATCGTGTACTGCGTGTCATTGCCGCATTTCTGATTCGTGCAAACGCAGTAGTTCAACTGCGAAGCCCACTTGATGTAGCTCTCCGCCAGCACCGCGCCGCTCAGATGATTGTGAATGTCGCCGCCTTTCGGCATGCGATAGAGAAACGCGCGCTCCAGCGCCGGGAAGTTTCTGATCAAGTTGAAATAAAGGCCGGTGCGGGTTTCAGGATCGAGGTTCCCGGTCCCAAGCGAAGGAGCGGGCGCGGAAGCCTTGAACGCATTCGCCGATGGCGCGGCGAGAAGAGCGATCGAGACGGCGACGATCGGAATAATCCAACGGCGTTGGCTATTGCTCATAGATCCTCCCGAGCGCACTTAGTAAGCGGTTATGATGCCAATGGCAATACTATTGCCGAGATCCCGGCTCGAATTTGATGAGCTCAGCTTTGGCCTGACGACCCGGCCGCGATGTGGTAGAGATCGGCCACCTTCTTAAGAGAGGACAACCACGATGCCGTCGCAGGAAAAGTTTGCCGAACATCCCCGTGAACTCGGTCTCGATCCCGCAAAGGTCGATGCGCTCTTCCAGCGCGCCGAGCGTGAAGTGAACGAAGGGCTTCTGCCGTCGGTGCAGATCGCCATCGCGCGCAATGGAAAGATCGGCGCGATGCGCACGTTCGGCAAAGCGAACCAGGGCGGCGCGGACAAGCCCGCCACCAACGATACGCTCTACGTCGTCTTCTCCTGCACGAAAGCGATCATGTCGGCCGCGTCCTGGATTGTGATGGGTGAGGGCAAGCTCGATCCCAAGGAGCGTGTTGCTGATATCGTTCCGGAGTTCGGCACCAACGGGAAGGAAAGCATCACCGTCGAGCAGGTGCTGCTGCATATCGGCGGCTTTCCGAATGCGCCTTATCCGCAGGGCGAATGGAATGATCGCAGCAAGCGCCTTGAGCGCTTTGCGAAATGGCGCCTCGAATGGCCGGTCGGCAGCAAGTTCGAATACCATCCGACCTCGGGCTTCTGGGTTATCGCGGAGATCATCGAACGCCGCACGGGACAGGGCTTTCGCGAGTTCGTGCGCGATCGAATCGCGACGCCGCTCGGCCTTCCGGAGATGC
>Ga0335073_10014577_pt1 | contig 11016 bp, 7 predicted proteins | sample Lox_Sample_22_FD_207093 | JGI IMG/M metagenome (GOLD analysis project Ga0335073, IMG submission 207093) | Soil microbial communities from Loxahatchee National Wildlife Refuge, Florida, United States - Lox_Sample_2.2 | ecosystem: Environmental > Terrestrial > Soil > Wetlands | place: USA: Florida... | reverse complement strand
GCCCTGGATCGCGGTAGTGCCTTCGTACAGGCTGTCGATCTTGGAGTCCCTGATGTACTGCTCGATCGGGTAATCCTGCAGGTAGCCCGAGCCCCCGAGGGTCTGCAGCGACTGCGCGAGCTGCTCGTAACCGCGCTCAGAGCCGACTCCCTTGACGACGGGCAGCAACAGGTCGTTCAGCGCGGCGGCTAGCTCGTCATCGCCGCCTCTGGCGGCCGCGAGCTGAACGGCGTCCTGCTGGCTGGCGGTGTACAGGACGAGGGCGCGCATGCCCTCGGCATAAGACTTCTGCAGCAGCAGACTGCGCCGGACATCCGGGTGCTTCATGATCGTGACGCGCGGGGCGGCCTTGTCGGTCGTCTGGGTCAGGTCGGCGCCTTGCACCCGGGTCTTGGCGTAGTCGAGCGCGTTCAGGTAACCGGTCGACAGCGCCGCGATCGCCTTCGTGCCGACCATCATCCGGGCGAACTCGATGATCTTGAACATCTGCCGGATGCCGTCGTGAGTGTCGCCGATCAGCGTGCCGACAGCCGGGTGCTCCGCGCCGAAAGTCAGCTCACAGGTCGTCGACGCCTTCAGGCCCATCTTGTGCTCGACATTGGTCACGTACACGCCGTTGCGCTCGCCGAGCGAGCCGTCCGGGTTCACTGCGAACTTGGGGACAAGGAACATCGACAGGCCCTTGGTGCCAGGGCCTGCGCCCTCCGGCCTGGCCAGCACGATGTGCAGGATGTTGTCGGCCATGTCGTGCTCGGCGCTGGTAATGAACCGCTTGACGCCCTCGATGTGCCAGGTGCCGTCGGGCTGCTGGACGGCCTTCGTCCGGCCGGCGCCGACATCTGAGCCAGCGTCCGGCTCGGTCAGCACCATCGTGTAGCCCCAGCGGTTCTCGACGGCCTGCTCGGCGATTTTCTGCTGGGCGGGAGTGCCCATCAGCCAGAGCGCATGTGAGAACGAGCCCAGGCTCGCATACATCCAGATGGCCGGGTTGGCGCCGAGCACCAGTTCAGCGACCGACCAGGCGAGTGAGCGCGGCGCACTGGTGCCGCCGAGCTCGGCTGGCAGCTCGAGCCGGAACCACTCGGCGTCGAGAAAGGCCTGGTAGGACGCCTTGAACGAGGCTGGCATCGTGACCGAATGGGTGGCCGGGTCGAACACCGGCGGGTTCCGGTCCGCATCGGCGAACGACTCTGCGAGCGGGCCTTCAGCCAGCCGCTTGACTTCGTCCAGGATGCCGCGCGCGGTCTCCTCGTCCACCTCGCCGAACGGCTCGGAGCCAAGCAGGTCCTGCCGGTTCAGCACCTCGAACAGGTTGAACTCAATGTCCCTGAGGTTGCTCCTGAAGTGCCCCATGACTGCTCCCTGCTCGCTGCGCCACCGTAGCTACTGGCCAGTAAGTTACTCGATAGTACATAACGAACGCGCGCAATGTCACTATCTGAGGCCGGTGATGACGGGAGGCAACTGGAAGGTCAGGGCCCAGAACGGACGGGCGAAGGGGCAAGCGAGCGGCGGAGCCCCCTCCGCTCCGCCGACCGCCATCGGCTGAGCATCAACTCCGCCTAAACGTCCAGACCAGATTTGTACCAAGGCAGATTGGCGCATGTCACGCGAGTGAGACGCAGCTGCGACTAGCTTGAGACGCTGGCCGGAATGCCACCGGCTGTGTAGTGCATGATCAGCGTGCGCATGCCGCCGACCGCAGGCGCTGTAGCGAGGTCTAAACCACGAGCCGGGCACTGGCCCGAAACAGAATCGCATTCTAGAATGCGGGCGAGCCAGCCGACCAGAGCGGACGAGGTGGACCGATGGCGCTTGCCCTCACCGACGATCACTCGCAGCTTGCTGACGCAGTCCGCGCCTGGACGGCGCGGATCTGCCCGCCGTCGGCGGTCCGGGCAGCTGCCGACGGCGACGACAGCGGCGCGGCCTTTTACCGCGACACGATCCGGCCGGGCCTGGCCGAACTCGGAGTGCTCGGCCTGCACGTGCCGGAGGCCGACGGCGGTCAGGGCGCCGGGCTGACGGAGCTTGCCGTCGCGATCGAGGAACTCGGGCGCGCCCTGCTCCCTGGCAGCCTGGTGCCGACTGTACTGACAACCGCGGTCCTGGCGTCTGCAGGCGAGTTCGGCAAGGTCGTCGCGTCACTGGCGCAAGGGACCGGAAACGGGGCTGTCGCGCTCACTGCCAGCATCCACGCCACCGCTAGACCGGACGGGGACCTGGTCGTCAACGGCAGCGCTGACTGCGTGCTCGGCGCGCCGGACGCGGACCTTGTCATTCTGCCGGCCAGGCTCGACGCCGGTGCTGGCACGATCTGGGTCGCAGTGGACGCCGACAGCCTGGACATCGAAGCAGCCGGCAGCCTTGACCTGACTCGCCGGCTTGGCACGGTGACTGCCACCGATCTCACCGTTCCCGCGGACCGCCAGCTGACCGGGCTGGAGCCAAGCGCGGTGCCGGGCCTGGCGGCTGTCGTCTTCTGCGCTGAGGCGATCGGCATCGCCGAATGGGCGGTCGCCACCGCAGCCGATTACGCCAAGCTGCGACAACAGTTCGGCCGTCCGATCGGTCAGTTCCAGGCGGTCAAGCACCGCTGCGCCCGGATGCTGGTCGCAGCCGAGCAGGCGGCCGCGCTCGTCTGGGACGCGGCCAGGGCGATGGATGAGCACGCGGCTGATACGGAGCGGGAATTCGCGGTGGCTGCTGCCGCCGCGCTCGCGACCGAGGCCGCGGTGTCCTGCGTGCACGAGTGCATCCAGGTCCTTGGCGGCATCGGCTACACCTGGGAGCACGACGCGCACTTGTACTACCGCCGGGCAATGACGCTCCGCGCGCTGCTCGGCGCGGCCTGCCCGGCAGGTCAGGGCTGGCGGCGGCGCACGGCCGCGCTCGCGCTCGACGGTCAGCGCCGCCAGGTGCGTCTGGAGATTCCAGGCGGCGACGCCGGCCTGCGGGCCTCGATCAGGTCTGAGCTAGCCGAGATCAGCAAGCTCACCGGTGCCGACCGAAACTCCGCTCTGGGGGCTGGCGGCTGGGTGATGCCGCACATGCCAGAGCCCTGGGGCCGCGGGGCCGGAGCACTCGAACAGCTGATCATCGACGAGGAACTGCGGGCGGCTAACATCCACGTTCCCGGCCTGGCGATTGGTGCCTGGGTGGTACCTGCGCTGATTCAGTACGGCACGCCGGAACAGCAGCAGCGGTTCTTGCCAGCCACGCTGCGCGCTGACTACTTGTGGTGCCAGCTGTTCAGCGAGCCAGGCGCCGGCTCCGACCTCGCCGGGCTGACCACCAGGGCAGAGCGGGTCGACGGCGGCTGGCAGATCACCGGCCAGAAGATCTGGACGTCGCTAGCCCGGCAGGCAGCCTGGGCTATCTGCATCGCGCGCACCGACCCGGCGCAGCCACGCCACGACGGCATCAGCTATTTCCTGGTGGACATGCGCTCGCCGGGCATCGAGGTCCGGCCGCTGCGGGAGATCGGCGGCGACTCGTTCTTCAACCAGGTCTTCCTGGACGGGGTGTTCGTCCCGGACGACTGCCTTGTCGGCGAAGTGAACAAGGGCTGGCGGATCGCCCGCACCACGCTGGCCAACGAGCGGGTGTCGCTAGCGCGGTCCTGGACGTTTGGTTGCGGCGTACCCGAGTTGCTGCAAGTGGCTGGCGCGGCGGCCGTCCGCGAGAACGCGAGCGGATCCGAGCGGCTGGCTGAGGTGGGTGAACTCGTCGCCGTCGGCCAGGCGATCGAGCTGCTCGGCCTGCAGGCGGCGCTGAAGCAGCTGTCCGGCACCGAGCCTGGCGCCACTGGCAGTGTGCGCAAACTGCTGAGCATGCGGCACGCGCAGCAAGTAGCGGAATTGTGCTGGGAGCTATCCGGCGCAGCCGGAGCGCTAAGCGGCCGGCCTGGCGGAGCACCGCTGACCGGCGACGGAGCGCCTGACGGGGCGCACTGGGCGCGGCAGGTGCTGATCACGCGCGCGCTCACGATCGGCGGCGGGACGACCGACGTGCAGCTCAACATCATCGGCGAGCGGATACTCGGCCTGCCGCGCGATCCCGATCCGCCGGGCACGACCAGCTGAGCGCTCGCCGACTGACCCGGCGTTGGTGCCTGATTACTGGTGCCCTGACCTCACCAGATCGGCACCGATAACCGCGGCCGCGTTGGTTCCCCGCTTAGCGGGCGTCGTCCTCCGGGGGCGGGAAGAAGCTCGTCGTCGTGTCCACAGACGGCATCGTGCCGGGACCGCCTGGCTCCGTTCCGGGCTGCTCGGGGCCGGACGGGAAGCCGGGCTGCTGGCCCGGCGGCTGCTGGCCGAAGCCGGATGACTCGCCCGGCATCCCCTGATCCGCCGGCGGCTGCTGGCCGAAGCCGGACGGCCCTTGCGCACCCTGACCTGCTGACGGCTGCTGCCCGAACAGCGACTGGCCGAAGCCACCCTGCGGCGGGTCGGTCAGGTTCAGGCCGTTCTGACTCTCGTGCGCTGAGATATCGCTGATCAGCTGATCGATCCGGGCCTGGCTGTCAGCCGTCCCGCGGCCGGTGCGCTCGGCGAATACCAGCACTCCCAGCTGGCGCAGCAGCATGTCACCGCGGCGGCCGGCCTGCGCCTGGTCAAGCCGGTTCTTGCCTTCCTGCGCCGCGTCCTGGGCTTGCTGCGCAAGCTGAGCCGCCTGCGCCTTGACCCTGTCCATAAGTCCCATGTGCACGCCTCCGAGGGCTGACCGGACGCCCGCTCGGCTCGGCTAGCCGGTGCGCCCAAAGCTCCGTGCGCCAGCATAGAGCGGTTACGACGAGACGCCCAACAACGAAGCTCCCACTGCGCGCACGCACCCTTCATGGATTAGCAACGCTTTGCTGTCCGCTATGACCCGGTCTGTAGACGGCAAACCCATGAAGTGTGTCCTGGGCGCCGCGCGCGTCATGCTCGCGCGGTGGCGAGCTCAGCAGCGACGGTCCGCGCGATGGCCAGTGTGTCGGCTGCGACGTTGACGAAGCGGCAGCCGTTCTCCTTATACAGGCGGGCAGTCGTGCCATCGGTCGAATGCACGCCGACCGGCTTGCCTGCAGCAGCGCAGTCCGCCCAGATCTTCTCGAACGCCTGGCGCAGCACCGGGTCATGCGGGTCGAGCGGGCAGCCCAGCGAGTAGGAGAGGTCACGCGGGCCGACATAGATCCCGTCCACGCCGGGCAGCCGCAACGTGGCTGGGAGCTCCGCCATCGCTTGCTGCGACTCGACCATCACGATGCACAACGGGATCGGCTGGCTGGCCAAGACGCCGCCGCCGGAGCGGTAACCGTCCGGCGGGAAACGGCACGCGCCTGCCACCGCTGCGGCCTGCTCGGCCGATTCCACGTTCGGCACGATCACGCCTTCGCAGCCCAGGTCCAGCGTCCGGCCGATATCGGCCGGATGCGCGTACCGGATCCGGCCAAGCGGAGTCGCGCCGGCTTGCCGGATCGCCGTCGTCAGCGCCGGGAGGTCGTGCTCGGTCGAGGTGCCATGCTGCAGATCAATGACGACGTAGTCGAGCCCGCGGGCAAGCATTCCGGCGCTGACCGCAGTCGGAGCCACCGCCCACCCGCCGAACACCGTCTCACCACCGCGGACACGGTCGCAAAAGGGGATGTCAGTCACCGGCCTAGCCAAGCACACGCGTCCCTAGCAGCCCCAGCCGGCCACCGAGGCGGAATTCAGCAGCTGACCGTGCACCCCGTATTCGAGAGTCCGCACAACCTTCGGCCGCCGCGGGCGGGTACGTCACTGCTCGCCGCGCTCGGCTACCCGATCTGGTACGCCCGGTAGATGGTCTGCACAGTGCTGTCGCCGCGAACGTCGGCGACCGTCGAGCGCAGCGCTACATAGCCGGCCGCGGCAGCCGGCACGAATGCAACCCAGCTGCCGCCGCGGCGTACCAGCCGCACGGAGCGCCAGGTCCGGCCGCCGTCAAACGACGCTTGGACGGACACACTCTTTATCCGGTATCGATACGAGGTCCAGCCTGCCTCCGACGCGGGCAGCACGCGCACGTTGATCCGCGTGGCGTGACCGGCTGGCGCCTGGTTCTCCAGATTGAGGCCCTGCGGCACGAAGCGGGTCGCGCTGACCGGCATCACCACCGAGTCGAGCGTCGCGTACTGCGGGCTCACATAGAAGCGCCAGGTCGTCGTTTCCCGCGGCGACAGGATCCCGGCAGGCACGTGGCCGCCTGGCACCCAGCGGGAGGCCACGGCGCGCATGGTGTACCAGCCAGCCGAGTGCACCCGGTACGAGAACGACCGGTTGGCCCCGTACTCCGTCATGGTCCTGCGCCTGAGCGTCCGGCCGTGCAGCGACAGCGAGATGCTGCTGCGGTCGCAGCACTCGCCGCCGACAGACTGCAGCGGATCGCCGAACGGCTCCTCGGGAAAGTAATCGAGCAAGCCGAAATCCAGGGTCGGATAGTTGGCGCCCGGTCCGAAGACGGCCGCGCCGAACGTGTCGGTGTACTTGTGCCCGGCCGCGAGCTTCTTGGTGCCCTGCCAGGCCCCGTTGCCGGACACCTCGAACTGCCAGGTGCCCGGACTCAGATACGCCGTCGATCTCGACGGTGCGCCCGCCGCCGGCAGCCCCAGCTCGTAGATGTCGCACTGGTCGCGGAACTGCCGATCCAGCTGCCAGTCCTGGTATCCGCCGGACGTCGTACCGGAGCGCAGGACCAGGGTCTCCTTCGCCAGGCTCGCTGGCGCGACCTGGTACGCCGGATGGCGCGGGATGCCGCCAAGAGCCTGCTGGGCGAGATAGTAGGTCGCGCTGCCCGTCTCCCAGGCGCTGCTGTAGCCGAAGGCCAGATGCCGGCTGGCGAGCGGGACCGCGTACAACGCGCCAGCGGGCGCTGACGCGCCCCAGAATCCGCTAACCCCGCCTGAGAAGCAGGCCTGAACGGCGTCGCCCTGGTTGACCGCGCCCGGCAGGCGAAGCGAGATCCGCACCAGCTTGCCCGGCCGGGCATCCAGGTACACGGTCTGGCTATGCGAGATGGTCACATGCCGCACGACGAGGGTCTCGGTCGACTCCGAAGTGCCCGTTCCCGGTGTAGTAATGGCAGCCCCGATCCAGTACTGCCCCGCGTCGAGCGTGCGCGGCCGAGTGGTCAGTCGCACTGGCGGATTCTGCCCGGTGTCGGCGTAAGCAGTGACGCCTACCGGCGCCCCGGCCCGGTCGATGCCGACCACGCTAACCCGGACCCTGTCGGCTGCGGGTGCCGCGGCTGCCGAGCCCGCGGCGCAGATGGAGCCCGCCAGCGCTGCTGCTGTCCCGAGTAAAGCGAAGCGAAGCCTGGCTTTCATCTCGCGCCTCCCGAGCACCGGCACCGCGTACTTGCTGGTCGCCGGTAGCGTACCGAGAACGGAAATAACGAATAAATACCCAGTTCTGTCGAGCCGGATGTCCGGCTAACCGGCTGAGGCTAGTGGTCAGAGTGCCCCGGTGACTCCGAGGGCTGCCACCGCGACGGCAATCGACAGCGGCACGGCGAGCACGCCGAGCCGGCTGGCGCGCGTCAGCGACGGGCGGGCGCCGGCGTCGCGTGCTGACTGCAGCCAGAGCAGCCAGGCAAGCGACCCCGTCACGCACAGGTTCGGGCCGAGGTTGAGGCCGATCAGAAGCTGGAGCGGATGACCGGGCGTTCTGGCAGCGAGCATGCTGGCGGCCGGCAGGTTGTTCACCAGGGCCGTGGCCACCGCGGCGAACGCTGCCGTCGCCCAGCCGGACAGGTGTGATAGCAATTCCGCTGGCCCGGACCAGGCCCGCCCGAGCGTGCCCAGCGCAACGGCAGCACCGAACAGCCCGGCCAGCACCGGGACTCCCAGTACCTGCCAGATCCGGCCGAGGGTTACCTCACCACCGCGCCGGAGCCGGATGGCAGCGGCCACCGCGCCGATGACGAAGACCGGCAGCGCGGCCGACCGGATGACGATGACGAGAACGGTCGCCGCAACGATGGCCGCGAGGCCGATCCCGAGAACAGGCCGGGATACCTCACCCCTCCCGGTTGCGACCACCCGGAGCGTGCGCCGCTCGGCGATCGCGACGACTGCGGCTGTAACGATTACGGCGCCGAGCCACGGCAGCCACATCCGCGCCGCGAACTGCCCGCCGGTCAGGTGCAGATGACCGAGCACGATCAGGTTGGTCAGGTTAGACCCCGGCAACAGCAGCGAAGCAGCATTGGACAGCAACAGGCAGCCGTAAAGCAATGCAGGCTCGCCTTCGCCGCGGCTGCGCGCGGTGTGCACCAGGACGGGTGTCAGGAACGCGACGGAGGTATCCAGGTTGAGCGTCGCCGTGACGATGCTGATCAGCAGCACCGCGCCGGCGAAGAGCAGCCGGCCACTGCTGGTTGCCGCCGCGAGCCGCGCACCGGCCGCGGCGAAGAGGCCATCGTCGTCGGCCACCAGGCCGATCAGCAGCAGCCCGGCCACGAGCACAAACGGCGACCAGTCCTGCGCCGCCGCAGCCGCGGCGTCAGCAGGTCGGAGCAGGACGGCTGCGGTGAGCCCGGCCAGCCCGGCAGCGGCAAGCAGCCAGTCCGGCCTCAGCCGCAGCGCACGCCTGCCGACTCGCACGCTGCCTTAGGCCAGTCCGGTCACTCGCTCGCGCGCGGCCTCGATGCGTCGCAACGTCTCGGTACGGCCAAGCACCACCAGCGACTCGAACAGCGGCAAGCCCACCGTCCGGCCGGTCACCGCGACCCGGACCGGAGCCTGCGCCTTGCCAAGCGAAAGGCCGTAAGCAGTGCCGACTGCTTCCAGCCGCTCCCGCAGCGCGTCCCCCTGCCATGGCACTTCGGCGTAGGCCGCAGCCACGTCGGCGAGTATGTCGGCGGCCGGCTCTCGCATCGCTTTGGTCCAGGCCGCCTCGTCCTCGACCGGATCGGGCAGGAAGGCGAAATCCACCATCGCGACGATCTCGGGGAGCACCGCCACCCGGGTCTGCGCCAGCGGCGCGAGCTCTGCGAAGACCGCGGGATCGAACCGCTCGGCCGACCACGGTGCCGCTGGGGCCGTCAGCCACGGCTGGCACTGCGCGATGAACTCCTCGGCCGGCAGCGCGCGAATGTACTCACCATTGAACGCGCGAAGCTTCTTCACGTCGAAGAAGGCCGGGGACGGGTTCACGTCCTCGAGCCGGAACTCCGTGACCATCTCGTCCCACGGGACGATCTCCCGGTCGCCCTTCGGCGCCCAGCCGAGCAGCATGAGGTAATTGCGCATGGCCGCTGCCAGATAGCCCTCGGCCCTGAAATCCTCGAGCGCTACCTTGTCCCGGCGCTTAGACAGCTTCTGCCGCTTCTCGTTGACCAGGACCGGCAAATGCGCCCAAGCCGGCGGCTGCGCGCCGAGCGCCTCCCACATGAGCTGCTGTTTTGGCGCATTCGGCAGGTGCTCTTCGCCGCGGATCACGTGGGTGATCCGCTGGTCCATGTCATCCACGACGTTGCCGAGCAGGAACAGCACCGAACCGTCGCCGCGGGTCAGCACGAAGTCCTCGATCGCGGCGTTCTCGAACACGGTCTCGCCGCGCACCAGGTCGTTCACCACCGTGGCGCCCTCGTCAGGAGCCCGGAAGCGCAGCGCCCGGCCTTCGCCTGGCCCGAGGCCGCGGTCCCGGCAGAAACCGTCGTACCCGCGATGCTGGTCTCCGGTCCTGGCGATCACGTCCTCGCGGGTGCAGTCGCAGTAGTAGGCACGACCCTGGGCATAGAGCCGTTGCGCCGCCGCAGTGTGCTTGTCCCGATTGTCCGACTGCCGGAACGGGCCCTCGTACTTACTCCCGTCGATACCGATCCAGGCCATCGCGCTCACGATGCCGTCGATCCACTCTGGCCGGTTCCTCGCGGCGTCGGTGTCCTCGATCCGCAGCACCAGCGTCCCGTCGTTCTGCAGTGCGAAAGCCCAGTTGAACAGGACAGACCGGGCACTGCCCACGTGGAACATGCCGGTGGGCGACGGCGCGAAGCGCACCCTGATCCCGGAACCCGAGCTAGTCACGGCAGCCGAGTCTAGTCCAGCCCCGTTTCCTGCCTGATGGTACGACGAGTATGACCATGACTACGGGCACGCTGCACAGTCCGGCCATCGCCCAGCTCAGCCCGAACTGCTGGGCGATGAGACCGACCGCGAGCGGGCCGAGTCCGCCCGCCAGCCCGGACGCGCTCGACAGTGACACGGCTAGTCCGCTGCGGCCCGGCAGGCTGCCGAACAGCTCCGCCTTGAGCACGGGGTACCACGGCGTGGTCGCGAGGGTGAGCGCCGCGAGCAAGATCAGCTTGGCACCGAGCCCGGGCACGAGCAGGAAGGCCGGGAGCAGCACCAGGCTCAGCCATGCGCTGGCGCGCAGCACCCGGCGGCTGTCGACACGCTCCAGCAACTGGATCAGGATCAGATCGCCGGCCAGGCCAGCGCCGAGCCGGACACCGACGCCGAGTGCAGCCACGAACGGAGCGGCGTGCGCTGCTTCAACCAGATACAGAGCCAGAAACGAGGTGAACACGTCCAGCAGCAGGTCCGCCACCTCGAGCAGCATCAGCCAGCGGAGAGCGCCGGATCGGCGAACGATCCCGACGGCAGGCCGCCAGCCGGGCCAGCCTGGCCAGCCTGGTTCGGCATCGGCCGGAGCGCCCTCCCCCGTGCCGGCACCCTCGACCGGCGTGGTCACCTCGCCTGGATCCAGGACGGCCGGCGTGTCTGGCCCGGTCGCCGGCTCGCCCCGCCCGGCTGCGGCCATGGCCAGCCAGGCCACGGCGGAACAGCCCGCGCACACCGTGAACGCCAGCCGCCAGCTGCCGCCAGCAGCGAGCACCGCGGCGACGAGGAGCGGGCCAGCGAAGGCACCGGCCGAGCCTGCCAGGGTCCAGCGAGCCATCCGCTGAGCCTGGCCGCCGGTAGCTGTATCCATAAGCGCGGACTGGCTGAGGCTGACGAACGTGCCCGAGGCCGGAAAGAAGATCGTCAGCGCGACCAGCAGCGCA
>Ga0335073_10014576_pt1 | contig 11016 bp, 10 predicted proteins | sample Lox_Sample_22_FD_207093 | JGI IMG/M metagenome (GOLD analysis project Ga0335073, IMG submission 207093) | Soil microbial communities from Loxahatchee National Wildlife Refuge, Florida, United States - Lox_Sample_2.2 | ecosystem: Environmental > Terrestrial > Soil > Wetlands | place: USA... | reverse complement strand
CGCGGCGAGCGTCGTCGTATTTCGCGGCGCCGGCCGCTGGCTCGTTCGCCCTGATCCTCCGGCGCCCGCCGACGTGATCGTCGTCCTCAGTGGCGCGATGCCGTCGCGCGCCGAGGAAGCCGCGCACATTTTCCAGCAGGGCGATTCGCACAAGGTGTGGATCACGCGCCCGGAAAGTCCCGCGGACGAGCTCGCGTCGTTCGGCGTCGCCTACACGGGCGAAGAGGAGTACAGCCGGCAGGTCCTGCTGCGCGAAGGGGTTCCGGCGCAGGCGATCCGCATCCTGCCGCGGACGATCGTCAACACGCAGCAGGAAATCGCGGAAATCAGCCGCGAAGCGCGCGTCGAAGGCGACCGCACCGTGCTGATCGTCACCTCGCCGCAGCACACGCGCCGCGTGAAGGCGCTCTGGCGCAAGCTCGTCGGCCGCGATCCCGCTCTGATCGTGTGCGCCGCGCCCGAAGACGGCTTCGACGCCGATCACTGGTGGCGCGATACCCACGACGCGTTCGCCGTCGTCCGCGAGCTTCTGGGCCTGCTCAACGTGTGGTTCGGCCTGCCCGTTCGCCCCGCCTCGGCGGGATGATGGAAGAGAGTTTCTCCGGGAATGACGCGTCGGTGCTGTGTTACGCGCGGCCCATGCTGATCGGCACCGAAGCGGCGGGCTCGAGCACCTTCCAGCGGTCCCACAGCGATTTCTTGCGCAGATCGCGCAGGCGCAATTGCCATTCGATTCCGAGCGCTTCGTCGCCGCCTGAGTAATACGCCTGCCACGACGCACCGGCGGACGCCGCAAGCCCGGCCGCGCCCTGGTCGCCGTTCGGCGCCTCCGCCAGAGGATCGTGGCTGCGAAATTCGGCGAGCTGGTTCGAATCGAGCGGCACGCGCGCGAAAAGCACTTCCTCGTAGGCGCGCCCGCCGTGCGCGGCGCCATTGCCGTTCCCGCCGTTTCCGTTCTCACCACCGTTCGCGCCCTCTTCGAACGGGACGAGGTGGCCGATCAGGTCGATCGAATTTTCGCGCAACACCAGCTCGAGCGAAGGCGGCCGCTCGACCGAAAATTTCGCGCGCACCAGCGCCAGCTCCCACAGCGTGAGCCCGCGCCCCGGCTTCGCCGGATCGGGATAAAAGTCGAGCGAGCGCATCTGCCAGCCGCGTTCCTTGTGGTTGGGCAGCACCTCGGCGACGGTCGCCACCACGTGGCTGCGCCAGCGGTCGAGTTTCACCGAGCCCACGAAGCTGCCGTACTCGTGGACGAACTGCATGTTTTCGTCGCTCATGCGCAGCGTGTCGTGCCAGAAGCGGTCGCTCAGCCGCAGCGTCAGCGTGAACACCTGCTCGAGCGGCACGGGCGCGGCCTCGCCCAGCCGCCGCCGGAATTCAGGGTCGGCCATCTCTTCGAGGTCGCGGACGCGCTCCGTCAGCCGGCGGATCGTCCACGAATGCTGCGCCAGTATCTTCTGCCAGTGCTGCGCGAGGACGAAAAACACGAATCCGACGATTACGCCGATGCCGATGGCAGGCCAAAGCAAATCCATCTCGATGCTCCCGACCGCTCGAACAGAACGCGCAAACGCCCCGAATACGCGGGCCGAGTGCCCGGCCCGGAATGCCTCGGATTGTACTACCGTTTCCGCGCCGCGCGAATACCGCCGCCCCTTCCTGCCGGGCTGCGCGATCAGCGGCGGTTCTGTCTTCTCTGCGCCCTCTGCGTCTCGGCGGTGGAGTCTTCCTGCCTGACTGCAGTGGAGCTTCTCCCTCGGCCGGACAAAATGGACGGTTTGGCCGCCGGCGCCACGCGCGAAGGCGCGCGCCGCGGCGCAGCGGAACTGGTACAGTGTCACCAGGAATCGCCGCCGACACGCCCATGAACGCCGCCTCCGAAACCGCCGTGCGTCCTCCCGCCACCTGGAAGACGCTGCTCGCCTTCGCCATCATCTACTTCGTCTGGGGCTCGACGTTTCTCGCCATCCGCATCGGCGTGGCCGAGGTTCCGCCGCTCACGCTGGCGGCGATACGCTTCATCGTCGCGGGGCTGGTGATGTGCCTCTGGCTCGCGGCTCGCGGCGAACGCCGGCCCACGGCGCGCGAATGCTTGGCGGCGGCGCTGATCTCGATTCCCTTCTTCGTGGTCGATTACGGGCTTGTGTTTTGGTCGGAAACCCGCGTGCCTTCGGGCCTCGCCGCCGTGATGATGGCGACGATTCCCGTCTTCATGGCGCTCTCGGAGATCATGTTTCTGCGGACGCAGCGCATGACCGCGCGGCTCGCCGCGGCCCTGCTGGTCGGCATCGCGGGCGTGGCCGTCCTGATGAGCCGCTCGCTCGACCTCGGCGGCGCCCCCATCGACCGGCTCGGCGCGATCGCGCTGATCGCGGGGTCGGCGAGCTGGTCGGTCGCGTCCGCGCTCACGCGAAAGCTGCCGCTGCCGCAATCGAAGGCGGTGAGCTCGGGCGTGCAGATGCTCTGCGGCGGATGTTTACTGGCCGTCACGGCAGCCGCGCTCGGCGAGTTCCGCGATTTTCATCCCGCGGCGGTGTCGCGTGCGGCGTGGATTTCGCTGGTCTACCTAATCGTCTTCGGCTCGATCGTCGGATTCACCGCGTACATCTGGCTGATCCATCACGAATCGCCGACCAAGGTCGGCACCTACGCGTACGTCAATCCGGTGGTCGCGGTGCTCCTCGGGTATTTCTTCGCGGGCGAGTCGCTCGGCCTGCGAACGATCCTGGGCGCGCTGTGCATCCTCGTCAGCGTCGTGATGATCACCACCGCTCCCGCGAAAAAGCCCGCGCCCTCGCTCGCGCCCGCCGCCGAACCCGAAAATTCCTAGCCCGCCCTCGCCGCGTCTTGCCCTCGTGCGGCGCGCGGGATTATGCTGGTGGCTCGAATCGGTCGCGAAAGTCCGAATAGGCGAACGGCCATGAACCTCCCCCGCAAGGCAATCGGAATTCCGGCACTGGCGGCACTGTGCGCGATCGGTGCGATCGGCGCGCTCGCCGCCGCGCAGGCCCAAACGCAATCATCCGCCGCGGCTGCTGCGCCCGCGAGCGCGGTGGCCGGAAAATCCTACCAGCTCGACGTCAGCGGCACCGCGCAGTGGGTCGATACGAAGATCGACTTGCGCGCAGGCGAGAAGATTCACATCGCCGGCAGCGGCACGGTGACGTACCCCAGCACCGATAAATCGAAGCCGGACCAGTCGTTCCATCCGGATGGCCTCGCGCGCGGCTGGAAGGATCTTATTCACGACTACGCCGTGCCGGACGCGGGCCACGGCGCGCTGATCGCGCGGCTCGGCCCCGCCGACGCGGGCGGGCAGCCCTTTCTCATCGGCGCCGCGAAGGATTACCAAGCGCCCGTGCCGGGCCGCCTTTTTCTCGGCATCAACCAGAGCTACAAGGACGCGCAAACCGCACAGGGCAGCTTTCGCGTCACAATCGACGTCACCGATCCCGGCCTCACCACCGCAGCGGCGGCCGCCTCGGGCGGCCCCATCGAGTCGCGGATCCCCGGCGTCACCGCCGCGCTGCTCGCGAAGATTCCGCGGCGCGTCTCCGATCCGCAGGGCAATCCCGGCGACATGGTCAACATCCTGCTCATCGGCGGCAAAAACGATGTTGTACAAGCGTTCGCGGCGGCGGGCTGGGTGCAGGTCGATCGCTCAGTGCAGGATTCGGTGCTGGCGGGGCTGGTCGATTCGATCGAGAAGAAGGATTACCTGACGATGCCGATGAGCACGCTCTATCTCTTCGGCCGCCCGCAGGACTACGGCTTCGCGCACGCGGAGCCGGTGCGCGTGGCGATGTCGCGCAATCACCTGCGCGTCTGGAAATCGGATTTCACGGTGGGAGGCCAGCCCGTGTGGTGCCTCGCGGCCACTCACGATATCGGCCTCGAACGCGATCAGCGCAACAACGGGATCACGCACAAGATCGATCCCGCGATCGATAACGAGCGCGAGTACGTCAACGGCACGCTTTCGAGCACGGGCATCGTCGCCGCACGCTCCCACGTCACGCCCGCCGATCCGCTTACCCAAGCGAAGACCGCCACGGGCGGCAGCTTTCACTCGGACGGACGGATTCTGGTGCTCGTGCTCAAGGCTCCGCAAGTCGCCGGCAACAACTGAGCAGGCTGCCGGCCGCTACTGCGATGCGTCCGCGCTCGTAATGTTCACGCGAAACCACTGCACGTTGTCCGGGCACTGAATGTCCTTGAACTGGACGTTCTGCTCTTCGCCCGGCCCCAGCGTCACCGTCATTTCGCCGCTATTTTGCGCGAGCACGGTTTGGTTCGGCCCGCCGTACGTGGTCTGATACTTGATGTGGCTGTACGACAGCGTCTGCGACTCGTTGCGGATGTCGACGAGCCACGCGGCCGTGCCCGTATCGTCCTTCTCCATCTTCGCTTCGCTGACGAAGTGGATGTCCTTCCCGGGATCGCCCTTCACGACGGCCGCGGTTTCCGTGGTCGCTGCGCTCGTCGACGACGATCGCAGGTAGCCCTTGGAATCGAGATAGACGAGCGTCCCGACGATGATCAGGACCACGACGATCGAAATAACGACAATCGTTCCGCGTCTGCTAGATTGCTGATCTTCTTCCTGCTGCTCTTCAAACATGGAATTGCCCTCCCTGTGAGGCTGGAGGCGGACCCATGCTCTTGCCGTCTATTGGTGGGACGAGGTTCGAAGATGGGCACGCCGGATCTCCTGCGGAGCCCCAAGACATTCCCCGTTGGCGGAAGGTAGCACAGTGCCTCGGCCGGGGCAATAAATTCTCTTTCGCGCGACGCGCGCCGGAAGTAAATTACTCCGGCCTGCCCGCGCGCGAACAACGTCCCATCGTTGCGAGGCAATCCCGATCCAGAGCGGAGGAATTTCATGAGCACGATGAAAGCGGTGCGCGTCCACGAATACGGCGGCCCCGAGGCGCTGCAGTACGAAGACGCGCCGCGCCCACAGCCCGCGCCCGGCGAAGTCCTGATCCGCGTGCACGCCGCCGCGATCAACCCCGTGGATCGCGCCATGCGCCAGGGCTATTTCAAAGAGCGTATTCCCTTCAAGCTGCCGTTCATTCCGGGGTGGGATGTCGCCGGCGTCGTCGAAGCGGTCGGCTCGGGCGTTTCGCGGCTGAAGCCCGGCGACGAAGTCTATGGGCGCACCGATCTGTCGCGCGACGGATCGTACGCGGAGTACATGGTGGCGCGCGAATCGGAGATCGCGCTCAAGCCCAAGTCGATCGACTTTGTCACCGCCGCCGCGATTCCTCTCGCCGGGCTCACGGCATGGCAGGCGCTTTTCGACCAGGGCCAGCTCTCGGCCGGGCAAACGGTCCTGATCCACGGCGGGGCGGGCGGCGTGGGCCACTTTGCGGTGCAGCTCGCGAAGATCAAGGGCGCGCGCGTGATCGCCACCGCCTCGGCGCGCAATCACGACTTCGTGCGCTCGCTCGGCGCCGATCAGGTGATCGATTACAATACGACGCGCTTCGAGGACGTGGTGCGCGATGTCGACGTCGTCCTCGACTCGATCACCGGCGACGTCGCCGACCGCTCCTACGGCGTGATCAAGAAGGGCGGCATCTACGTCTCGATCCTGCGCCCGCCCTCGACGGAAAAAGCCGCGGCGCTTGGCGTGCGCACCGCGCACACGTTCGTGCAGGCGAATGTCGCGCAGCTCGGCGAACTCGCCAGGCTCGTCGATGCCGGCAAGCTGAAAGCGTCGATCGAGAAAGTTTTCCCGCTCGCCGAAGCCGCCGCGGCCCACGACCTCAACGCCGCCGGCCACACGCGCGGCAAAATCGTCCTGCGGGTTGTGTAGGCCGGGCGTGCGCGCGCAGCCGGACGCCAACCTCTGCTACTCTCGTTACAGGACGAAAGAATGACCACGGCCACAGCCACAGCTACGCCTCCCGCCAAGCCTCACGCCCTCCGGCGCGAGGTGCTTCACGAAAGCTTCCGCGTCGGCATCATGCTCAAGGGGCTGCACGCGCTGCTTGAAACGATCGGCGGCATCGTGCTGCTGCGGGTCTCGCCGCAGACCTGGAACCGCGTGCTGATGTCGGTCGTGATGCAGAATCTTTCGCAGGACCAGCACGATTTCGTGGTGAGGCATCTGCGCGAAGCCTTCGAGCGGCTGGCCGACGGCGGCGGCCATTTCGCCTCGTGGTACCTGCTCTCGCACGGCGGCGTGAAGCTGTGCCTGGTGATCGCGCTGCTCTGGAACAAGCTCTGGGCCTATCCGATGATGATCGTGATGCTCTCGGCCTTCGTCAGCTACCAGCTGTACCGGTACCATCTCACGCATTCGATCGCTATGATCGTGCTCACCGTCTTCGACCTGATCGTGATCGTCCTGACGGCGCTCGAATACCGGCAGCAGATCGCGCTACGCCACGGCTCGGTCTGATCGCGGAAATTGGCGGCAAGGCCGCGAGGCAGCTCACAGCCCACGCTCACAGGCGGTACAAGCAGATTTCGGATTACAAAGCCAAAAAAATTGCTGCTAAGATTCATGTGTGAATCCCGGAGTGGCGGAATTGGCAGACGCGCACGACTCAAAATCGTGTGGCCGTAAGGCCGTGTCGGTTCGACCCCGACCTTCGGGACCACCAGAAATGGCAGGTACCACGGGCACCTGGTTGTTTCGTTAGCCGGGCACCCATCCTCGGTTTGTGAGGGTGGGGCCCTTTGCTCTTCGGTCGAAGCGGAATTCACAGCGCGGCCGATTTTCACAGCGCGAGTCTGCTTGCGCGCCGCCCTCGCCCTGCTTATTCTTCTTGCATGGCGCGAGCGGATTGTCCCATCTGCCAGGGCAGCGGCTGGAAAGTCGTCGAACGAAATGCGGAAGGCGCGCAGGCACTCGCGGCGGACAAGCCCGGCCCATCCGTCGGCGAACCGAAAATGGTCTGGGCGGTGCCCTGCGACTGCACCATGGGCGACAAGACCGATCGCGTCCTCGCGAAGGCTCGCGTCCCGGACCGCTATCGCCACTGCGACTTCGAGAACTTCGAAACCGACAACGACATCGAAAACGCCACGCGCGATCAGCTCGCCGCCTGGAATCGCAGCCTCGCGCAGGCCAAGCTGATCGTCCAGCGCTTCGCCGAGGAATTCTCGCCGGTCCGCGAGATGCAGAACGACCAAGGCCTGCTGCTGATGGGCCCCTGCGGCGCCGGGAAGACGCATCTCGCCGTCTCCGCGCTCAAGTCGATCGTCGAGCGCGGGCACAGCGGCCTTTTCTACGACTACCGCGAGCTGCTGAAGGAAATCCAGGATAGCTACAACGCCGAAAGCCAGTCGACCGAGATGAGCGTCCTCGAGCCGGTGCTCAAGGTCGACCTGCTCGTGCTCGACGACGTCGGATCGAGCAAGCCTTCGCCCTGGGCGCTCGAAACCGTCGGCCACATCCTGAATACGCGCTACAACGAAAAACGCGCCACGATTCTGACCACGAATTTCCTCGACGCCGATTCCGCCGTCGCGCCCGCGCCGGCCGCGCGCGTCGCCGGGATGCGCGCGCCCTCGATCGAGGACACGCTCACCGATCGCGTCGGCAGGCGCATCCGCTCGCGCCTGTATGAGATGTGCCGCACCGTCGAAATCCTCGCCCCCGACTACCGCAAGGAAATCCGCAACATCAGCCGCTTCCGCGCCTAGCCGTACCGCGGTCGTACGTGTTCGCCTCCGCGCAATTGCCATAGACGACCGTAGGGGCGCTGCTTGCCGCGCCCTACTAAACGCGCGAACGTCTCCGCCCCAACCACATGCACCGCCGCCCGCACCGGTCTCGTTCGCGGCGGTGCGCATTCAGCTTCGCGCCACAAACCATCGACCGACGTAGGGGCGCGCTTGCTGCGCCCTACCCAACGCGCGAACCTCTCCGCCGCAACCACGCGCACCACCGCCCGCCCTCTTCTGTTGCCTTGCTGCGCCCGTTTTCGGGTAGACTGCCCAGGGTCGGCGGCCCAGTTGCCGCGTTCCCTTGGAAATCGACCCATGGCCGCAAACGCCCACGACGAACCCCGGCGGCGCCCGCTCCGGATCGCGGGTTTTGACTATTCTCAGCCTGCCAACTATTTCGTCACGATCTGCACGCACGGCCACCGCCAGATTCTCGGATACGTCAGCGGCTCGGAAATGCGTTTGAATTCGGCGGGTGCGGCCGTTCGCGGCGCTTGGTTCGATCTGCCCAAACGGTTCCCATCGATTGTTTTGCCCGAATTCGTTGCGATGCCCAATCACGTGCACGCAATCATCGGTCTGACTCGACCGATTCCGCCGCGAAATGCGGGCGCAGCAAGCAGCGCCCCTACGACCGAAAAACAGGGCCTGCGCTATCCGAGCCTCGCGAATGTCGTTCGTACCTTCAAATCGGTTTCCGCGATCGAGGTGAATCGCATTCTCGGCCGCTCGGGCGAGCCCGTTTGGCAGCGCAACTACTACGAGCACATCATTCGCAACGCGAAGGAATTCCAGCGTATCTGCAAATACATCCTCGAAAATCCGTCCCACTGGCACGACGACCCCGAAAACATCTAACCGCGCGCGCCACGACCCGACTACACCGCCCACCGCTCTCGTTCGCGGCGGTGCGCATTCAGCTTCGCGCCACACAACCACAGACGGCCGTAGGGGCGCTGCTTGCTGCGCCCTGCCCAAACGCGCGAACGTCTCCGCCGCAACAACGCGCACCACCCGCCCGCACCGGTCTCGTTCGCGGCGGTGCGCATTCAGCTTCGCGCCACAAATCATAGACGGCGTTTGGCCCCGCCCGCCTCTATCCGCCCAGGTATGGCATTACTAGCCGCATAGAAACGTATCGCCTATGCGGTTTGCTTCCTGTCACTTACGCGGCTACAATGACCCCTGAAATTCTCCGACCTCCGCGGCCTGACGGAGAGACATCCCATGGCCCGCGAGGCGATACCCCGCACGACCGGGGTTGAGGGTTCGGGCGGAAACGTCCGGGCCTCCCATGTTTGGAAAGGGGAATGCCAGCCGCTCCGACGAGCCGCCCGGCGTGTCGCCCAATTCCAACCATGGATTTGGGCGTTTTTGTTTTTGGCTCCAAACCGGAGCCCCGGACATCGAATCAACCGATGCGATTGACCGACAAATTCCGCCGCCAGATCACCGACCTGCGAATCTCGGTCACCGACCGCTGCAATTTCCGCTGCGTCTACTGCCGCTCGGCCAATCCCGAAAATCACATGCCGTCCTCGAGCCTGCTCTCCTGGGACGAATACGAGCGCCTGGCCCGCCTTCTGGTCCCGATGGGCATTCGCAAGGTGCGCGTCACCGGCGGCGAACCGCTGGTGCGCGCGGGCGTCGAGGATTTCGTCGCGCGGCTGAAAGCCATCGGCGTGCAAGACGTCTCGATGACCACCAACGGCTACCTGCTCGCCGAGCGCTGCGACCGCCTCGTCGCCGCCGGCATGGACCGCATCAACATCAGCCTCGATTCGCTCGACCGCGAAAAATTCGAGCGCATCACGCGCACGAAAACCTTCGATGCCGTGATCGCCGGCATCGAAGCCGCGCAAGCCTCGCCTCTGCGCCCCGTCAAGGTCAACGCCGTCCTCGTGCGCGGCATCAACGACGGCGAGGTCGAAGCCTTCGCCGAGTTTGCGCGCGACCGCCAGCTGATCATGCGCTTCATCGAATACATGCCGCTCGACGCCGACCGTTCCTGGACGCGCGATTCGGTCGTCACCGGCGCGGAGGTGCTCAGTCGCATCTCGGCGCTCTGGCCGCTCGAGCCGGTCGCGCACGAGCGCAGCGAAACCGCGCGCAAATACCGCTTCGCCGACGGCCGCGGCGAAATCGGACTGATCTCGCCCGTCTCGCAGCCGTTTTGCGGATTCTGTTCCCGCATCCGGCTCACCGCCGACGGCAAGCTGCGCACCTGCCTCTTCAGCAAGGAAGACCACGACCTGAAGCCGCTGCTGCGCGGCGGCGCCACCGATCGCGAGCTCGCCGGCGCGATCGTCGCCATCGTCGCCGAAAAAGAGAAAGGTCACCGCATCAACGAGCCCGGTTTCGTCCCGCCTTCGCGTACAATGGTCTCGATCGGCGGCTGACCCGCCCGGCCCAGAGCGTCGCCGCCATCCCGGAGTCGCCGCACTTGCCCGACGAAGAATCCAAGCTATTCTCCCTCGCTGAAGCGGAACACCTCCGCGTCGAGCTCGAGCCCATTTTGATCGAGGCTATCGAGGCGCGCCGCAAATTCGGCGAATTCGATGACCAGCTCTCCTCGCTCGCCGAACGCATTCAGCGCTCCGGCGGCATGCTCGTCGAATTCAGCAAGACCGCCACGCTGCGCTTCGAACGCAACCGCCTCGAACAGGCCATCCGCGACGCCCTCGAAAAAATCCACTCCACCGGCTGCATCGTGAAGGATCTCGACGTGGGCCTGCTCGATTTCCCGTCGCGCATCGACGGCGAGGACGTCTACCTCTGCTGGCGCCTCGGCGAGGATCGCATCCGCTTCTACCATCGCCAGGACGAAGGCTTCGCCGGCCGCAAGCCCATCGACCCCCGCGACGCCGACTACCGCAACCCCATTCAGTAAGTCGTGCGGATGCGCGATTTCCGATCGAATGAAAAGGTGTGAGTGCGCGCGAAATTGACGCGGTTAGGAATGCGCCCAGGGCAGCGTGGAATTCGCGAGCGCCACTTGCCCGCGCAGCAGAAGGAAGATGTAAGCGCCAAGACAGAATTTCCCGAAGAGCAGCATCGAAAACGCCGCCACCAGAAACGCCTCGAAGACGTACCCGGTAATCATCCAGCCTTGCACGAGCGCCACTCCCACGATCAGCAGGAACGCCGCCGCCATCGCCTGCGCGAAGCGGCGCGGCCCGGGAGCGGGCGCGAGCGGCGCGCGCCCTTTCGGCAACGCGAACACGCGGTTGTAGACCACCTCGAACGGATTCAGGCTCGGCGCGATCACGTTCCACCACAGCACCGCGGAGAGCGCGAAGAAAAGCGCCGTCGCCGCCAGCAGCAGCCGCG
>Ga0335073_10014575_pt1 | contig 11017 bp, 14 predicted proteins | sample Lox_Sample_22_FD_207093 | JGI IMG/M metagenome (GOLD analysis project Ga0335073, IMG submission 207093) | Soil microbial communities from Loxahatchee National Wildlife Refuge, Florida, United States - Lox_Sample_2.2 | ecosystem: Environmental > Terrestrial > Soil > Wetlands | place: USA... | reverse complement strand
CTTGAGAACGGTGCTCCAAAAGCCAGGCATGTTTCAAATGTATTCAATTGTAGAAGTGTTGCCGAGTGAATTGAGTGAGGGATTGTTATTGGATTTATTCGAATCTGATTCAATTGAAAGGACGATGTTAACTCGCTTTTATACTTTTTGCGATGAGTACAGGTGGTGCAGCGGACAATCATGTAACCCCGTTCGGCCGAGCTTTGATTCACACACAGCCTTTCAGTATGTAAATGTAGATGCCGATCGTCTGAGACACGTATCCAATATTCAATTGCCCCTGGCGGTTTGGGCCGACGCTTCTCCGCAGTCCTTTTCTCCTTTATGGCTTGCGTAACGAGGAATATTCCGGAATATTTATTTTGCCGATGTAGACTACGACTGTAACCAGTAAATTGGTAATTTATTGAAATTTAATGTTGAACCGATTCGCCGTCCTCGGCGGCGGGATTTCCCGAGGAGCCAATCACGCATTCCCTGCATTTGAAACCGCGGTGCGGCCGAAGCTAAAGTCCACGGAGATATGGAACTGCGTCATCCAACGCATCAAAATGCGACCGACGGCTTCTTCCTAAAACCTCAGATGGACTCAGACGGATACATTGACAATCCTGACAACGGCCCCAGAAGAACATGAAGTCACTCCAAGAGACCTCTCGTTGTGCGCAATACGATATACTTCAACTGCTAATGCAAGATTGACAATTCATTCCTTCACAAGATTCCCATGGACAGCAAGTGCGAAATTGGACGCTCATTTTCAATTGTGGTTCAAGCCAGCCACCATCAATTCAGTCAGATTCGCAGGATTTTGGAATTGGCAATCCCGTTCCTCCACCCATCCTGAATGAACCTCTAGCATGCTATTTGACTGATTGGGGGATGCTTTACAGGTATGAAGATTGCATACTCGTCTTGGAGTCGAACATGACTCAAGGGAACGAAGAATTGGTAAAGGAATGGCTTAGAATCGTGAGAATCGTGACGGCTATTGGGATATTTGAATTCAAGATTCTCGGTTTCGGAAATAGGTCAGGCACGGGGATTCCGTTTAGGATTGTAAAGCCATAGTTGTCGCTCACAAAGCATGTATCTAGTCCTTCGTCTCTCAGAGCCTAAGATTATTATCTGTTTTTTTGTTGGACAATGAGCCGATGTGGTTGTATGTCGGACATGAGTTCGTCCGCAAGTGCAGATCGCTTCTTTCAGATGAAAATCCGGCCATCAAGCATCTGCCCCTGAACGTCAACTTATCGACCCGGCCAAGTCTTCATGCGACATGGTCTTCCCCATCCCAGTCTCGACCATTTCTGGCTTCCGTTCTCCTATCAGTGTTTTCGCCGAAAATGGGACTATGCAAACCCCCGTCGTCATCCCATCGCGTAACTTGCACATCTCACTCACCAGCAAAAGGGGTTCATTGTCTCTTACTATAAGACATAAACGTAACGCTTCCATCTTGCCTACAACTCCGTTTGGTCTTCGACTCGAATTTCCCTTAACATGTCTCACAAGTATCCTGGTCCTTAACCATTGCCAAGGAGGTCGAACTCTTCGCTTTAAACTCGTCCCGTCCCCTTATCAGCGTTCGCACGAAGCCAACAATCGCTACACTATTGACGAGGCCGGACGTCCATTAGCCGCTTATGCATACCACGATAATGATTACTTTAATTTATTGGGACTCCTGAAGGATGGAGAGTTTATGGCTGAAATTCCGTCCGAGGTTCCAATGGAAAACATTGTCGAATGGGCGACTGCCCTTAAAGATTCCAAGTACCTGAAAGAGGAGGGAAGGGATATCCAAGTGTTGTTTGAGAATGATATTACTGGGCGAATAAGTCAGATAAAGGATGGGTTGGCAAGGGAGGAACAAATCGAGTACAAGAGAATTTCTCAGCCCTTTACAGACACGCGCAATTCTCACGATTTTGGGAGTGATTTGCCAGAAAAGAAGTCTTCCGATATATCTGACAAATCTGACACTCGTGGATCTGAACATTCGGGACATCTCCTCTATTCTGATTGCAGCACCTGCTTTGGATTTAAGAGCCAACAAAGCGTTAATCAATCTGGTTCTGATATGGAATACCAGCACAGATGGGACAGGTTCAATTCGTCTGGTGATACCTCAGAGTTGTCAGTTAGGGAAGAAGTCACATCCCGCGGACAAAGCACATCAACTCCCTCCCCTCGAAGGTCCAAACGGAGTTATGGCGACTCTGATGAAGACTCGTTGCCGCGCGATTCCTCAGATAGATACCATCGGCCAACCGAATCTTGGCGGTATTATCGTCCGGCGAAGAAAAGAAGACGAGATGGGTCGTTCTCGATCTAACTGTCGCTTGGGAGTTGAAAAGTTCTGGTTCAGCGTTGAATTCAAATTCAACTACGTTGTCATTGTCAATTTTTGACTTGCTGTGTTTTTTGTAAACAGCTTGCTAGTATTCTTTTAAGTGCAGGAATATAAAAATCTCATCACTATTGCTTCGTGACCTTAACGCTTCTAATTTGGTTCGAACATCCAATCTCTCGCTTAATTGATGACGATTCGACCTGAAACTCGCTTCCGCTACATACATAAACTTCCCCTCAACCGAAATCGCCAGCTTCTGACCACGACAAAGCGATGTCCAAAAACGATGCAACCACCTTCCTCAGAGTATCCCAGATAGCAAGTCATATTCAACGCCCGCAAATTACAGACTATCCACTTCCCCATGTTGCAGCGACAACACCGAATGACAGATTGAAGGGAAAAGTCGCTATATTGACGGGATGCAACTCGCATAATGGAATTGGACGTGCGACTGCCATGATATTTGCTGCCGCTGGAGCTAAGGCAGTCGTTTTATGCGATGTTTCGGGAACGAATTTGGCTAAATGGGCTGAAGAGATTGGCAGTATGTATCCGCAAACCAAGGTTGGATGGAAACAATTTGATGCTTCTGGTTAGTCCCTGGGTTTCGGAATTGATGATTAGACGAGAGTGCCGTGAAGCAAGTGATTGAGTCTATAAAGCTGTGGTCGACTTGTGCTGATTTGGTAGTGAAACCGTTGCAAAGTATGGACACTTGGACGTCTATTTTGCGAATGCGGGAGTGCCTGGCGGTCTGCATATGGACGCTATCTCGCCAGATGGTTTCATGAATACATTCAAGGTGAATACGCTCGGAGTATTTCTCGCTATAAAATATGCTTCAAAAGCTATGAGACAGAGAGGTCAGGGAGGCTCTATCATTGCTACTGCGTCAGTCGCGGGTCTCCGGGCCGGAGCAGGCGGCTCGGACTATTCAGCAAGTAAAGCTGCCGTTATCAATTTAGTTCAAACTTCAGCTTGGCAACTCTATGGAACAGCTATAAGAGGTAACAATGGCAACTTGAATTAACGGCTAAATACAGTGAATGCCATATGTCCGGGATTAATTGATACCGGGATGACGGCGCCGGTGTTCCAAGCTGCTAGAGCGAGAGGAACGGAACAGAAAATTGGACAATTGAATCCTACTGCTAGGTACGGGGTGTCTGACGAGATGGCACGAGTTGTTCTATTCTTGGCGAGCGATGAAGCGAGTTTTGTCAATGGACAAGCTTGGATAGCGGATGGTGGATATAGCTCCAGTAACCCTGTCATTCCAGGGAAACTAGCTTGAGTATGCATTAGTTTTGAGATTGCTGAACAGACTGTTTCTCATTGAATTCGGCTCAGGTGTTCATAGGAAAGAATATATTTATATCCACTATATGTATCTTATCGCCAATTGACTTTCCCTGCTAACCGTACAACTAATTTTGCATAGAAGTCAACCACAAGAAAAATGAATGGAATACACATCACTCAACAATTCCGTGCCCTGCAAAAGCCCCGTCACTTCCCACCAAAAGACCCCAGGAAACAGCCTTGCCGTTCAACCACTCTCTAAAAATACAGTAAACCATCTGAATACATACATCTTGCCACAACTAATGCCAATTTCAAGACGATAGCCAAATCCCACAAACTTGATGAACAAACAAGAAAAAAAGAGAAACAAAATTATGAATGACGATGAACAATGAAGCCAAACTACGCTTTGACAAATAACCCCAATGATGATTTAACAATGCTTCACAATCTCCAGGGGAATCCAAGCTTTAAATCACAACCTCCCAAACCAAAAGAAATGATTCTTTCTACTACCTCAACACAGGCTATACCTTCCGTATATCCTCCAAAATATATGTCATTGGATCGGTTCGGCAGGTGATTAGGATGTAGCGGTATAAGTCTTGTTAAGATCCGCGATTTCCTTGCACAACCAAGCCCATTCCATTTCTCGTTTATATTGACGAGATTCTTTCTCGCTCGACTGTATACGTGCGAATTCAATTTCTTCCCATTTCATGAGTTCGTACATGAATCGTAAATTAGGTTGGATAATGACATTGAGGCGACGGGCGCGGACGAAGAGGTACGCTCGTGGAAGCGACATTCGAAGACGACGCATGACTTCCGCAATACAAATACTTGCCGACCGACTTACTCCGACCCGGCAGTGGACCAAAGTCTTTTCTCCAGCTCTATAACCGGTATCTACAACGTCAAAAGTGATTCGGCAAGGGAAGAATACCTAGGAAATCGAGACATGGGTCAATGCTATCTAACAATGGATCGATTCCATTATCTTGAACATTATCAAGATACATTAAATGCATTCCGTCGAGCTGTTCTTTCTCCGTATCCCAAACGACTGCTTCTCCGATACTCAATACCCTTGTAATGCCAAGAGTGCGCAACATCTCAGGATTGTTGGCATGCTGCAAGTTGCCGAGGTACATATGTGGAAGAATACGACTTGGAAACGAGCCATCGAATTGCGAACTGGTGAACCATAAGGGTGCCGGAGATGGAGTCTTCAGACGACCCGCAGATTGATCTGCAGGGGATTGAGCAAGGAGATAGGATTGTAAGAAAGTGAGACTCTTGAGATCTGAATCAAAGGCAAAGAAACTTCGGTTAAGTTCGGTGTGAAGTTTGACCCAGGCCTCATGAGCTGAGATACCTTCAGCGTAGATGAGATATGCCAATGCCAGGAAGGTAGATTCAGTATATCCATCTTGACAATGAATAAGGACGTGCCTGTGTGTAGCTGGATTATCGGAAAGGATTTCGGTCATCGCGTCCGCACCAGTATGTCGAACCACTTGTGTATGTGCAATATGATGAACCCAAGCACAGAATGAGACAACAGCCTCAGGGTCAAATTTGGAATTCGGCAGTGATGTGTTGGCAGGAAATTCCAAAGCCATTGGTCTAGTCAAAGACTTTTGATACCAAGCTCCCAATTTCGAGGCAGGCACATCCACAGCAGCACCATCCAAAAACGATTCAATATCTTTCAGCGTTGCACGAGATGCGATTTCCACTACATCTTTGCACTCAATAACAACGTCGAAACCCTTTGTAGCAGGCCTACCATTCACATCGACATATTCGGCGACGGAGTTGTATACATCTGCGGAATTTCCGAGGTAGACGTTGTGGGCAATTTTAGTTGCTGTGGTGAGATTACGCATTTCCTCTCTTTCTTGTAGAAGGAATTCGATTTTTTGCTCTCTTGTGCGGCCGCAGGTGTCGATGGCTACCAGTTCAGGATAATTCTGCTCAAAAACTTCGAGATCATCTACCATTAGTCAGGGTCCTAACGGAGAACAAGGGAATCATACCAGAAACCACAAAAGTATTGTATGGTGGTACACCATTGGGATCAGTTGAATGCTTCATCCTAACTAGCCGTTGGGCCTGCGCAATCCGTTCAGCAACTTCCAAAACCTCCCTCGTATTCCCTCCTCTAGGAGAATATACTACAATATCACTCAGATATGCCATTTTCGAAGTTTGAATCTGGAAATTGCGTAAAGAAATGCCCTTGACAGGATCAGGATCTACGAAGGGGCTTTCGCGAGAATGAAGTCGACCGATGATTTCGGTATGGTTGATAGCACCGATGAGACGGCCTGGTCGATAACATCCAAAGGGAGAATGGACATGGACTATTGTCAAACCGCGATAACCAATGTTTATTGGAGGACGACGAGATGCTGCACATTGGGCTGAGAAGAAACAGAGTTGGCCAGAGTTACGGGGATTGAGGCCATGTAACCAGGGGAATAAATCGGAGGCTGGTGGGAGGGGGGTGCTTGAGACTTGATGATATGCTTGAGCTAGAACGGCGGCGGAAATGGAGTATATGGTTGCTCGTTCCCGACGGATGATTTGGTGTTGGTCCGGCGGAAAGAGGATGTATAGAGAGGACGGTTCCGAACGAAGAGTTATGCTTGATTCGGAGGATTCGATCGACGCTGTGTCATCTGATGGAGAGGCTGGAGGAGTATCTGGTGCAGAGCCAGGTATGGGTGAAGGTGTTGTCGAACGAGTCTTGGCGATTGAGCTTGCGAACTTGAAGATTGGCGCATTTGAGGATGGTGGAGTGGGCGGATGTAAGGGTTGTAGCGGCCGTGGAGAAGGCGGCAGTGGTGAAATGGACAAGACCGTCGCCATTAGACTACGGAAGGACAACAATTATTGGAAATTGGGAATGAGGATGTGTTCTAGAGCAGGAGTAGCCGCTAGATTATATCTAAAACTATTAGCGATAATCGCCCAAGACGGATAGCGTACAGTGGCAAAGTGGTCGAAGTATTGTGACGATGTTATTGTCGGTGTATCGGTCCAAGCCTTGATGCTCAGGAGCTCCAAATAAATCAGATTGTGGCAATGCGAAATTGTCGCAAGATGTAGAGTACAAAGCCGCAGCTGAATGGCCGTTCAAGATGGCGAGTAGGCTGGCTGAACTAAACTGTTTCGGAACAAGTCTGGAGAAAAGGGGGTCAAAGCGACGGAGCGACGAGGATGAGGGAGGCCGGACAAATTACGGGCCAAAACTGGAAGAGACAGGAAGGGGGTGGGGGGTGGAGCCGGGTGAGAGTGTGATGAATGGCTGAGGTGAGGAAAGGTTGAAGATGGAAGAGGTGCGGGTGCGGGAAGGAGAATGTCAAGAATAGGAAACGAAGGTAAAACCTAGACGGGTGTGTTCTCCCAGGAGATTCGAACGGACGGGATCCGTGCACCAAAAGCACTTCTACGGGCAAGTGCACTTTACCGACATCTCGACAGACTGGACAGGCAGGGAGACAGGTGAGGAATAAGTATGAGGAGGCACAGAAGTTTTGGCTGCATAAAGCGCCCCGAGCGCCCCCAGAGAGGGAAATATTCACGAGGGACTCACACTACAAGGCGAGAATATGCAACATAAAAGTGTCTACATAATGTAAAACTACTTGAAACGGATAGGGGCTTATGGGGATAAGGGAGATCAAAGCGTAGAACAAGCTGTATGACTGGCTGACAACTGATGGGAAATGAAATGCAGTCAAATAAAATAAAATCAAAAAAAGAAAATGATAAAAATGAACTTCAATCAGAAATTGAGCGAATGGTATGGGGGATAATGCACAATCACAGCCCGTGGCGCATCCCACTAAAAAGAGGCAGCAAATAGGCAGCAGAGATTGTTATAATTGGTAAACCTAAATCATCCTAAATTAAAATAAAAACTTATAGTTGCAACGCCACCTGACAACTTTCTCCGCATCGTGACTTGAGCTTTCCACCAATCATATGTGAACAGTAAGCTGCACACCTTCTAAGCCGATCCAGGTGTATCGCCAATTGCTCTGAGAGAAAGGGGCTAAAAGTTTGAGAGGCGTCCAGTTTGCACGCTTCCCGGTTCAACCGCTGATGTCTGAAATCCACGCCAGTTCATTATTACCATTACCCCAATAATTGAAATTGATGACCATGTATTCGTTGAATTGATTGTGGAGATCATGGCGTGCCCTGCGTACACGGACTCCAATCAGGCACGGGGCTCCATGTAGTTCCTGCTGTGCCACCCGATCGATAAAATTACCCTGAATTGCGACACAATTTCAAATTCAATTTTCGTCAATTAAAGTCATCATAAAACACGGAATCTAGACGCAAGCCCCTGATCCTCTATTTCCCCATTTTGTACTTCGTAACTTCCTCAAAGTCCTTGTTCTCGAATTTCTTGAGCATTTTCTAATCGCGATAACTCTGGAGCCACCTCGAATAGATAGCTTGCTAAAACAAATCAGCTGAGAAATGAAACTTGTCTCCGCAGAACTCTAAATCCCCCATTCTCTGGATTAACTCACCTTTCCGTTCCGGCCTTTTGCGGTTTTCGGAATATCCTTTTGCGGAATGTCGCTTTCAGGTCCACGTCTTGTGACATCAATCTGCATGAAAGTGGGTGAAAAAGCTAACCTTGATTAAAGATCATCGCTGCATGCTAACTGCATTTTCATTTGACGTTCACACAAAATCCTGATGATTCGGCATTCTCTAAAATCCGAACAAAGTTTAATTTTCACCTTTCAACACAAACTGCTGCCGGAAAGCGAAATTGCTGGGTATGCTGGTTTCGCAGAAACATAGGAGGTTCAGGTGGGCCTGGTACAACCATCGTCTTTCGTCATTATAGCAGTTAGTATCAGAGCGGGGAAGGTTAAGAAATTGTAGTACATCGAAATCGTGTTTTAGATTGCATGTGTTATCAATTATCAATTGTTACATCAAGCACGGTTAATTGAAGGATCAGCGTGGAGGAAAGGATGCAAGGTTCTTGCAGCATGCATGTCGGATGCATGAAATTGAATCCCGTTGCATGAACCAGCCGACAACCTTAATTAGAAGAAAGATTTCTATGAGTTTCCGTAAGAATGGACTAGGAAAGGACGAAAAGGATCTAGAAAAGAAGAAACTGAAAAGTTAGCTTAATACGTAGAAAATAACGAAAGATGACTAGCAATGAATCTTAGTGTTCAGGACTTCTTAGAGGATAGTGATCATTGACATGCTCACATAATGTAGGTAATAAAACGTCATCATAACAAAACCGGCAAAGGGAGGATGAGGGAAAGTAGAGAGGTGACATACCTTGATTATATCCTCGAGTTTGTCCATCAACTCGATACGTATGAACAAACTCGAAAAGCGATCGGTTTTCATCAACACAAAGCTGAAATATATATAAATAACATCTCCTCTGAATCCATACTTTTACACTCACCAAAAACAAACGCCTTCCTGCTGACACACTCTTTGCCCTGATTGACCTCATTACAATAGATACGGTAGTACCACACTGCAATTAGTATCCACACTTAACATAGAAGGAAAGGAGTAGGTACCTCGCACCCAATCCAATTGCCAACCCCAACAATGCTCGACCACGTCGTTCATCGATCCAAACTGCTTTCTCCAAATCCTCGACCTTGGCTCTTTTAACGTTCACTTCGTCACCTTCTTCAGCTTCATCGATTTCCAGAGCCCGTTTAACACGTGTTGTTGGAGGAGCTGATTGTTCGTCAGCCGTAGCGGCGTCTACTTGTGCCTTTGCAGCAGCTAGCAATTCTGCCGAATCATTTTGTCCGACTTTGATACTATCAAGAATCGGTTTTTGTTCTTCTTCAGCCTTTTCAACAACCTTGTCAATCGCTTCTTCGGCTTTGATGATTGTGGCTTGTGGAACAACAGGACTAGCAGCTTTTGACGAAGAGACACTTTCATCACCATCCGTAGCCTTCTTTCTCCTTCCACGGGTGCTTCCAGCGGTTGATCCAGCAGGCGTACTTTTGGGTTTCGTCTGCCTAGCAGTCGCTTTCTTAGTTGGACTCGCACTTCTCCTCGTTCGTTTCGGAACCTCAGGTGCAACTTCAGGACTATTGGGTGTGGAGGCTGCTTTTCCAGCTTTTCCGGTTGCAGTTTTGGCAGGGTTCGAGGAGAGAGTGAGCGATTCAGATGGTTTATCGGGTGAAGCATCTTTCATTGCGGAAATGTAGGGCTCGAGGTCGTATTCTTTTGCGAGTTGCAGGGCGACTTCAGAGGTTACCCACAATCCTTTGACTTTTGAATCTTGGACTACGGGGAAGTGTTTTTCGATGTATACCTGTTCAGTGTCTTTTTCTTTGTCGGAAGCAAAAGGGAATGCGACTTCGAACCTTGACATATTAGCATTGCGCGCATTACAAAAAAGGTAAAATAGGATGTTGGCGGAATTGGCAAGTGGAGACATTGCCAAGGGAGGATGATAAGAAGGGGAGCAAGTACATTGACAAAACTTGAAAGAAATCTGTATCCTTCATTCTGGTAATAAATTTTTGTGTTCCGACAGAGTCTGAGCCAGGTTTGTTTGGAATAGGAATCTTCAAACGAATGACATTCACACTGAACGCATCAAAAACCACTTCTTGAACTTTACATCGTCGAACTAATACTTCGTCTATACATTTCTGATTAGCCAAGACTGGAATCATAACATTGCCGAAAATAGAAAAGAAATGAGGTCCGCGCAAAACGGGATATAGGGGAGTGGGGGACTTACGATCTTCAGGAGGATGTAAAAGGGTATTCTTATCATGAGGAAGGGAGCGCGCTTTTTTGGGAGGCATGTTTTAGAACTAGAGGATATTGCGAAAGAAGAAGAAAAAGGGGAGGGTGGGGCGTGTGTGTTGATGCCGTTGGTCGTGTAGGCGACTGAGAATGAATAAAATGGTGTGGTGCTGTCTCAGCCTCTGTGGTGCGGGAAAAAATTTGGGTGACGGGAATTTGCGTGGTCGATTGGAATCAACTCCCGTGTTGTTCGGATCGTTTACGTGGTGGAGTGGAACTTTGAAAATTCCTACCTAAAAAAGGTTGACCAAATCACAGTACTTGCATCTGAGGTTTTCGCCTCTTTCCGTCTCCCCTCTTGCAGCGACTTGAATTGTTTGTCACGGCCAACACTAACTTGCAATTCCCCACACCATCTCTGGATTCATTTCCTTCCTCAACGACAACTCTGTAGAACCCTATGGCCACTGGGCAAGCGATCTTACTACTGCCGTTCAGACTTGTCTTCAGATGGACCTCAGATGGATCTTTACCAAGCACTTGAAGAAGCAAAATGTATGG
>Ga0335073_10014574_pt1 | contig 11017 bp, 7 predicted proteins | sample Lox_Sample_22_FD_207093 | JGI IMG/M metagenome (GOLD analysis project Ga0335073, IMG submission 207093) | Soil microbial communities from Loxahatchee National Wildlife Refuge, Florida, United States - Lox_Sample_2.2 | ecosystem: Environmental > Terrestrial > Soil > Wetlands | place: USA: Florida... | reverse complement strand
GTCACGATCACGAACCCGTCGTCGAACAAGGCGGTCGCGTTCTTCCTGCGCGCCGACGTGCGGCGGGGGACCGCGGCCGGCGCGGCTCAGGCCGGGGACAACCAGGTGCTGCCGATCACCTGGAGCGACAACGACGTCACGCTGTGGCCGGGCGAGTCCGAGACGCTCGCCGCGTCCTACCGGTCGTCGCTGCTGCACGGCGCCACCCCGGTGGTGAGCGTCTACGGCTGGAACGTGCCGGCCGCCAGCTTCACGGCGGCGCGCACGGCCGCGGCGGCCGCGGCGGAGGGGGACGCGGCCGCCGCGGCGCAGGTGCAGCACTTCGGCGCCGCGGACGGGACCCCGCTGACCCGCGGCAGCGCCCGGCCCGGCACCGGCCAGCCGGTCGCCGCGCCAGCCGCGCCAGCGCCGTCACCGGCCGGCCCGGCCCTGACCGTCACCTCGGTCGCGAACTCCCCGGACACGACGCCGCCGACCAGCTTCACCCAGGGCGACAACGCCGACACCTACACGCTGACGGTGACGAACAACGGCCACGCGCCCACCGACGGCACAACGCCGGTGACGCTGACCGACATCGTCGATCCGAACCTGGACTTCGCCTCGGCCGCCGGGTCCGGCTGGACCTGCGACTCGTCGAACGACCCCACGATCACCTGCACCGAGACCGGCGGACCGGGCGGCACCCCGGACGTGCTGGCGCCGGGCCGCTCGTACCCGCCGGTGACCGTGACCGTCCAGGTGCCGCTCGGCACCGGATTCGGCAGCCAGGGCTCCTACGACGGCCTGCACGTGACCAACACCGCGAGCGTCACGGGCGGCTCGCCGACGGCCAGCTCCGCCTCGATCGCCAGCCCCACGCCGATCGTCGGCGTGCCGGGCCTGACGGCCGACAACGCGGTCGACGGGGCGTTCCGCCAGGGCGACCCAGGCGACCGCTACGAGATCACCGTGATGAACACCGGCGGCGCCCCGACGAACGGCTCGGCCGCGGCGCCGATCGTGGCCACGGTCACCGTGTCGGCCGGCCAGACGATCGACGCGCTCTACGGCAGCGGCTGGACCTGCAACCTCGCCGCCATCGCCGCGCCGCAGGCCGAGCCGGCGGATACCTGCTACCGCGACGACGTGCTGCCGGGCGAGAACGGCGAGGAGCCGCCGGTCACGGTCGTCGTCGGCGTCGCGGATGACGCTCCGGCCACGGGCACCGAGACCGTCACGGTCGACGGCGGCGGCAACGTCGGCGGCCCGGCCTCGGTCGCCGCGACCACCGCGATCGCGCCGGCGCCGGTGCCGGCGCCGCCAGCGGCCAGCCCGTCGTCCGGCACGCCGCCGGAGCTGACCGTGACCAGCTCGCACGCGGGCGGCTTCGCCCAGGGCGACACCTCCGACGCCTACAGGCTCACGGTGTCCAACGCGCCGGGGGCCGGCGCCACGTCGGGCGCCGTGACCGTGGCCGACCAGCTTCCCGCCGGGATCACGCCGGTCGAGATGACCGGCACCGGCTGGACGTGCTCGCTGGCCCCGCCGACGTTGCCGCCGACCTCGTCGTCGCGGCGCAACCCGGTCACGAACACCTACGAGCCGCAGCCGGTCTGCTCGCGCTCCGACCCGCTGGCGCCGGGAATGTCGTACCCGCCGATTAGCCTCGAAGTCGCGGTCGCCGACAACACCCAGCCGTCGGTGACCAACGAGGCCACAGTGCAGGGGGGAGGGGAGGCGTCGGGCGGCGGGAGCGCCGCCGCCAGCACCGGCAGCGACCCGACCTCGGTCCGTCAGTTGCCCGCGCTGGCCGTGTTCAGTTACCCGTCGGCGGGCGGGGTGCTGTACGCGCCGTTCACGCGCGGCCGGGGCGCCAGCGACATTTACCACGTCACGGTGGCCAACAACGGCTACGCGCCGACCAGCGGCCCGGTCACGTTCAGCGCTGACCTGCCGCCCGGCCTGACCCCGGTCTCGATCACCGCCCCGCCGGGCTGGTCGTGCACGGCGTCGACGGCGACCTGCCAGACCACTGGCGGCGCCAGCCTCGCCGCAGGCGAGCAGGCCCAGATCACGCTGACCGTTGACGCCTCGAACGGGGCGCCGCTGAGCGTTCAGACTCTTCTGCAGGCTGACGGCGGAGGCGAGATCCCTTCCGCGGGACTGGACACGAACAACGACTACAGCATCGTCTCCAGCGGCGGCGAGTTCACTGACCCAACCTACGTCGTGCCGGGCGGTTAGCCGCTGGCGGCGTCCGGCGCTGCTGGTAGGCCTGCTCGTCGCGATCGAGTTCCCGCGCGTCATCGGGAACCTCGATGTCGACCGGTGGGAGGCCGACCGGCGCGGCCGTCAGGTAGGCGGCGCGCAGGCGGGCGTACGCGGCGGGCGGCGCGCCGAGGTGATCGAGGCCGAGCAGGGCCGCGCCACCCACCGGCGGGATGTCGACGATGCGGACCGTCGCGTTCGGGGCCTCGTCGGCGAACCGCCGGGTGATCTCCGCGGTCAGCAGCGGGTCGCGCGCGGTCAGGACCCCGCCGCCGAGCGACACCGGCACCGGCTGGCCGGCCAGGCCCAGGCGGCGGATCGCGCTGACGGCCATCGCGCACACCTCGCTGGCCTGCCGGCGCACCAGGTCCAGCGCGACCTCGTCGCCGGCCGCGGCGGCCTCGAACAGGACCGACGTCAGGCGCAGCGCCTGATCCCAGCCGATCTTCCCGGTGTGCAGCCCGACCGCGACGTCCCACATGCTGGCCGCGCCCAGGCGGGAGCACACGCCCTCACGCAGCGCGGTCTGCGGGCCCCGGCCGTCCTCGGCCCTGGCGGCCCACCAGAGTATCTCGCGGCTCAGGCCGTGCCCGCCGCCCCAGTCGCCGGTGAACTCGCCGAGCGCGAGATACCGGATGATCCGTCCGTCCGGGGCCACGCCCACGCAGTTGATGCCCGCACCGCAGGTGACCGCGACGCCCCAGTGCGGGCCGGGGCCGTCGAGGCCGGCCCGCAGCACGGCGAACGTGTCGTTGGCCACGTGCACGGTGTCGCTCCAGCCCGCTTTCCGCATGGCCTCGTCGAGCTGTCGTTCTTCCTCGGGCAGGTCGGCGTTGGCCACGCAAGCGGACACGTGCGCGGCGATCCGCCCGCCGGGCTCGGCCGGCGCCCGGCCCGCCGCGGCCATTGCGGCGCGGGCCGCGTCGCCGAGCACGCCCAGGGTCTCGCCGAGGGACAGCACCCCCGGCACGCCCGGGCCGCGCACGCTGGCCAGCAGCGTTCCGTCCGCGGCGACCAGCGCCACGTCGGTCTTGCTGTTGCCCCCGTCGATCGCCAGGACCGCCGGGAGGGCGTCGTCGCTCAATGCCCCTGTGCCCACGGCAGGAAGCGCTCGTTCTCGGCGATCAGCCGGTCGGTCAGGCGCCCCGCCAGTTCGTGCTGGCCGATCAGCGGGTGGGCGAGCAGCGCGGCGCGGACCCGGTCGCTGCCGCCGCGTGTCGCCGCCGCCACGGCCAGCTCCTCGTACGCCGTAACGTGCGCCACCAGGCCGCGCATGCCCGGTTCCAGGGGCGTCGCGGGCAACGGGACCGGGCCGTCGGCGCCGACCACGGCCGGGACCTCGATCACCGCGTCGTCGCCCAGAAAATCGAAGGTGCCCGCGTTACGCACGTTCAGCACCTGCCGGTCGCGCGCATCGGTGACGAGCGAGGCGAGCAGGGCCACCGCCGCCTCGGAGTAGAACGCGCCGCCGCGGTGCGTCAGCAGCTCCGGCTTGCGGTCCAGCGCCGGGTCGGCGTACATCTCCAGCAGCTCGCGCTCGATCGCCGCGACCTGCTCGGCCCGGGTCGGCTGACCGCGCAGGGCGGCCACCGCAGCGTCATGCTCGTAGAAATAGTGCAGGTAGTACGACGGGACAACCCCAAGATCATTTATAACGCTCTTGTCCATGCCAGTGCGGCCGGCGACCTCGTCCTGGTGCGCCGCTATCAGCCCGGGCAGGACGTCGGCCCCGTCGACGTAGGCGGCCCGTTCCCAGGTCAGGTGGTTCAGCCCGACATGGTCGAGTTCCACTCGCTCGGGCGGGATGTCGAGCAGCTCGGCGAACTGGCGCTGGAAGCCGATCGCGACGTTGCACAGCCCGATCGCGCGGTGGCCGGCGTCGAGCAGTGCCCGGGTGACGATGCCCACGGGATTGGTGAAGTCGATGATCCAGGCGTCGCCGGCGGCCCGCTGCCTGGCGCGCTCGGCGATGTCCAGGACGACGGGGACCGTGCGCAGCGCCTTGGCCAGCCCGCCAGCGCCGGTGGTTTCCTGGCCGATGCAGCCGTACTCCAGCGGCCAGGTCTCGTCGCGCTGGCGCGCGGCCTGGCCGCCGATGCGTAGCTGGATCACGACCGCGCCAGCGCCGTCCAGGCCGCCGTCGAGGTCGGCGGTCCAGCTCAGCCGGGCCGGATGGCCGTAGCGGCGCATTATTCGTTCCGAGACCGGGCCGACGACATCGAGCCGGGACTGGTCCGGGTCGACCAGGACCAGCTCCGAAATTTTCATCGGGGAGGTCTGGGGGGGTCGTCCCCCCGAGGCAACAGGGATCTTCACCTGGTCGGCGAGGCGGGCCAGGCCGTCGACCAGTTCCGGGGTGTAGGTGGACCCGCCGCCCACCACGGCTAGCTTCACCCGAACGCCCTCACTTCCGCGCCGCTGCGTGCCACGTGACACGCGGCCTCGTGGTCCGGCCCGAGCTCACTGAGCTCGGGCGTTACCTTGTCACACTCTTCGATCGCCAGCGGGCAGCGCCACCGGAACCGGCAGCCGGGCACGGGGTCGATCACCCGCGGCGGCTCGCCTCGGTCGGTCTCCGATCCGACGCCGAGCGGCGCGCGCGGGTCCGGCACCGCGGACAGCAGTAGCTGGGTGTAGGGGTGTTTCGGGTTGGACAGGAGGTCCTCGGTCGGGCCCTGCTCGACGATCCTGGCCGCGTACATGATGATCAGCCGGTCGGCCACGTACCGGGCGCTGGCGATGTCGTGGGTGATGTACAGGATCGACACGTCCTGCTCGTCGCGCAGCTTGGCCATCAGGTTGAGCAGGCCGATCCTGATCGAGACATCCAGCATGGAGACCGGCTCGTCGGCCAGTATCAGTTTCGGGCGCAGCGCCAGGGCCTGGGCGAACCCGACCCGCTGCCGCTGGCCGCCGCTCAGTTCGTGCGGAAACCGCTGCAGCACCTCGGCGGCCGGCGTCAGCCCGACGGCCTCGAACACGCGCTCCGCCTCGTCGCGGCGCTGGGTGGCCGACAGCTCGGGCCGGTGCAGCCTCAGACCGCGCATGACGCCGTGCGACACCCGGAACACCGGGTTGATCGAGGCGAACGGGTCCTGGAAGACCATCGGCACGTCGCCCCGGTAGCGCAGCACGTCCCGGCGAGAGCGGATGGCCGACAGCGGCCTGCCCTGGAAGTAGATCTCCCCGCTCGTGGGCTTGTAGAGCTTGGCCAGTAGCCGGGCCACCGTGCTCTTCCCGCTGCCGCTCTCCCCGGCCAGGGCGACGATCTGCCGCTCGCCGATGGAGATGCTGACGTCGTCGACGGCGTGCAGCGTGGCCCGGGACAAGGTGTTGCCGATGCGGAAGTGCTTGGTCAGCCCCTCGGTGTGCAGTATCGCGGAGCCGTCGGCACGGGCCGCCGGGTCAGTCATCGCCGCCGCCTTCCTCCGCGTGCAGGAAGCACCGGACCAGCGTGCCGTTCACGTGATACAGCTCGGGGGTCTCCTCCCGGCACCGGGTCATGACCTTCGGGCACCGCGGCGCGAACCGGCAGCCCGGCGGGGGGCTGGCCAGGTTCGGCGGGCTTCCCGGGATGCCGGTCAGCGGGACGCGCGGCCCGCGGATCGACGGGAACGCCTCCATGAGGCCGACGGTGTACGGATGCTGCGGGGCGTCGAACACCTGCCGGGTCGGCCCGAACTCGTCGACCCGGCCCGCGTACATCACCATGAGCCGGTCGGAGAAATGGCTGACCAGCGACATGTCGTGGGTGACGAAGATCACGGCGAAGCCCAGCTTCTCCTGCAGTTCCTTGATCTGGACCATCAGCGAGCGCTGTGCCACGACATCCAGCGCGGAGGTGGGCTCGTCCATGATCACCAGCTCCGGGGTGAGCAGCAGCGCCATCGCGATCATCGAGCGCTGGCGCATGCCGCCAGATAGCTGGTGCGGATAGCTGTCCAGGTGCACCGGGTCGATCCCGACCATCCGGAGCACCTCGGCCGACCGGTCCGCGATCTCATGTTTCGAGGTCACGCCGTGTGCTCGCATCGCGTCCTTGAACTGGGCCGCGATCGACTTCACCGGGTTGAGCGCGTTCATCGCGCTCTGCATGACCACGGACAGGTCCCGCCATCGCACCGAGGCGAGCTGCCGGTCGGTGAGCCCCACCATGCTCTGGCCGCGGAAGACCACGCTGCCGCCGGTGATGCCGGCCGGGGGCACCAGGAGCTGGGCGATGGCGAACAGCAGCGTCGACTTGCCGCAACCAGACTCGCCCACGACGCCCAGGAACTCGCCCGGTTCCAGGTCGAAGCTGACCGAGTCCACCGCGCGCACGGTCCCGCCCTCCATGGCGTACTCGACCGACAGGTCGCTGACCTCGAGCACCGTGCCGGTGGCGTTCCCTGCCGCCCTGCCGGGGCGTCCGTCGTTACCTGGGGCGCTTGACACGCTTCCCCCGCATGCTCCGGACCGGCCGCAGAGCCGGGTTGCCGATTTCGTCGAAGGCGTAGTTGAGCAGCGCGAACGCTGCTCCGAGAGCCACGATGCACAGCCCGGGCACGATGATCCACAGAGCCTGGCCGGTCTGGAACGCCTCGTTGTTCTCGGCCCAGTACAGCATCGTGCCCCAGCTCACCGTGTTCGGGTTGCCGAGCCCGATGAACTGCAGGCTGGAGGAGAACAGCACCGCGTACAGGGCGTTGGTCAGGAAGCTGGCGACCAGCAGCGAGGTCATCGTGGGGATGATCTCCACCACGATGATGTAGATGGAGCGCTCGCCGCGCACCCGCGCGGCCTCCAGGAAGTCCCGGTCGCGCAGCGACAGCGCCTGGGAACGAAGCTGGCGCGCCGTGTAGGACCAGGAGACCGCTGTGACCACGCCGATCAGGACCAGGGTCCCGGCCCCGTGCAGGTAGCTCGCGATCACGATCAGCAGCGGGAACGCGGGGATGACCAGGAGCACGTCGGTGAACAGGCTGAGCACACCGTCCCAGGCCCCGCCCAGGTAGGCGGCGGCCACGCCGATCAGCATCGCGATGATCGTGGCGCTGAGGCCGACCCCGAGCGCGATCAGCAACACGGGCCGGGTCCCGTAGATCACCTGGGCGAACATGTCCTGGCCGAACGCGGTGGTGCCGAGCAGGTGCTGGCCCGACGGGCCCAGCGCCCGGCCGTAGATCTCGGCGCTGGGGTCGTCGTGCGCGATCACCCCGGGGAACAGGGCGACAAGGCAGAACAGGATCAACAGGCCGGCACCGGTCGTGGCCTTGCTGTTGGATCTGATGGCCCGGGTCATCCGGCGCAGCGAGCGGGCGCCGGTGATGCCGCCGCCCTGCGGCATCAGGCCGCCACCGGGCGTCAGGGCTATCGGGGGCGGGCCAGAGTCGCCGGTGCCGCCGGGTCCGCCGGGTGCCTCGAGCGTGGCCATCGCTACCTCGCCCCCCTCGTGCGCGGGTCGAGCATGGCGGTCACGACGTCCGAGAGCAGGATGGCCAGCAGCACGGCCCCGGTGATCAGCAGGAACAGCGCCTGCTCCAGCGGGTAGTCGTTGTTGTTGACCGCTTGCAGCAGCAGCCAGCCGACGCCCTCGTAGTTGAAGACCAGCTCGATCAGGATCGCCCCGCCGACCACGAAACCCAGTGACATCGCGAAGCCGGTGAGGTTGGGCAGGATCGCGTTCCTGGCCGCGTAGTCGAGCATGATGCGGTAGCCGGGCAACCCCTTGGCCCTGGCCATCCGCACGTAGTCCTCGGCCAGCGTGGTGATCATCGTGTTGCGCATGGTCAGGATCCAGGTGCCGATCGTCGTGATCAGCAGCGTGAACGCGGGCAGGATCGCGTGCTCGAGGACGTTGCCGATGAACGCCAGGTTGAGCCCCGGCGTCAGCGTGATGTTGAACGTGAAGAAGTACGGCAGCCAGTGCAGCTTCACACCGAAGACCAGGATCAGGATGAGGCCGATCCAGAAATACGGGATGACCGTCATGATCACGAAGATCGGCGGCATGATGCTGTCCAGTCGGCCGCCGCGCCGCCACGCGCTGAGGATCCCGATCCCGGTGCCCAGGATGAACGCGAGGATCGTGGTCACCCCGACCAGGCCAAGCGTCCAGGGGATCGCGTCGAGCACGATGCGACCGACCGACACTCCCGGCTGGGTGGTCAGCGACTCCCCGAACTTGAACGTGGCCACGTTGCCGAGGTAGCTGAAGTACTGCGAGGCGAGGTTCTGGTGGCCGATGCCGAACTGCGCCTCCATGACGTGCAGCGCCTGCGGGCTGAGCGAGCCGCGGTGCAGGGCGACCATCGCGATGGCCGGGTTTCCCGGCATCAGCCGCGGCAGGAAGAAGTTGAGCGTCAGGGCCGCCCACAGGGTCAGCACGAAGAAGCCCAGGCGGCGCAGCACGAACCTCACGCCGCACCCCCCGGCTCCGTCATGCCGTGCCTCCCGGCTCGGTCATGGGTTCCTCCCGATAGTCACCCGATCGTCCCCTAACGCTGGCGTACCAGGCCGTGGCCGGGCAAGTGCCCGGCCACGGCCTGGCCGGCTACGCCGTCGTTACTTCGCCGGCTTGAGGTGCAGCATCATCTGCCCCCAGTCCGGGTAGTTGTAGGCGGCCGGCTGCGCGTACGGGTTGCTCTGGGTGACCCAGCCGGTGAACGCCCCGGTGTCGTACTGGTACCAGTCGACCTCCTCGGTGATCGGGATCAGCGGGACGTCGGTCAGCATGACCTTCTGGAGCTGGTCCACGATCGAGTGCTGGGTAGCCGGGTCGGTGGTGTTGGCGTACGCGTTGAGCAGCGCGTCGGTCGCCGGGTTGCTGTAGCGCTCGAAGTTGGATCCGGCCGCCGTGCCGATCGGCGCGGAGTTGGCCGAGTACAGCCACTGGCGCAGCTCGTAGTACGGCGACGGGCCGCCGGTCTCTGCGTAGTACCCGAGATCGAACTTGCCGGTGTAGATGTCGCTGTCAAAGGTGGTCGCGGCCAGGTTCTCCGGCGTGATCTGGATGCCGACCGCCTTGAGGCTTGCCTGGATGGTCTGCACCGCGGCCACCCAGTCGGAGAACCCGCCGTTGTTGACGATGTTGAATGACAGCGGCTGGCCGGACGGGCTCTGGAAGATGCCGTTGGAGCCCCGCTTGAATCCGGCCGCCTCGAGGATGGATATCGCCTTCTGCGGGTTGTAGGCGTAGTTGTTGCCGTACGAGGCCGCCTGCGAGGTGTCCTCCCAGCTCGAGAACGTCGGGGTAACGATCCCGGTCTGGTTCGACGCCGGCTCGTAGCCGTACTCGCCGATCGTGGACGCCTTCTGCCGGTCGATCGCGTATGCCATGGCCTGGCGCACCGCCACGTTCTTCAGCAGCGGATTGGTCAGGTTGATGAACAGGCTCACGTTCACCACCGGCGGGAACCAGTAGTGGTAGTCCGGGTTCTTCGCCGTGTAGAACTTCTGGATGCTCGGGATGAACTGGCTGCCCCACTGGGCCTGGCCGTTGGCCAGGTAGGTGTTGGCCGTGTCGTTGGTCAGGAACGCGGGATAGTTGACCGTGCCGACCTTCGGCTCGCCCTTCTGCCAGTAGTGCGGGTTGGCCGTGTACTTGATGTTCTGCGGCGTGCAGGTCTTGCTGCTGACCGTGAACGCGCCGGTGCCCACCGGGTTCTTGTCCGGATAGTTCGCTGGGTTGCTGATCTTGGACCAGACCTTCTGATCAACGATGCCCACCTGGTCGGCGACGTAGTAGAAGTACGGAACCGCCGCGCTCTTGAACGTCATGAGCACCTGGTCAGAGCCCTGCTGGGCGACGCTGGACAACACCGACCAGACCGAGTTGATGTCCATGGTCGGGTTCTTCTTCAGCAGGTTGAAGGTGTAGACCACGTCGGCCGCGGTCAGCGGGTCGCCGTTGGAGAACTTGACGCCGTTGCGGATGGTGAACGTCAGGCTCTTGTTCCCGGCGCCCCAGGTCCAGCTGCTGGCGAGCCACGGGGTGGCCTTGCCGCTCTGCAGCGTGTCGACGAACACGAGCGGCTCGTAGACCGGGCCCAGCGAGTACGAGATATAGGTGAGGTTGAACGGGTTGAAGTCGCAGGTCCAGGTCCCGCCGCTCTCGTTGTCGATGGTCAGCACGCCGCTGGGCCCTGACGACGACGATGATGGTGATGAGCTGGTGCCGCAGGCGGCCGCCAGCGCGCCCGCCGCGATGAGGACCCCGATCGTCTTGAGGCGTCTCATTGCTTAGCCCTCCGAGGGTTGTTCCGTGCACCGGGAAGCTGGCGGCCGCTGGCCGGCCAGATGCGCAGGAGCGGTGAATTAAGATGGCCGACGGTTTTCGCCGGCCGGGATGGCACCCAGAGTTGGCGTGTCATGACATCGTGCTCGTGTTGATCGGGTGCTGATGGACGACGCCCTCGTCGGCTCCCTGGGCCGCGTCCACCGCGATCGCCACGGCCCCGAGCAGCGGTGCGTCGTCGGGAAAGTGCGCGACCACGAGTTCGGGCGGGAACGGGGTCCCGGATTCGAGCGCATGCTTCAGCGGCAACCTGATCCGCTCCCAGGAGCGGGCGATGCCGCCGCCGACCGCGATCCGCGCCGGGTTGACCAGGTTGGCGAGGTTCACCAGGTGAAACGCGAGCTCGCCGGCGAAGTCATCGATAAGGCCGTCAAACTCGCCGTCCGCGGCGGCGAACACGTCCTCGGCCGTCAGCCGCCGGCCGGCGGTCGCGGCGCGATCGGCCAGCGCCTGGCCGCTGACCATCTGCTCGAGCAGCAGGCGCCGGTCAAG
>Ga0335073_10014573_pt1 | contig 11018 bp, 13 predicted proteins | sample Lox_Sample_22_FD_207093 | JGI IMG/M metagenome (GOLD analysis project Ga0335073, IMG submission 207093) | Soil microbial communities from Loxahatchee National Wildlife Refuge, Florida, United States - Lox_Sample_2.2 | ecosystem: Environmental > Terrestrial > Soil > Wetlands | place: USA... | reverse complement strand
AATACGTTTTCCTGTAGGTGTTTCAAATATTAAGAGTCGGGTGATGGGCGCTGCAACACCGCCGAAGACGGGCGAATCGACAACTGGCCCGGTCGGAGACCGGCCGGCCAAGGGGGGGAAGCGGGGTCGACCCGCCACCGCATCGCCTGAGGACGTGCTTGCGCTCGTGACCGAGCTCTACCTCGACGGGCAGCGCGTCGACATCACGGTGGTCGCGGCGCGGCTTGGTCTCGGCCGCGCGACGATCTATCGCTGGTTCGGATCGCGCGAGCGGCTGCTCGGCGAGGTGATCGCCCAGCAGCTCGAGCTGCTGGTCGCGCGCAAGCGAGCCGAGGTCAGGCGGCGCGGCGCCGCCGGCGTGGTCGAGGTGCTCGACCGGGTCAACCGCACGCTGACGCGCTCGCGGGCGGTGCGGCGCCTGCTCGAGCAGGAGCGGGACAGCGCCATGCGAATGCTGACCTCGAGCGCCGGCGTGGTCGAGCCACGGGCGGTGGCGTGCGTGCAGGCGCTGATCGAGGAGGAGATGCGCGCCGGCCGCTACGAGCCGACGATCGATCCAGCGACGCTCGCCTACGCGCTCGTGCGACTCCGGCACGCGTTCCTCTACCACGACACCGTCGTCGGGATCCGCGGTGACTACGAGCGGCTGCGGGAGGTCCAGGCCGCGCTGCTGGGAACCGCGCCCGCCGCGCGCCGTGGCGCCAATGCGCGCGCCGGCGCCCACCCGGCCACGCCAACGACGCCGCGCCAGCCCACCTCCGCCGGTTGATCTCAGGGCTGGGACGCCTTCACCTCCTCGTCCTTGGCGGCGTCGGTGTCCTCGGGCGCCGGGGGTGCCGATGCCGGCGGGCCGCGCCGCGACCTGATCGCCGGTCCCACGCCGTGCGCGATCGCTCGCAGCCCGCCCTGGATCCCGCTCGGCCACACCAGCATCGCCCCGACCAGGACGAGGCCGTAGATCGCGATCGGCAGGTTGTGCGACACGTTTCCCGACAGCGAGAACGAGTTCGCGAGGTCGGTCGTCCAGTTCGGGAGCAGGACGAGCAGAATCGCTCCCCACAGCGCGCCGAACAGCGACCCGAGGCCGCCGATCACCACCCCGGCCAGCAGCGTCAGCGACAACTGAAGCGGAAACGCGCCGGGGGACGCGAGTTGCGTCACCGCCGCGAGCAGCCCGCCGCCGAGTCCCGCGCAGCCGGCGCTGATCGTAAACGCGAGCGCCTGCCGGCGGCCGACGCGCAGGCCCGCCAGCGAAGCCGCGATCTCGTCGTCGCGCACGGCGCGCCACGATCGCCCCACCGCGCTGTGGATCAGGTTGTAGAGCACGAACACCACGACCAGCGCGCCGGCGCAGGCGACCCACGCCTCCCAGCGCTCGAGCGAGAAGTTCGCGCCGAGCCACGAGGGAGCCGTCGGCGGGTTGACCACGAGACCGTTCTCGCCGCCGAGGAACGTCTGGAACTTGTCCGCGAGCGCCGGAAGCCCGACCGCGAACGCGAGCGTCGCGCCGGCCAGGTACGGGCCGCGCAGCCGGCTTGCCGCCACGCCGACCGGAATCCCGATCAGCACCGCGGCGGCCACGGCCCCGACCAGCGACGGAAACACCGACCAGGCGAGAGGCGCCGCGTTCAGCTTCGCGAACGCGTACGCCCCGACGGCCATGAACGCCCCCTGGCCAAGCGAGATCTGGCCGCTCGCGCCGGCGAGCACGGTGAGGCCCGCGAGCACGCAGAAGTAGTAGGCGCCGTAGGCGATCTGGAGGTTGCGATACGAGCTGACCGAGTTCGTGACGAGGATCAGCACGACGCCGGCGACGACGACGATCGCGAGCGATCGCAGCAGCGTGCTGCCTCGCACGACGCCGAGCACCCTCGCGGTCATACGCGCCGCTCCTTGGTCGCCGAGAACAGTCCCGTCGGGCGGATCATCAGGACGATGACGAGGATCGCAAGGGCAGCCAGCGGAACCAACGACGCGCCCTCGTAGCCCGAGACGTACGAGGTCGCGAGGCCGAGCACGAGCCCGCCGACGACGGCCCCCGGTGGGCTGTCGAGGCCGCCGAGCACGGCGGCGACGAAGCCGATGATCAGGATCGGGTCGAAGCTGTTCGGCCCGAGGAACACCGACGGCGCGACGAGCACGCCGGCGAGCGATCCGACCGTCGCCGCGAGCGCCCATCCGAGCGTCAGCATCCTCCCGACGCGCACGCCGAGGAGGCGCGCGACCTCGGGGGCGAACGCCGCGCCGCGCATCCTCAATCCCAGTGATGTCGCCCGGAACAGGAACGCGAGCCCCACCGCCACCGCGATCACGATCAGCACGATGAACGTGTCGTTCGGCGTGAACAGCAGGGTCGTGCCGCCGACCTTGTAGCCGCGCAGCGAGAACGCGGCGGGGAACGAGCGCGGGGTGTTGCCCCAGATCATCCCGGCGATCGCGACGATCAGCGTGTAGAGCCCGAGCGTCAGGATCACCGGGTTGAGCGGCGGCGCGCCCTCGACCGGGCGGACGATGACCCGCTCTACGACCGCGCCGAGCACGAAGCCCGAGGCAAGCGCGACGACGAACCCCAGCACGTAGGAGCCGCCCGAGCTGATCACCGCGGAGGCGATGAACGTCGTGAACATGAGCATCGAGCCCTGGGCGAAGTTGACGATCCGCGTCGAGCGCCAGATCAGCACGAGCGCGAGCGCAACCGCGGCGTAGATCGCGCCGGTGGAGATCCCGTTGAGCGTGAGGTCGATGAACTTGGTCACTGGACTGCGTCCCCGCTAGAAGCCGAGGTAGGCATGGAGGAGCCGGTCGTCGGCGATGAGCTTGTCGGGGTCCTGCTCGGCGACGACGCGGCCGAGGTTGAGCACGACGCCGCGGTTGGCGATGGACAGCGCGCTCCGGGCGTTCTGCTCGACGAGCAGCACCGCCAGCCCGAGCGTGTCGGCGAGCCGTCGGACCATGGCCATGATCTGAGCCACGAGCACCGGCGCGAGCCCGAGCGAGGGCTCGTCGAGCAGCAGCGCTCGCGGGCGCCCCACCAGCGCCCGTCCGATCGAGAGCATCTGCCGCTCGCCGCCCGACAACCGGGATGCCGGCTGACCCGAACGCTCCTCGAGCCGCGGGAACAGTTCGTAGATCTCGCTCAGAGGCGCGGCCTCGCGACCGCGCCAGAGGCCCCCGAGGCGCAGGTTCTCGGCCACGGTCAGCTCGGCGATCACGCCGCGGCCCTCGGGCACGTGGGCCATGCCCCGCCGGACGATCTCCTCGACCGGAAGGCGAGTGATGTCCTCGCCGGCCAGCTTCACGGTGCCGGCGCTCGGGCGCACCAGGCCGGTGATCGTGCGCAGCAACGACGTCTTCCCGGCGCCGTTGGCACCTAGGACGGCGGTCACCGAGCTCTCGGGGACCTCGAACGACACGCCGTCGACGGCCCGGACCGGCCCGTAGTCGGTGGTGAGCAATTCAATCGTGAGCATCCGCGTCCCCTCCGCCTGAGAGCTGGGCGTCTCCGGCCTCGCGCCCGAGATATGCCTCGAGCACGCGCGGGTCGCGCTGGACCGCCGTGGGCTCGCCGTCGGCGATCACCCGGCCGAAGTCGAGCACGACGACGCGATCGCACACCGGCACCACGAAGTCCATGTGGTGATCGACGAGCATCACCGCGACCGAACTGCCCAGCGACTTGATCAGCTCTCCGAGGTCCGACAGTTCGCGCGCGTCGAGACCGCCGGCGGGCTCGTCCAGGAGCAGCAGCTTCGGCTCGGACACGAGCGCGCGCGCGAGCGCGACCCGCTTCTGCACCGCATAGGGCAGCGTCCCCGGGAGGCGGTCGGCGACGTCAGCGCACCCGACCCGGGCCAGCGCCGCGACCGCCCGCTCGCGCTGGCGGCGCTCGTCGCGATCCGACCACGGAAGGCCAAGCATCGACGACACGATCGGCGAGGACCGGAATCGCTGTGCGCCCACCATCACGTTCTCGAGCACCGTCAACCCCGGGAACAGCCCGACCCCCTGGAGCGTTCGTGCGATCCCGAGCGAGGCAAGGCGGTCCGGCGAGGTTCGTGCCATCGGGCGGCCGCCCCAGGTGAGCGAGCCCGCGTTCGGCCGCACGAACCCGCAGATGACGTTGAAGAGCGTGGTCTTGCCGGCGCCGTTCGGCCCGATGACTCCGAGCACCTCGCCGGCGGACACATCGACCGAGACGCCGTCCAGCGCCGTTATTCCGCCGAACGAGACGACGATGTCGCGGACCGCCAGGCCAGGGCCGGTGGGCAGCTCCCTCGACTCCACGCGCGCAAGCTACAACAGCGCACGGCGCGTGCCAATAGTGAGACACAGCCGCCTATGAGTTCTTAATAACGATGCCCTCGAGGATGTACGCGACGTGCTCGGTGGAGTCGATCGCCTCCTCGAGGCGCTCGAACAGGTCCTTCCAGCGGATCACGACCATCGGGTCGATCGGCGCGTCGAACAGCGAGGCCACCGCCTCGCGGGTGATCCGGTCACCCTCGTTCTCCAGCCGGTTGACCTCGACCGTGTGTTGCGAGAGGTCACGGAAGCCCCTGAGCAGCGGGATCGCCTCGCCGATCTGGTGACAGGCACGGTTGAGCACTCGCGCGAGGCTGATCGCCTGGTCCATCGGCGCCTCGATCTGGTACAGGCCGAGGTAGTCGGCGACCTCCTCGATGTAGTCGACGATGTCGTCGAGCGCCGAGGCCAGCGCGAGGATGTCCTCGCGGTCGATCGGGGTCACGAACGTGTGATTGAGGCGATCGATGATGTCGTGCGTGATGCGGTCGCCTTCGTGCTCGCACTCGAGGATCTCGCCGGCGAGATCCCGCGTGTCCGGGAAGTTGACGAGCATCCGCTCGAGCAGGTCTGCTGCCCTGGTTGCGTTGTGGCCGGCCTCCTCAAACAACTCGAAGTAAGCCCGGTCGCGCGGAGCGAACAGGTCTCCGAGGCGCGGCATCCTTGAGCATGGTATTGGCGCGCGGCCTCGCCGCGCCGTCCGGAGTGCTAAGGCGTGGCTTCGAGACCCGCCTCGAACGTAAGCAGTTCGTCGTCGTCGATCGAGTAGAGGTGCTCCGGGCCGGGGAACGATCCGCTCCGCACATCCGCCGCGTACGCCGCCACGCCGGCGACCATCTGCTCCCGCAACTCGCCGTACCGCTTGGCGAACCTCGGGGCGTGGCCGTCGTAGATCCCGAGTAGGTCGTGGAACACGAGCACCTGGCCGTCGGTCGCGGGGCCGGCGCCGATGCCGATCACCGGAATCTGCAGGCGCGGCATCAGCGACGCGGCGACCGCCGCCGGGATTGCCTCGAACACGAGCGAGAAGCAGCCCGCTTCCTGCAGCGCGAGCGCGTCACGGGCGACCCCCAGCGCGCGCTCGGCGGTGCGTCCCTGCGCGCGGTAGCCGCCGAGCGCCGTTGCGGTCTGCGGGGTGAGCCCGACGTGACCCATGACGGGAATCCCGGACTCGACGATCGCGCGGGCGCGCTGGACGCTCGTGCCGCCGCGCTCGAGCTTCACCGCGTCGCAACCGGCTTCCTTGATGAACCGCTGGGCGGTGGCGATCGCGAGCGCGTCGGAGCCCTCGTACGAGCCGAACGGCAGGTCGCCGACGAGCAGCGGCGTCTGCAGGCCGCGCCGCGCCGCGGCGGCGAGCATCAGCATCTCGTCGGTCGAAACCGGCACGGTCGAGGGGTAGCCGAGCACGGTCATCGCGCCCGAGTCGCCGACGAGCACGACGTCGACGCCGGCTGCCTGGGCGACCTGCGCGGACGGGTAGTCGTACGCGGTGACCATCACGATCGGCTCGCCGAGGCGCTTCTTCTCGGCCAGCCGGGGAAGCGTCATCGGGAGCGGGGAGTCGAGGTTCTGGGGAATCGGGATGCGCGGTGTTGCAGACATGTCGGGGGTCTCCTTCACGCGGTGGTTGACGCGCCGAGTCGGGTCGCCACTCCGCGATGGTGGGTTGGGATTCGGATCAGCTCGTTGTCGATCAGCCGGGTGGTACCGACGCGGGCCGCGATCACGGCGAGTACGTCGCCCTCGATCCGGTCCACGGGTTCAAGCGTGTCGGCCGAGACGAGCTCGAGATAGTCGGGGTCGATCCGCGCTGCCTGGAGTTCCGCGAGGGCATGCGCGGTGGCGATGTCAGGATCGCGCTCGCCGGCGCTGATCGCCTTCTGCATCGCGGCGAGCGCCCGGTGGAGGGCGGCGGCACGCGTCCGGTCCTCAGGCGAGAGGTGGGCGTTCCGGCTGGACATCGCCAGCCCGTCGGCCTCGCGAACGGTCGGGCACACCTCGATCGCGACCGGCATGTCGAGGTCGCGCACGAGCCGCCGGATCGCGATCGCCTGCTGGGCGTCCTTCTGCCCGAAGTAGGCGACGTCGGGCGAAACCATGTTGAAGAGCTTTGTGACGACGGTCGTGACGCCGTCGAAATGGGCGCGGCCCCGGTGCTCGCCCTCGAGCGTCTCGGTCACGCCGCCGACCGAGACGGTCGTCGCGAAACCTGGCGGGTAGACCTCATCGACCGCGGGCGCGAACAGGTAGTCGACCCCGATCTCGGTCGCCAGCGCGGCGTCACGGTCGCGGTCCCGTGGATAGGCGTCGAGGTCGCTTGGGTCGTTGAACTGGGCCGGATTCACGAACAGCGACACCACGACGACGTCGCAGTCCCGGCACGCGCGGCGCATCAGCGACAGGTGACCCTCGTGGAACGCGCCCATCGTCGGGACCAGCCCGATCCGGCGCCCTGCGCGCCTGGGGCCGAGCAGCTCGGCGCGCACGTCCGCGACAGTGCGGATCACTTTCATGCCGGCTGCGCCTCGCGATCACGACCGGCCGCGAGCGCACGCGTCGCGGCCACGAGCTCGTCGAACAGCGCGAGCAGGTCGGGCGCGACCTCCGCCACCGCTTCGCGTTGCCTCGCCACGGTGGCGTCGTCGCCGCGGGCCACCGGGCCGGTCAGAGCGCGCTCGGGTCCGAGCCGCGACCAGTTCTCGACCGTCGTCCTGACGAGCGGAACGAGTTGGTCGCGCTCGAGTCCCGCGGCGGCGCCGATGCGCTCGGCCGCCGCCTCGAGCGTGACCAGGAAGTTGGAGGCGATCGAGGCCGCGGCGTGGTACGCGGACCGGTCGGCCTCGGCGATCTCGACGGGGCGCATGCCGAGCGCCCGGGCGAGCCGGTCCGCAAGTCCCAGCGCCCGCGAGGTGGTTCCGGCGATCGCCGCGCCGGCGCCGGAGAAATCCGCTCCTTGAGCGGTTACCGTCATCAGCGGATGCAACGAGAACCCCTCGTGCGGCGTGAGGGCGTCGAGTCGGGTCGCCCCCGAGCAGTGGCCGACGAGCGGCCCCGGCGCAATGTGCGCGGCCGCCCGGTTGATCTCGCCGTCGGGTACGCACAGCAACACCGCATCGGCCCCGCGGCCGTCCGCGCCGCGCTCGAGCGGCCCCGACACCTCGTAGCCGGCGCGTTCGAACGCGGCCGCGAGCGCGTTGCCTAGACGCCCCCGGCCAACAATCGCCAGGCGCGCACACGCAGTGGTGTCAGAGGACGGATCCCGTTCCAGTTCCCGCATTTGAGATACCGGTCGGCGGTGAAAAAGCGTCTGCTCATCGAGGTCCACCCGCGATCTCCGCGTGACGGCCTCTGTCTCGATGATACCCCGGACACCCGTGCGGTTACGCAGGCGCGATGTGACCCGCGTCACGGACCGGCGAAGTCCGCACTCGCCGCGGCTCCGGCGCCGAGTGCGGCGAAGACCCCACAATAGGTGGCTGAATCTGGATTCACCACCTGGGGCGCGGCCGAGTGTGGCGTTAGCCCGGTTCGGGGCGAACGCCACCCGCCCATCCCGGAATTCACGCGTATTTGCGGTGTGGGACGCTCCGGCGCGTCCGAAGACGCGATTACCATCGCCGTCAGTGAGGAGTGCCCCCGAGCGACGCGAGCTGTTGAGGGCCGTCTACGAGGAGGCCCGCGGGTGCGTCCGCTGTCCGCTTCACCAGACGCGCACGACCGTGGTGTTCGGCGCCGGCAACGCCGACGCGGACCTGATGTTCATCGGCGAGGCCCCGGGCGCCAACGAGGATCGGATGGGGCTTCCGTTCGTCGGCCAGGCCGGGAAGCTGCTCGACAAGCTACTCGCCGAGATCTCGATGGACCGGAAAGAGGTGTTTATCTGCAACACCTTGAAATGCAGGCCCCCTGACAACCGGGACCCGCACCCGAACGAGATCGAGGCCTGTCACGACTATCTGAGCCGGCAGGTTGACCTGATCGAGCCGACCGTGATCTGCACGCTCGGCAACTTCTCGACCAAGCTGCTGCGCGCCGACAGCACCGGGATCTCGAGGCTGCACGGCCACGAGGAGGTCCGGACCATCGGGCCGCGTGCCGTGCGCCTGTATCCGCTCTACCACCCGGCGGCGGCGTTGTACACGCCGTCGACGCTCGAGGCGCTTAGAAAGGACTTCCACCGGATTCCAGAGTTGCTCGCGCTGGGGCCGCCCGAGCAACCTCGATCGTTCGATCCGATCCCCGAGATCGACGACGCGCCCGAAGAGCACGACGAGCCGGAATTCCACCTCGGCGAGCCCGAGCCTGCAGCCCAGCTCGGCCTGTTCTGAACGCCTACTCGCTGACGCGCTCGATCAGGAAGGAGATCCGGACGAGCGCCCGCCACTCGTCGAGGTTGTCGCCCCGCAGGCCGACTGACACGACGTCGAGCGCCTTGATGTTCCGGATCGTGGCCTGCGCCTCTGCGAGCGCAGCCTTGATTGCGTCGTCCGAGCTGATCGTCGAGCTCCCGACGAGCTCGATGATTTTCGTGACGGCCACGCTACGAGAGGCCCGAGGCCCCCACGAGCTCGGGCTCTTCAAGCTCTGGCGGGGGCCGGCGATCCGCTGAATCGGGTTGGGCCTTGTCGGGCCTGAGCGCCATCGCGAACGCGACCAGCGCGCCCGCCACCTGGACCCCGAGCACGACCGTCGCGAACCCCTTCGGCTCCTTGGACGCCTGTAGCAGGAGGATCGGCTCGGCGACCGCCACCAGGCCGAGCGGTAGCAGGAACCAGTAGCGCTTGAGCGCGAGCATGTACTGCACCGCGAGGTAGGTCGCCGCGAGCACGGTGAAGGCAACGCCGAGGATGAACAGCGCGTCGACCGCGAGCAGCCGGTTCGAGCCGAACGCAGCCCTGATCAGCGGTGTCGAGCCGAACGCGTAGATCAGCAGGCAAGGGACCGCCACGACGCCGACGATCGCCAGCGCCTTGCCGAGCACAGGACGGCCATCCTCTCCGGCCGCGTGCCGGCGTGAGACCTCCGGAACGAGGTAGAAGCCGGCGCCCATCGCCACCCAGATGAGGACCTTGGCGGCCACCGCGGTGGCGCTGTACGAGCTCGCGAGATCGGAGGAGAAGCGATGCTTGGCGGCGATGATGTCGATGTTCTGGAGCACGGCGATGATCCCGAGCGCCGCGATCGCGGCCCACGCCCGGAACACGTGGAGCCACAGCGGGATGGCCGGGCGACTGCCGGGTGCGGCCGTGCCGAGCCGGCGTCGGAGCGGCACGGCGCAGTAGAACATCATCGCCACGAACGACAGCGGGGTCCCGATGTAAGCGCCCGTGACGCCGAGCCCGACCGCGGCGAGCACCCCGCCGATCACGAGCCGGGCGGCCTGCTCGCCGACGAGGCTGACGCCGACGGCGCGGTAGTCGCCGAGCCCCTGAAGGAAGCCGCGCAGGATGCACAGCATCAGGTACAGGCAGCCGGCGGGGATCCCGAGGGCGGCGGCCCACTCCTGCTTGACCCCGACGGCGTCGGCGATCGGGTGCCGTGCCAGAACCGAGAGGACGGCCATCACCGCGGTGAAGATCAGCAGCCCCTTCATCCAGTTCCGGATCGTGGCGGCCAGGCCCGTGCCTGTGCCGAGGTGGCCGAGCACCGCCTCGCGTGCCGTCGCGAGCTGCATCGCGTAGCCGACGACCGCGAGGATCAGGAAGTAGCTCACGAGCGCGGCCAGCGATCCGTAGTCGGTGAGCTCGCGGGAGAACACGATCACCGAGCCGAGCGCGATCACGTTGTTCACGACCATCGCCGCGGCGAGGCCGGCGGCCTTCGCGGTGTCCGACCCGCCGAGCCGCGAGAGCTGCGGCTCGTAGCGATCTCTAAGCCGCTTGAACATCACGCGGCTGTTTCGAGGGCGGGGGCGCGCATTCCTCGCGTTGACGGTACCGGACCGCCCGGAGTAATGGGACCGTACGGCTCGTCTACATTGGCATGTGCCGATGTCCCGGCGACATGAGACCAGTGACCCTGCGCAGACCGAGGCGCTCGCCGCGGAGCTGGCGGCGGGGCTCTCGCCCGGCGACGTGGTGCTCGTGGAGGGCGAACTCGGCGCCGGCAAGACGACGTTCGTGCGCGGCGCGTGCCGCGCGCTCGGGATCGATGGGATCGTGACCAGTCCGACGTTCACGATCGGCCAGCGTTACGAGGCGAGCGTGCCCGTGTCCCACCTCGATCTCTACCGGATCGCGGATCTCGGGAGCGAGGATCCCGACCTGCTGGCGGACTACATCGCACCGGATCGGATCGCATTCGTGGAGTGGCCGGAGAACGGGGTCGCGACGATCGCCGAGTTGTCGCGGTTGGCCGCTCGGGTGGTGATCGAGCACGCCGGCGGCGATCGCCGGGTAGTGACGATCGAGGCGCCGTGAGGATCCTCGCGTTCGACACCGCGACGCCTGCCACCACAGTTGCGCTCTCGGGCGCCGGCGAGGTCGTTTACACGGCTCGGGACGATCCGCGCCCGCGCGAGCGCCCGGGACACGCGACGCGGCTGCTGCCGCTCACGGCCGCGGTGATGGAGCGCGCCGGGATCGGCTGGGACAGCGTCGACCGAATCGCCGTCGGACTCGGACCCGGGACGTTCACCGGGTTGCGGATCGGGATCGCGACCGCCAGGGCGCTCGCCCGGGCGAGGGACACTCCACTCGTCGGGGTCTCCACGC
>Ga0335073_10014570_pt1 | contig 11022 bp, 8 predicted proteins | sample Lox_Sample_22_FD_207093 | JGI IMG/M metagenome (GOLD analysis project Ga0335073, IMG submission 207093) | Soil microbial communities from Loxahatchee National Wildlife Refuge, Florida, United States - Lox_Sample_2.2 | ecosystem: Environmental > Terrestrial > Soil > Wetlands | place: USA: Florida... | reverse complement strand
CTGCAAGCTGCTGTCCGAGGTGCTGGCGCCCTATGTGCCGAGCGCTCCGCGCGACACGGCCGAGCGGGATGCATGCGATGCGGCGCTGGCGCATGGCGCGGCGTTCTGGCGGCGGCTGAAGCAGGCAGGCCTGGATTGGCCGGACGAAAAACTGCCCGGCGAATTGTACGAATGCGCGGCGGCGCGCGGTGCCGTGGCGGCGGCCGAGGACTACGCCTACGAACATTATGAAGCGGCGCGGCGCTGTCGCGGCCCGATCAGCGATGTGACGCTACGCGCGGCGGTCCGCGTGGCGCACAGCCTGTATCGCCGGGGCGAATATGCCACGGCGCTGCCGATCCTTCAGGTGATCCTCCACGGCTACGAGGTGAAGGAGGGTCCGGAGCATCCCGGCACGCTCGCCAGCATCAATAACTTGGCGGAGTGCATGCGGGCGCTGGGCGACGCGGCGGGGGCTGTGCTGCTCCACCGCCGCGCGCTCGACAGCCGCGAGCGCGTGGTGGGTCCGGAGCATCCCGACACGCTCACCAGCGTGAACAACCTGGCCGCGTGCATGCGGGCGCTGGGCGACGCGGCGGGGGCGTTGCCGCTCTTCCGCCGCGCGCTCGAAGGCCGGGAGCACGTGCTGGGCCCGGAGCATCCCGACACGCTTATCAGCGCCAACAATCTGGCTGTATGCATGGAGGCACTGGGCGACGCGGCGGGGGCGCTGCCGCTCTATCGCCGGGCACTCGAAGCCCACGAGCGCGTGCTGGGTCCGGAGCATCCCAACACGCTCACCAGCGTCAACAACCTGGCCGATACAATGCGGGCGCTGGGCGACATGGCCGGGGCGCTGCCGCTGCACCGCCGTGCTGTCGAAAGCAGCGAGCGCGTGCTGGGTCCAGAGCATCCCAACACGCTCGCCAGCGTCAACAACCTGGCCAGATGCATGCGGGCGCTGGGCGACGCGGCGGGGGCGCTGCCGCTCTATCGCCGCGCGTTCGAAAGCTGCGAGCGTGTGCTGGGTCCGGAGCATCCCAATACGCTCGCCAGCGTCAACAACCTTGCCCTTTGCATGCTGTCACTGGGTGATGCGGCGGGGGCGTTGCCGCTCTACCGCCGCCTGCTCGAAAGCAGCGAGCGGGTGCTGGGTCCAGAGCATCCCGACACGCTCAGAAGCGTCAACAACCTGGCTGAATGTATGGAGGCGCTGGGTGACGCGGCGGGGGCGGCGCCTCTACACCGCCGCGCGCTCGAAGCCCGCGAGCGGGTGCTGGGTCCAGAGCATCCCGACACGCTCGGCAGCGTCAACAACCTGGCGGGATGCATGGAGGCGCTGGGTGACGCGGGGGGGGCGCTGCCGCTCTTCCGCGGCGCGCTCGAATGCAGCGAGCGGGTGTTCGGTCCGGAGCATCCCGGCACGCTCACCGGCGTCAACAATCTGGCCGCGTGCATGAAGGTGGTGGGCGACGTAGGTGGGGCGCTGCCGCTCTTTCGGCGCGCACTCGAAACCCGCGAGCAAGTGCTGGGTCCGGAGCATCCCGACACGCTCATCAGCGTCAACAACCTGGGCGAATGCCTGAAGGCGCTGGGCGACGCGCCGGGGGCGCTGGCGCTTTACCGCCGCGCATTGGATGGCTGCGAGCGCGTGCTCGGCAAGGACCATCCGCAGACGCGAACCGTCGCGGCGAATCTCGCAGCACTGCTCGGCGAAGAGCGAGGCGACGGCACCGTCGAACCGCCCAAGCCGGAGCAGCCGGCCTGGTCGCTTGGGCCTATGCCGATCAGCGTGTCGTATGCCACTGCGCCTGCCAGTCTTGGCTACAGCGTGGACGTCGCGAGCGGACCGGATACCGCGGGCCCGGCGACTGGCGGTGCGCCGCCATCGCTGGACAAGGCAGACAACGTCTGATCCTGTGGTTACGACATGCGCCGCGACGTCGGATCGGATCACGCCTGCTTGGTGTTCGACGCCAACCTGTCGAAGCATTCGCGGCTAGACTGACAGCGGGCATCTGACCCGCCCTCGCGCGCGAACTCCGCTGGGTTCCGTCGGCACACTGTGCGTGACAGAAAGTACGGTGACGACGATGGCGTTGTCTCGTGCCCGACCGACCGCCAGCACAATGACGGCGGGACGGTCCTCGCGGCCTGCGTCCCGCCCTTCAGGTGCTCATGATGCCAGAGCTACGAATACGCGATGACCAATCGCGGTTCCGGCGCGGGAATCGCCATGTCCCGGCCCGTCTATTCCTCGTCGAGAAGGGTGTTGAGATGATCGCGCCGAGGGTCCATGCGAGATGCGGTGATGGCATCAGCCTCGGCGTCCGACAAATCGACCGTCGCAAAGCTACGCCGGCTGCCCTTGTAGCGCTTGAACGCCTCGTACTCCTCGGCCGCGACAAAATATCCGGTGACGCGGCCGTGACTGGAGACCGCGACGGCGGCCTTTCGAGCCAGCACCTGATAGCGCCCGAAGTTGCGAGTAAATTCCGAGGCTGGGGCAATCTGCTCCGTATCCATGCGGCTATCCTCCGGGATGTTACATAATCCCTTTGCCCGGGACTCTGCATCTTCCAAGGCCACAGATCACGTCTGCCTTGGGTCTATCCCGACCGCCGGTGGCCGCGTGCGGGTCGGCATTTTTACCACGGAGGAAAACGCGGAGGGCCACCGAGGGCCACGGGAGTCGGAGTTGCTCTGCGGACTGGGGCTACACTACGTAACGGCGGATGCCATCGATCAGCCGACGCGCATTGAAATTCAAAATCAGTCCGACGTGCAGTCCGCTCATGCTGAGATAGGTATGCAGTTGCGCCTCGTGGGCGGGCAGAATGGCGGCAGCGGCCTTGATTTCAAGAATCACTTCACGCTGTACAATGATATCCGCCCGGAAGCCGTCGCCGACGGTTATACCTTTGTAGACTACCGGCACCAGTACCTGTCGCTCACATGCGATGCCCGCCTGACGCAATTCGTGACACAGGCATTGCTCGTACACCGACTCGAGCAATCCCCGCCCGGTATTGCGATGCACCTCGATCGCCAGCCCGATAATCCGTTCCGTGAGTTCCCCGGCGATGAGCATCCGCTCCGACTCCAGTGGCCCACCGTGGCCCTCCGCCTTTTCTCCGTGATAAAATCACAACAAATCGTAAACGCACCAGCACTTCGTAGTTCCCTCCGACTTGTAGTCCCCCGCAACTTGCGGTCCCCTCCGGCTCGCGGTTCCCTCCTCCGCCGCCGGATATCCGCACCGGCGGCTACGGCTCGCCCACCCGCAACTGCGCGCTGGCGAAATCGGCATAGAACAGCGCCAGGGCGGCGACCGTCGCCTCCACCAGCGCCTCGCCGGCCGCTCTGGTCGCGGCCGCCGGATCGCCGGCATAGCCGGCATCGCCGGCGACAAAGATCGGCGCCCAATAGGCGCCCGCCGGCCTCATGATATCCGGCGCGTTGCCGGCGACGTAGGGCGGGGCCAGCCGCGGCGGCAATCCGCCGATCCGCGCCGCGATCTTCTCCGCCAGCGCGGGCGGACGCAGCGCAAGCTGCAACGCGGTTTCATAAGCGCAGGCATGGCCGACGCCGCGCATCGCGCCGGGCAGCACCTCCAGCCATTGCTTCTGTCCAGGCGCCATGTAGTTCACATAGCCCACTTCCAGCCCGCGACTGGCCAGCGCGGTGCAAGCCGACGTCAGCGGCCCCTGATTGCCGCCATGGCCGTTGACGATCAGCAGGCGCCTGAAGCCGGTGCGATGCAGGCTCTCGGCGACATCGGTCACGATGCCGACGAACGTCTCGAGCGACAGCGTGATGGTGCCGGGCCAGGCGCGGTGATGCGGCGAGAACCCGAACGCGGGCGGCGGCAGCACCAGCACATGCGGCGCGGCACAGCGTTCCGCGGCGGCGAGCGCGATGCGGTGGGCCGACAGCGTGTCGGTATCGACCGGCAGATGGTCGGCATGTTGCTCCACCGCACCGACGGTCAGCACCGGCAGCGCACCGCCATCGCGCGCGGCGGCGATCTCGGCGCGGGTCAGCGCGCCCCAGTCGTGGCTGGTCTGCCAGGTTTCGGCCATGGCGCGAACCTCTCTCTGTTGCGTTGTTGCGAGTGTGGCGGGGCGAGCGGTCCGCCGGCAACCGGGACCAGGTCCGCGGCCGCATCGCCGCCCCGGCCCATGTCCTGCCATCGGGCCTGCCATGGGGCCTGCCATGGGGCCTGCCATGGGGCCTGCCATGGGGCCTGCCATGGGGCCATTGCGACCGGGGCGGCGACACCGCAAGCTTGGTCGCCACGCCTCGACACCACAGCGGCACTGAGGAGACGGACACCATGAAGTTCGGCGCATCGATGTTCTTCACCGACTATTCCATGGCCCCGGCCGAGCTGGCGCGGGCGCTGGAGGAGCGCGGCTTCGACATCGTCTGGGCGCCGGAGCATTCGCATATTCCGCTGTCGCGCAAGACGCCGTTCGTGCTGGGGGGCGATCTGCCGAAGCGCTACTACGACGTGATGGATCCCTTCGTCACCCTGACCGCGGCGGCGATGGCGACCACGACCCTGAAGGTGGGCACCGGCGTCTGCCTGGTAGCGCAGCGCGATCCGATCCAGACCGCGAAGCTGGTGGCCTCGATCGACCAGGTGTCCGGTGGACGCTTCGTGTTCGGCGTCGGCAACGGCTGGAACCAGGACGAGATGGAGAACCACGGCACCGATTTCCGCTCCCGCCACAAGCGGGCGCGCGAGAACATCGAGGCGATGCATGCGATCTGGACCGAGGCAGCGGCCGAATACCACGGCGAATTCGTCAATTTCGGACCGATGCAGAGCAATCCGAAGCCGGTGCAGAAGCCGTGGCCGCCGATCCTGGTGGGCGGCGCGTTTCCCTATAGCGCGCGCCGGGCAGTGCGCTACGGCGACGGTTGGATGCCGCAGCGGACAGAGCAATCGCAGACGCCGCTGACCGAGCTGATCCCGCGCTTCCGCCAGATGGCCGCCGAGGCGGGGCGCGACCCGATGGGTTTCGACATTTCGATCGGCGCGCTGGCCGAGGATATCGAACTGATCAAGCAATATCAGGATTTGGGGGTGAACCGCGTCTCCACCAGCCTGCCATCGGAGACGGCCGAGACGATCCTGCCGGTGCTGGATCGCTGGGCGGCGATCATCCGGGCGGTGAATGGGGGTTGATCGCCCACGATCAAAGCTGAGGGTGGCCGGGACGATGCCAAAGGCCACCGGGACAACGGTAAACACCGCCGGGACAACGCCAAAGGCCACCGGGAGGACCGCAACGGTCGCCGGGAAGACCGCAAAGGCCGCCGGGACAACGGTAAAGGTCGCGGGAAACACGGTCACGGCGGCCGGGACATGGTAGGCCACGGGGCGTGGCAATCGGCATTGGAAACCGCCGAGGCCGTGACGGATGGCGCAGGCCATTGCGACGGCAGAGGCGATCGGGAAAGGCCACACCGACGGTGGGCAAGCCGCTTCTCACGCTGATGATCATCGTGTCGGGAGTCGCCTACTGGGGGCTCGCCGTACTCGGCTGGGGCGGCTTCGCCGCCTTCTTCGCGCATCCGCCCCTGATCGCGCTTACCGCCGTCGGCGTCGTGCTTTCCGGCGCTGCCCTGTTTACCGAAGGCAACGTGAGCGCGGGCGAGCGTGTGGCGCGTGACCATCGGTGGGTGGTGGCCACGTTCATGGTGGTCGCGCCGCTGACAGGATGGCTGCCGGCGTTCACCGACCGCATCGGATTCTGGACGCTGGATGGGGACGCCGTGCGCTGGCTGGGTGTGGTTCTCTGGGCCGTTGGCGGTGCGCTGCGAATCTGGCCGGTATTCGCGCTTGGCCGCCGCTTCAGCGGGCAGGTGGCGATCCAGCCCGGACACACGCTGCTGACCACCGGCATCTACGGCGCGGTCCGCAACCCGAGTTATCTCGGACTGCTGGTGCAGGTGCTGGGATGGGTGCTGGCGTTCCGTTCCCTCGCCGGCGTGGTGCTGACGGCCTTGCTGATCCCGCCGCTGATCGCGCGGATCCGGTTGGAGGAGCAAATGCTCCGCTCGCAGTTCGGCGCGCAGTATGATGCGTATTGTGCCCGCACGGCGCGGCTGATTCCCGGGGTGTATTAGCGCCGGAGCGGTCTGTCGCGAAGCACAATCAGGTGGCTGCCGATGGCACCGGAGCATGGTCTCATCGTCGTCGCGATCGACATTGGGCATTGCGTCGCGATCGACATTGGGCATTGCCCGGCGATCCGTTGACACCCGCCGCCGGCGACACCGACGGCTACGACTGCGCTGCCCGGAACCCGCCGACCCCACGCTCGATCTCCGTCACATGCTTGGGCAGGAACCCGGTCGGGTCCGTCAGGCCGCAGGAATGGGCGATGATCTCCACCTCCTCGCGGATCCGCTGCGCATAGCGCGCGACCCGCACCGCCTTGTCCGCCGGATCCAGCCCCGCGATCAGCCGCTCCTGCGCCGCGGTGACACCCGTGGGGCAGCGCCCGGTGCCACATTTCATCGCCTGGATGCAGCCCAGGCTGAACATGAACCCGCGCGCCGAGGACACGAAATCCGCCCCCATGCACATCGCCCACGCCACCTTGTCGGGCGTGATCAGCTTGCCCGCGGCGACGATGCGCATGCGATCCTTCAGGCCGTGCCGCTGCCGGGCCTCGGCCACCTGAGGCAATGCCTCGGTGATCGGCAACCCCACGTAGTCAATCAGCGGAGCGGGGGCCGCGCCGGTGCCACCCTCGCCGCCGTCGATATGCACGTAGTCGGGGCAGCCTTCCGGCCAGGCAACGCAATCATGGAACCACTCGTCGAGGAACGCCGGGTCGCCGAGCACGAATTTCACCCCCACCGGCTTGCCGGTGACGCTGCGCACCCGATCCACGAAGCGGCCAAGCTGGTGCACGTTGCCGATGTCCTTATGGCGGTTCGGGCTGATGCTGTCCTGGCCGGCCGGAATACCGCGAATGCGGGCGATCTCCGGCGTCACCTTGATGCCCGGCAGAATGCCGCCCTTGCCCGGCTTCGCCCCCTGCGCCAGCTTCACTTCGAATGCCCGCACTTGCTCATGCGCGGCGATGTCGCGCAGCCGCGCCTCCGACAAATTGCCTGCGTCATCGCGGACACCGTACTTGGCGGTGCCCATCTGCATGATCACATCGCAGCCGCCTTCCAGGTGATACGGCGCCAGCCCGCCCTCTCCGGTCGCCATCCAGATGCCCGCCATCTTCGCGCCCCGCGACAGCGCCGACACAGCGGCGTGGCTCAGCGCGCCGTAGCTCATGCCGCTGACGTTGAAGAAGCTGCCGGGGTTGAACGGGTGCAGGCACGCACCAGGCCCCTGGCCGGTGCCGATCTGCCTGCCGGGCCATGGCAGCTTTTCCTCGTCCAGGATCGGGAACGCGGCGTTGCGGAATACGAAGGCCGGCACGTTCTCGCTGCCGAACGAACGCAGATTGGAGACGCCCTTGGCCGAGCGATACACCCAGGCGCGTTCCAGCCGGTTGAAGGGCCGTTCCGCCCAGTCCGGCAGATACTGATATTGCCGCATGTATTCGCCGAGCGTCTCGGCGAAGTAGCGGAAATAGCCGACAATCGGGTAGTTGCGCAGGATGGTATGGCTGGTCTGCCGCCGGTCGTGCACGTACAGCACAATAAGCGCGGCCAGCATCGCCACGATGACGGCGTCCGCGATCATGTTATGTCTCCCCCAGCAACCTCTCCCCGCGCGGCGCGTGGGAGGGTTGTCTTATGACACTTCCAGGGTGCCTTTCATAACAGATACGCAATTCCCGGCGACGGTCGCCGTCACCGGCCCCTCCGCCGTCTTCCGCCCCGTCGCCACGATCTTGCTCGGCCGCCCCATTTCGATGCCCTGAGCGATGTCATAGGTCAGGTCCACGTTCTCCCCCGGCGCCAGCGAGGTGAGCAATGCCGCCAGCGCGGCATTGGCGCTGCCGGTCGCCGGGTCCTCCAGCACGCCGCCGAGTGGCGCGAACATCCGCGTGCGCAGCCGTGTCGCGTCGCCGTCGATCCGCACGTAGAGATGCAGCGCGAACCGCGTGCCGATCGCCTCGAAGCGCGCCGCCGCGGCACGGAACGCGCCGAGGTCGGGGCTGGCGCTCGACAGCGCCTCGAGACTCGCCAGTTCGGCAATCACGAACGGCGTCCCGACCGATGCCACCAGTGGTTTGTGTCCCGTGGTCAGCACATCGTCCGCGGCAACGCCGGCGCAGGCGGCGATGACGTCGGCAGGGACGGCAATGTCGAGAGACAGCGACCGCGGCGCCGAAATCTGCGCGCCGGTCACCTGCCGCGTGGCGTCGCGCTGGATGTGCACGCGCACCAGCCCGGCGACCTCCTCGAACACGTAATGCTCCGGCGGGTTGGCGTCGCGCTGCGCCAGAACGTAGCCGGTGCCGACATTCGGATGGCCGGCGAAGGGCAGTTCGGTCCGCGGGGTGAAAATGCGGACCCGCGCGTGGTGCTGCGGGTTGTCCGGCGGCAGCACGAAGGTGGTCTCCGACAGGTTGAACTCGTTGGCGATGGCCTGCATCTGCGCCTCGCTCAGCCCGCGTGCGTCGAGCAATACGGCGAGCGGATTGCCGCCGAACCGCTCGCTGGTGAACACATCGACGGTGGCGAATTCGTAGGCGGCCATGATGCTGATTCTCCCCGGCAGGGTGCCAAGGTTAGCCCGGCGGGCATCGCCGCGCCACGCGAGGTGGTGGGGCGAGGTGGTGGGGCGAGGTGGTGGGGCAACCCTCATACCAATGCTCCCTCTCCCCTTGCGGGCCTGGGCCGCGCAGTGGACCAAGAGTGCGGGGAGGGGTGGTTGTGCCGTGCCGTCTCCTCCCCCCTGGCGGGAGAGGGGGAGGGGTGCTTCGGCCGCGGCCGTGCCGCCCCTCCGGCCCCTCGCACCGTGACAGTGGAAGCTGTGACCAGCGGCAAAAGCAAATCGACCTTGGGCTGCTGGCGCGAATGTGGCAGCCTGCGGCCAGCGCCCAAGCGGGAGGAAACAACATGCCAGCGTCCGACGCGCTTCGCTGCGCGAGCCTGGTTGGTCGGGTTCCGGCCGCACTGATGGCGCCATAGCGCCGGGACGCTTGCCGCCTCCATCCGATGCCAACACGATGACGACGATCGTTGCCGGGGCCGGCCGGGTCGCATCCGCGGGGGAGAAATTCCCCCATCGCGGCATGATCACCTGGTGCATCATCGGCGCGACGCTGCTGCAATCGCTCGACCAGACCATCGCCAATGTGGCGCTGCCCTACATGCAGGGCAGCTTCTCCGCCAGCTACGATGAGATCACCTGGGTCCTGACCTCCTACATCACCGCCGCGGCGATCATGACCGCGCCGGTTGGCTGGCTCGCCTCGCGCTTCGGCCGCAAGCCGCTGTTCATCCTCTGCGTGGTCGGCTTCACCATCGCCTCCGTGGCCTGCGGCGCGGCACAGACCCTGATGCAGATCGTCGCGTTCCGGCTGATCCAGGGCATGTTCTCGGCCGCGCTGGTGCCGATCTCGCAGGCGGTCATGCTGGACATCTACCCGCCGGAAGAACGCGGCTGGGCGATGGCGCTGTGGGGCATGGGCGTGATGATCGGACCGATCATGGGACCGACGCTCGGCGGCTACCTCACCGCCTGGTACGACTGGCGCTACGTGTTCTACATCAACCTGCCGGTGGGTGTGCTGGGCGCGCTGGGCCTGCTGGTGTTCCTGCCCAACGTTCCCGGCAGCCGCAGCCTGCGCTTCGACTGGCTCGGCTTCTCCTTGCTCTCGCTCAGTATCGGCGCCCTGCAGATGATGCTGGACCGCGGGCAGGAACGCGACTGGTTCGGCTCCCGCGAGATCATCGTCGAGGCGATCCTCGCCGGCCTCGCCTGCTATTTGTTCCTGATCCACCTGGGCTGGGCGCGGCGCCCGCTGATCCGCCCGGTACTGTTCCGGGATGTTAACTTCTCCGCCGGCATCGTGATGATGTTCGCGGTCGGCACGCTGCTGGTGTCCAGCCTGGCGATGATGGCGCCGTGGCTGCAGAACCTGGCGGCCTACCCGGTGGCGACCGCCGGCCTGGTGATGGCCCCGCGCGGCTTCGGCAATCTTTGCACCATCGTCCTCAGCGGCCGGCTGTCGCACCGCATCGACGCGCGGCTGATGGTGGGAATCGGGCTGGTGATGGAGTGCGTGTCGTTCTGGATCATGACCGGCTGGACGCCCGACGTGTCGCAGCACGAGATCATCGTCACCATCATCCTGCAGGGTGCCGGCCTCGGCCTCGTGTTCACGCCCTTGCAGATGCTGGCCTTCGCCACCCTGGATCCCGCACTGCGCACCGAAGGCGCCAGTCTGTTCTCGCTGTTCCGCAACATCGGCGCGGCGGTGGGGGTCTCCGTCGTCACCACCATGCTGGCGCGCAACACCCAGGTGCTGCACGAGCAAATCGGGGCCTGGGTGAACCCGTTCAATCGCGCGCTGGCGGCGCTCGGCATGTTGAACCCGGCGCATCGGCACGGGGCGGCGCTGATCGATCAACTGGTCAACCGGCAGGCACAGATCATTGGCTATAACGACGACTACAAGCTGCTGATCCTCACCACGCTGCCGGCACTGCTGCTGCTGTTGGTGATGCGGCGCCCACGCGTGGCGGGCCCGATGCAGGCGGAGGCGATGGAGTAACGGCCGCCCTTGCTTCGCCCGAGGCCAGGTCATGCCGAGGCCCTTTTGGCCACGCAATGACGACGGGGACAGACGAGGGGACACCTCTTGCCGCTATACCTGCGTGGCTATACCGTCGCGGCAGGAGGACAGATGCTGCGCCGCGCGTTCCTGGCCGTGACGTTGCTGTGCTGGTCGGGCGCAGCGCTGGGGGCTGACATCGTCGACGCCACCGGCCGCACGGTCGTGGTGCCGGAGCAAGTTGCGCGCGTGCTGCCCGCCGGTCCGCCGGCGGCGGTGCTGCTGGCGGCACTGGCACCCGATCTTATGCTCGGCTGGCCGCAACCGCTGTCGC
>Ga0335073_10014568_pt1 | contig 11023 bp, 5 predicted proteins | sample Lox_Sample_22_FD_207093 | JGI IMG/M metagenome (GOLD analysis project Ga0335073, IMG submission 207093) | Soil microbial communities from Loxahatchee National Wildlife Refuge, Florida, United States - Lox_Sample_2.2 | ecosystem: Environmental > Terrestrial > Soil > Wetlands | place: USA: Florida... | reverse complement strand
CTCTCATACCGCTGATCTCTGCTTTCACTATGGCCTCCACGCCTTACACCAGCTATGCTACACTAGAGCTTCCTGCTGACATGCCAAAGACGCGTCCTTTGTGGCGTCAGCCTCACACAATGGATCCTAGGACCTGGTTTCGCGATCTTACCCCCCTCTTCCTATACCTCATGTTTATCACCACCATAGGCCCATTGCTGTTTGGATACCATCTTGCTGAATTGAACACACCTCAGGATGTCATCACGTGCAAGAGGAAGTCCATTTTCGAGCCAGATGCCACTGCAAAATCAAAGCTTCCGCAATGCATACCAATGACTCCAGCTCAAATCGGTGCTGTTCAGAGTGTTTTCACTCTAGGTGGCTTGTTGGGAGCGCTTGCCGCCGGTCCATTATCTTCTCGCTATGGCAGACTCAGAACTATGCTGTTCTCTTCCATCTTCTTCATTATCGGCCCAGCCTTGGAAGCACCGGCTCCTGACATTGCAACTTTGGCGATAGGACGTCTAATATCAGGCGTTGGTGCCGGTAGCTGCCTAGTGAGCGTGCCAATCTACGTGTCGGAGATCTCACCACCAGAGGAAAAAGGATTCTTTGGCGCATTCACCCAAATCATGGTCAACGTCGGAATATTTTTCACGCAACTCCTCGGATACTTCTTGAGCCGCGGCCAGCTTTGGCGCATAGTTCTCGGTGTGGGCGGTGCCATCGGTCTCGGCCAAGTCTTTGGACTCTTACTAGGTGTCGAAAGCCCAAAATGGCTTGCTGATCACGGCCACACCAGGGAGGCCACTCGTATCTTGCAAAAGATTAGAGGGAGCAAGTTTGATGCCGCCGGCGAAGTGGCGTCTTGGGGTGTCAAAGACGCTGTGACGGACAATGGCGAGGAGGAAACGCTTCTCCAAAACGAAGACAGTCTATCACAGTACAGCAGTAGCAATCGGAAAGATACGAAGAAACAAAGCCTCGGCATGGTAGCTGTTATCCGACATCCACACTACGCCAAAGCGACTTTTGCGGTCATTATGATCATGATTGCACAACAGTTGACGGGAATCAACTCCATCATCATGTACGGCGTCAATCTACTCGCAGACCTTCTGGCATCTAACTCTGCCGTTCTGAATCTCGGCGTATCCGCTCTCAACATCGTCGTCACGGCGGGATGTGCGCCACTGGTCGATAAACTGGGCAGAAAGACTTGCCTCATGTCATCGTGCGCGGTTATGGGTACATCTAGCCTACTCTTGGGCATTGGAATCTTGAATTCAATACCCATCCTTTGCGCGATCGCCGCCCTGTCTTTCGTCGGTGGTTTCGCACTCGGTCTAGGCCCTATTCCCTTCATCTTGTCTGCGGAGCTGGTCGGTCCAGAAGCAGTGAGTGCAACTCAAGGTTGGGCTTTGGCGGCAAACTGGATCTCCACCTTCGTTGTTGCACAATTCTTCCCCATGGTCAATGATGCACTTGGGAAGGGCAAGGTTTATTTCATTTTCTGTGCGATTGGAGCCTTCTTCTTCTTGTTCATCGGCTGGTACGTACCTGAGACGAAAGGAAAGAAAGACGCCGACGAAGTCTGGGGCAGGGCGGCCTCGCGGCTTGACTGATTGGTTGACTGAGTGTATGTTTACTAATTGAATGTACGGGAATACACGAATGGTGGTATATGCAAGGCGTTTCAAGGGATTCACAGGGTTTCTAATATCGTCGGATACCTCGAAGCTTAGAAAATTGGTGTAGGGATTAGAGCGACCGAGATCATTATGCAGAGGTTTGAATAACGTTTTGTCTTGTACTAGGAAATTAGCAATCCTGACGCGCTTTTCGCCATCCAGCCGAGCTTTGAGATTTGTAAGTGGTGACGGAAGTGATTTCAATCCGCCTCGGCCGGCAGACCGACGTCGGCTATTCGCCATTCTAACACCCGTGCCGTAAATTCTGGATCCTTCAAAAGTATCATTCTGTTCGAGACAACTGGAGCTCCTCATTCAATTCATGACTCTCTGTTCTTGGAATACGTAGCAGTTCTTATCACGATCATTCTTCTCTAGATCTTCCAACTACCGAATCTCCGCTCTAACACCAACCTCGGAACCCTAACCACCATGCATTGACCGAATCGCGCCCGACATGGTATCCCTCCAACTGTAATTATATCGACTTTGCCTTATTGTCAATTGGAATATCCCAGCTTCTTTCGCCTCGAATTCCACTAGATCCTGTCACGATGCCATCTGAATCTTCACCTCAACTCCCAGCTCACGCTTCTCCCGCCTTTCCGCCATTGCACTCTCCTCAAGCACACCGGCAAGTCTCTGGCTTCGAGCTACACGGCGAAGAAGAGCCATCGAGTCATCGCGACTACCTGCGGCACCTCGAGTCAGCCTCCGGCGACACACCACAGCTTCCTCCTCTATTATCACCGGCCTTCACTCCTCCGTCCACTCCAGGCAGCTTCACACCACTACATGAGAAAGTACCTCGCAGTATACCCGTAGAACACACAGAGGCCCCAGAAAATGCACCACGACTGGTAGAGAAGCTACCCAAAGTACGGTGTGAGGTGCGAGCTCGGATACCTACAACAACGGGTACAGAAATGTGGCTATACCTGTACTCGAACGAACTCGACAACAAAGAGCATCTGGCGATCGTGTTCGGCGACCGCATCCGCAGCAAGAGCCTAGACGAGGTGCGGCCGGGCGAAACAGAGCGAGACCGCATGGTGCGCGGCGCCTACGTCGGCCGCCTCTACCCAGGCCGCACCAGCAGCCGCGTCGACCAGCTCAAGCAAGACGCCCGCGGTGAGAGTTCCAACTCCCCAAGCAGCAACCACCAACCCCCCGACACACCCAACGGCGCTCCCTCCTCTCCTTCCACCTCGCAGCACCACCCCTCCGCCCTGTCCGCGCCTCCCCACGGCACGCCAGCGCCCCTCGTGCGCATCCACAGCGAGTGCTACACAGGCGAGACGATCCACAGCGCGCGGTGCGACTGCGGCGAGCAGCTAGACGAAGCAGCGCGGCTGATGTCGCTGCCTTCGGCGCGGTCCGCCGGCGGCGCAATCGTGTACCTGCGGCAGGAGGGGCGCGGCATCGGGCTGCTGGCGAAGCTGCAGGCCTACAACCTGCAGGACCTCGGCCACGACACCTACGAGGCCAACTTGCTGCTGCGCCACCCGGCCGACGCGCGCTCGTACGGCCTGGCTACCGCTGTGCTGGTGGATTTGGGGCTGAGGGAGATCACCCTGCTCACGAATAACCCCGATAAGGTGCGCGCGGTGGAGGGCCCGAATCGCGAGGTTGTGGTGCGCGAGAGGGTGCCTATGGTGCCGCTGAGCTGGAGGACTGGCGGCCAGCAGGGCTTTACGAGTCCTGAGGTGGAGAGGTATCTGAGTACGAAGGTGAGTTTGCGCCCTTCACGAGAGACTCGCGTTGCCAAGATCGGACTGACGCTGTGCGCAGATCGAGAAGTTCAAGCATATGATTGGGCCGGCATGATGAGTTTATGGCTAGACGTTGTACATATGATGGAGTTACGCGTTCAACACGTCCCAATGCTGGCAGAGTTGCGCGTGGTCGGTTGTCGAAATGAATGGCACGTGTCGGGCATTTCACAATCCATGAACGATACAGGATCACAAACGCAGTCCTGCGAAGAGCTGCAAAAAGCAAAATTCTTCAGAATTAGCTACAAAATCTATGCGTACAGGAACCGCGAGGTGTATGAGAGAGTCTAGAAAGCTCTACTTTCGCGGCGGGTATCTCCAGCGGAAAATGCACAACGAAGCACCTGTTTTTGGAGTCCAGATGAGCGTCTTTGAAAGTGCCCAGAGCATTCTCGCAAAATTCGTCGCCCGCTTTTTTTTTGTCTCCCAGAGTGGCTACCGTAACTGAGTTACGGATTGCTAAATAATAAAAAAAACAACGCATGTGAATTTGAAGAAAGTGTTGTATGATAGCGAGCGTGGATCATGGGCGTCCAGTCGAAGTTGAGCCGGTCCTGGTGTCTGGTCGGTCAGACTGGTACGGTGCGCTGTACCAGGCATTAGACATCTCCTTGTACTCCTTAAACATCTCTCCAAACAAGCTCGGTTTCTTAGGCTTCTTCTCCTTCTTCGCCTTCATCTTCGCCTTCCCATCGATACTCATTCTAGATCCTCTGGAAGATGATTTGTCGCTTGCTGTTTCTCCGCTCTGACGGGGCAAAACTGTCTTGGTTGACTGGCCGCCACTCGATTGTGGTGGTGGTATTTGAGCAGGCGGGGCTTTCGTGTTGTTGGGGATCTGACGGTTTGCTCGATCGTCGTGAACGACTTCATTGGTAGCGTCCGAGGATGGTCCTTTTACTTCTACCGGGCTCGCAACATTTTCTGGCTGCTCTTGCACTGTCTCTAGATCAAGACTTGACGGCTGCGTATGAGTGGTCATGACCGCGCTCGAGGCACTAGTTGAAGGTCTGATTCCCATCGATGATTGGCTTCGATCTTGCTTCCAATCAAGTTCTGTCACCTCTGGCTCGCGATAGGGATCCATGTACCACTTGGATGACATATTCTTGTACTCGCTGACCATTTCCTTGAACAGAGAGGGTTTCTTATTCTTTGGCTTCTTAATACCACCACCACAATCCAGAAGTTCTTTGGCGGGAGTGGAGGCACCCACACGACTATGCTCCGAGCTTGTCGACTTCTGTGTAACGGTGTCAATCTCACTACCGGGCTTTTTGTCGCTAACGCCATCCTGCTGTTGCATGTTCTTTATGCTGATTGGGAATTTTTCATCCATTAGCGGGGAGCGAGGACGACCGTTAGGGAAGGCTTGGTCTTGTCGAGGTGGACCTGTTCGTGGAAAAACCGAGAAAGCTGGACGTTTCTCTGCATTGCGCACTTGTTCGAGCTCACCGGCTTCAGCACCCAACTCCCATGGAACGGGCTCTGCGTGGCTCACTCTCGGGCCCAGTCCATTCCTCTCGCGCGGTGGTCGATACCATTGTGCAGACAGACCGGATCCAGTAGTATAATTCGTTTCATCCGACCGCACAGTTGAAATGGTACCAGTTCCAGAACTTCGCACTGTTCTTGAGGTATATATCGTCGCCGTGCCGAACGATGATGCTCCTGAAAGACTCTGTCGAGGCGTGTTGATGAGGTCGTAGCTTCTATAGGTCCCTTGACTTCCTTGACTGGTCTGCGACATATTGCGGCTGTGTGGCTGATTTTGTGAACGCAATGATCGTGGCGATAGACTTCCTTGCTCATTCTGATCCTTTTCGCTCAGCTGACCAGGTTCGGGCGAAGCTACTCGCGGCGCATCTCGCGATAGAGGCCAATACTCCGAAGTCGGGGCTGGTGATATCGACGTATAGCCTGATCTCTCATCTGAGTTTGCAGAATCCAAGTCATATTCTTCCTCTTCTTCTGGAGGTGGCATCGGGAATCTGGTATAGGGCTGACGCTGTGCTGCATCGGATCCCGACCGTTGCAATCCTCGTTGTCTGAAAACATGTCCATTTGGTTGAGTACCGTTCATCTGCTGTAACCTCTCCTCATGGAGTTGATCTAGTACATCACGTTGTTGTTGTTGTTGTTGTTGTTGTTGTTGTTGTTGTTGTTGTTGTTGTTGTTGTTGTTGTTGTTGTTGTTGTTGTTGTTGTTGGTGTTGCTGTTGTTGGCGCGCCAGCGACTGTCCGCGAGGTGGATATCCTTGCAATCCGTCTGAGTAGAGTGGAAAGATATCCCGTGATGCATTATCCGCTTGCTGCATGTAGTTGGCCGGGTTCAGCGGGAGAGATTGAAAACCTTGTTGGTGTTGCGGAAGGGGTGGCGGAGGAACCTTCGGAGGTGGTCCAGTTTGTAGATTTGTTTGCAATTGCTGTTGACCGTTGAAGCCATAATGCGCACCGTTTGGTGTTGCTTGACTAGGCTGAGCAAATTTGAATGGATTTGTAGGTGGTGATTGCCTGTAGGGATTCGAAGAGAGTGGTTGCGATCCCTCTCCTTGCCGAACAACTTGGTCACGACTTGCTTGCTTCCGGAGCTGTGCGGTCTGTGGGAGCGCGATAACATGAGAGCGCACATTCGACGACGATGATTTGTTGAGGATATGCGCTTGGCCATTAACGTAATCGCCTTCTTCGGTATCACCGTTTTGAAGTTCAGGCGAATCTGAGGGTTCCTCATTCATCCCTTCATTCATCTCCTCGTTCATTTCATTCATCTCCTCGATACTCTGCTCAATATCATCGAGTGTCGAAGGTTCCTTGTAGTCTTTGATCGGTGATTGGGGATGATCAAATTGAGTAGCCGAAGCGGCAACACTGGCGAGAACCAGATCGTTCTGTGAAATGTTCGGTGGCATGTTCGGTGGCGGTGGATAACCTGGAACAAATTTGAAATTCTCTGCCACGGTTGGCGAGCTTCTACGCAAATGATCCTTCTCTCTACGGGTACGACCTGCACCATTCGTCGCTGTCGTCGTACCGGTGGCGCTTTGCAAAGCTTCTTCCTCCTCCTCCTCTTCCGGTGGCAAAGTCGAAACTTTCTGTCGCGGTCTTCGCTTGGCCTTGTGAGGTGGGCGCCTGGAAGCTTTTGATGACGAACCAGAATCCCATCGGTCAGCGGCCGACGGTGAACGTCCCCTGCCATATGCATCGATGATCGATGAAGAAGGCGATCCGGATTTAGAGGATTGCGAACTTGTGATCGACTGAAGAGATAGGGTCTGAGTACCCGGCGGAGGAGACTTGGCGCTGGTGGTGCGTGATAAGTTACTGTATGCGCTCGCCTGTTCCATCATGGCACGAATCGACATCGGCTTTCGACTTCGCGACGCTCGTGACCTTTGGAGTATTCCACCAACGGATATTTGGCTGACGAGAGTATCATCAACGTCGCTGAAAGTATCACTATGCAAAGTCAATACGGCGAAGTTACATAGCCTGATTCGAATAACTTACTCCTGGGCTGCTCTTAATAGGGCCGTCAATCCACTCTGATAGCCACGAAGTTGAAGTAACAACTCTTTCGTTTCGTCGTCCTTCCATATTGCTTTGACGCGCGCCAAAGTCTCCGCATCTTCAATAGAATCGGCCGGCACCGTGTTAACAAAGTCTTGAACCTCAGTGGCATATTCCTCGATTACGGACAGCGCCAAAGTGCAGCCAAGGATGATTGACTCAGTGGCCCTCGTAAGTTGTTCCTGTCGTCCATCCTGGTACGATTCGAGTTCGTCCCAGTCAAAGGACAACAATTGAGCAAGTGTGACGTGAAGAAAGTTGCATTCGGTGGCAATGGATTTGACGGTTTGCGGCGCGGTGTGCTTGAACTTCTTGCCCACGCCGTGCAGTATCTTGACGACGTTGCTACAAGTCGAAAGCAGTGGGGTGATGGGGAAGGCTGCTCCCGCAACCTCCATGTCGAGCGCTGATCAATGTCATGGAAGGACGGCTCAGTAAGAACGGGCTTGGGAAGTGAGCCTGGGGTAGATCTTTGTATGCGGCGAAGACTTTAGACGTAAAAGTAATTAAGACCACGCAGCCATTTTGATATCACACAATCCGAGAGAAACTGCCAGGGAAGAAGGTTGACGGGAAGGTTTCGAGCGAAGCGTCTCCCAAGCACTTCAAATCGGCCCAATGGCGAAAGTGAAAAATGCCGGAACCTTGAGCGAGTGTTGAAGGTGGTTCCTGCACAAAGATTACCGTGTGCTAGTCCGGCAGCTACCCAGATCCAGCTTTGGGCTTGCAGCCAATGCCACGGCTTACATCCGGGCTATCCTGTCAGGCGTTGAACGCGGATGCACAGCTTCCCAACCGGCCGGAGCTCTCAGGTACCAGGGGGGGGGGGAAAGAGGGGACCCTCAAACGCCGAAGCTTGCACACCGTACGGTACTAGCGAGCTGGCAAGACTGCCATGGAGCCGCGTACGGCACTTGTTCCAAAGGACTTGTGGCTGCTAGTTGCAATCAAGGATGTTGTTCGGTAGCACGAGCAACCGTGAGTGGCCGCCACGGCGAGGCAAAAAGCGGAAAAGATCGCGAAACAGTGACAGGAAGCTGTGGAGATTAGAAGGAATGACGCCGACTGGGGTGAACGGAGAGTGGCTTGAGGCGATTTGCCAGCCTGCGATCCAAACCCGGCCGGCTGTTCAAGCATGAAAAGGAAAGAAGAACTATCGACGTAGAGTGCAGGTCACCTAGGGCTGGCTGGCCAGCTTGATGCTGTCGAAGTGAGCCGTCCGGTGGGCCGCATTTGATCTGCAACGTGCGATGGAGGTTGAGTGTACAGCAGAGAGCGAGAGTGAGCAGCGATAGCGTGGGCCTGGCATGGCAGGGCATGGTCTGCGCCGTTTCTATGGCACGGATCCACCTGCCGAAGAATAAAAGCCACGAGATGGGCTCTCAGATGTCTCCGGGAGGGCTTCAGCACGAGTTGGACGGGCTGTCGGCGTGTCGCAGAGTCTCTGGCGCAAACAGGCGTCTTCCTTGCCACGCTTTGCGTTTGCTGTAAACAACAGAACACTCGTCTTGCACCCCGGCACATCTCTTTTCAACGTTGTTGCGGTACGCATCCTACATACTCCGTACACCCACCTCACCTGCCACTTGCACGCGGCGTGTCGATCGCGTATTTCAATGTTCGGCCACTCGATAAGCCCTCGCCCACCAGAAGCAAACGGAGGCTCTAAACGGAAGGAGACGCACAGTATCTCTTGGGAAGAAAAAGTAACTCCTGATTAACTGATGCATCTTGAATCCCGGACCCCGGACGTGGAGGCAGGCCGGTCCCATTGCACCGGGTTTTGGGCAGAGTTCCCTGTGCGTCGAGCTGCATCGTTCACAGGGCCTCAGCGTGGGTAGCGTGTGCGGGATACCCCCCAGAGAGCAGGCGGGAGAGCGATTTGCGCTGTACCCAACCCCCCGAGCCTGCCCATATCGAACGCGCAAAGTCGCAATGCCTGCCTGGCCGCGCAGGCCGAGAAAAAGTATTTCGCTGATCGATCTCGTAAATGCGCTGCGATTGTGCAACCTGTCAAGCTGAATGATGAGAGGCATATGGCATGATGCAATCCTGCACACCCGTCCTGTTGGTCCGTCAGGAACGCGAGCCCCAACCTGACTTTGAGGATCATACAGTACCTTACACACGCTCTCCCACTGTGGGTTTCTTGCATCCCTGAACAGGACATCGTCTGGCCCACCCGGATGCATGTGCTGCCGCTGGCCGTATTGTGCCCGCTAACCCGCCTGCGGATTGGCTGCTTCGCCGCCTCACATAGATTGCGAGGTGGGTTTGGCATGCGAGTGGTAAAACCTCTGAAAGATCTGGGCACCGTACTTTCCTGCCTGCCAGTCTGCTCTTTGTTCTCCCGTTCACACGTGCTGCGCTGTTCCACTTACCAACACACTGAGGCGGGTTGAATGCACTGGAACACGCGGTAAGGCACCTTATGGATTCGTTCCCTTGTCAATTTACGCTCAAGCCCTGATAGATGCTCCCTCCCTGCCTCGTTCTTTTTCCGTTCTTTCCATCTTGTTCTGCTCAAAGGGCTTTCGCTGACGTCGTACGACTATTGGTTAGCTTGCTTTCGGCCCAAGTTCCGCAGCGGAGCGGCTTGCGAGATGAGCGTACACACAAGCTTCCTTTACTCCGACCAAAGTCAAAAAGGATGCTCACTACCGTGACTCTCACCAACTGGAAGCCCAACCGGTCATAGCTGCAGATTTAGCAGACCAGACCGTCCTGTTCGGTTGGGAGTGCAAATACTTTGACCATTTCGCTTTGGTTTTTGATTGGCGTGGATTGCGAAACGCACCTCAGCTCCCGCTCACTCATTTCTCTTACAGAGGCCTTGAAGGCCAGAGTAATTTCGCCTCTTAGAAAAGGAATGAAGCTGAGTTACATAAGAAGGACATGTTGGCATCATCGGCAATCTTCTATCGAACGGTCAGTCCCAACGCCATGGCGTGCAACCTCAGCTGAGTATTAGCCCCCGCGCGGGAGAGTACTGGCCGTAGTTAGGGTCCCTCGAACGCGATCGACTGCAGCCCAAGGACACCCCTGGACCGCCACGGTTACTTATTTCGGGCAAACTCAAGTAAAGCCTTCTAACAATGGATGTGAACTGCCGTTCGTTTTCACTGCGGACAAAAGAGCTCTTCCGTGGAGTCATCTCCACTGTATACAGGCTCAGATGCTACATTTGTACCCCTCGCTAGTCCATATATACGGAGTACCATCTGAGCACGCGCTCATCAAGGTTTCATACTCGCAAATCGTTCTGGAAACCAGGATTTCACGAATGGACTCGCGATCCTGGAAAGCGCAATTCCCCAAAATGATAACTGCCAGGTATCAGTGGAGAGATATTTTCAGCATATAACTTTTCGTATTGGAGTGTCAATTTGTGGAGGTACTTCCAACTTCTCGGTGAAAAGGGGTCTGGGATTAGGACATAAGAACGCGAGTGTCGATGCTCCTAATCTGCAACTAGGACCGAGTTATGATTTCATGGATGCTAGGCATCATGTGTAAGAGGATTAACCACTGGCTCTGGTTCGCTCTGGCTCTGAACCGGCTCTGCGCATTGAAATGTTGCCAAACCCCTGAAGAACAAATCACTGTGGAGACGGCCGTCGACGTTTCGTCACGCCTCGCCCAAACCTCTCGCGCATCACATTGAATCCTATGGAACGGCATAAATAACGCGATTGTGGAATCACACCTCGGTGTTCGCGGTGTTAGACCAGGTGCTCCTTGTCGACGACAAATCTTTTCAATCGCATCCATAGCATCTTGATTGGACTCTCGCACGAGCAAATGAACACATCGTACAAAGAGTCGGCCGAACGCACAGCCCAAAACGGGAGCGCCCATTGGGATCTAGAAAGGGCAAAGGTAGCATTTTACCTCGCCAGTCGCGGAGACAAAACGGCCACCTGCCCAGAAATAGTAGTTTGCCGGCAGCCCGCATGTTGTATCCGCAGCCGATGAAGAAGCTTCATCAGCCTCGGGCCAAAGCCTC
>Ga0335073_10014566_pt1 | contig 11023 bp, 10 predicted proteins | sample Lox_Sample_22_FD_207093 | JGI IMG/M metagenome (GOLD analysis project Ga0335073, IMG submission 207093) | Soil microbial communities from Loxahatchee National Wildlife Refuge, Florida, United States - Lox_Sample_2.2 | ecosystem: Environmental > Terrestrial > Soil > Wetlands | place: USA... | reverse complement strand
CCACGAAGCGGTCCAGGCGCGTGTCTTGCGCCTTGTACACCACACCCATGCCGCCGCCGCCGAGGCGTTCGAGAATGCGGTAATGCAACAAGGTGTACCCGAGGAGGGCATCCGGCTCTGTCATGTGGCGACAATCTTATGTACGCCGCTAAGGTAAGTCAACGCACGCTGTCTTTCGAAGAATGTTTATTCGTAGCGCAGCGCTTCGACGGGGTCGAGCTTGGCGGCCTTCATTGCCGGCCATACTCCGAAAATCAAGCCGATGCTGACGCTGACGGTCACGCCGGTCACCGCAGCCCATACCGGGACGACTCCCGGCCAGTTCAGTGCAAAGCGAATGAGAATCACCAGGCCGTTCACCAGCACGAGCGCCAAAAGGCCGCCAATGCCCGTGAGGGTCATCGCCTCCAACAAAAATTGCCAGGTGATGTCGCTGCTCTTTGCGCCAATGGCTTTGCGGACACCGATTTCGCGCGTGCGCTCGGTGACGCTGACCAACATAATGTTCATCACGCCGATCCCACCCACCAGAAGCCCTACGGAACTGAGCACCACCATCGCCAAGGCCACCTTGTCGACGATCTGGTGGAATTCCGCCACCTGTTCCGCGGCGGTGGCAACGGAAAAGTTATCCTTGCCGCCAAACGGCACATTGCGCCGCCGCTCCATCAACTCGCGAATCTCGTCCACCGCTTGCTCCAGCCTGCCCGGGTAGGCTTCCGCGCGAATGTTGATTTCGTCCGCCGCGGGATACATTTTCATGAATGTGCGATACGGAATCAGCACGCGCCGGTCCTCTTCGTCAGCGCCAAATCCGCCCTTGGGCTTTTCCAGCACGCCGACCACTTGAAAATCCGTTCCGTCAATCATGGCGTCTTTTCCAAGCGGACTCCCGTTTGGAAACAACACGGGCGCGACGTTTTCCCCGATGACCACGACCTTTTCCCGATGCAGGTCGTCTCCGTCGCTGATAAATCGCCCTTCTTTCATCGTGGCATTGGCGTAGACCAGGCCAAAGGCCGCTTGAACTCCGCGAAAATCGACGCCGGTCACTTCGCCGGCGCTGGTGCGTATCGCATGCGTGCTATCCCAGCGCGGTTCCACCCACGCGGTGGCATTTTTTACCGCTGGGCAACTCTCTTGAATCGCTTCGGCGTCCTCCAGCTTTAAGGGCTTGCGCAGCCGCTCTTCCAACGGGGGCGGGCCGTTGCGGCTCTGGTCCCACTTGCTGACAAAGGCAGTGTCTGCGCCCATGCGGTTGATTTCCTCTTCCACCTTGCGATTGAAACCGGTGATCAGTGCGGACACCAGCATGATCACGCTCACGCCGAGGACCACGCCGAACACGGTGAGCGCGCTGCGCGTTTTGTGCGTCCGCAGCGTGTCCAGTGCCTGCCTCAGATTTTCTCCGTACGCCTGTGCCATCGCCGGTTCAGCCGTCCGCTCGCAATGCTTCAATCGGGTCTAAGTTGGCCGCGCGCATCGCGGGAAAAATCCCGAAGAACAGTCCCACCGCGGTCGCCAAGACCAGCGACAGGACGACCGCGATGATCGGCATATCCATGGGGAACGAAAACGTATTCTTCACGAAGAGCACAATCACTGCCGCCAAAAATATGCCAATCAAACCGCCGGTAGCCGCCAATAACGCCGACTCCGTCAAAAACTGCAGCAGGATGTGCTGCTTCCTTGCGCCCAGGGAGCGCCGCAACCCGATTTCACGGGTGCGTTCGGTGACGCTCGCCAGCATGATATTCATGATCACAATGCCGCCCACAACGAGAAACACACTCACCAGCGCCATGGCCACAAAAGCCAGATTGCCCGTCAGTTGATGCCACAACTGCATGATCGAATCGGAGCCCAGGATGGCGAAGTTGTCGTCGCTGTTGTAGGGAACGTGCCTCCAGGCGCGCAGCAACATCCGTGCTTCTTCTTCGGTGGACTCCATGGTTTCCGCGTTGGGCGCCTGAATAAAGATCGCCAGGGAATCGTTCGGAGTGTGCCACCCCTTCAGGTACGTGCTGAGCGGCAGAAGCAGGTAATTGTCTTTGGAGCGTCCCAATGCGCTGCCAATACGCGTGCCCTCTCCAACCACTTCGTAGGTGTGTGTTCCCGCCCGTATGGTTTTCCCCACGGGATCGACGTTGGGGAAAAATTTCTCGGCCAGATCGGCGCCGATGAACGCCACCTCGGAACGATGGTCTTCGTCCGCCGGGGTGATGAAGCGGCCTTGCGCGATTCCGAGGTTTTCGATCTCCGCATAGTTGGAACTGACGCCGACGACCTGGGTGTTGTCCATGACCTGGTCGCCGCTACGCGTTTGCATGTTCTGGCGATCGTAGCCGGCCACTTGTTTCGCCAACTGGCTGGTGTCGCGCATGCGCTCAAACTCTTCCAGAGTAATCAGCGGCCGTTTCTGGGCTTTCACCCAGGCATCTTCGCTGGTGATGATGCCAAAGCGATCAATGACGAAGACGTTGGCGCCCAAGTCCGCCACTTTGTCTGCAATGTATTTGTTCAGGCCGGCGATGACGCTCATCACCGACACCAGCGTGGTCACCGCCAGGATCACGCCCAGTAATGTAAGGAAGCTCCGTAATTTGTGCGCGCGCAGAGAGTCCAGCGCTAACTTCAGCGTCTCGAGAAAAGTGACCCAGCCGCTACGGAATTTCTGCGCTCTTTCGGCAGACTCCACCCTCGCGCGTCCTAGTGCAGGCGCACCCGTAAAATTATCGATTGGGGTCGCTCCCAAGCCTGTTCCACCTCAGGGCACTGTATTGTTGAGACAATACACTTATTTTCCGACTTGGCAAGATGACTTCGGGTCCAGTCTTTGCTTTCCACCCCGCGCGTATGCTTTTATGGAATCTGGCTTTGGGCCAAAACTGACGAATTGCTAGGCCATTGCGCGGATGTTCCGCAGATCGGCTTTGCAGCTGTTTGCACTTTGTTTTCTGTGAGTTATACGAGCGCACCACCTACGGAAATGCTCCGCGTCCCTCGGAGAGCTACGGCGTTGCTCTCCGTCTTGTTGCTTCCGGTGCTGTTCGCCATTGGCCAGACCCCCGCTCCCACTAGCCCTACTACCTCTCCCGACCTTTTCAGCCCAGTGGTTGCCAACCAGAAGAAAGGCGAGGCTCTGCTGGACGAATACGAGCGAACCCAGCGCATCGAAAAGAGGCACGTGGGTAGCGCCGGCGCTGCAGATCCTGCGACTATCACCTGTTTCCGCCTGTTCCCCGCAGGCCCCGCTGTCGATAAGATCCCACTTTCTGCGGACGGCAAGCCCACCAACCCAGAGACCTATCGCTCCGACTTGGAGAAGCTCGAAAAGTATCTGCTGTGGGCCATGGAGGATGGGTCGGCGCAGAAAGATGCCTATGCCCGCGCTGAACATAAGCGTAAAGAGCGCTTCGACTTGATGGACGCCACGCATCAAGCGTTTTTGTTCACATTCGAAGGAACAGAAAAGCGCGCCGGACGCACTTTGCTGCGCTACAGCCTTACGCCCAACCCCGCTTACCGGCCTACCACTCGGAACACCACGATTTTTACTCGTGTCCGCGGCACGCTTTGGATCGACCAGGAATCTTCCGAGTTAGCCAAGATTGATGGCTCGGTGACCGAAGACATTTCCATCGCGTTGTTTCTGGCCAAGGTCTACAAGGGTAGCCATTTCATGCAAGAGCGCTACGAGGTTGCTCCCGGCGTGTGGGAGGCGACCTTTGAGCAATACGATTTCGACGGCCGAAAGTACCTGGTTCCCTTCTCCATCCACGAGCGTACGTTCTACACCGATTACAAGCGCGTAGGGCCTCCCAAGGAAGCCGTCGAAGCCGTCCGTGCCGAATTGAGCAAACTGGGGGGCGAACCCGCGTCTCACTAACGCGTTCCTGCTAAACTGAAAATAGGTACTGGTACCCGTCCAGCCGGTCTGGAGGTCCCTTATGCTCAGTCAGCTCCTTAAGGCTTCCGCATTTCTGGCCCTGCTAGCCGCTGCAGTTTGTGTGCGGTCCCAAGATTCCCCGCCGCCCGCCTCTTCGGCTGTTCCTTCGCCCGCCTCCGGAGCCTCGGCCACAACCCCGAAAAAGGTTTGGACCAACGAAAACCTCGGCGGAAAGGGCGGTGTTTCCGTCGTCGGCGATAAGCGCGACCAGAACTACCACATGACTTCGAATGGTCCCGCCGATCCGGCAACGGTCGCGCGCATCAAGAAGAATCTCGAACGGCTGCAAACGCAGCTCGACGACGTCAACGCCAAATTGAAGTCGTACAAAGAATTCCAGTCCGGCGAGGCCGTCTCCACCGGAGCGCGGGATCTTTCCAAAGGCTACAGCCGGACGCCGGTGGACCAGCAAATCACCCAGTTGGAGCAAAAAAAGAAACAGCTGGAAAACGAGGTGGGTGACTTGGTGGACGAAGCCCGCAAGAAGGGCATCGATCCGGGGCAGTTGCGATGACAATGCGTGCGATCTCCGGTTCCGTCATGGCATTTCTGGTTCTCGCGCTCGTTTGCTGCACCCCGCTCCTCCGCGCGCAATCTCCGGATCAAGGAAGCGGTTCGCAAAGTGCGAACAAACCCGGCGATACCCCAGCGCAGGCTTCACCTTCGACAACGCCCGAGAAAAAGAAGCCGAAAAAGGTTTGGACCAACGACGAAATCGGCTCAGTCAAAAGCACCGTCTCTGTGGTCGGCAATGAAACTGCCTCTCCCACCAGCGCGCCGGCTAAACCGTCGTCGACGGACGCAGGGCAAGCACGCCAGCAGCTGGTCGACAGCTTTCGCGAGCGCATTCGCAATTACCAGTCCCAGATTGATGCGATTGATCAGCGCATCGCCCAATTGAAGAACTTCAAGGCGGACAATACCAGCCCGTCCGGCGGTATCAACATCAATCACGGCTATGACATGGTTCCCTTGGAAGATCAGGTAAAGCAACTCGAGGAGCAAAAGAAGAAACTGCAAGGCAAGCTGGACGACACCGAAGCCGAAGCTCGCAAGAACGGCATCGCACCCGGCGAACTGCGCTAGCCTTTCCGATTCCGACACAACGCCGCGTACGTCCCTCGTTCACTTGAACCATCGGAAAATTTCTTTCTGGCCTGCTCACATTCCACTGTCTTTCCGCCTACACAAGAGTACAATCCGCCCAACAGGCTGTGGTGGCCTTCGGATGTACGGAGGTGGTCGATGAGTCGGATCGACTTCTTCCTGGGTCTGTGTCTTTTTGTTCTTGCATTTCCAGTTCGTACCCCAGGATGCTCTCTTTTCTCACCTATGGAAGTGTCCAGTTTTGCGTTGTCCGGAACCGTCTTCGCGGACGGCAGCGATCGGCGCCTCTCTCAAGCGCATATCGTGCTCTGTGACGATGGCGGTGATCCTTTGCAAGAAACTACTACCAACGATTCGGGAGAGTTTTCCTTTCAGGGGATTCGCGCAGGGCAGTACATTCTCCGCGTGCAGGCTTCCGGCTTTCAGTCCGCGGACTTACATATTGACCTGAGCTTCGCTTCTGACCGCGGCATATCGGTCAACTTGAAACCCGAGCATTCCGATTCTTCTCCGCCAACTGCCACGCAAATTATCTCCGTGCACGACCTTGCGATCCCGGACTCTGCGCGTAAACTCCTGGCCTCCGGGAAGCAGAAGCTATACGTATCCAAAAATCCCCAGGACGCTTTGCACGATTTTCAGTCGGCAACCAAGAAAGCTCCGAGCTTCTACGAAGCGTTCTATCAAACCGGAATGGCTTATTTGGCCCTGCAACAGCCCGAAGACGCGGAAAAACAGTTTCGTAAAGCCGTGGCACTGAGCGATAACAAATATGCTGACGCCAACATCGCGCTCGGCACGCTGCTATTGCAACGCCATGAGCAGAGCGAAGGCGAGCCCCTCCTCCGCCTCGGTCTGGCTTCAAATCCCCAGTCCTGGCCAGGGCAAGTGGAATTGAGCAAGCTGGAACTCTCCCGGGGCCATCTGGAGCCTGCGCTCGCCGCCGCACAGAGCGCAGCGCAGTTAGCACCGCAGCAACCCATCGTCTACCGGTTGTTGGCGGTGATTCTTTTGCAGCAGAAAAACTATGCCGCGCTGGTTTCTGCGCTCGATTCCTATATCGCTTTGGACCCCAGCAGTCCCGCGGGCCTACGCGCGCAGGAGTTGCGCGTTCAGGCGCAAAAAGAAATGGACAAATCGGCGGAATCCGCCGCCGCGAAATAAGTTGCAGCTTAGGCATGTCGCCCGGGGTGCGACCACGAACGACGCTCACGCCGTCTCCGTTGTGTTCGCTGACCTCAGTGATCTCTGTGGTGAGAAAATGCGAGCACAGAGTGAAGTGAGAAGAGTTGCCGCGGAGGACACGGAGCGATCCGCAGCTCGCGAAAGCAGATTCGTCGCTGCGCTTGGAATGACATGGGTTTTCCAGAGCGCTAGGAATGAAGAAGGGCAATCGGCTTTAATGCATGTGGCTGTACGAATCGGTCAGGTTCGCGGCGTCATACACATACTGCACGTTGACCGGGTGGTTGCCCTTGCTGTCGGTCACGTGCACGGTCTCGATCAACTGCTTGCCGTCTGAGGAAAGTTCGAACGTGCGGGCCACTTTGCCGCCGTGCGCGCCCTTTTCGTCGGTTACCAGCTTCTTGTCGTCCCAGCGCGCCGCCACTTGCTTGGTATCAGAGTTCTTTTCCGTTTCCAGTTTGCGGCCGTCCGTAAAAAATTCCGTGCGGTGATCGCGGTCGTCGGCCATCAGTACTTCCGGATCATTTTCAAGCTGCTGCGAAAATTTGATTTCGCGCGGCGGATTCACAAAATCGGCCATCGTGTCGGAAGTGTCGCCGCTGGGACGCGGTCCGCCGTAGCCGCCACCTCCCCCTGGCCAAGGCCCATAGACCCGCGGGCCGCCATAGGTGCCCCCGCCGTTGCCGCGATTGCCATTGTCGGCCTGTTTTGACTGACTCAGCTTTGCGCGCCCGTCGTCGCTTTCGTCTTTGTTGAACACCCAATAGCCCATGATGCTTTTGCGTGGCTGCACTTCTGCTTTCTTGGGAGGCGGAGGAGCGGCAGGCGCATTGGGATCGGGCGGAGGTGCGGACATTGGGCCCGGCGGCGCTTGGGCACTGAGCAAACCCCCAACAATGAGCCACGCGGTCCCCAGTAGCCATATTTTGTTCATGTGCTTCATGGTCGTACCTTCCCCATAAATCTTAGCGCGGTGCGCACCCTAAGGCATTCCTTCACTCGCCTTGAAAAGTTCCCGGCGTCTTCTCCATGAGATTCCGGCGAAGCCGCAAAAGGCTGCTTGCCCCGGCCCCGTTTAAGCCAGCCATTGATCCAAATCCCGGGCACGCTCCAAGAGAGCCAGCGCACCTAATTCGCGGAAGCGTTTGGCTCGCTCTCGGTAATCGAACTCTCTCTTCGGAAGGATGCCAATAAACGGCACGCGGGCCGCTTTGGCCGCCAGCGCATCATCAATATTGTCGCCCAGATACAGTGCCGTTTGCGGATCGCGCTTTGCCAGAATAATCCGCAATCCTTCCGCGCTAGGCTTTTTCGCTGCGTCGTCCATGGTGATGATGGTGCGAAACGAACGTACCGCAGGCCATTTGTCGAACGTCCAGGTAAATTCCTGCCTGGTCCTTCCGGTGAACAGATTCAACTCCCGATTTGCCGCCCAGCGTTGAATCAACTTCGGATCGACCAGCAATTTTTCCTTGGTTACATTTCCCGGTTTCCCGTCGGTGCCCCAGTAAAACGGCGTAAACGCAATTCTCGCCTCGTCATAAGTCGTGGGCACTCCCAACGCGCTGGCCCACCTGGACACCATCATCCAGTCATCATTGTTCCCGGGCATCCTTTTCCATTCGTGAAATTCCGCCCACGTCGGGCGCTTGCCGGTCAGTTTGTGGATGGTCTGCATCCCGGAGCGCCAGTATGTCTCTCGCACGTCAACCAGCACGCCATCCACATCGAAGATCAGGATTTTCGGATCCAGTTTGCCTTTGCCAACACTTTTCCTCCGGATTTTCGACACGCTTCGTATCCTTTCCCTTTTCTTCCAGTGTACCTGTTTGCGGGATTTGTGGCTCCGCCGTGTTCACCACGCTCTTCTCGTAGTGATGGGTTATCGCCGCGCACGGCGTAAAGCCGCTGCTACAGAATGAGTACAGCTAGGGCGCCAGTTGTTGCGAGGACATTTCCACACCGCCGCGGGTATAGTGAAATTGGATCAGCCAATCGCTGGCCACGCTATGTCCGCCAACTTCTGGCGGCGTAAACACCCACTGCCGCGCAGCCTTCAACGAGGCATCCGCGAAATAGCGGCTCGGCCCGGCGCTTTGTAGCACAGCTTCGGCCACGTTCCCCGCAGCATCGACATGGACCTTGACTCCCACACGCACGGTTCCCGAAATCGTAGCCATCGCTTTTGCCGCAGCCTGGGGTTTCACTTGGTCCAGCACATCTCCCCGGTCGGTCGCAGCGGTGGCATTTCTTGCGGGCCCGCTCTCGGGCAGCGGCGTGCTCGTAGATACGCTGGAAGGTTTGCTCGGCGCGACTGCGGTGGGTTGTGTTGGCACCGATGGCGTCGCTTCTGTGGACGAGGACAGATTGCCCGAAGATGGTTGTGGCGCCGGCGTCGAATTTGTTCTGCTTGTAGAAACTGCGCTGTTACTGGTGGCCGGCGGTGCTTTCACCGAACTAGCTTCTGAATTTCCGCGATGGCGCAGTGCGAATGGGAGCACTGCCAGAGCGATCACCAGGAGCGCTCCCGCAAACAACGGAATCACATAGTTGGGAAGCGTCACCGTCTGTCGAGCTGGAGTTGCCAGTTTCGGAAGAGTTTCCGTCGGCAGCGCGGCGCTCTCCGGTTGCGCGGCAGCCATCTTCGCTAGGGGAATGGCTGGCTCCTGCGACGGTGGCACGTCCACTGCATGGGTAATCACCGGTGAAGGCGGAGCTGGTGGCACCGGCGAAGGAGCCAACGCTGGAGTTGCCGAGGCTTGCGGTGTAGAAATACCAGCGCCTGCAGCCACGGCCACGGATTTCGCCGCCGCGACGGCCGGATTCAGTGCCTCCGCAATGCGCGCGCTTGTCCAGCGCAGCCTTGGTTTCCGCCTTAGCGCATTTCGCGCAATTTCCAGAAAAGGTTCGTGCACTGTCGGCGGGATGATGGGATCCGCATTCTCGTTGAAGGGCAAAACCGCTTGCTGCTGCGTGAACGCCTCCACCAGCGTCACGCCGAGCGACCACACATCCGCCGCCTGCGTGAACGGCTCCTCCGGCACCTCCGGCGCGTCGTACGCGCTGCGCTCGCGCCGCATTGTGCGCACCTCGCCCGCCGTATCAATGGTGTCGCTCGATAGCTTCAGTCGATCTCCCAGAGCTAACACGTTCGACGGCTTCACGTGTCCGTGTACCAGATTTTTTTCGTGCAAGTACACCAGCACGTCCACCACCGCATTCAGTATTTCGCTGGTTTCTTCCGCCATCAACGCGCGGTGCGGAAGCACCTGCGACAGATTTTCTTCGGCATATTCCATCGCGACATACAGTACTTCCACGTCTTCCATCTTGCTGGCGCCCGCGCCATAGATCTGCAGCAGATGGGGATGGCTCAATTGCGAGGCACTGCTCCACGCGGCCAGTTGCTCCTCTTTTCCGGCGAACTCAGCGGAAATAAATTTCACCGCGCATTGGCGAACCTCGGGTCCGTGAAATTCCGCCAGGAAAACAACACTGTGGTCGGTGCTGCCGAGGAATTGCCGCAGTTGATACTTATGATCGACGACCTGGCCTTCCCAGTTTTTCCACATCTCGCTCATGCTGCACCTCAAATTCAGAATTCGATGCCAGGACAAGCCCCCGCTTCGGTGGGATTCGCTCAGCATCAAGGGACGAGGCGTCTGCGGGCTGATCGGCTTAGACAGAACTTCACACAGGCGCCAGAGGGCCGGGCGCTATTGCCTCATTCTCCCACGAATCGTCAAACGCGAGCTATTCAGATATTGATCCTTTCGAGGCTCCCAGTACCACGTCGGAAGGCCGGGCGAAAAAGCTTGGCCTCGGGGCCTTGGCAAACCCCTTGCCCCCAGTGGCTTGGCCGCACTAAGCTTGTTTTTTACCATTGGGCCCAATCGTTCTTCAGGAGGAAGCATTGTCTCTCGCCAAAATTGGTTCAGGTTGTGTTCTCGCACTCGTTTCATTGTTCGCGGTTTCCCCGGTTCCTGCGCAAACTGCGCCAGCGGCCGCGGGAAAAATTGGTGTCGTCAATATTCAGGGAGCCATCGCTGCCACTGCCGAAGGCAAGCAGGCCGCCAATGAGTTGCAATCGCAATTCGCGGCGCGCCAGCAGGAATTGCAATCGCTCAACAAGCAGATGAATGACCTGCAACAGCGATTGAGCAACGGCATCAGTCTTAGTGACGAGGAACGCAATCGGCTCCAGGCCCAGGGTACCCGTCTGTCTCAGCGGCTGGAGCGTAAGAACAGTGAGATGCAGGATGACTACAACGCGGCCCAGAGCGAGCTCATCAACGGCATCGGCCAGAAAATGATCGCGGTGATCAATCGCTATGCGCAGGAACACGGCCTGTCACTTGTCGTGAATTCCTCAGCGCAAGGCACTCCGATTTTGTATGCTTCCAAGAACATCGAGATCACCCAGGAAATCGTGAATCTCTACGATCAAACTTATCCGACCAAGGCCGGAGCCGCGGCGCCTGCCCCGAAGTCCGCAACACCCGCACCGAAGCCGGCGACGCCACCCGTGAAGCCGCGGTAGTCGCACGGCCTTAGCGGCACATTTAACGGCACCAGCGTGAGCGCTGCTGGCGAGCGTCTGCTCGCCTTGCTACACTTCCCTCATCGCTCGCACGTGCGCTCCAGAAGGACGATGGCATGGCCTTATTTGCTGGTGTCGATTTCATCGATTTTGATTCCTTGCTGAACGACGAAGAAAAGCTGGTACGGCAAACCGCACGCCAGTTTGTCGACAATGAAATTCTGCCGATCATAGAGAAACAC
>Ga0335073_10014565_pt1 | contig 11023 bp, 9 predicted proteins | sample Lox_Sample_22_FD_207093 | JGI IMG/M metagenome (GOLD analysis project Ga0335073, IMG submission 207093) | Soil microbial communities from Loxahatchee National Wildlife Refuge, Florida, United States - Lox_Sample_2.2 | ecosystem: Environmental > Terrestrial > Soil > Wetlands | place: USA: Florida... | reverse complement strand
CCGAGGGTGCCGGCGCCGTATCGGTGGCTGCCGCTCTCTCGGGGCGCTACCGGGAGTCGCGGGTTTGCGCGGTGGTCTCCGGCGGGAACATCGACAGCCGGATGCTGGCGGCGATTCTGCAGGGGCATGTGCCGTCCTAGTCCGACAGGCTGCCGGCTTCGATCTTGCGCAGCGTCGCCGGGTCGGGAACGGGGCGCCCGCCGCGCGCCTTGACGATGAAGTATGCCGCGGACAGCGCCGCGAGCCATGGAACGCCGACGATCCACGAGAGGCGCCAGGCCCCCTTGTCGAGTCCCATGGTCACCATCAGCGCGCACAGCAGCGCGAGTCCCGCAATCTGCACCAGCGGGAATCCGGGCATCCGCACCGGCAGATCCGCCGCCGGGTGGCGCCGCCGGAAGCCGAGGTGGCTCAGCAGGATGATGATCCACACGACGATGGCGTCGAACAGCGCGACGCCGAACAGGTAGTTGTAGGCGAGCGGCGTCAGCTTCGACAGCCCGGCAGCCGCCAGAATGCAGGCGCCCGACAGCAGAATGGCGGCGATCGGCGTGCCGTTCTTGCCGAGCCGGCCGAGGAAGCGGGGCGCATAGCCGCCGCGGGACAGGGAGAACAGCATGCGCGAGCACAAGTACACGTCGGTGTTCATGCTCGAGAGGGCGGCGCTCAGCACCACGAAGTTCATGATCCCCGCCGCATGGCGGATGCCGGAGTGCGCGAAGATGCGCACGAAGGGACTCTGGGTCACCACGGCCGCGCCCGTCTCGGTCCATGGCACGAAGGCGACCACGATGGTGAGAGCGAGAATGTAGAACAGGAACAGCCGCAGCCCCATGGTTCGCAGCGCCGCCGGGATCGCCCGTCGCGGGTCCGTGGCCTCGCCGGAGGTGACCGCGATCACCTCGATGCCGTTGAACGACAGCACCCCGAGGATCACTCCCATCCAGACGCCGCCGAAGCCGTGCGGCATGAAGCCGCCCGCAAGACCGGTGAGATTGTGCAAGCCCACGGGGGCGGCCCAGATGCCGAGGATGGCGGCGCTGCCGAGGACGATGAACACGACGATCGCGACCACCTTGATCAACGCGAACCAGTACTCGATGGAGCCGAAGTTATGGACCGATCGGGAGTTGAAGTAGAGCAGCACGAAGGCGAAGCCCAGCGACCACAGCCACACCGGCGTCGACGGGAACCAGAAGGTCATGTACACGCCGGCTGCCACCGCCTCGCCCCCGACCGCGATCACTTGTGCCATCCAGTAGGAGTAGCGCGCCACCCAGCCCGCCCACGGGTTCAAGTAGATCTCGGCGTACGTGCCGAACGAGCCGGCGGTCGGATGCATCACCGCCATCTCGGACAGGCTGAAGACCATGGCCACGGCGGCGATGGCGGCGATGGCATAGCTCAGGATCACGGCCGGTCCGGCGTAGCCGATGGCCACCCCGCTGCCCATGAACAGGCCGGTGCCGATCGCGCCGCCGAGGCCGATCATCACCAGCTGCGCGCGGCTCAGATCCTTGTGCAGGCCCGCTTCGCGGCCGGCGATCGCCGCGGCATCTAGCACGTCGAATCCGGCGGCACGGAGGGCACGTCGCTCACCCCGGGCACCACGTCGCTCACCCCGGGCACCACGGCGCTCACCCCGGATACCACGGCGCTCACCCCGGATACCACGGCGCTCGTCCCGGGCACCACGGCCGTGGCCTCGATCTCGACCTTGGCGCGCGCTTCCATCAGGGCGACGACCTGCACGACGCTCATCGCCGGGAAATTCTTGCCCATCACCGCGCGGTACGCGGCGCCGATCTGCGCGAGCTCGGCGTGATACTCCTCGCGGCTGGTGATGTACCACGTGAGCCGCACGATGTGCTCGGGGCCGGCCGGCACCTGCGCGAGCACCGTGGAGATGTTCTCGAGCGCCAGCCTCACCTGGTCGGCCATGCGATCGCTGCAAAAGCGCCCGTGCGCGTCCCAGCCGACCTGCCCCGCAACGAAGATCTGCCGCCCGCAGGCGGCGATGCCGTTGCTGTATCCTCGCGGACGGGGCCACTGCGCGGGTTGCAGGATCTGCCGGCTCTCGTTCATCGATTTCTCGCCTCGTTGAGTAGATCGCGCGCGATGATCAGCTTCTGGATCTCGGTGGCGCCCTCGTAGATGCGCAAGGCGCGAATGTCGCGGTACAGGCGCTCGGCGATCTCTCCGCGCACGACCCCGCGGCCGCCGAACATCTGCACCGCGCGGTCGATGGTGCGTTGCGCCGACTCGGTGGCCGCCATCTTGGCCATCGCCACTTCCTTCGTGGCCGCTGCGCCGCGATCGCGCATCCAGGCCGCGCGATAGGTCAGCAGGCGCGCCGCATCGATGTCGCTCGCCATGTCCGCCAGGGCGGCTTGAGTGAGCTGCAGATCCGCAAGCGTCTTGCCGAACATCGTTCTCGCGATGGCGTGCTCGCGCGCCTCATCGAGCGCGCGCTGCGCAAAACCGAGGGCGGCGGCGGCGACGGAGGTGCGAAAGACATCGAGGGTGCGCATCGCCAGCTTGAAGCCCTCTTCTTCGGATCCCAGGCGATGGGTCGAGGGCACGCGGCAGCCGGCCAGGGAAAGAGTGGCCAGCGGATGGGGCGCGATCACCTCGATGCGTCGCTTGATCTCGAGACCGGGGGTGCCCGCATCGACGACGAAGGCGCTGATGCCGCGGGCGCTCGCCGAGCCATCGGCCCGCAGCTGCGCCGGCTGCGTGCGCGCGAACACACAGTAGAAGTCGGCGATGCCGCCGTTCGATATCCAGGTCTTCTCACCGTCCAGCACGTAGCAGCGGCCGTCGGCCGTGGCCTTGCATTGCATGCAAGCGACGTCGGAGCCCGCCTGCGCCTCGGAGAGCGCGAAGGCGGCGATGGCCCGTCCGGCCGCGACGGGCGGCAGATAGCGCGCCTTGAGCTCCGGCGAGCCTGCGAGCGAGATGGGGCCGCTCCCCAGACCCTGCATCGCGAAAGAGAAATCCGCGAGTCCGTCATGCCATGCGAGCGTCTCGCGGATCAGCGCCAGCGCGCGGACGTCGAATTGCGCATCGCCGCGCGGCGTCGCGCCCGCGGCCTGCGCGGCGTACGGCACCGAGTACCGCGTCCAGCCCGCATCGCCGAGCTCGCGCACCAGGGTGCGGCACGCGGCATCGACCGAGACCTCGTCTTCGGCGCCCGGGCGCTGCGCCAGGTGAGCCGCGGCCCAGGCGTCCAGACGCTCCGCAAGCGCGCGATGTCCGGGCTCGAAGAAGGGCCACTCCAGGAAGTTGCGAGCACGCATCGCGCGCTCAATCGCCTTGGAACTCGGGCTTTCGCTTCGCGGCGAATGCCCGGTAGGCGCGACGGAAATCCTCCGTCTGCATGCAGATCGCCTGGGCAGCCGCCTCGGCGTCGATCGCCGCATCGATCGGCATGCTCCATTCGGCATGCAGCATCTTCTTGGTCATCGCATGGGCGAACGTCGGACCGCAGGCGATTTCCCCGGCGAGCCGCAGGGACTGCTGCAGCAGCTCCTCCGCGGGAACCAGCCGGTTGAAGAAGCCCCATGCCAGCGCCTCTTCCGCGGACATGGTGCGTCCCGTGTACAGCAGCTCCGCGGCGCGGCCCTGGCCGATGATTCGCGGCAGGATGGCGCAGGCTCCCATGTCGCAACCCGCCAGGCCGACGCGCGTGAACAGGAACGCCGTCTTCGCGCGCGCCGTCCCGAGCCGGAAGTCCGACGCCATGGCGAGAATTGCCCCCGCGCCGGCGCAAACCCCGTCGACCGCCGCCACCAGCGGTTGCGGGCAGCGGCGCATGGCCTTGACGAGCTCGCCGGTCATGCGGGTGAACTCGAGCAGCCCCGCCGCATCGCGCTCGGTCAACGGACCGATGATCTCGTGCACGTCGCCGCCGGAGCAAAAATTATCGCCGGCGCCGGTCAGAACGATGCAGCGAACCGCATCGGCCTGCGGGAGCGCCCGGAACAGCTCGCACAGCTCCGCATAGGACTCGAAGGTGAGCGGGTTCTTGCGCTGCGGGCGGTTCAGGGTGATGACGCCCACGCGCCCTTCCCGGTGCCACAGGAAATTCTTCGGCTCGGGCGCGAACTCGCTCATGTGCGGATCTGCCGCTTGAGCTCGCCCAGCAGCTCGACCAGCTGATTCTTGTGCTTCATGCTCATTCCATCCAATAGCTCGACCACCCACTGCTCGTGCTCGGCGGCCATGCGCCGGAATTGTCGTTGACCTTCCGCGGACAGCTTGACGCGGAACACGCGCCGGTCCGCCGGGTCCGCCTCGCGCAGCACCAGCCCCTCTTTCTCGAGGCCGTCCGTGATGCCCGTGACGTTGCCCCCGGTCACCATCATGCGCTGCGACAGCTCGCTCATCTTCAGCCCCTGCGGAGCGCGCTCGAGCTGCGCCATCAGATCGAACCGCGGCAGCGTGGTGCCGAACGTCGCTTGCAGTCGCTGCCGCACGAAATTCTCGATGTGATTCGTGCATGCGAGCATGCGCAGCCAGAGCCGCACGGACAGATGATGATCGTCGTGGATGCGCGTTTCGGCGTCCGGCTCGATGAGCTTCAGCGATTTCTTGTCCTTCGCCATGGCACCGATCCCTTTAGACCTCGCCGCCCGCCAGCACGATACTCTGTCCGGTGACGCTCTCGGAGCCGGGGCGGCACAGCCACATCACCGTGTCGGCCACCTCGCGCGGCTCGACCAGTCGGCGCTGCGGATTGGCCGCCAGCAGCGCCGCGAGCGCCTCGCCGTCGCTGCGGCCCGACTTCTGCCGGATGGTGGCGACGGCATCCTTGACGATGTCGGTATTCACATAGCCGGGACACACCGCGTTCACCGTGACGTTGCGGCTGGCGTATTCCAGGGCGAGCGAGCGGGTCAGTCCGATGACGCCGTGCTTGGAGCTCGCATACGCGGCAATGTAGGCGCCGCCCCGCAGGCCTGCGGTGCTCGCGATGTTGACGATTCGCCCGAATCCTTCGGCCAGCATGTCGGGCAGCGCCTGGCGGGCGGCGAGGTAGCTGCCGGTCAGATTGACGGCGAGCAGACGATTCCACAGCGCCTCGTCCGTATCGGCGAACTTGGCGCTGGCGGCCTGCCCGGCGTTGTTGATCAGCAGGTGCACCGCGCCGAACTGGCCGCGCGCGGCGGCGAAAGCCGTCTTGACCGAAGCCGGATCGGTGACGTCGGCCACGATCGGAAAAGCGCGCTGCGCGCCGCCCAGGCCATCGGATACGCGCCCGAGATTGTCCGCATCGCGCCCGAGGAGCGACACCCTCACGCCATCCGCGGCCAGCCCCGCGGCGATGACGGCGCCGATCCCGCGGCTCGCGCCCGTGACGACGGCATGTCGGCCGGCAAGTCGCGCCGCTGGCGCAGGCGAGCTCATGCCGAGCCTCCGGGGAGCGCGGCGGCGCGCTGCAGATTTCTCTCGAGCTGAGCTTTGCCGGACAGGTATTGCCTGGGCCACCATTGCAGCCGATAGCCCTGCCGCGCGGCAGCCTCGAGCGTCCACGCCGGGTTCGCCAGGTGAGGCCGCGCGATGGCGCACAGATCCGCCCGTCCGGAAGCGATGATCGAGTTGACGTGATCCGGCTCGTAGATGTTGCCGACCGCCATGGTGGCGATGCCGAGCTCGTTGCGGATCTGGTCCGCGAACGGGGTTTGCCACATGCGCCCGTACACCGGCTTCTGATCCGGCACCGTCTGGCCGGTGGACACGTCGATCAGATCGACGCCCGCGCTTCGCAGGGCGCTCACGATGGCCAGTGCGTCGCTCTCGGCGAGCCCGCCGTCCATCCAATCGGTCGCCGAAATGCGCACCGACAGCGGCTTGTCCTGCGGCCATTGTGCCCGCACCGCGCGCACGACCTCCAGGGGAAATCGCAGGCGGCTCTGCACGCATCCGCCGTACTCATCGCTGCGGCGATTGGTCAGCGGCGAGAGGAACGAAGCCAGCAGGTAGCCGTGCGCCATGTGCAGCTCGAGCATGTCGAAGCCGGCCTGTACACCGAATCGCGCCGCCCGCTCGAATTCCTCGCGCACCTGGTGCATGTGCGCGCGCGTCATCTGCACCGGCGCCTGGCTGATCCCGGGGTGGTAGGGAAGCGGCGAGGGAGCGAGCAGCGGCCAGTTGCCGGCGGCCAACGGATGGTCCATCTTCTCCCAGCCGAGCTGGGTGGAGCCTTTGCGACCCGAATGTCCCAGCTGCAGGCAGATCCTCGCCGGGGAATTGCGGTGCACGAACTCGACGATGCGCCGCCAGGCCTCGCGCTGCGTCTCGTTCCACAGACCGGTGCAGCCGGGGGTGATGCGGCCCTCGGCAGACACGCAGGTCATCTCCGTGTAGAGGAGGCCGGCCCCGCCGAGCGCCAGGTGGCCATAGTGCACGAGGTGCCAATCGTCCGGCACGCCGTCCCTGGCGCAGTATTGCGCCATGGGCGACACCACCACGCGGTTCGCCAGCTCCATGCCGCGCAGCTTGAAGGGCAGAAACATGGGCGGCCGCGGCTCCGCCACGCCCTCACGGCGCGCGAGCCACTGCTCGTGGGACTCGACGAAGCCGCGATCGCGCTGCTGCAAGTTCTCGTGTCCGATGCGCTGGCTGCCGGTCAACAGGCTGTAGGCGAATTGCTCCGGCGGCAGGCGGGCATGGCGCGCCACGTTCTCGAACCATTCCATTCGATTGCGCGCGGCGCTCTGCAGCCTGAGAACCTCCATCTCGCGCTCGTTGCGATAGGCGCCGAGTGCGCCGTCCAGATCCGCGGTTGCCGCGACCTTTCGGGCGAGAGAGATGGCATCTTCCATGGCGAGCTTGGTCCCGGATCCGATGGAGAAATGTGCCGTGTGGGCGGCATCGCCGATGAGCACGGTCCTGCCGTGATGCCAGCGCCGGCACGCCACCCGGTTGAAATTGAGCCACGCCGAGCCGCGCAGATGAGCGGCGTTGCTCTGCAGCCGGTGGCCGTCGAGATAGCGCGCGAACAGCCGCTCGCAGAAGGCGATCGATTGCTCCGCGTCGAGCCGGTCGAGTCCGTGCGCGGCCCAGGTCTCCTCCCGGGTCTCCACGATCACCGTCGAGAGCTGCTCGCTGAACTGGTAGGCATGGATCTGGAACCAGCCGTGCTCGGTGCGCTCGAAGGCGAACGTGAACGCATCGAACGGCCGGGTCGTGCCGAGCCAGATGAAGCGGCACTTGCGCACATCGATGCTGGGCTCGAAGGCGGCCGCGTAACGGCTGCGTGTGCGGCTGTTGACGCCGTCGGCGGCGATGATGAGGTCGGCATCCGGGAAATCCGCCTCGTCGTCCACCGGATGCTCGAAGTACTGGTGCACGCCGAGCTCGGCGGCGCGCTCCTGCAGCACGGCGAGCAAGCGCTTGCGGCCGATGCCGCAGAACCCGTGGCCGCCGCTCACGAAGCGGCGCCCGCCGAAATGAATGGCGATATCGTCCCAGTGATGGAAGCTCGCGAGGATCGCCGAATGCGTCTGCGAATCCGCGGCACGAAAGTTCTCCATCGTCTGGTCGGAGAACACCACGCCCCAGCCGAAGGTGTCGTCGGCGCGATTGCGCTCGTAGACCTCGACCCGCGCCGACGGCACGGACTTGCGCAGCATGATCGCGGCGTATAGCCCCGCCGGGCCGCCTCCCAGACAGACGATTCGCTTCATCCTGACGGCACCTACCTTCGCACGCGTATCGTCCGATTGAAGCGTATGTTATATTCAGAAGTACTTCAGGTGTCAACTAATTATCCCGCCGGAGATTTCGATGAGCGCGCCGCCGCGAACCGCTACCCCAACGCAAGCCGCCGGCTCGCCGGCCGCCCAGACGCTCGCCCAGCTCGCCGGCGCACTCGCGTCCGGAGGCATTCGAGTGGTGGATCTGACGATGCCGCTCGAGCCGGCGACGCCGACCATCCAGCTGCCGCCGCAGTTCGCGCCCTCGCAGCCTTTTTCGCTGCGCGAGATTTCCCGCTACGATGAGCGCGGGCCCGCCTGGTACTGGAACGACATCGCGTGCGGTGAGCATACCGGCACGCATTTCGACGCGCCCGTTCACTGGGTGACCGGCAAGGACCATGCGGACAACGCAACGCACAGCATCCCGGTGCGGCGCTTCATCGGCCCGGCGTGCGTCATCGACGTCGCGGCGCGGGCGAAGGCGAATCCGGACTTCCTGCTGACACGCGAGCTGGTCGAGGAGTGGGAGCGCGACAACGGGCGCATTCCCTCGAGCGCCTGGGTCCTGATCCGCACCGACTGGTCGCAGCGCAAGGGCGCGCAGCAGTTTCTCAATGCCGGCCCCGACGGCTCGCACACGCCCGGGTTTCATCCGCAGTGCGTGCCGTTCCTCGCGAGGGAGCGCGACATTCTCGGCGTGGGTGTGGAGACCGTCGGGACCGACGCCGGCCAGGCGCATGGTTTCGATCCCATGTTTCCCTGCCACTCCATCATGCACGGCGCCAACCGGTTCGGCCTGGCGAGCCTGACCAATCTCGACCAGCTGCCGGCGACCGGGGCGATCGTCATTGCCCCGCCGCTGAAGATCGTCAACGGCTCCGGCAGCCCGCTGCGCGTGCTCGCGCTGGTGCCGGCGTAGGTCCATGGCCGCCGATCGCAGCTGCGAGAGCGTGGCGCGCGCCGGGCAGGCAGACTGATCGTGGCCGAGCGCTCTTTTGCCCGGGAAGTCGAGTCGCTGCGCCTGGGCGAGGGCCAGGAATTCCACGGAGAGGGCATTCTCGCCGTCACCAAGGCGCTGCTGCAGTCGGGTGTGGCTTATGTGGGCGGCTACCAGGGCGCGCCGATCTCGCATCTGATGGACGTGCTCGCCGACGCCAGAGGCATCCTCGATGAGCTCGGGGTGCATTTCGAGGCCAGCGCATCGGAGGCCACGGCGGCTGCGATGCTGTCGGCTTCGATCAACTATCCGCTGCGCGGCGCGGTGACCTGGAAGTCGACCGTGGGCACGAATGTGGCCTCCGACGCGCTCGCCAATCTCGCCTCCTCCGGCGTGCAGGGAGGGGCGCTCATCATACTCGGAGAGGATTACGGCGAAGGCGCGAGCATCATGCAGGAGAGGACCCATGCCTTCGCGATGAAGTCGCAGATCTGGCTGCTCGATCCGCGCCCGGACCTGCCCTCGATCGTGCGCGCCGTGGAGCAGGGCTTCGAGCTGTCGGAGGCGAGCAATACGCCGGTCATGCTGATGCTGCGGATCCGCGCATGCCATGTCTATGGCCGCTTCAAGACCAAGGTCAACCTGCGTCCCGCGTTCTCGGCCGCGGACGCCCTGGCCGCGCCGAGGCGCGATTACGGCCGCATCATTCTGCCCCCGTCGACCTACGCGCAGGAGCGCGAAAAGATCCAGACCCGGCTGCCGGCGGCGCTGCGATACGTGGCCGAGCGCCGGCTCAACGAAATCATCGATGCGCAGGCGGGCGACATCGGCATCGTGCTCCAGGGGGGCCTCTCCAACAACACCTTGAGAGCGCTCGAGCTGCTCGATTGCGCCGATGTGTTCGGCCGCAGCAAGGTGCCTCTGTACGTGCTGAACGTCACCTATCCGCTGCTCGCCGAGGAATGGACGAGGTTCTGCCGCGGCAAGCGGGCGGTGCTGATCGTGGAGGAGGGCCAGCCCGAATACATCGAGCAGGCCGCGAGCCAGATTCTGCGCCAGCACGACCTCAGCACCCGCATCGTGGGCAAGGGTGCTCTGCCGATGTACGGCGAATACACCGTCGATGTCCTGCGCAAGGGAATCGGCGAGTTCATCGATCAATGGATGCCCGGGCTTCGCGCCGACCGCCGAGGTGCCCCGGCGGGCGACGGCGCAGTCCCGGCGGGCGACGGCGCAGTCTCGGCGGGCAACGGCGCAGTCTCGGCGGCCGCCGCGGCGAAGCTCGCGGCCCTGGTGCCGGCGCGACCGTCGGGATTGTGCACCGGATGTCCGGAGCGCCCCTTCTTCGCCGCCATGAAGATCTTGCAGAAAGAGGTCGGAGCGCTGCACGTGAGTGCGGACATCGGCTGCCATTCCTTCGCGACGCTGCCCCCGTTCAACATGGGCAACAGCATCATGGGTTATGGTCTCGGCGCCGCCGGTGCATCGGCCCTCGCCACGGACGGGGGCAAGCGGGCCGTCGCGATCATGGGCGATGGCGGCTTCTGGCACAACGGCCTGACCAGTGGCATAGGCAACGCCGTGTTCAACAGGCAGGACGGTCTGACGGTGATCATCGACAACGGCTATTCGGCGGCGACCGGCGGACAGGACATCCCCTCCTCCCGGGCAGCCGCCGCGCAGCGGCAGGGCAACAACTCGATCGTCGATGCCGTCAAGGGTGTCGGCGTCAAATGGGTCAGGAGCGCGAGCTCCTACGACATGCGCGCGACTCTCGCCGTGTTGCGCGAGGCGCTGCGCACGGGATTTCGCGGACCGAAAGTCATCGTCGTCGAGGGCGAGTGTCAGCTCAACCGCCAGCGGCGTGTACGCCCCTTGACGCGCAAGGCGATTCAGGCGGGCGAGCGCGTGGTGCGCGAGCGCTTCGGCGTCGATCCGGACACCTGCACGGGCGATCATTCCTGCATTCGCCTCTCCGGCTGTCCCTCGTTGACGGTGAAGGAGAACCCCGACCCGCTGCGCAGCGATCCGGTCGCGCACGTGGACAACAGCTGCGTCGGCTGCGGCGTGTGCGGTGAGGTGGCCGACGCGGCCGTGCTCTGCCCTTCCTTTTATCGCGCGGAGCTGCTTCACAACCCATCCCGCTGGGACCGGCTGATCGCAGCAATCAGGGCGGGGCTGATCGGTGTCCTGCAGCGGCGCAGCGAGCGCAATCGCATGCGCTGCGCGCTGTAGCGCGCCTTCGACGACGTGGCCGAGCGACCGATCAAGCTGACCATCGCGGCCCTCGGGGGCCAGGGCGGCCGGGTGCTCACCGATTGGCTGATCGACATTGCCGAAGCCGAAGGGTACCTCGTGCAGTCGACCTCCGTGCCCGGGGTGG
>Ga0335073_10014563_pt1 | contig 11024 bp, 9 predicted proteins | sample Lox_Sample_22_FD_207093 | JGI IMG/M metagenome (GOLD analysis project Ga0335073, IMG submission 207093) | Soil microbial communities from Loxahatchee National Wildlife Refuge, Florida, United States - Lox_Sample_2.2 | ecosystem: Environmental > Terrestrial > Soil > Wetlands | place: USA: Florida... | reverse complement strand
CCGAACGAAAGAACGTCTTCATGCGCGATCACCACGCGGCTGGTTTTTTCCACGCTTTCGCGGATTGCGGGCCAGTCGTAAGGAGCCAGCGTGCGCAGGTCTATAATTTCGATGGTCGTGCCGGGACGGCGCTGCTCGATTTGCGTCGCCGCTTGCAGCGATTTTTGTACCAACGCGCCATAGGTGACGATAGTCAGGTTCGCGCCGGGCTTTACTAATCGGGCTTTACCGAAGGGAATGGTGAAATCGGGACCGGGATGCGGGCTGCGATTGTACGGTTCGCGATACAGGCGTTTGTGCTCTAAAAACATCACCGGATCGTCGCAGCGGATGGCGGTTCGCAACAGGCCGCAGGCGTCCAGAGCATTCGACGGGAACACTACGCGCAGTCCGGGGATGTGGGTGAAGATCGATTCGCCGCACTGGCTGTGATAAATCGCGCCTCCGTTCAAGTATCCGCCGATGGCGACGCGGATCACCAGCGGAGCCGACCAGGTGTTGTTGGAGCGCCAGCGGACGGTGGCCAATTCATCGCGGATCTGCATCATCGCCGGCCAGATGTAATCGAAAAATTGAATTTCCGGGATCGGCTTGAGCCCGCGCTCGGCCATGCCGATGGCGCGGCCCATGATGCCGGCTTCCGCGAGCGGAGAGTTGAAACAGCGCTGCGCGCCAAAAACAATTTGCAGGCCTTGCGTGGCTTTGAAAACTCCGCCTTTTCCTTTGACTTCGCTGAGATTGGCTTCACGGCTGGCGTCGGCGACGTCTTCTCCGAACACAACAATGCGGCCGTTGCGCCGCATTTCTTCGTGCAGGGTGAGATTGATCGAATCGACCATGGTGCGCGGCTGGCCGCTGAGCTGAGGCTCGGCGTCGAATTCGTCCGACGTTGGGTCGATGCGGTCGGAATAAAGATAACGCAGCGCCGAGCCTTTTTCCGGAGGCGCGAGTTTGAGAACACGCTCGGTTGCTTCCTGAATTTCGATGTCGACTTCGTGGGTGAGAAGCTCGACGCCGTGACGATCGAGAATGCCTTCGGAGATGAGCCACTCGGGGTAGCGGACGATGTGGTCGCGGCGGGCTTCTTCCTCGCGCTCGGCTTTGGTTTTGTAGAGCTTTTCGTCGTCGGAAAGAGAGTGGCTGTACGGCCGGATGCAGTTGGCGTGAACCATCACCGGAGTGCGATGCGTCCGGCACCATTCGACGGCATCGGTCATGGTGGCGTAGGACGCGACGAAATCGGTGCCGTCGCACTGGAAAATTTTAAGCTCCGGGAATCCGCTGGCGAGCTTCGAAACGTCGCCGCCGGCGGTTTGCCGTTCGACCGGAACCGAAATCGCGTAGCCGTTGTCTTCGACCAAATAAATGACGGGGAGCTTTTCGAGGCAGGAAATGTTCAGCGATTCCCAGAATTCGCCTTCGCTGGTGGCGCCGTCGCCGGTGGTGACTAACGTCACGGCGTCGGAGCTGGGATCGAGGCGGCGTCCGGCGTCGGCGCATCCGACGGCTTGCAGGAATTGCGTGCCGGTGGGCGATGATGCGGTGACGAGATTGAGATGTTTCGAGCTCCAGTGTGAAGGCATCTGGCGTCCGCCGGACGACGGGTCGGACGCGGCGCCAACGGAGCCTTCGAGCATCTCTTCGGCGGTGAAGCCGAGCGCCAGAGCCAGGGCGCGATCGCGGTAGTAGAGATAAAACCAGTCGTGGCCGGGGCGCAGCGCGAGTCCGGCGGCGCAGGCGATGGCTTCGTGACCGGCTCCGCTGATCTGGAAGAAGATTTTGTTTTGACGTTTCAGCAATATTTCGCGGTCGTCGAGGCGTCGGGACAAGTACATGATCCGGAAAGCGCGGATCAATTCTTCGCGTCCGAGGCTGGTTGGCCGGACGGCGGGTGTTGTGCTGGTAAGCATGGGCCGACTTCAAGTTTATCAAGGGATCGGGATGGAAGGAATAGAGATCTGAATTGCCAGGACGTACCAGTGGCCTCCGCCGGGTTTATGATGATTCTGGCATGCAAGTCTTCGGGCGAAGGTTGCTTTGGGCCATCTTTGCGGTTCGTTTGGCGGCGCAACCGGCCTGGGGACCGGATGAAATCCGATCGACCCACCATCCCTACGAACTCCCGTCGCCAGGCGTGCTGAAGGTGCGGACGGATCTGGTCCAGGTGAACGTGGTGGTTCGGGATTCGCACGGACGCGCCCTGGACGGATTGGGCCGGGACGATTTTGCGGTCTACGATGAGGGGAAAAAGCGCGAAATCACGGCGTTTTCTGTAGAGACCACGCCCGCGCCGGCCCCGCCGGACGGAGCCAATGTTTCGGCCGCTGCACCCGTGGCGCCGGCGAAAAGCGTGGCAACACCGCGATTCGTGGTGCTTTATTTCGACGATTACAGCATCACCTCCGGCGATTTAACGCGCACGAAGATTGCCGCGGAGCGGCTGGTGAAGGAAGCACTCAGCCCGGGGGATCGCGTCGCGATCTTTACGACATCGGCGCAGACGCTGGAATTTACCGGCGACAAGGCCAGGCTGATCGCGGCGATCGAAAAGCTTTCGGCGCATCCGCGGGTGAATCCGGATGGAATCGAGCCTTGCCCGCGAATTACGCCGTACCAGGCTTACGAGATCTTCATCAACGATCCGATCGCGCTGGACGCCGCCGCCAAAGAAGCGTACGTTTGCATGTACGGGCCACCCGCGCCCTCGAAACTGAATGAATCGGAACAGGGCATGCTCGGATCAAGCGTGCGAGCCCAGGCGGACGCGACCTGGGAGCAGGCAAAACAGGTGTCGCAGCAGACTTTGGCGGCGATTCTGAACGCGGTGGACGGCCTGGCGCAGATGCCGGGAACACGCGTGCTGGTGTTGGCGTCCGCGGGGTTTCTTACGCACTCGCTGGAACTCGAACAGGACCAGATTATCGATCGCGCCGTGCGCGGCGGGGTGGTCATCAACGCTCTCGACGCCAAGGGACTGTATACGGACGATACGCACCGGCAAGCGGCGATGGTCCACGGCGGGGATCTCCCGCCGTCGACTTACATTTTCGAGCAAACCACCGCCGGCAGCCGCGGGATGGACGCGAATGCCGTGATGGCGGATCTGGCCGCGAGCACCGGCGGCTGGTTCTTTCAGAACCGCAACGATCTCGAATCCGGCTTTCAACTGGGACTGCGGCCGGAGACGACCTATTTGCTGGGATTTTCGGCGAGCGGCGTACCGGCCGACGGAAAATTTCACAGGCTGCGGGTGCGATTAAGCCATCAGGGATCGGATCACATCGCCGCGCGGCCTGGATATTTTGCGCCGTCGGCGGCCGCGGAAAGCTCCTCGCCGGCGCCGCGAAAAATCGATGCGGAGGCTGCGGCGACGGACGTCGTCTCCGAAGTGCCGGCTCGATTCGTTGCGGAAACGAAGCAGGGCGACGCGCACGAATTGGCGGTGACGCTCATCGTCGAAGTGGGGCAATTGAAATTCGAGCGGAAGGACGACCGGCGGATGCAGAAGCTGAGCTTTGTCGCCGCGCTTTTCGATGGTGACGGAAATTTCGTGACCGGCCAGGAAGGCCAAGTCGACTTCGCCCTCAAGGACGCGACCTATCAGCGGTTTGCACAGAATGGAATCAGCACCCAAGTTTTGCTGCCGGCCGCGCCGGGCGCTTACCGGCTGCGCGCTGTGGTTCAGCAGGAAAGCGACGGCAAACTAACCGCGGCAAATGACCAGGTTGAAATACATTAGAGGAGGGATGGTGAGTTCGAGGTGCTGCTCGGCGTGGTTCCTGATGCCGGCATTGCTGGCGCTATCCGGCTGGTTCGAGGCGCCGGCGGCGCAGCCCGGCTTGAAGCGGGAAATCGTGGATTTGGCAAAGGCCAGAAAGAAAATGGCCGGGATTTTAGCGAAAATGCCGGATTATACTTGTCTCGAAACCATCACGCGGACGGAGCGTTCGACCGCGAAGGGCCGGCTGAACCTGGTCGATTTATTGCATCTGGAAGTGACGCAAGCCGGCGATCGGGAGCTTTATTCCCAGAGCGGCGGCCAGAGTTTCCAGGAAAAAGTCACGGATCTGGTGGGTAATGGCTTGATTTCGACCGGACAATTCACGCTGACGGCTCGCGCGGTTTTTTTAAGCCCAGCGACGCAAATTCAGTATGCCGGCGAGGAGCTTTTAAAAAGCCGCCGCGCCCTGAAATACAACTTCATCATTTCGCCGATTTCCGGCGGATGGACCTTGAATTTCGGCGCGCACACGGCCACCGTGGGATCGAGCGGCTCGTTTTGGGCGGACGCGGAATCGCTGGACGTGATGCGGCTGGAGAAACGCGCCGACGATCTTCCGCCGGACCTGACGTTCAGCCAGGTGAATACGTCGATTGATTATGGCCGGGTGCAGATCGGCCCGGCCAGCGCGCTCCTTCCGCAGAGCGCGGAGGTGGTGCTGGGAAGGGAGGACGGGGAACTGTACGTCAATCACGTCGAGTTCAGCCAGTGCCGCGAGTACCGGGCTTCCTCGTCGATCCGGTTCGGCGATGCCGCGGAGGCGCGGATCGAAGAGGTGACGCTGCCCGCCAATCTCGAAATTTCGCTGATCCTGGAGCAACCGGTCGATTCCGAAAGCAACCTGGCTGGAGACCTGGTGATGGCGCGGGTGGAGGCGGAGGTGAAGGCGAAGGGGCAGGTTCTGGTGCCGCGCGGCGCGTTGGTTCATGGGCGCATCCGGCAGCTCGAAGGCGTTGCGGGTCCCAAGCCTCATTTTGTGATCGCGCTGGAATTTTCGGAAATCGAGTTTGGGAACAAGCGGGCGATTTTCGCCGCGCAGTTGCAGCGGGTCGAGGGCGCTTCGCCGATGGGACGGATCGAAGTGTTGCGTAGCGCGGAGCTGCCGGGCGTGGGGACGTTTACGATGGATGGTCCGCGAGTGCGGCTGGAAAGCGGGTTGAAGCTCCGCTGGCGCACCATCGATCTGAAACGCTAGTCTCCCTTGTCGGCGATTCTTCGAGGTTCTACGCGATGTGGGCCATGCGCTTTTCGTGAAGCATAGCCTTCGAGCCTCTGCTCTTGCATGGCGTCAAGCTCTTCGGCGTGAATCTTCCGAACCTCCGCCTGGCGGCGTTGGACCCCGGACATGACGACGAGGGTATCTTGGACTTTGAGGATCTCCTGGTCGAAATTCATCCAGCGAAATCATAGCAGTCGATGCGTTAAGCTTGGACCCTGCTTCCGTGGGACGCGGGTTCCGGTACAGACGCTGCTCGATTTTCTGGAGACGGGTGAAACGGTTGACGCTTTTGTGGCCGTTTATCCTTATATTCCGCGCTCGCAGGTTCTCGCTTTCTTTGACTTGACAGCCCTAGGAGCGGGCCAGACAAGAAAATGGACGCTACGAGGATTTTCCGGAAAAAGCCTCTGCTTCCGCGGAAGGCAGGTCGGAGACCTGCCCCACCTAAATGTGAAAGCTGCAAAGTGGGGCGGGTCTCTGACCCGCCGAGTGCTGAAGCGCGCATGTACCCTTCTATGCCAGAGCCTGCTCCAGATCCGCGATGATGTCTTCCGGCGCTTCGATGCCGACCGAGATTCGCACCAGACCATCGCTGATCCCCAGCCTCGCGCGATGCTTCGGCGACAAATCGCGGTGCGAGGCCATCGCGGGGTAGAGAATCATGGTGTGAACGTCGCCGAGCGAGGTTGCGCGGACGATCATTTTTAGTTTCTCCATGAAGCCGAACACTTCTTCGCGGCCGCCTTTCAATACCACCGTGATCATCGCGCCATAGAGATTTTTCGGGAACAGGCGCGCGATGGTTTGGGCGTCGGGATGGTTCGGGTCGCCGGTGAAGTGGACTTTATCGATCGACGGGTGCGTAGCCAGCCAGTTGGCGACTTTGCAGGCGTTGGCGCATTGCCGCTCGACGCGCAGGCCCATGGTTTTGATGCCGCGCATGGTTAGGAATGCTTCAAAGGGACTCATCACCGGACCGACGGTGCGCGACAACGTGCGAATGGTGCCGCAATGGCCGTCGTCGGCGACGATGATTCCGCCGAGCGCGTCTCCATGTCCGCCCATGTATTTGGTGGTACTGTGAACCACGATGTTCGCGCCTAATTCGAGCGGCCGGACCAGCAGCGGCGTGGCGAAGGTGTTATCGACCATCAGCGGCGCGCCGGCCCGACGCGCGATTTCGGCGATTTTATCGATGGCGCCGACGCGCAGCAGCGGGTTCGAGACGGTCTCCATCACGATCAGGCCGGGTTTGGTTTCTTCCACGGCCCGGCGCACCGCGTCGAGATCGCAGATATCGACCCAGGTGGTTTCGACGCCGAACGGTTCCAGGATTTTCATGAGCGTCGAAACAGTGGCGCCGTAGAGAACGTTGCCGGCGACCACGCGCTTGGGACGATCGAGCAGCGCGGCGATCATGCCCAGGTGAATCGCGCTCATGCCGGAAGCGCAGGCGACGGCCCCGGCGCCCGATTCGAGCGTGTTGACCAGCTCTTCGAGCGCGCTGCTGGTGGGATTGTCGTAGCGGGCGTAGGAGGGTCCTTCCTCTTCGCGGCCCATGACGCGATCGAGCTGGGACATGGATTCGTAGAAATAGCTGGCCGCGGTGTAGATCGGCGTGGCGACGGGAATGAAGTTGCCGGCTTTTTTCCGGTCGCCGGCGTGGACGAGTTTGCTTTCGATTTTCATGTCCTTATTGGCGCTTCCAGCGGACCCCTTCCTTGGTGTCTTCGAGCACGATTCCGTGACTGGCGAGTTCGTCGCGGATCCTGTCTGCGAGCGCGAAGTCGCGGGCTTTCCGCGCGGCCGTGCGCTGCGCAATGAGCGCGTCGATCTGTTCGTCCGAGACCCAACCACCCCAAGTCTTTGAGGGGTTAAGGACGTCGAATACGGCGTCGAATCTTGCCAGGAATTCTAGCGCCTCGATGGCGTTTTCAGCGCGGAATTCGCCGGCGTCCATGGCCGTGTTGGTGTCGCGGATGTATTCGAAAACGGCCGCGAGCGCGCCGGCGGTGTTCAAATCCTCGTCGAGCGCGGCCTCGAAGGCTTCGTTTGCGGCGTTGGTGCGCTCGGTCATTCTGGCGTTCGAGCCTTCGGGGAATTTCGCGGTTTCCAGACGCAGTTTGTAGTTGCGCAGGCGATCGATGGAGGTCGCGGCGGCTTTCAATCCATCGAAGGTGAAATTTAATTTTTTGCGATAAGGAACCGACGCGAGCAGGTAGCGCACCGATTCGGGCGAATATCCTTTTTCGAGCAGATCGCGCAGGGTATAAAAATTGCCGAGCGATTTGGACATTTTCTGGCCTTCGACGATGAGGTGCTCGGCGTGCAGCCAGAAGCGCGCGAACGGCTTTCCGGTGATCGCTTCCGACTGCGCGATCTCATTTTCGTGATGGGGAAACATCAGATCGACGCCGCCGGTGTGAATATCGAGCGTCTCGCCGAGATATTTCATCGCCATCACGGAACATTCGATGTGCCAGCCGGGACGGCCCTTGCCGAGCGGCGTGTCCCAGCCGGGTTCGCCGTCTTTTTGCGCTTTCCACAACACGAAATCGCGGGCGTCGGCTTTGTCGTATTCATCGACGTCGACGCGGGCGCCGGCGCGGATGCCGGAAAAATCGTTATGCGAGAGCTTGCCGTATTCGGGGAAATTCGAGATGCGGTAATAGACCGACCCGTCGCTGCGATAGGTGTAGCCGCGCTGGTCCAGCTTTTCGATGGCCGCGGCCATGTCGTTGATGTGATCGGTGGCTTTCACCAGACGCTCAGGATGCTCCAGGCGCAGGGTTTCCATGTCTTCGAGGAACGCTTTGGTGTAGGTCGCGGTGTATTCGAAGATGCTTTTGTGCGCGGCGGCGGCGTTGCGGATGATTTTATCCTCGACGTCGGTGATGTTCATGACGTGATCGAGCGTGTAGCCGCGGGCGCGCAGCCAGCGGCGCAGGATGTCCTGAAAAGTGAAGGTCCTGAGGTTGCCGATGTGGATGAAATTGTACACGGTCGGCCCGCAGGTGTACATGCGCACCACGTTGTCATGAAGGGGCGAAAAAGTTTCCGCCTGTTGGGTGAGCGTATTGTAGAAACGCAGGGCCATAGTGGGGGATATTTTTCTATCGTAGCAGCAGCGGCGGTGTTGGCCGGTTCGGTAGTGCGTGAAATCTGCGTTGATTGCGACGGCTCATCGCAAATCAACGCAGATCTCACGCACGACCGCCGGTTCGCGGTTTCGCTAGTGGCGCAAGCCGCCACGCTTGCGCTTCGGACGGCTTCAAGATTGCGCCGCGAACTGCGCAAGCCTGGCGGCTTACGCCACCTGGTTGCAGGCCGTGCGCGCAGACGGTTGAGAAGCGATGGCGGTTGTCGAGCCTGCCCCGCAAGTTGCAGGCTCACACGCGGTACGAAGTTGTTAAACTGAAAACGATGCGGAGCATCGGGCGATTCCTGTTCTGGGATTATCCGCGCGCCAGTTGGCAGTATGACGTGATGGTAGCGCTCATCCTGTGCTTCATTTTCGCCACGCCGCGGGAGATTTTCCGCGATCAGCCCAAAGCGCCGGGAATCGTGATGCTGCATGGCGGCGTGTGGATCGAGCCGCAGAAACTGGCCAATGTGCCCGACTCGCAGCTCGTCGCGCGGGCTACGGCCATCGTCAATGAACGCTACAAGACGCACGTGGTGATCACCAGCGTCGAGCCGGTCTATGACGAGAGCGAACAGGAAATCAAAGGCTACATGGCCTTCCTGAAACAGTGATGGGGTATCGCTGGGCAGTCGCGCTGCTGACGGTGGCGCTGCACGCGGATTCGCTCGATGCCGTGCTGCACCGCATGGACGAAGGCGCCAAACGATTTCATTCGGTGACGGCCAAGCTGAAAGAAGTGAATTACACGGCGGTGCTTCAGGAAACCAGCACCCAGACCGGCGAGTTGTGGCTGATGCGGCGCGGCAAGGGCGGCGTGATCGGCAAGATGAAATTCGATCCTCCGGAGGAAACTACGGTCGCCTTCCGGGGGCACATCGTCGAGAAATATTATCCCAAGGCGAACAATGTGGATCGTTACGATCTGGGCAAAAACGCGGCGCAGATCGACGAGTTTATCCTGCTGACGTTCGGCGCGGCGGGCAACGATCTGGAGCGGAATTACGACGTGAAATTCGCCGGCGCGGCGGCCATCGACGGAACGCCGTGCAGCCATCTGGTGCTGAGCCCGAAATCGCCGGATGCGGCGAAAATCGCCAGCACCATCGAAATGTGGATCCCGGAAAAGCGCTCTTACGCGATCCAGGAGAAGGTGAACGAGCCTTCCGGCAACTACGTGTTGAATCAATATTCCGACGTCAAGATGAATCCGGAGCTGCCCGATTCCGATTACGAATTCAAGCCGCCGGCCAACGCCAAAATCATCAACCTGAAATAGTGGCGGGCTCGACGATGGCGCTCATGGAGCCTTTCGAGCGCGGCATGCGCGGATCGGCGCCGTAGCCGTGGATCTGATCGCGGGCGAACTCGGCCTGATCGCGTTCGCAGGTCATCACCACGGTGCGGCCGGTGGTATCGACCTCGACGGCGTGCTGGAAGGCGACCTCGGCGGGCAAAAGAAAAATTTTCGAGAGCATTTCGACCACGTAGTCGTAGGTGTGGTCGTCGTCGTCGAGCAGGACGACGTTGTAGAGCGGCGTTAAATCGTCGTCCTGCCGGGTTCCGGTCTCGCTCGGTAGGGGCGGCAGCACCGTCGGACGGGTCATTTGCTAACTCAATGTTAGAATGGAGGTGAAAGGGGGCGCAACGGATTCGACGGGATTGCATCTGTCGTGGGAAGTCGTGCCGGGTTCCGAGCTCCCGTAAAACGATCGGAAACCAACAATTGCCAATCAGCAATTTGCTTACGCTGCTTAATTAATTAAGTAGCCGCCCTGGGGTTCTGAGCCTGCGCGGGGTCTTGAGGGCGTCATTTTTGCAGGATAGGTTTTTCGGCTTCTGCTCGGAGCTGGAGGGCCGAGACCAATCGGGCTAAAGCCGTTTCTTTCTTGCCGGCGCTAAAGGAGACGGACGAAAACCACCGAACCGGAAACGCACGTAGTCTTTTTGCGGTGGACTTTCTCGGACGCGGGTTCAACTCCCGCCGCCTCCACCAAGCCATTCCGGGTGTTTTGGTTTGACACCTTCGACTCCAGACAACCCCCGCTATCTCCTTGATTATAGGGTAAATATGGGCACGCTCGTCGGTGGGCGCTCTCAAGGGCGGAGTGAAAGTTTCCCGCGTGGTGGGCGGTAATCGCTGGAGGAGATCAGCAGCAATAGCCGCTCAAATCCAGCCGAGCAGGAACAGAATCAAAACGATGATAAGCACGGTTGCCAGACCGCCGCTCGGATAATAGCCCCAGGCGCGGCTATAGGGCCACGCCGGCAACGCCCCGAGCAGTAGAATCAGAAGCACAATCAGCAGCAGCATCTCAAACATAATCGGCCTCCGCCGTGGAATGTGGCACGTCTCCGACCATCGTTTGCCCGATTGAGAACACGGCATATCGCGAAATTTTGGGGCTGTAAGAAATTCGTGCGGTACAAACGTTGCACGGTAACGGAGGTCAAGTACGCACTGGCGGACCGGTCGATCACGCAGGGCCGAGAAACGGAAGCTTATGCTCAGTGAGGCTCGCGGGGTTGGGGTTCTCTTTTTTACCGGTAAGTAGGCGTGTTGGCTGCGGCCACTACGCGCGGCAGATCAATCGGCATGGCTCAGAGCTGGACTCTGCGCAGGTCACCAGAAATAAATCGCCAGAATATTTGGAGCGCCCTGTACGCCTCCGATGATCGGCGTCGAGAAGACGACCTGCACGTTCTTCCGACTCCAGTCCTTCGGGGCCCGCGCCGCAACCTGTTCCATGTACTTTTCGTTGGTCAGAATGTCGCCCGCGGTCATGGTGCCAAACGCAGCAATGCCGGAGGCCATGACGATGAATTGCTGTGTGTCGGCATCGGCGATTCGGCTGACGATTCCGTAATCCTGGGCGAACTCT
>Ga0335073_10014562_pt1 | contig 11024 bp, 7 predicted proteins | sample Lox_Sample_22_FD_207093 | JGI IMG/M metagenome (GOLD analysis project Ga0335073, IMG submission 207093) | Soil microbial communities from Loxahatchee National Wildlife Refuge, Florida, United States - Lox_Sample_2.2 | ecosystem: Environmental > Terrestrial > Soil > Wetlands | place: USA: Florida... | reverse complement strand
GTCCGACTTTTTCTCTGTCGCGCAAGGTTTGATCCACGTGGACGGGTTCAAACCACGCAGTTCTGTCCTCTCCGAATCGGAAATCGGTCTTCCCTCCGCTTTCGAACAGCGATACCTCCGGCCCGGTTGCCGCGAGGCGCGCCCCGGTAAGCCGCTTGACTTCCGCCATCGCGGCAACGTGATCGAAGTGCGCGTGCGTCGCCAGCAGCAACTTGATATCGCCGAAACGGAATCCCAGCTTCTCGACATTCCCGCGAATCTGCGCCGCCGAGCCCGCAAGTCCGGTGTTGACGAGAATATCTCCCGCCGGGGTCACGATGAGGTAACAGGCCAGATCGTACGTGCCGACGTAATACAAATTGCCGACGATCCGAAAAGGCGGGAACGGCCGGATCATTTCATTGGAAGCGATCTCCTTCGCCGACTGGCCGGCTGCCGCGAACGCCGCGAACAGGAGCACCCAAATGCGCGTCATGGATCTGAGTATAACGTCTCACTTTCGCAGATCTCCTGGCGCGGGCGTCCGTGCGACACTGGCTGCATGAGCGTGATCTTTCTGTCGGGTCCGATCGGTGCCGGAAAAACGGCGGTCGCGCAGGAATTGCTCCGGTTGCTCCCTCCACCGCTGGTTTATATCGAGGGCGACACCTTCTGGTCGTTCATCCATAATGGCGGCGAGCGCGGCCCACGGGACAACTTCCCCGTGCTGGTGCGTTCCATGACGGCAGCCGCAATCCCGTTCGCGCGCTCGGGTTTTCGCGTTCTGATTGACTTCTCCATACCGCCGTTGTTCGTAGACACGGCACGCAAGATCCTCAAGGAAGTACCTTTTGATTTTGTGCTGCTGCGTCCCAGCCTAGAGGTTTGCGTGAAACGGGCGGCCTCGCGGAAGGAGGGTGCCATTACCGACGCGAGAGTGACCGATTTCTATCCCCTCTTCGAAGGTGGCGGCGTGGAAGCAATTTGCGAAGACACTGCCGACCCGGTGTCACTCGCTCAGCGAATCGCCGAGGGACTGAATAACGGACGGTTCCGGGTTGGAGGATTGTGAACCGGCGGCGAAGCGATGCCGCTCGTCCTTACCCCTGCGGCCGATTCTTGGCCTGCTCCATCGCGATCTGATTAATGTGGGACAGCGCCCTGGCGCCGCTGGCGCCCTCGATGGCCTTCACGGCAATGTCCTGCACCTGCTGCTTCGCGTCGGCGAGCTGTTTCTCCAGCGCCGCGATGTGCGCGTGTTGGCCGGCGACGGTGTCCTCCAGCGTCTTGACGCGCAGTTCGCCGAAACGCTTCTCGGCCTCGGCGTCCTTCTTCATGACCATGATGTCCTGTTGCAGACGCGCTTCCGTCTCGCGCCGCGATCGCTCGGCCGCGGCGTTGGCTTCCGCTTCCAGGCGCTTCGGGAACCCCTCGGATTCCTTGCGCAGCCGCGCCAGTTCTTCCTCTTGTTCTTTCAACGCCGCTTCCCGCTGCTTCCAGCTCTTTTCGAGCGACTCCTGTTTTTCCTGGTTCTTCTTCTCCTGCAAGCGAATCTCTTCGTCGTACTTGTCCTGGGCCTTTTTGCGCTCCTGGGTCTTTTTGTATTCGAAGTCCTCGGCTTCCCGCTGGCGCTGCTTTTTGAGCGCTTCCTCCTGCTCCTTGCGATCGCGCTCGACGCGGGCTGTTTCCGCTTCCCACTCCGCGCGCCCGCCGGCGATTTCGGTTTCGAGATCCTGCTTTTGGCGCGCGTAATCCTGGACCATCTGATCGAGAGCGGTGGCGGCGACATCGATCTTGTGCAGGCGCTCCACCTCCTGGCGCTCGAGCTCGACCGCCTCGTGCACGGACGCGAGGAGTTGCACCTCGTCGGTCAACTTTACCGAAAGGCCGGAGAGCGCTTTCGAGATCTCGAGTCCCAAGGCGGACACACGCTGGACCACCGATTCCACGCTGACACCCGCGACGGCCTCTCTCACTTCGGCTTCGTGGCGGCGGGCAGCATCTTCGATTTTCGGATCGCGGGATTCGCGGGTAGCGGCGGCCTGCTCCTGGATTTCATCGAACTCGCGTTCGACTTCGGCTCTGGTACGCTTGGCGCGGATGGGGGCTTTGGCGGATTTGGTAGGCATGGTAACTGGCTCCGATCCCTGAGGGTAACAAAAGTGGAACGGGAGGGTGTGGCGAGGAGCCGGGTCGGTCGCTGGGTACTGGCACAATCCATTGGCGCGGAGGGGAAGCGGAAGACGACATAATGCCGGATTACCGGGAGCTGGGGGTGACTGCCAGCGGCGAGGGGGGAAGGGCGGTCGCACTTTCCGGAAAACCACATATCGGGAGCCAACGTTGTCGCCCGCCTTGGTCGCGTCCGAAGAAGGGTGCGATGGGGCGGGGAGGGGTATCCCTTCAAATTCGCTCCAGGCCATCGCGGAAAAACGGACCATGGTCCGCTCGGCCTCGCGGCTTAATTCGGGGCTAATTTCGCAGGCCCTTCGTTATTGGGCTGTCATTTGAATTCCGCCCTCCGCTCGATGAGTCGCGCACGTCGTGACCAGGGGCATTCTCGCGGGGCGGATGGCCGATTCGCACACCTCCGGCCGCTGGAGATTGCTGGCGACGATATTGCTCGGAGCTCAAACACCGGCGCTCGGAGCGCCCGGAGCGCCCGCAGCACCCGGAGCGATCCCCTATGCAAGTGTGCGGCTGTGGACTAAAATGTGCTGAGGAGTATCAGGTGCTAAAATGCGCTATCGCATTGTCAGGTTTTGGGCTATCGCCTTCAGGGTGCAGTCGCAGGTAGTCAAATCCCTGGTAGCCCCCAATTGGAACCGCTGCTTGAGAGCCGGCTCCATGGGAGTGATCTTTAGCCTTGCACTGACTGCTACGGCACGAGCACCGAGCATTACGACCGTCAAGGCCTCCTCCGTCACCGATACCACAGCCGTTCTGGGTGCGTTGCTGGCTGCAAACGGGCCGGACACGCGGGTCTGGTTTCAGTTGAGCACCGACAGCTCCACGATCGGAGCCATGTCTACGCCGCTCCAACAAGCCGGCGCTACCTCCGGCCCCGTCTCCGTCACCACCGCAGTCTATAATCTGGCCGCAAATACGACCTACTACTTTCGGGCGCTTGCCTCCAATAGCGCGGGGACTAGCGTCGGCGCAGTCGGCACGTTTACTACAGCCGTGGCCAACTTCTGCTTTGTCTCAGGGACCATCACGCTGTCCGGCGTTGGTTTAGGAGGTGTTGGCGTGGAGTTCGAGGGGCCCTGTGACGGATCGGTCACGACAGACGCCTCGGGAAACTACGGCATAGAGGCCCCCGCCGTCGGCAGCTATATTGTGACGCCCTCGGCGAACGGATATACGTTCATTCCGCCCAGCGTCAGTATTACAAACTGCAACGGTCAAGTCGCGAACTTCGTGGCCAGTGTGTTTACGCCGGTACCACCACCGACCACTGTGGTGAGCTTCGACGGCGCCAACGGTGCTGCGCCTTTGGCCGGTTTGATGCTCGCAAACGACGGCAACTTCTATGGGACCACGTCCGCCGGCGGCGCCAACAACTTGGGAACAGTTTTCCGGCTTGCTCCTTCCGGTACACTGACCACGCTATATAGCTTTTCAGGCGGCGACGGCAGCAATCCTACAGCGGCACTTCTACAGGCGAACGACGGGAATTTTTACGGCACCACAGACGCAACCGGCGGCGGGACCCTCTTCCGGTTTACGCCACCGAGCGCGTTGACCACCCTCGTAAATGTGAACCAGCACGCGACCGCTTACCCTGCGGGCTCGCTCATACAAGGAGCCGATGGCAATCTCTATGGTACCACGTCGGGCGCTGGGGCATTTGAGCCGCCCGTAATCTTCCGTAGTACGCTGAGCGGCAACCTCTCCACCGTCTACACATTTAACTGGCTCACATTCGATAGCCCTGCGAGCGGATTGTTGCGGGGCAAGGACGGTAATCTGTATGGCACGGCCGACGGGGACGGAACTACTGGCGGGCCCGGCGAGGTATTCGGCATGACGCCCGCCGGATCCATCATTGCGTCCTACACCTTCTGCTCAAGCCCCGCTTGTGCTGACGGCCAAAATCCCGCTTCTGCGCTCGTCCAGGGTACTGACGGCAGCTTCTACGGGACGACCGAACTAGGGGGAGCGTACGGGGCCGGTACGATCTTCAAATTCACTCCGGCCGGTACACTGACCACGTTACACAGCTTTAACGGAGGGGATGGCGCAAGCCCTTACGGCCTGCTGCTAGCCTCCGACGGCAATTTCTACGGCACAACGGGCGGCGGCGGCAGCGAGCTCGCCGGAACGATCTTCCAATACACTCCCTCCGCTGTTCTCACGACGCTGCACAGCTTCACTCAGAATGACGGCGCAGATCCGCGGAGCACGCTAACGCAAGGCGCAGACGGCAGCCTTTACGGCACGACCTTGTCAGGGGGAGCAAACGGGCAGGGAACCGTTTTTCGGCTCGCTCTTCCCCAGGCCTGGCCGGTGATCTTTCCAAGCTCGGGATTGGTGAGCGCAGCCAGTTTCCAGACGGGTATTGCGTCCAACTCATGGATTACCATTCTCGGGAGCAATCTTTCGCCCAGGACTGATACGTGGGCGAACGCTGTAGTAGGAGGAGTCCTCCCGACGTCGCTGGATGGTGTGAGCGTTAGCGTTGGCGGGCAGCCCGCCTACGTTGCATACGTCAGCCCGACTCAGATCAACGCTCTGGCCCCGAACCTCTCGCCCGGGACCGCCTTAGTAACTGTCGCGAACGGTTCGACCCCCAGTGAGCCGGTCAGCTCAATTGTTCAGACCTTGCAACCGGCGCTGTTCCAGTGGGGCAATTACGCCGTCGCCACTAGCGCGGATTATAGTCCGGCTGTAAAGAACGGAGCCATCCCCGGTCTGAACACGGTGCCAGCCAAACCAGGCGACACGATCATCCTTTGGGGAACTGGCTTCGGTCCCACCACTCCCGCTATGGTGCCAGGGATGGTCGTGCCTTCCGGCGTCACGTACAGCACGGCAAGTCCCGTTTCGGTTGCGATCGGAGGCGTCGGCGCGACTGTTCTTGGCGCCGCATTGACGCCGGGGGACGCGGGCCTTTATCAGATCGCCATCCAGATCCCGACTGGGCTGGCAGACGGCGACTATCCAATTGTGGCGACCATTTCCGGGGCGCAATCGCCGTCGAGTGTGTTGATCACTGTTCAGCAATAGTGGCCCCTCGATTCAGGCCGTAAGACCGGCCAACAACTTTTTACGCTCGTTCCCTCCCAGGAGGTCGCGAAAACCGCCGGTCCCGGCGATTTTCGTCAGAGCCGGTGTATAGGAAGCGTCGGTCGATTGTACGGTGCTCGGACGAAACGCCTGCCAGGTTTACGGTGTCACCGATCCAGTAGCCCGATGCGGACACAACAAACATGAGCAAGTGATTTCTTGTCGATCTCGAAAGTCGAGCCATCATCAAAACGGACGCCCTACGCAAGTCTTGCGTCAGCAGATCGGTAGAAGACCAATATAAAACTGTTTCCTCATGTTCGGGAAATACGCCCGCCTGCGTTCTTCTTTGGTCCTCCCCCAGCGTGTTGGGAGATCCTTGCAGTACGCTGTACGCTTTTAATGCGTACAGCAACCCGCGGGTTCGGCCGGAGCAAAAGGCTTCGCGGCCGGCCTGAACGCAACAGGGCAGTTCCCCTAAATCCCGATTCTATACAATAAAACTCAGATGCCTTTTCAAGAAGTGGTCGAAGCGGAAGGCCACCTGATCGATTCCCATATCATGGAGAACATCTTCGATAAAGTCGTGGAGTATCACGGCCGGTTCGAAGTGCAGGAATTCCGCATTGGCCGCACTAACGTCGAGCCTTCCCACCTGCGCATGCTGGTGGAAACGCCGGACGCCGGGTTGCTCGCGCGCCTGCTCGAAAGCCTGCTCGAGCTCGGGTGCGCTCCCGTGGATTCCGGCGATGCCGATCTGCGTATGGTCGAGCGCGACTGCTGCGCGCCGGAAGATTTCTACTCCACCACCAACCACCGCACGCAGGTACGCATTGGCGATCGCTGGATCGAGACCGAAAATCAGCGGATGGACGCCATGATCGTGGTCGATAACGGACGGGCATTCTGCCGCCGTTTGCGCGACCTGCGCGCGGGCGACCGCATCGTGGTCGGCATGCGCGGCATTCGCGTCACGCCGGAATCCAAGGAGCGCGACCGCCTCGCCTTCGCCTTCATGTCGAACGGCATTTCTTCGGAACGGCAGGTGGAAACCGCTGTCCGGCAGACCGCCGCTCTCGTCCGCGCCGCGCTCGAACAGAAACTCAAAATCGCGGTCGTCGCCGGACCCGTGGTGGTCCACACCGGCGGAGTTACCGGCCTCGCCGCGCTCATCCGGGGCGGGTTCGTCCACGCCGTGCTCAGCGGCAACGCTCTCGGCGTACACGATATCGAAGCGTCGCTGTTCGGCACGTCGCTCGGCGTGCGGCTATCCGATGGGCGCCAGGAAGAACACGGCCATCGCAATCACATGCGCGCCATCAACGCGATTTACCATGCGGGATCGGTGCGGCGGGCGGTGGAATGCGGCCGCTTGCGCTCCGGTATCCTCTATGAATGCGTCCGCGCCGGCGTGCCGTTCGTCCTCGCCGGCAGCTTGCGCGACGACGGTCCGCTGCCCGACACCATCACCGACATGAACGCCGCGCAGGACGCCTACGCCGCGCAATTGAAGGGTACGGGGCTGGTGATCTGCCTCGGCTCCATGCTGCATTCCATCGCCACCGGCAACATGCTGCCCAGTTGGGTGAAAATCGTATGCGTGGACATTAACCCCGCGGTCGCCACCAAGGTCAGCGATCGCGGTACCGGCCAAGCCGTCGGCGTGGTGGCGGATGTCGGCCTGTTCCTGGACCTGTTAGCGAAAGCCCTCACATGAAACGAGCCTATACCGATGAGCACGCGGCGGCGGGAGTTCACGCCGCGCTGCCGGAAATCGAAACCTGGCCCAACCAGTATCCCGACTACGAGATTGAGATCGTACAGCCCGAATTCACGTCGGTCTGCCCCAAGACCGGCCTGCCGGATTTCGGCAAGCTGGTGCTGCGCTACGTTCCTGGCAAGGTCTGCCTGGAGCTGAAGTCGTACAAGATATACCTCAATGCGTATCGCAATCTGGGCATTTTTCAGGAGAACGTGGTGAACCGGGTGCTGCGGGACGTGGTGAAGTATGCCCAACCGAAGTTCGCCACCGTGATTGGCGATTTCGCTGCCCGCGGCGGCCTCAGCACCCTCATTACAGCCACCTGGAGCGGCAAACGTGGAAAGCGCTGAACTGATCGCCATCCTGCGCGAAGTGCGCGAGCGCGTGCGCGCCCGCAATCCCGCCACCGCCGCGGGCGGCATCGATGTGGCGCTTCCCGATCTTTTGCCGCTGGTGCACGCGCGCGATGCCGCACTGGGCAAAGTGGCCGCCATCGGCTCCGTCAACCCGCGCTCGGGCGGATTGGTGAACGCGGTCGTCCAGACTTGGAAACGCCTGGTGGCGCGCGTGCTCGACTGGCACGTGCGCGAGCAGGTGGAGTTCAATCGCAAAATACTCACGTTCGCGGATGCCGTCATCGAAGCCAACCGGCAGATGAATCAAGCCCTGGCCGAATTCTCCGCGCGCATTGCGGAGCAGCAAAACGTGGCCGAAGAAATGAAGGACACGCGAAACCACTGGGCCAGTTGGCGCGCCGAGTGGGAGCACAAGCTGAGCGAAAACGAAATCCAGTTTCTGCGCAGCGTGGCCGATTTGCAGGGCGGATTCCAGCATCGCGTGACCCTGATGGAAGCCAGCCACCGCGACCTGATGCACACCCACAACGTGGACTTCCACGCCGCTCTCGAACGTCACGGATTCGACATCCAGAAGCGCCTCTGGGCCGATCTCGAAAAGATGCACACCGAGATCGAGCGGATTATCCATTCGGAGCTGCGCCTGGTTCGCCAGCGGGCGCAGGTCTCCGCACCGGTCATGGGCGGCGCCGAAGCCGCCGCACCCGCTACCACCCCGCCACTCACCTTCGACTACGCCCGCTTCGCGGAACGCTTCCGCGGCTCGGAGGACTACGTGAATGCCGGGCAGCAGATTTATCTGCCGTACTTCGAAGGCCGAAAAAACGTGCTCGATATCGGCTGCGGACGGGGCGAATTTCTGAAACTGATGCGCACCGCCGGTGTGTCCGCCAAAGGCATCGAACTGAGCGCCGAATCGGTGGCCATCTGCCGCTCGCAGGGGCTGGAAGCCGAAGTTGCGGACGTTTATCCTTATCTCGGGTCACTGCCGGAGGGCTCGCTCGACGGCATTTTTTGCTCGCAGGTGGTTGAGCATCTGCCGCCCGACCGGTTGCCGGAACTGATCCGCCTCTGCGCGCAGTCTCTGGCCCCCGGCGGCGTCATCGCCATCGAAACGCCCAATCCGGAGTGCCTGGCCATCTTCGCTACGCACTTCTATCTCGACCCCACGCACACGCGTCCCGTGCCTCATCCGCTGTTGATCTTTTACCTGGAGGAGTTCGGAGTAGGAAACATCGAAGTGAAGCGGCTGTCGCCCGCGAAAGACTCGATGCCTGCGCTCAATTCTTTGCCGGAAGATTTCCGCGATGCATTCTTCGGCGCGCTGGACTACGCGGTAATCGGGCGAAAGCTGTAAAAGCAACACGGGTTGCCTTTTCGTTCGGCGGTTCAGACCGGAACGCGGAGCACACCGGCGAGGCTCCGAACTATCCGTCGGATTCCCGGTTGTGCCGAAACGCCTTCCTGCCTGTGCTTTCCGGATCGGCACCGCGAGCCCGCCGCCGGTGACGACCCATGCCGGAAGCACGAGCCGCGAGAGCTGCCGCCGCCCAGCGTTCGAATTCCGCTAGCCTTTCGAGGACACGCCGATGCGCGCAGCGAGCGCGTCCGTGCCCGCTTGGTGGGGGAATCGTCCTGCCGGTTCCGGCCGGAAACAGCCTCAAAGCCAGTTACTTTAGCCATCGCCTTCCAGGCGGTGGCTTGTCACTCACTTTGGTAGCATGCAGGGATTCGCCGCGCGCTCCCGGGTGCGCGCTTATTGCTTATCCTTCGGCGGTTGAAGGGGCTGGAACATCTCGAGGAGGATATTGTCTTTGGGATCCCAGATGCCACCGCGGAAATACCCGTTGGCGTCCGGCGTAACCGTCAGTATCATCTCTTTCTTGCTGCGGACCACCGTGACAGCGACTGAATTCTTGGCCCGCGCCGCGCGCAGCGCGGCCGAAATCTGCTGCGGTGTGGCGATGGCACTGTCATCGATGCGGGTGATGACGTCGCCCGCTTTCATGCCGGCCTTTTCGGCGGCCGAGTCTTTATTTACCGAGCGCACCAGGACGCCTCCCTTCACGCCGAAGAACTCCGCGAGTTGCGATTCCTGCCCGAGGGCCTCCCCGACAATGCCCAGCGAGGAAGTCGGCATCAAAGTATGGAATTGCGGCATGTCGAATTGGGGAAGGGAGGGCCAGGAAGGAGCATTTTCCGGCATCGCCGCCGGCGGCATGGGAGGCGTGGGAGGAAAAACCAAACTGAAATTTCCGTCTCCCGATTCGATGGAGAATCCCTTGTGCTCTCCAATGGCGGCGGTTACGGTCTGCTCCGCGCCATTCCGCGAGAGCACGATCTTCACGTCGCGATGCACCGGGGTTTCGCGCACCAGGCGCTTGAGATGTTCCCAGCCTTCCACCTTCTGGCCGTTATACTGCAAAATCACGTCGCCGACCTTGATGCCGGCCTTGTCCGCCCCGCTGCCCGGAGTGATGCTGGTCACTTCCACGCCGCTCTCTTCCTTCAACTTGAGCGCCTTGGCCCGGTCGGACGTCATGTCTTGCCCGCCCACCCCAAGGTAAGGCATCGTCTCTTCCACCTGATAGCTCTGCGCGTTTCGCGCGCGCGGAGCCGGCGCGGGCGTCTGTCCGAACGAAGCCAGACTGAACGCCAGATATGCAGTTCCCATTCCCAACAGAAGTTTCATCGCTCACCCCGAATTATTGACGTTTCAGGAAGATCGTGCCGCTCGAAGCGAAAAGCTGCAACAACGGACCGCCTCCGTTCACCCTGCCTTCCGCCAGCACCCGCATTCCGATCAACTGCGGTTGAATTTCACGGAAGGCGGATTGGATGCGCTGGAGGGAATCCGCCAATCGATTTTCAGCATTGATCCTCACACCAACATTGGACGGAATCAGCACCGTGATGTCACCATTTCCGGTTTTCAGGGTGGATTCTCCCAGCCGGCTTCCTTGAAGGTTGGCGACGATGCTGCCCATCGCGGTATAGACGCTCATGGGACCGCTGATCTGGCCCAGCGTGATGCCGCCGTTGGCCGATTCGCAGCGGATGCCCGCCGCCCCGCGCACCGTTACGGGGCCAGCCATATCGCGCGTGGTCACGGTACCGGCCGCCTGGTCAATCGTGATTGGGCCGCCGCCGTTGGTCACCGTCACGGTGCTACCCATTCTGCCCAGATGCACCGTCCCGCCGCCGGTCTCGGCGCGCGCTAAGCCTCCTACATCGAGCAACGTGATGTCGCCGCCGTTGGTGCGCACCAACGCTTCACCCCGCACCGCCTTGGCCACGATGGCGCCCGCGCCCGTAAGGCAATGGAGATAGCCATCAACCGTTCCGGCATGGATATCGCCTCCACCGGTGGCGAGTGTGCAATTGCCATGGATACGGTCCACCTTCACCTGGTCGGCGCCCGTGTCCACCGTCAGCGTGCCATCGATTCCATAGGCTTCCACCGCGCCATCGGAGCTCGATACCACGGCGTCGCGGAGATGCGGCGCGCGCATCGTCACGCTGGCCGTGGTTTCACGGCCCGGAGTGGTAAGCACGAACCACTCGTTTTGCGACTCCGTGCGCAATTCCACCCTTTCGAGAATCGCGCGTGCCTGGTCTCGGGTGCGCGCCCGCACCGACACCTTCACCGTATATTCGAAGCCCTTGGCAACGCCGCCTTCCAACGTCACCGGTCCATG
>Ga0335073_10014561_pt1 | contig 11025 bp, 7 predicted proteins | sample Lox_Sample_22_FD_207093 | JGI IMG/M metagenome (GOLD analysis project Ga0335073, IMG submission 207093) | Soil microbial communities from Loxahatchee National Wildlife Refuge, Florida, United States - Lox_Sample_2.2 | ecosystem: Environmental > Terrestrial > Soil > Wetlands | place: USA: Florida... | reverse complement strand
GCACGCCGGTAGAAGCCACGCGGCTGATGCTGACCGGCGACACGCGTGCGATCTTCGGCGGCTGCGTGATGCTCGGATTCGTCGTCGACGAGGAGGTCGCCGATGCGCTACTCAACCATGCCAGCGAGGCGCGCAGACTGCTCGACACGGTGGCGGCAGCCGCGGTTACGGACGGGGCGATTGATTTGCTCGCGCGCAAGCAGGGCAAGTGCCGGGTCCTGGCCAATCCGGCGCTCGGTGACCTTGGCCGCCGGTCGATTGACACTGCGCCGCGCCGACGGCAGGTGCGGGGCGGCGTGATGGAGCAGCCAAACTACACATTCATCCTGGATCTGGCTGACCCGGCGGTGCGCCGCTTCGGAACACTCACGCGGGCGCAGGAGCGCGACATTCTGCTGGCCTGGGCGGTGGGTTCCACTAGCAATTCGAACACGGTCACGCTCGTCCGTGACGGCCGGCTGCTCGGCAACGGAGTCGGCCAGCAGGACCGGGTCGGAGCGTGCGCGCTCGCGGTCACCCGAGCTCGCGATGCGGGCCACGACACGGCGGGGGCGGCCGCCTACAGCGACAGCTACTTCCCGTTCCCGGACGCTCCCCAGGTGCTGATTGACGCGGGTGTCCGCGCGATCTTCTGCACCAGCGGCTCTGTCCGTGATGACATCGTGCTTCAGGCGATGCTCGACGCCGGCGTTGGCGTGGTGCAGCTCCCCGACCGCGAAGCCCGCGGGTTCTTCGGGCACTAGACAGGAGGGCTGCCGAGCGCCTGGTCGAGCCGCGCCAGGCCAGCCTCATCGGGGACGGCAATGCGCACGATGCCCGGCATGCCGAAGCTCGAGCAGTCCCTGACGACGACGCCGTGGAGCGCCAGCCGGGCGCGCAAATCAGGTGCGTCCACCAGCAGCCAGCATGCATCCGACGGACGTGGCTGCAGGCCGTGCCGGCGAAGCAGCCCGGCGAGCTGGTCGCGGAGCCGGGCCACGGCAGCTGACCAGGCCGGCAGCTCGACCGTGTCCAGCAGGTCTGGCAGGGCGCTGGCGGCCAGGCCGTTAACCGACCAGGCCGGCTGGCGAGCCCGGCATCTGGCCACTAGCGGCGGATCGGCCAGCAGGTAGCCCAGCCGCAAGCCAGGGCAGGCGAGCAGCTTGGTCAGCGACCCGACGACCACTGCGCCGGGGTCGCCGCGCGTCCACTGCCCGGTAGCCAGCGGGTAGAAGGCCTCGTCCCACACGGCCACCCCGAGGCTCAGCCCGGCTAGCAGCCCGGTCGGGTTGTGCGGGTTAGACCGCCAGCGCGGGCCGCTGCCGCGCGGGTACAGGCCGAAATCCGGCTCGGTCACGCAGCCTCCGAGCTCGGAGCCGACCAGAGCAATCGCCTCGGCTCCGCCGTTGGTCAGCAAAAGCCGGTCCGGGTCGGTTCCGATTGCCTCAGCGAGCGCCTGCGTCGCGCTGGCCAGGCAGACCGCTGCCGGGTAGCGCCGGATCGCGGTCAGGTGCCGGGCGACGCACGGCACCGGATCGGGCGCGACGGGGTTGAGCGAGGCAGACAGGTCGAGGATGGCATCGGGGCTGACGCCGAGCCAGGCAGCAATCGCCGGCCCGTCTCCGCCGTGCGCCCCGGCAGCAGGAAGCGGGCCTGCCGGCCGGGCCGGTGCAGTCACCGGATTGCGGCCGGCGCGCGGATCGGGGCCGGTCATCGGCCGCGGAGTGGCCGGCGACCGCCTGGCGCGGCTGCGGTGTCGGTGACAGCGACAGCCGCCAGCAGCGCGGCGAGCAGCAGGCTGACGTCGGCCGAGAGCCGGACCGCGCGCGGGATGTCGGCCGCGGCCGGGGGACGCCCGGTGCCAAGAGCCGGCCGGTTCTCGACGCGACCGCCGTAGCGACTCATGCCGCCGAGTCGCACGCCCAGTGCCGCCGCGAACGCTGCTTCGCCAACACCAGCATTCGGGGAGGGGTGGTCGACCGCCTGGGTGCGGATCGCCCGCCAGATCGCCGCCGCGGAGCGGGGCCGCACCGCGGTGACCAGCGCGGCCGTCACACGCGCAGGAACGTAGCCGGCCACGTCATCCAGACGCGCGCTAGCCCAGCCGTAGCGCTCGTAACGAGCGCTGCGATGGCCCACCATCGCGTCAAGCGTGTTCACGGCACGGTAACCGAGCGCCCCGGCCGCGCCGCCGCATGCTGCCCAGAACGCCGGTGCGACGACGGCGTCGACTGTGTTCTCGGCAACTGACTCGACAACTGCCCTCGCCACCTCCTGGCCGCCGAGCGCTGACGGGTCGCGGCCCACGAGCGCTGGAAGTTTCGCCCGCGCCGAGGCCAGGTCGCCGCGGTCCAGGGCCGCACCGATATCGAGGGCCGTCTCACGAAGCGAGCGTCCCGCGACCGCAATCGCGGTAGCAGCCGCAGTGGATCTCAGCGCGGCGCCGCTCACCAGGCCAACCGTGCTGCCAACGACTGCATGCCCGATGCCGGCAGTGCGGCTATCGCGGTAGCCGACCCGTTCGACGACAGTCATCGCGCGGCCGAACAAGGCGACCGGATGAACCGGCGCCGGTGGCTCGCCGAAGGCCCCGTCGATCAAGATCCCGGCGGCGGCTTGCGCCGGATGGGACACGAGCACCCGGCGTACTGCCGTCCCGTTCATCCGTACTCGATTCCCTAACGGCCGTCGATGCCCTGGTCCTATGCGGGTTTGAGATTACGCGCCTTGGTCACGGTAAAGGTCACGGGCTTGTCCCTTCCGCCCGGCTATGCTTCGTTGCTGGCCAGGATTACTTCCTCAGCGGGGTTGCACTTGACGGTTATCGATCCGCAGGACCGGCCTGCCGTGCAGGCGGCCGATTCCGGCGAGCGATTGCCTGTCCTGGCAGGCACGCACCGGGGCTGGTCCATCTCGCCTGCCTTGCAAGGCGTGCTTGCACTCGCGATCTACCTGCTGGCCTGGTTGTCGACTTCGGCCAGGCCGCTGATCCAGCACCTGGGCTGGGCGAAGCTCGACCAGCTGAGCATGGACCCGAACTTCTACACCTGGTGCCTGCGGTGGTGGCCGTATGCGGTGAGCCACGCACTGAACCCGCTGTACACCCATCAGATCGCCGCGCCAGCAGGCCAGTCCCTGGGCTGGGTGACCACGGTCCCGCCGCTGGCCCTGCTCGCCGCACCGCTGACCCTGGCAGCGGGTCCGGTGACCACCCTCAACTTGCTGACAGCGATAGCGCTTCCGGTCTCTGCCTGGGCCGCGTTCTTGCTTTGCCGGCGGCTGACCGGGAAGTTCTGGGCTTCGCTCGCGGGAGGCGCCGTTTTCGGCTTCTCCGCCTACGAGGTCAACCATGCCAGCGCCGGCCAGCTCAACCTGATATTCAGCCTGCTGCTCCCGATCCTGGCCTACCTGATCGTGGTGTGGCGGGACGGCAGCATCACTAGTCGCACCTTCGTGATCCTGGCCGGCCTCACGATGGCGCTGCAGTTCTACCTGTTCCTGGAAACCTTCGCGGACCTGACCGCGATTCTGGTTATCGCTCTCCTTGTCGGCTTGGCGCTCGCAGGCGCGAGCTACCGGCCAGCTATCGCCCGGCTCGCCAAGGTCCTCGGGCTGGCCTACCTGATCGCAATCGCGCTGGCCCTGCCGTACCTTTCGGTTGCGCTGGCCGGACGGCCGCCGAAACTGCGAGCAGTGACCGGGCTGGATCTGGCCAGTCTGGTCGTCCCGCGACCGCAGCGTACCTACGGCATCGCCTGGCTGGCTCACGCCGCGAGCGGGCCGGTCAACTCGTCCGCGGCCGGCTACGTCGGAATCCCCCTCCTGCTGCTGGCCCTGCTGCTCGCCGTCACCAGGTGGTCCAGCAAGATTGTCCGGTTCCTGACGTGCATGCTGGTCCTGATCGTGGTCGCGGCCTTCGGCCCCGATGTCTACCTCGAGGGCAAGCAGGTCGCCCGCTTGCCATGGGCGGGGCTGTGGAACCTGCCGTTCCTGCGCAACGCCTGGGCGTCCCGGCTGATGCTGTTTGCCTTCCTGGTGCTGGCCGTCGCCACGGCACTGTGGCTTGCCGCGCCGGGCTGGCGAACGGCATGGCTCCGCTGGTCGCTGGCCGCGCTCGTGATCGCCTCCATCGCAGCCGACACGCTGCCTCTCGACCTGACAACGGGCACAACCGTCCCCCGCTTCATCACCTCCGGGCAGTACCGACGCCAGCTAGCACCAGGCGAGATCGTGATCGTGGTGTCCAATATCGGCAACGCTGGAATGCTCTGGCAAGCCCAGTCTGACTTCTACATGCGCATCTCTGGCGGCTTCATCAACGCCGGGCTCAGCCACCGCACTGACCTGCCGCGGCAGGTCCAGGAACTCGCCCACGCCACACCGGCCTACGTGGCTCAGTTCGAGAGATTCGTCAAGAGCCACCACATCGGCGCCGTCCTACTCGACGAAAGCAACGAACCGCAGTGGGTGGGCATTTTCCGCCGGGTCGGCCTGGTCGGCCACATAACGGGCGGCGTTGTCGTCTATCCGACCCATGACTGCCAGGCCTGTCACGGCCTGGTTAGCCCTCACCATCACTCTCGTGCCGGCGGCAACCGGTAGACAAGGACGCCGTCGGCTGCGTAGTCGAACTTGAAGCCCGTTTCCGCAAGGTAACGCTCGACGTCTGCGTAGAACCGCTTGGATGCCGACAGGTTCACTGGCCCGGCCCAGCGCCTCGTCCATACCAGCGCCCACCCGATGTTCAGCGTTCGCAGGTCCTGGCGTGCCGCCCCCAGCCGGGCCGACGTGATTGCCGCACGCGCGCCGGCCGCGACGAGGTCAGCGTAGAACGCATGCTGCTGGATCCCGGCGATGGTGCGCGCGGGAACGCCAGCGGTGTAGGACATGGCCCGCGGGTGGCCGTCCTCGGTGGCCAGCACCAGCGGATAGTCGGCGGCGGGAGCGCTGCCGTACCGCTCCGGTCCCCGGACGACGTAGGGGATATCGATGACCACCGATCCCGAATGATCGGCGGCAATCGGAGCATCGAGGGCCGGCATCGACGTCGGCACGGTCGTCAGCGTGGCCGGCCCGGCCCACCCTGCTTCGGGCGCGGCGAGTAGCGCCACCACGATCACGGCTGGCCAGGCGCGCTGGCGCAGCCAGTCCACTGCCGCTCCGGCTAGCAGTGCCGCACCGACAAGGCCGAGTAGCGCCCAGCGGTCCGCTTCCCGGAAGGAGGCAAGGACAGGCAGCCGGACCAGCCAGGTATAGGGCATGAGGAGCGAGACGCGAATGCCGCGCCAGGTCTGGCTCAGCGGCACATAGTCGTGACCGCCGACGTACAGCGTTGGCCCCAGGGCCACCGCCGCGCTGCCTAGCCAGAGGACCGCCAGCTTCCAGGCGGCAGACCGCCGCCAGCTGACGATCAGGCCGAGAATCGCAAGCGCGCTCAGCACAACGCCGAACGTAGCGGTCATCTCCACGTCGTTGTGAGCAGAGTAACCAGCGGCCAGCCACGCCAGGCCGTAGTGACCTAGTTGCGGCGATGGCGAGAACAGGCTGGGAAACTGCGCCGCGTCCTGAATGTAGTTGCCGGCCGGCGGCAGCTCAGGACCGCCCTTCCCGCCCGCCGCGATCATCGCGAGGAGCTGCGGGCTCGCGACGACAACGCAGGCCATGGCACCAGCGGCCAGCGCTTTGAGGGCCTGGAATCCCGGTCTGCGCACTAGCCATGGGACGAGGACCGCGGCCGCGACAACGGCCACCAGCACGGCCGATTCCTGGTCCACCAGCAGCGCGGCTCCGGCAACGACTCCGGCGAGGATGCCGCGGCCCAGGGTAGGGTCGCGCCGCAGCCGGACCGCGGTCTCGAGCGTCAGCGGCAGGAACACACAGCCGAAGGCTGTGTGCATGTGACTCCAGTCCTGCGAGGTCAGCATCGCGGAGAAGCCGAAAAAGGCGCCCGCTGCGATGGCACCCGTCATGCTCGGCAGCCAGAGCCGGGCTGCCCGGTACATTGCATACGCCGCCACGCCTGGCGCCGCGACGACCAGCAAGTTATAGGAGACCGACGGCCCGAGCAGGAGCGTGACGGGGGCCATCAGCAGCCCGAGTAGCGGGCTGAGGGTGTCGTAGCCGAGCTGGACGCCGACGGGCGCGGCCAGGTAGCTGGTGTACCAGGGGTTGTGCAGGTGGACGACCTGCCGCGCCACCCACCACAAGCTCCAGACATCCTGGGACTGATCAGAGCTCAGCGGAAGCCTGCCGTTCAGGAGCGAGGCACGCGGCCAGGTTGCCGCGATGCCGACGGCAAGAAAGATCAGCAGTACGAGGATTTCGCGCGGCCAGTTCCGGCCCGCCGGCTGCCGGTGCGAGCCCGCCTGCCCGGAACCCCGCTGGTCGGCGGCGGGCGGCCGGACCGGGCTCGGCGGGCCAGAGAATGGCACGGCTACGCCGCTCGCATCCTCGTTCAACCGAACCCGACCTCTCCCGGTCCCCAGGACCCCGGGACCTCACCTGGACGGTACACGGGCACCGAGCCGGTTTGCGGTTAGTCAGGCGGTTTGCCGCTAAACTGACGCGCCCGGCTCAGAAGTCCCAGTCGCCGTCGACGTGGCTCCAGCCAGAGGAGGGCAGGCCTGCGCTGTCGGCCAGGATTGGCTGGTCGGACGACCCGATCGTGATGCGGAACTTCTCAGGGCGAAGGGCTGTAACGGTGAGCGCCACCGGCGTGCCATCTCGCAGGTCGTCGTACCTGCTGGTGATCATGACTGCACGCTGGCAGGCGCTCAGTCCAAGCGCCTGAGCCGCGCCGCGCGTCGGCTGCTGCATACAGGCCTCCAGGGTCCCCGGCACAAGCCAGCCAGGCTGCGCAATGTCGCAGCGGGCGTCCGTCATCAGCGGAGTCAGCGGAAGGACGGGCGTGCTGGCGTCCGGTCCGGCGGAGTCAAGCTCGGTCATCAGCGACTCAGCCAGCGACGGCGGCAGGTAGGTCGTGGTTAGCGCTCCCGGCGTGCCGTCAACTGTCCACGCTAGCTGCAGGATCCAGACAGGATCATCCGATGCGAGCTGCAGCGCCCACTCGATGTCGTGCCGTACTGGATGCTCTGCGACAGTGCGGCTCTTGACACATAGGTCACCGCCGACCGGGTAGGCGAACGCGCGCAGACCGCGCGGCCCGTCCCCCTCGAACGGCAGCACGTAGTGGGCTGGGCTAGTCCGGCAGTAGTGCCCGTCCTGAGCATGCCGGATGAGACCGCGATTGACCAGGTCCGCGACGGCCCCGGCTACCTGATCGGCAGTCACGTCGTATTGCCTAGCGAGGACCGAGAACCTGGGCAGGCGCCAGCCAGGTTCGTGATGCACGAGCGCCGCCGCGATCCGGTTGGTGAGCACTGGGATCGGCTGCGACAGGCGGCGGCGTAGCCGGGGCAATTCGATGACGTTGGCTTCACGCTCCCACGATGACTGACTGAGCACAGCACCACCTGGCGCGCCTCGGCCGGAGTCACTGGCGCTCCCGTTGCCAGTGTTCACGGCGCCGAAGTCAGCACCCTGACGGCCGCTGCCTTCCTCTCCGTGGCGGCAGCCTGTGTCCTGGCCGCTGCGTCTGCCGATGGCTGCGGCCCACGGCGCGCCAGGTTGCTCTGGTCTCATCTCTCCGGACTGGCAGATTGATTCTGTAGCAGAATTTATTTAGTTCTATCACAGAAACGATGTTTGCGTATGACTGCAGCCCGGAGATCCAGCGGCAGCCTGGCGATGAGCAAGACCCGGCAGATTCACCCGCCGCTAGCCGCGGCAACGGCAGCGAACGCCGCGAGCGCGAGCAGCACAGTCCCGGTGAGGCGCCGGACGAGTGAGGACGGCAGCCGCTGCAGCGGCCGGCCTGCTACCACGGCAAGGGCCGCGACGCTCCACAGTGCCAGCGCAGCCCCCAGCCCGACAGCGACCGGCTGGTGGAATCGCGCGGCCAGGCTGGCAGTCAGGATCTGGGTAAGGTCACCCCACTCGGCGAGGAACACAACCCCGAAGGTGGTGAGAAAGATGCGGCGCCAGCCGACGCTGCCCGCTGCGGCGGGGCTGGCGGAAGGAGTGCCCGAAGAGTCGGTTGCATCGTCGGCCGCCGCTCCGGAGCTAGTGTGCCCGCCTGCGGCCGGCCTTGCGATGGATCCGATCAGCAGCCAGGCCCCGGCCCCGAAGAAGAGCGCCGCCGCCAGCGCCTGGACAGCACGCTGCGGCAGCCAGGTGAACAGGGCGGCGCCGATCGTGACGGCAATGCAGACATGCACAGCGAATGCGCTTGCAGCGCCGGCCCATACCGCCAAGGCGCGGCCGCGGGTGGCCAGCACCAGTGAGGCGAACATCGTCTTGTCCGGAAGCTCGCTGATGAAGATGACCGGGTATACGGCCGCAACAACTGCCAGGCTCATTGCTCTCCGTCCCGGCCGGGGCGGAGAGTGGCTGACCTCCGCGCCCGTGCCTCGCAGGCAGGGCCGGAAGGTCTTGCCATCCGTGCTGACACGGACCCGGCGACCGGGCGCCATCAGGCGCCGGGTATGGCGATCAGCCGGCGGAGGGCTACTCCCCTTCGCCAGGCACCTTAGCAGAGAAGGACGAACCGGGCAAAGCGGAGACGCGGCGGATTGCCCTGGCGAGTCCAGTCTGTGCCCGGTGGCCTCAGCGCCACCGATCCCCGCCGGCGGTCTGAGCCTTGATGACCGCGAAGGCCTGATCCAGCAGCTGCTCGACGGTGCGCTGGCCGATCGTGCCGGTTGCGCGAAGTTCCCGGTATTCGATTACCGCGCTACGCAGTGCGGCGACAGCCACCCGGCCGATGACGCGCGCAGCGAACTCGTCGTCAGCTGTCCCCTGAGTAGCTTGATATTCAGCGGCGTCGGTCGCAGGTCCGGAGCCGATCCTCGGCAGGATCGCCGCGGCGATCGAAGCCTCGAGGCGCAACAGCGGGCGAGGCTCGAAGCGCCGCAGGGTGCGCAGCGACGGACCGCCACTGAACAGCCAGATCGGCGCGAGCTCCCGCTCCGCCGCGGCCTGCCGTGCGATCGCCATCATCGCGTGGCGCACCGCATCAATCGGTGACTCAGCCAGCGGCCTGGCAAGGATGGCTTGGTGCAGCCGGTCCAGCCAGCTGGAGAACTCCTCGGCGATAAGCCCCTCCTTGCCGTCGAAGTACCGGTAGAAGGTGCGCTCGGTGACCGATGCTGCTCTGGCGATATCGCGAACGGTCGTCTGCTCGAAGCCTCGTTCGGCGAACAGGCGCTCGGCGGCAGCAGCCAGCGCAGCCCTGGTTGCCTGCTTGCTGGCCTCCCGGCGGCCAGCCGGCGCAGGCCCTGCCGCATCTTCCATGAACACATCGTCGCACGAGTTGTCAGGTGTGACAGTTCTCGTTAATCTGTCATGTGTGACAGATTCTCCCCCGTCCCGGCGCAAGGCTGGAAAGCCCGGCGGACTGCTGTACCGCTTTGGCCTATGGAGCGCCCGGCACCGGGTCGTGGTCCTGACGGGCTGGATTGGCCTGCTCGTCGCGGCTGCCGTCGGCAGCCACGTGCTCGGCGGCACCTACTCCGATAACTTCGCGCTGCCGCGCACTTCCGCCCAGCAGGGCGCCGACCTACTGCAAGCACATCGCCCCTCAGCCGGAGGCCAGGGCGGCCAGCTCGTGTTCACCACCGCATCCGGCTCGCTCGTCAGCCACCGAAGCGCGATCGAGCAGTCGATGACGCAGCTGCGCCGGTTGCCATACGTGCTAGCTGCCTCCGATCCGCTCACCCCGACGACCATCGCGAAGGATGGCAGGGTCGCTTACGCGACCGCCCACTTCTCCGTTAACCCGCAATCACTGGGGCAGAGCTACCTGGACAAGGTCAATCAGGCGGTCGCGCCTGCCAGGGCGGCGGGCGTAGCGGTCAACTACGGCGGTCAGCTTGGCCAGGCGGCGAAGCTGAAGAACAAGGACCCGCGGTCGGAAGCGATCGGCATCGTGGCGGCCTTGGTGATCCTGCTTGTCGGCTTCGGCAGTGTGTACGCTGCGGGCCTGCCGGTGCTCAGCGCGCTGGCAGGAGCGTTCGCGGGCTTGTCGGTCGTTGGCATGTTCGCGGCCTGGACGACATTTGCCACAACCTCTCCGACGCTAGCGATCATGATGGGACTCGGCGTCGGCATTGACTACGCCCTGTTTCTCACCACGCGGCATCGCCAGCTGGTGATGGACGGCACCGATCCCGTGGAGGCAGCAGCCCTCAGCCTGGCTGGCAGCGGGCGGGCGGTGCTCGTCGCCGCACTCACGGTGGTGATAGCGCTGCTGGGGCTTTATGCCTCCGGCCTCACCTTTATCGGCAAGCTGGGACTGGCCGCGGGAATTACCGTATCGGTTGCCGCACTCGGCGCCATCACCGTTGTCCCCGCTTTGCTGGCGCTGGCCGGCCGGCACATCGACCAGATCCGGGTCCGCCGCCCGGTCGCGGAGGCATCCGGCGAGCATGCCGGCTGGCAGCGCTACGCCGAGCGGGTCGGCGCGCACCCGTGGAGCTACCTGCTCGCAGGCGTAGCGCTGCTCGCTATCCTCGCCATCCCCGCGTTCTCGATGCAACTGGGCCACGTGGACGCAGGCGCCGACCCCGCCAGCTCGACAGCGAAGAAGGCGTACGACGCGCTCAGCGCCGGCTTCGGCCCTGGTGCCAACGGGCCCTTCACCGTCGTGGCGCAGCTCGGACCGGGCGGGAAAACCGCTGCGCAGCGACAGAGCCTGGCAAGTCTGCTGCACTCGGCGATCGCCACCACGCCGGACGTAGCCGCGTTGACGCCGGTTAAGGCCACGCCTGACGGAGCGCTGCTCTACGCCACCGTGCTACCCCGGACCGCACCTCAGGCGGCCGCCACGAATCAGCTGATGCAGACCCTGCAAAACAGCACGCTGCCCGGAGTGCTGTACGCCAGCGAGTCAACCGGATACGTCACCGGCTCGCTAGCCGCGCAGCTCCAGTTCCGCGACGTCGTTGACAGCCGGCTGCCGCTGATGATCGCCGTGGTCATCGCCGCTGC
>Ga0335073_10014560_pt1 | contig 11025 bp, 12 predicted proteins | sample Lox_Sample_22_FD_207093 | JGI IMG/M metagenome (GOLD analysis project Ga0335073, IMG submission 207093) | Soil microbial communities from Loxahatchee National Wildlife Refuge, Florida, United States - Lox_Sample_2.2 | ecosystem: Environmental > Terrestrial > Soil > Wetlands | place: USA... | reverse complement strand
ATCTTTCGGCCACGAACCTTCGCCGATGTCGAAGTGGATGAGCGAACGCGCGGATTGCGCGCCGTAATACTTGTCTGCGGGGACCTCGATCTTGCCCATCGAGTCGCTCTCGACGCGCGTTTTGGTCGCCCCATTGGCGGTGCTCTTTACAGTCGTCATTGCAACATCTATCTTCACCCTTTTCGGGGATTTCCGGCCTGGACTTAGGTCGGGGAAGGAAGACCTCTTTGGCGCGATAACGGACGACTTTGATGCGCTGGCGCTTGGTTTCCCTGTCCCTGCTCTCGTTGCTGGTCACCCTTTTTGCGGCCGCTGCCATTTATGGGTTTGGCGGCGCGCCCTGGTTCGGCTGGTGGGACTCCAACGCACTGCGTGCCGGCCCCTAAAGGCTCTGCGCGCAAACGACGCCTAATCTTTCCAAAACCACGCCTGCGTGCAAGCGTATCCCGAGGGCCCAAGCGGAATTAGCGCGTTTTCAGAATACACGAAGCGCGTCCCGCACAAATGCGGGCATTGCGGCCCCGCATGACAGTCGTTGAGCACGACGGAATCTGTTCCATAGTCCGGCGGCCCCGCTGCTGTCGTTACGAAAAGCGCGAAGAGGGCGCGCGGTCCTACGAAAGCGTAGCGCAAGTATTTCCGCGCTCGGGGACTCAGCTGTGCGAGCACAGTCCGAATCTCAACAGCCTCATCCCGGGTAAGACTGCCATCGCCACGCGAACTCAGGTTAACGGTAAAAATGCGTGGCGATTCGGACCTCACGCTCTGAGCGCGAACGGTACCAGCCGTGAGCAGGACGGCAATGGTACAAATGGTACAGAACAAGCGTTTTGATCGCATACCAACTCCCCCGGCTATGCTCGGCGCTGCGCGGCCCTAAAGCCCTCGATCGTGGTGCCGACCGCGTTCATCCCGGTGATCTCGTAGATTGTCAACGGAAACCGCGGATTGAAGCGACGCTTGTCGCAGCGCGGGCAGCTCGCCGGTTTACCCGGCCGCTTGCGCCGCAGCACCTCAAACGCGCATTCCTCGCAGCGCAAGATGTAGCGTCTGGTCGATTCGCTGAGCGGACGTACGTTGCCCAGATCGTGATAAATCGACGTGAGTCCGCATTCGCGCATCTTCCGCTTAAAGCGGGCGCCGTGCCCGGTGTCGCGCCACCGCGCGTAGCACCATGCGTGGACCATCTCGTGCAACAGCGTCTCTTCGAGCGCTTCGGGATATTTACGGAGATGCTTGGGCGACAACTCGATCAACAGTGGTTTTCCGTAGGTGATGCGGCCGGCGGAATTCGAGAAACGCGCGTTGTATCCAATGCGGCAGTCCGGTATCTCGCCGTTGAAATACTGGTAATTAAGACGAGCGAAGAGGAGTTGCAGATCGGCCACGCTTGGGATCACGGATGATTAGGTTCGCCTTTTGTCCAAACGACTCTTTGGTGGATACGAGAAACCGGGACTACTTCGCCAACGAGCGGACATTCTTAGCCTACCTGCGGAGCGCGCTCGCGTTCATCGCCTTCGGCTTCGTCATCGCGCGCTTCTCGCTCTTCGCGCGCGAGTTCTCGGCCCTTTCGCACCAGCAGCTCCCAGGTGAACACATCTCCACCATCTTTGGCGTGGCCATGGCGTTCGTCGGTTTTCTCGTCGCGCTGTACGGCACGCATCGCTACGTTCAGGCATATCACGCGATCGTTGCGGATCAACCCTCGCCAATGCCGATCGGCATGGCACACCTAATGGGCTACGCGCTCGCGACCATCGGCGTGATCGTTGCGGCAGCGCTGTTTGCGTACCGATGAAGCCGCAAAGGGACCGCGGCCTGCCGCCGCGCATCTATCTTCCAATCGTCGCCATCTTTGCCGCGCTCTTCTTAGGAGTGATGGGATATTTGATTGCCCTCGGTTTCGGTGTGACCGGTTCGGTTTTCGGAAAAAGCGGGAATGCCGCGAGCGTTTCCGCGGGTTCGACGACGAGCGTACAGGGCGGCGGCCCACCCGCGGCCGTGCTCGAGCAGCTTTCGACGTTGCGTGCCCGCATAGCGGCACATCCGAATGACGACGTGGCGATTACCCAGCTTGCCGACGAGTATTTGGCGGCCGGCAAGTACGCCGAAGCGATTCCGCTGTACCAACGCGCGTTGAAAGTCAATCCGAAGAATGTCGCGGCCCAGACCGGACTCGCCGAGGCGCAAGAGAGTTTGCGCGAGTCGCAACGGTGAAGATCTATATCAGCGCCGACATGGAAGGCACCGCCGGCGTTTGCTCGTGGGCGCAGGTCGACCCCTCGAATCAGCACGAGTATCCGATCTATCGGCGTTACATGACCCGCGAGGTCCGGGCCGCTATCGACGGCGCGCGCGCCGCCGGCGGCAGCGAATTTTTGGTGAACGACTCGCACTGGGACATGCGCAATCTCCTGTGGGACGAGCTGCCCGACGACGTGCGCGTGATCTCGGGCGCGCGCAAACCGCTTTCGATGACGCAAGGAGCGCAACAGCATTTCGACGCGGCCTTCTTCACCGGCTATCACGGCCGGATAGGCGAGATGGATGCCGTGCTCTCGCACACGTACAGCGACGCAACACTCTACGACGTTCGCGTCAACGGGACACCGTGCACCGAGGCGCTCCTCAACGCGGCGCTGCTCGGCCTGTACGATACGCCGGTCGTGCTCGTTACGGGCGATCGCACCACGGTTGCGAGCGTGCAAGCAGCGCTGCCCTGGATCACGAGTGTGGTCGTGAAAGACGCGATCGGCTACTACGCGGCCAACTCGCTCACCCCGGTTGCGGCGTGCGCGGCGATACGCGACGGCGCGCGCGAAGCGCTTGCGGCGCTCCCGAAAGCAAAACCGTTCACATTTACTCCGCCGATCGAACTCGTGATCGAGACGGTAAAGACCGAGCAAGCCGACTACATGGACCTCCTGCCGCGCTTCGAGCGCATCGGCGGCCGCGCGGTGCGTTTTCGCCACGATGACTACTTCACGGTCTTTCGCGCGTTTCTCGCAGCCATGCGCCTGGGCGGCGCGGCCAATCTGCCCGCATGAAACTCTACTGTTCGGCCGACATGGAAGGCGTTGCGGGCGTCAGCGCCTGGGAACAGGTCGACGCACGCACGCCGCATCCGGATTACGCGATCTACCGGCACTACTTTACGCAGGAAGTCGCCGCGGCGATCGAAGGCGCGCGTCGCGCCGGCGCAGACGAGGTCGTCGTGAACGATTCGCACGGCCCAATGCGCAATCTACTTTTCGACGAGCTTCCGAGCGACATCCGCGTCGTCTTCGGCAATCGCAAGCCTTTCTCGATGGCGCAAGACGTCGATCCGAGTTTCGGCGGCGCATTCTTCGTCGGCTATCACGGCGCAATCGGCGATCGCGATGCCGTACTCTGTCACACCTATACGCCCGCCGTCGTCTACGATCTGCATTTGAACGGCATACGCTGCAGTGAAGCGACGATCAATGCCGCATTGCTCGGCGCGGTCGGCGTGCCGCTACTCATGATCACGGGCGACCGCACGACGGTCGAAGGCCTGCAGACACAGATGCCGTGGGTCCACGGCGTCATCGTCAAGGAAGCCATCGGCGCGCTCAGCGCAAACTCGATCTCGCCTGCTGCCGCACAGCGCGCAATTGCCGCCGGCGCCGAGTACGCCGTTGCGCACGCAGGCGATGCCAAGCCGTTCGTACTCACGTCACCGATCGAGATGCGCGTGACGCTCACGAGAACCGAGCAAGCCGATCACGTGGCAATCATCCCCGGCTTCGAGCGCACCGGCGCACGCGAAGTTCGCTTCGTCGATCCGGATATCCGCACGGTCTTCAAAGCGTTCGTCGCAACCTTCCGCCTCGGCGCGATGGCTTAAACGCGATGCTTCACGTGCGCGTGAAGCATCGATACGTTATTATGAGCGCATGACGCATCGACGCGGCGCCGATCCCAACATCGCGGAAGTCGCTGCGCTCATCGGCGACCCCGGCCGCGCAGCGATGCTGCTTGCGCTGCTCGACGGCCAGGATTTGGCGGCTTCCGCGTTGGCATCCGTCGCCGGCATGACGCCGCAAGCCGCCACCGCACACTTCAAGAAGCTCGTCGCCGCCGGATTGCTCGTCAGCCGCTCGGCCGGACGACACCGCTTCTTTCGTATCGCCTCACCTGAGGTCGGGCATGCCATCGAGACGCTCGCGACGATTGCGCGTCCGGCGCAAATCGTCGCGCTTGACCAGAGCACGACGCTCGAGCGGTTGCGCGCGGCGCGTTCGTGTTACGACCACCTCGCCGGGCGCCTGGGTGTTGCGGTGACCGAGCGTCTCGTCGAACATCGCGCGATCGTCCGGAGCGGGGACGACTACGCGCTCGGTGCGCGCGGTCGCGAATTTTTCGCCGCCCTCGGCCTCGATATCGAAAACATACAAGCGGAGCGACGACGCTTCGGGCGCGCGTGCACCGATTGGACCGAACGCCGTCCGCATCTGGCCGGAAGCCTCGGTGCCGGTCTCTTGCAGCTTTTCGTGCGCAAACGCTGGGTCGCACGCAACAGCAAGGATCGCGCATTGCGCATTACGCCCGACGGTGCGCGCGAGCTTCGCCGGCGACTCGGCGTCGTATGGTAAGCCTGACACCAATCACCGCGCCCGTCGCCGACGATCCCTACCCGTACTACGCGCGTCTGACGGTCGAACGGCCGTTGTATTTCGATGACGCGTTACATTGCTGGGTCGCCTGCAGCGTCAAGGCGGTCGATGCCGTGCTCGGCAATGACGCGTTCCACGTGCGGCCGGCCGCGGAACCGATACCGTCGATCATGCAGCGGACGCCACTGGGCGAGCTCTTTGCGCGGATGGTTCGCATGACCGACGGTCCGGCGCACGCGCCGCGCCGGCAGTTCGTCGAAGCGCTCGTGAACGCGATGAACGTCGGGGCGATCGCCGCGGCGCTTCCCGACCTCGCGCACGATCCGCTCGACGCGCTGATGTTCGCCTTCCCGTCGCGCGCCGTTGCAACGTTGCTCGGCATCACCGCCGCGCGGATACCTGGGATCGAGCAGTACGCACGCGCGCTGGCCCGTGCCATCGCCCCTGGCGCAACCGCGCAGGACGTGCCGATTGCGTCGAGCGCGGTCACGGTGCTCGACGCGATCTTTGCCGAGCGTTTTCCGGACGTCGCGCAGCGGCTCGGCGCGATCGGCTTGCTCTTTCAAACCTATGATGGCAGCGCCGGCTTGATCGGCAATACGCTGTATCAGCTCGCGGTAGCGCAGCCGGAGATCACACGGCGCATCGTGAGCGACGCGAAGACATTGACCGGATTCGTCGCGGAGGTTGCGCGTCTCGATCCGCCCGTGCACAACACGCGCCGCTTTGCTGCCGGCGACATCGCAATCGAGGACGCGGTCGTGCGCAGCGGTGAGAGCGTGCTGGTGCTACTCGCCGCGGCGAACTACGATATCGATGCTGCCGGTCGTACGTTCACCTTTGGCGAGGGGACGCACGCCTGCATCGCTGCCCGGCTTGCAATGACGATCGCCAGCGTCGCCGTGCGCGCGCTGGTCGAGACCGGCGTTGACGTTGCGCGGATCACACGAACCGGATTCCATCCCGCGCCCAACGTACGCGTACCACGTCTCACGCTCGGGCGCTCGTAAGAGCCACGGCTTAATGATATCCAGGCTTCATATGTACACGACCTTCACGAGGCAATCGTGAGGATCGTGTAGCGTTAGAAGCTCTGACCTACGACGCATATTGCTCGCGGGATGATGGGCATAAAGGGCGCTTTATTATCGTATCGAGAGCCATTGGTCTAGCTTTTTTGCGGCCCCTCCGACGTTCGAACAGAGCCCTCGGTATTACCGTGGCGTTCAGTGCGTTGTTGCTGGCGTCGTGCGGCGGCGGCTCCGCCAGCCGCGGCCTCGTTCCCGTGCCGAGCAGCAGCCCAACGCCCATCGCGGCGCCGACGTCATCGGCGCAAACGGCGGCGGTCGAGGTCACCGTTTCTTTGCCCACGGCGAGCCCGGGTGCGACGCCGGAGCCGGTGGCGCTCCCGGCCGTTGCCGGCTACGCGCCGACGATGTCGCTCCCGCTTCCGCAAACCGCGACCACTACGCAACTCACGGCGGTCGTTTCGAATGTCGAATTCTCGTCTTCGCCACCGCTCTCGCTCGCGCGGTCGGTACAGGCGGCCCGTAGGGCCGCGCTACCGGCCGATGCGGCGCCGCTCCTCTATATCGAAATCTATTCGAGCGCAACGATCGTCATACCGAGTGCGCCCGGCTTTACCATCACGATTCCCTCCGCCGACGTCTTCTCGCACGCGAGCTACTACCTCGCGCTCTATGATCCGACACGCCCGAGTCTAGGGTGGCAATACGGCTTCGAAGGACCCGGGAGTCTGAGCGGAACGACTGTCACCTTTGCGAGCAGTCCGAACCCGTTCACTTTTGCCGGAGCGCTCTCGTACTATTTCGCGCTGATCGTCGTTCCGCAGAACACCACGCAGCCGACGCCGGCGCCCTCCACGCCGCCGACCACCGTGCCAACGCAAAGTCCGCCTCCTGTGACGACGACATCGCCGACGCCATCACCGGCGCCAACGGCCACGCCATCCCCCACGCCAACGCCGGCGCCCACGGGATCCGCGAGCGGCGTCGTGGTCATCGAAGCTACCGGAGATACAAAGCCATGAACCACAAGATCACACCGCGTCTTCTTCTCACGAGCGCGCTTGGTAGCGCGTTCCTTCTCACCGCTTGCGGGGGCGCCGGCAGTGGATCTTCTCCCGTTCCTGAAGCCGTAACCCAAAACAAAGCGGCGACTGCGAGCAGTTCGATCACGTTCGCAATTCCGCTCGGCGTAACGTCTAGCGGTGCCCCGTCGCAAAGCCTTAGCTCGCGTGCAAAGAAGCCCGCGTTTATCGACGCGAGCACGGACGGCGCTTTCACGGTGATTTTCGATACGTCTACAATGCTCAATGCAATACCGTTCCAGCCGAACGGGAACGTGACCGAAGGCGAGACCGGCCCGAGTGGCTCGGGAACTCTGCCCGATGGCGGAAGTTTCACCTATGCGGTGACCTATACGTTCAGCAATTCCCAAGGCAGCGGTTCGGGTAACCAACCGTACGCGAATGTCTCCTTCAGCTACACGACTACGCCGGGTTCGCACACACTCGGCGTCGTTGAAACCGGCGGCTCTTGCGAACCGGACGTTTACGGGCGCGAACTTTGTATCGCGAACACGAACGGATACGTTCTTACCGAAGGCCAGACCACGCTCAACCTCCAGCCTGGAACCAACAACGCAGCGACCCTTGTTCTCAAAGGCGTGATGGAGTCTGCGTATCTTTGCGACGCCGCTTGCGACGGCCAAGCCGGGACGTACGGAGCTAGCGGATATTCCGTCACGGTATTTGTCGCGGACGAAGCCGGTGATGCGATTCCATATCAGACGGATACTTCGGGTAATCCGGTTCCGTTCGACAACGGTTCGTATCAGATCGTCGAGGCCGATAGCAACAATATCGTGACGATCACGCAACCCGCAACAACATATAGCACTCCCGGTACCGCCGATCATTCACTCTACGGAGAGAATATCAGCATTTCATGTAACAAAGTCGGGACGACGCAAGTCGAAGCCGTATTGTTAGCGAGCGACCCGAGTTCAGGAAGCATTGCGAACTTCATCTACAACGCGAATAACTACCCGGCGGCAGGCAGCGTGCTCGGTTCCGTGGGCGCAGACGAATATTTCGGCAACGTGCTTAGCGTGAATTGCACCGCCGGCGACGTAGTAACGGTTGAGTGAAGTCGCGCCCACCAATCATCCCGTGCGCTGATCGATAACGCGAATCGCCTTCCCCTGCGAGCGTGGGATCGAGCCGGTCGCCACCACCTCGACGCGCATCGTCACTCCGGCATAGGTCTTGATCGTGTGCGCAAGCCCTCGCGCACACGTTGCATGTTGCTCGTCTGGGACGCCGCGCACGGCCTCAACGCGCAGCGTCACTTCGTCCAGCGCGCCGCTGCGCGTGAGATGCAACTGGTAATGCGGGGTGAGACGTTCGTCGCGAACGATCAATTCCTCGATCTGTGAGGGAAAGACGTTGACGCCGCGGATGATCAGCATGTCGTCGGAGCGACCGGTAATTCGTTGCAGACGGCGCATCGGGCGCGCGGTACCCGGCAGCAGCGCGGTGAGATCGCGCGTCCGATAGCGAATCGCCGGCAGCGCCTCTTTGGTCAGCGTCGTCAGCACGAGTTCGCCGAACGCGCCCTCCGGTAGCACTGCGCCCGTCTCCGGATCGATGATCTCGGGATAGAAATGATCTTCCCAGAGCGTCAAGCCGTCTTTGGTTTCGAGACACTCGACCGCCACGCCCGGACCCATGATTTCCGACAGCCCGTAGATGTCCAGTGCGTCGATATCGAGCAGCGTTTCGATCTGGGCGCGCATCTCGTTGCTCCAGGGTTCCGCGCCGAAGATGCCGATCTCGAGACTGCTGGCCCGCGGATCGATCCCTTGCCGCATCATCTCCTCGGCGATCGCGAGCATGTAGCTTGGTGTCACCATAATGATGCGCGGCCGCAAATCGGTGATGAGCATCACCTGCTTCTCCGTTTGTCCGCCGGACATCGGAATCACCGTGCAGCCGAGACGCTCCGCGCCATAGTGCGCGCCCAGGCCGCCGGTAAACAACCCGTAGCCGTACGACACGTGCACGGCGTCGCCGCGTCGGCCGCCGGCTGCGCGGATCGAACGTGCCATCAACTGCGTCCACGTGTCGATGTCATGTTGCGTGTAACCGACCACCGTGGGTTTCCCGGTCGTGCCGCTCGAGGCGTGCAGCCGCACCGTCTCGTCGCGCGGCACGGCAAAGAGTCCGAACGGATAGTTCTCCCGGAAATGCTTTTTCTCGAGAAACGGAAAGCGTGCGAGATCGTGCAGGTCGCGCAGATCGTCCGGATGCGCGCCGGCGCGATCGAAGGCCGCGCGATAGAACGGCACGCGCTGGTAGGCGCGTCGCAGCGCATCGCGCAAGCGTTCGAACTGGAGCGCCGCCAGTTCGTCGCGGCTCGCGCGTTCGATCGGCTCGAGTTGGGCCGCCGTCACACGCGTTCCATGGCCAGCGCAATCCCTTGTCCGACGCCGATACACATCGTGCAGAGCGCGCGTTTCCCGCCACGCTCGACGAGCTCGAGCGACGCGGTGAGGGCGAGCCGTGCACCGCTCATGCCGAGCGGATGCCCGAGCGCAATCGCCCCGCCGTTGGGATTGACGTGCGCGGCATCGTCGGGCAACCCCAATGCGCGCATCGTCGCGAGCGCTTGCGAGGCGAAGGCCTCGTTGAGTTCGATCACGTCGAAGTCCGCGATCGTCAAGCCGGTGCGTGCCAGCAGCTTGCGCGTCGCGTAGATCGGACCGATGCCCATGATACGCGGCGCGACGCCCGCCGTTGCCGCGGCAACCACACGCGCGCGCGGCGTCAAGCCGAATGTGTTCACCGCCTGCTCCGATGCAACGATCAGCGCGGCCGCACCGTCGTTGACGCCCGAGGCGTTGCCGGCCGTGACCGTGCCGCCGGCACGAAACGGCGCCGGGAGCGCGGCGAGCTTTTCGAGTGACGTTTCACGCGGATGTTCGTCTCGATCGACGGTAGTCGTTGTCTTGCCGGCGCGCACCTCGACCGCCACGATCTCTTTGGCGAGACGACCCGACGCTTGTGCCGCGGCTGCACGCTGCTGCGAACCCAGCGCAAATGCATCTTGGTCCGCGCGGCTCACCTTGAATTCCGTTGCGACGTTCTCACCGGTCTCCGGCATGCTATCGATGCCGTAGCGTTCCTTCATGAGCGGGTTCACGAAGCGCCAGCCGATGGTGGTGTCGTAGATCGCTTGATCGCGCGCAAATGCTGCGCCGGCCTTCGACACGACGAGCGGCGCGCGCGTCATGCTCTCCACGCCGCCGGCAATCGCCAAATCGATATCACCCGCCGCGATCGCACGCGCGGCGCTCGCGACCGCATCGAGCCCGGAGCCGCAAAGACGATTGATCGTCGAACCCGGAACCTGCTCCGGGAGGCCGGCCAACAACAACGCCATGCGCGCGACGTTGCGATTGTCTTCGCCGGCTTGGTTTGCGCAACCAAGATACACGTCGTCGATCGCAGCCGGATCGAGGCGCGGATTGCGCGCGAGCAGCGCCGCGATCGGAATCGCCGCGAGATCGTCGGTCCGGACCGCAGCGAGCGCGCCGCCGTAACGACCGATCGGTGTGCGCACGCCGTCGCAGAGGTAGGCTGCGTTCAAGGTTTTCGGGTCCTTTCTCGGATCAGCGCGATCAGACGCGGGATCAACGGAGGCTTGGGGGCTTTCGTAACCACCGGGGCTCCATCCGCTACGACGATCGGAGTCGGACGAAAACTCACGATCAACACGCGAATTGCGCCGGCGACCGGGACCGCCAGGAACAATCCCGGAATACCGGCGAGTTCTCCGCCGAGGATCAACGCGAGTATGACCGCGAGCGGCGTCAAATTGACGCTTTTGCTCACCACGTTGGGAGCGATGATATGTCCTTCGAGCTGGTTGATCGCCACGATGCCTACCGTAACCAGCACGGCATTCCAGAAACCGTTGGTGAGCAACGCGATCGCGAATGCCGGCAACCATCCGGCAAACGCGCCGACGTACGGGATCACGTCTAGGATACCGGCCGCGACGCCGATCAAGACGGCGTACTGTACGTGCAGGCCGAGCAGGAGCAGCGTAACCAACGTCCCAACGATGAGCGCGACGATTAACTGGCCGCGCAAGAAGCCGCCCACGACGTGATCCAAATCGCGCATTACCATTTGCGCCTTGGGTTGATGCTTTGCCGGAACAAACGTCAAGAAGCTTTGCCGCAAGTCCTCCGCTTCGAAGAGCATGTACGCTGCGACGACTGGGATCACGACGAAGAGCGCGCCGACCGCCACGAACGAGATCAACAACGGGAGTACCTTCGTCAACCCATTCGTAAG